>Ga0207639_10002318_pt1 | contig 12778 bp, 13 predicted proteins | sample KBSCornC32_FD_184299 | JGI IMG/M metagenome (GOLD analysis project Ga0207639, IMG submission 184299) | Corn rhizosphere microbial communities from Kellogg Biological Station, Michigan, USA - KBS Corn C3-2 (SPAdes) (version 2) | ecosystem: Host-associated > Plants > Roots > Rhizosphere > Soil ...
AGGGGCGCGGCGAGGGCAAGGACGACGGCGAGCGGCAGAAGCGGTTTCATCGGCAGAGCGGCTCCGGGGATTGCCGCCTCGATTGGCGCGGCACCCTCGCAAAAGCAACGCCGGATCACAGCCAATTGCTCCGCGCTGCGACGCTTTTGCCGCGGTGCACGCCTTGTCCGAAGACCGTTGCGTCATTAGGTTGACGTAAACGTAAGCCACTATACACTGCGGGCAGTGGGCGAGGCGCTGGGCCGGCGGCTCATGCGCTCGCGCAGCCGACCGAACCCGGTCGGGAGGCCCGGCCCTAGCGGCGCGGGCTGTTGCGGAGGAGGACGGGCATGGCCTGGCTCATGATCATCATTTCGCTTGCGGCGCTGGCAACCCTCGCCATGCGGCGCGCGCCGCTCTGGCAGTGGGCGGTGACGGCGCTGGTCCTTGGCTTCCTCAGCCGCATCGGCATCTTCAATGGCGGCAGCTTTGCCGGCGACCTGCCGGGGCTGATTGAAGTTTTCCTGCCGGGGATTGTCCTCGCGCTGCTTTGTGTCGGCGAAATCCGCCGGGCGGTGGTCACGGGGCCGGCCTATGGCTTCGTCAAATCCGTCCTGCCGCGCGTCTCGCGCACCGAACAGGAGGCGCTCGATGCCGGCACCGTCGGCTGGGACGCCGAGCTCTTTTCCGGCAAGCCGCAATGGGAAAAGCTTTCGGGCATTCCCAAGGGCCGGCTCAGCGATGAGGAACAGGCGTTTCTCGATGGGCCCACCAATATCGTCTGCGGCATGATCGACGACTGGGACATCCGGCACAACCGGATCGACATGCCGGAGCCGGTCTGGCGCTACCTCAAGGACAACGGCTTCCTCGGCATGCTGATCTCGAAGGAGCACGGGGGCCTGGGCTTTTCGGCGCAGGCGCAGTCGCAGATCGTCTCGAAGATCGCGAGCCGCTCGATCGCGGCCGGCATCACCGTGATGGTGCCGAACTCGCTCGGGCCGGGCGAGCTTCTCGAAAAATACGGCACGCCGGAGCAGAAGGAAAAATACCTCCGCCGCCTCGCCAAGGGGCAGGAGGTGCCGTGCTTTGCGCTGACCGCGCCTTATGCCGGATCGGACGCTGCGAGCATGCGCGACGTCGGCGTCGTGGGTTACGGCACCTACAAGGGCAAGAAGACGCTCGGCGTGCGGCTGACCTGGGACAAGCGCTACATTACGCTGGCGCCGGTCGCGACGCTGGTGGGCCTCGCCTTCCACCTGCACGACCCCGAGAACGCCCTCGGCAAAGGGGAAAATCCCGGCATCACGCTGGCGCTGATCCCCGCCGACTTCAAGGGCGTGAAGATTGGCCGCAGGCACTTCCCGGCGCGCTCGGCGTTCATGAATGGCCCGATCCAGGGCAAGGACGTGTTTGTGCCGATGGATTTCCTGATCGGTGGCCCCGATTATGCCGGGCAGGGCTGGCGCATGCTGATGGAGTGCCTCTCGACGGGCCGCGCCATTTCCCTGCCGGCTATCGGCTCGATCTCGATCAAGCAGTCGCTGCGTGTGACCTCGGCCTATGCCCGCATCCGCCGGCAGTTCGGGCTTTACGTCGGCATGATGGAGGGCGTCGCCGAACCAGTCGCCCGGATGGTCAAATCCGCCTACGCGTTCGAGGCGGCGCGCTCGTTGACTGCGGCGATGGTCGATGAAGGGCAAAAGCCTTCGGTGCTTTCGGCGATCCTTAAATACCAGGCGACCGAGGCGATGCGCGGCCGGATCAACGACGCCATGGATATCCATGGCGGGCGTGCGGTGCAGGACGGGCCGAGCAACTATCTCCTCGCCGGCTACATCACGACGCCGGTCGCGATCACGGTCGAGGGTGCCAATATCCTGACGCGGACGCTGATCACCTTCGCGCAGGGGGCGCTCAGGGCGCATCCTTATCTCTACAAGGAAGTCGAGGCAGCGCAGAACCCGGACCGGCACGCCGGGCTCGTGGCGTTTGACGCGGCCTTTGGTGGCCATGTCGGCTTCATGTTGCGCAACATGGTTGGCAGCCTCTTACACGGTCTCACCCTCGGGGTTTTTGCCTCGACGCCGGTCGATCACGAGATGGCCTGGTGGTACCGGCAGCTCGCGCGCTACGCGCAGGCCTTTGCACTTTGCGGCGACTGGACGGTGGCGTTCCTCGGCGGCGAGCTCAAGGCGCGGCAGGCGCTATCGGGCCGCATGGCCGACATCCTCTCCGAGCTCTACATCCTCTCGGCGACGCTCAAGCGCTACAAAGACGAGGGCCGGCTGGCCGAAGACCGGCCGGTGGTCGAAGCGATTGCCCGCGATGCGATCTTCGAGATCGAGAAGCGTTTCGGCGAGGTGTTTGCCAATTTCCCCAATCGGCCGCTCGGCTGGGCGATGCGCATCCTTTGCTTCCCGCTCGGGCGGCATGCGCGTCCCTCCGATGACCGGGTCAACTTCGCGCTCGCCGCGGCCGTGCTGAAGCCCGGCTCGTTCCGCGACCGGCTGACGGTCGGCACCTATGTGAGCCGCGATCCGCATGACCCGACCGGCATGCTCGAGGATGCGCTCGACAAGGTCGTCGCGGCGGAAGCCATCGAAGCCAAGTTCATCCGGGCCGTGAAGAAGGGTATCGTCGAGCGGCGACTCGACCGCGACGCGATCGCCGACGCGGTCGAAGCGGGCGTGATCACGGCGGAGGAAGCGGGGGTGCTGCGCGTGGCCGACGAAGCGACGGATCGCGTCATCCACGTCGACGATTTCTCCTCCGAGGAACTGCAGCGCATCGAGAGCCAGCGCGAGCCGCAGATCGACGCGGCGGAATAGAGGGACGACAATGGCATCCGGCTATTTTCCCCAATGTCATCCCCGCGGAGGCGGGGATCCCGTTTTGACCGAAATGGTGAGCTGGAGGCCAAACTGGATTCCCGCCTTCGCGGGAATGACGTGGCGTTTGACTGCCGAGCTCGCAACATTGAAAACTGTGGATGTCTGATGCCGCTGCCCAGCCAGCCCACCCTGCCCAAGACCAAGCACTGGCGCTTCGCCATCGATGCCGAAGGGCTCGGCTGGCTGACGATCGATATCCCGAAGGCCTCGATCAACATGCTGGCGCGCGAGACGCTGGCCGAGCTCGAAATGCTGGTGCAGCGCTTCGAGGAACTGATCGCGACGAGCGAGCTCAAGGGCGTCATCCTGCTCTCGGGCAAGGAATCGGGTTTCATTGCCGGCGCCGATATCTCCGAGTTCGATGCGATGGCGGACTTCGCGGTTCTGCCGGATGCGCTGCGACGCACGCATGCGCTCTTCAAGCGCATCGAGGACATGCAGGTGCCGGTTGTTGCCGGCATCCACGGCTTCTGCCTCGGGGGCGGCCTCGAGCTCGTGCTCGCCTGCCACTACCGGATCGCCGTCAACGACGACAAGACGCGGCTCGGCTTCCCCGAGGTCAATCTCGGCATCTTCCCGGGCTTTGGCGGCTCGGGCCGCTCGATCCGCCAGGCGGGACCTGTGGCGGCGATGCAGATGATGCTCACCGGGCGGATGCTGCGGGCCAGCCAGGCCCGCGCCATGGGCATCGTCGACAAGCTGGTGCGGCACCGCGACAGCCTCCGCTGGGAAGCCCGCAAGGCGGTGCTGCAGCATCGGAAGTCGACCGTCTATGGCTGGAAGGGCGAGCTCATGACGCTCCGGCCCATCCGCACCTACCTCTCAACCAAGATGCGCGAGGAAGCGCGCAAGAAGGCGCGGCCCGAGCACTATCCGGCGCCCTATGCGCTGATCGACAACTTCGAGAAGCACGGCGACAACTGGGAAGAGATGATCCGGGCCGAGACGGATGCCTTCGTGCCGCTGATGGGCTCGGACACCGCGACCAATCTCCGCCGCGTGTTCTTCCTCCAGGAAGGGCTAAAGAAGCAGGGCGCCAAGGGCAACGAGAAGCCGCACTTCCAGCGCGTGCATGTGGTCGGCGCCGGCGTCATGGGCGGCGACATCGCCGCCTGGTGTGCGTTGCGCGGTCTTTCGGTGACGCTGCAGGACCTCGACATGGAGCGCATCAAGCCGGCGCTCGGCCGGGCGAAATCGCTGTTCAAGAAGCGGCTGAAGAAATCGGGCGAGGTGGCGGCTGCGGTGGCCCGGCTTGAGGCCGACCCTGGCGGCAAGGGCGTGGCGCGGGCCGACGTGATCATCGAGGCGGCGTTCGAAAGCCTCGAGGTCAAGCGGCAGATCTTTGCCGCGATTGAGCCCAAGGCCAGGCCGGGCGCGATCCTTGCGACGAACACCTCCTCCATCGAGCTCGAGCGCATTGCGGAGGGGCTGCCCGACCCGAAGCGGCTGATCGGGCTCCACTTTTTCAACCCGGTGGCGCAGTTGCCGCTCGTCGAGGTGATCCGCTCGACCTACAATTCAGACGCCGAGATTGCCGCTGGCGCGGCCTTTGCGCTCGCCATCGGCAAGTCGCCCGTGGTGGTGAAGAGCGCGCCGGGTTTCCTCGTCAACCGCGTGCTGATGCCCTACATGCTGGGCGCGGTCGAGCGGGTGGAAAAGGGCGAGAGCAAGGAACTGCTCGATGCCGCCGCCGTCGCCTTCGGCATGCCGATGGGGCCGATCGAGCTCATGGACACGGTTGGGCTCGACGTCGGCAAGAGCGTCGCGCAGGAACTTGGCCACGCGGTGCCAGCCGGCAGCAAATTTGCCGAGCTGGTGCGGGAGAAAAAATTCGGCCGCAAGACCGGCCAGGGGTTTTACGCCTGGGAAAAGGGCAAGGCCGTCAAGGAGCCGACGCCAGATCATGCCGATCTCGCCGGCCTCGGCCGTGAGCTGGTGAAGCCGCTGGTCGATGCGACCGAGACGGTGGTCGCCAACAAGGTCGTGGCGAGTGCCGATCTTGCCGACATCGGGGTGATTTTGGGGACGGGGTTTGCGCCGTTCCTCGGCGGACCGATGAAGGCCAGGCGGGACGGGAAGGCGTGAGGGTGGATATTTATGGCCTAGGCCCCCTCACCCGGCCCTACCGGGCCGACCTCTCCCCCGAGGGAGAGGGCAGGCTAGGCCGAGCCACGCGAACCCCTCTCCCTAGGGGGAGAGGGCAGGGTGAGGGGGCCTTGGCCACACTTGTCGAGCGTGCGGCGGGGTCAGAGTCCTCAAACGGAGATGCTGGTGTCTGAACTTCGCAAAATCGCCATCGTCGGATCGGCCCGCATTCCGTTCTGTCGCGCCTACACGGGTTACTCGGGCGAGAGCAATCTTTCGATGTTGGGCACGGCGCTCGGCGGCATCGTCGAGAAGTACGGGCTCAAGGGCGAGAAGGTCGACGAGGTGATGGGCGGCGCCGTCATCTCGCATAGCCGCGACTTCAATATCGCGCGCGAAGCCTCGCTCGATGCGGGCCTTTCGCCGCGGACGCCAGGGACGAGCCTGCAGATCGCCTGCGGCACGAGCCTCCAGGCGGCGCTGACGCTCGGCGCCAAGATCGCCACGGGCGAGATCGAAAGCGGGATTGCGTGCGGCACGGATACCGTCTCGGACAGCCCGATCGTTTTCGGCGAAAAATTCCAGCACCGGCTGATCAACCTCAACAAGGCCAAGACGCCTGCCGACAAGCTCAAGGTGTTTTCCAGTTTCTCCTTCGGCGAGCTCGCGCCGGTCGCGCCTTCGACGCAGGAGCCGCGCACCGGGCTCTCGATGGGCGAGCACTGCGAGCTCATGGCCAAGGAATGGCAGATACCCCGCGACGAGCAGGACAGGCTTGCCTTCCGGAGCCACCAGAACGCCGTCGCGGCGTACGAGGAGGGCTTTCACGACGACCTGCTCGTGCCCTGTGCGGGCATCTGGCGGGACAACAATGTGCGCGCCGACACCAGCCTCGAAAAGATGGCGACGATGAAGCCGGCGTTCGACAAGCGCTCCGGCCGCGGCACGCTGACCGCTGCCAACTCGACGCCGCTGACCGACGGCGCCGCCGCGGTCCTGCTCGCGAGCGAAGACTGGGCCAAGGCGCGCGGCCTGCCGATCCTCGCCTACCTCACCGTCGGGCAGGTCGCCGCCAATGATTTTGCGGGTGGCGACGGTCTCCTCATGGCCCCGACGATCGCGGTCTCGGAAATGCTGCGGCGGAGCAATCTGACGCTGCAGGATTTCGATTTCTACGAGTTCCACGAGGCGTTCGCGGCGCAGGTGCTCTGCACCCTCAAGGCCTTCAACGACAAGAAATACTGCAAGGAAGCGCTCGGCCGCGACAAGGTGCTGGGGCGGATCGATGCCGAGAAGATCAACGTCAAGGGATCGAGCCTCGCCTATGGTCATCCCTTCGCGGCGACGGGCGCGCGCATCCTCGGCCTCACCGCCAAGCTCCTGGCCACGACCGAGAAGCAGCGGGCGCTGATTTCCGTATGCACGGCGGGCGGGCAGGGCGTCACGGCGATCATCGAGCGGGCGGCCGCGTAACGGCTAGTCGGCGGTCTTCTGGCGGCGCTCCACGGGGCGTTCGCCGGCATCGTGGCGCCGCCGATCGGGTCCCGTATAGGCCTGGCTCGCGACGAAGCCGCGCGGGTTGTCCATCGTCTGGTTGATCCGCGCTTCAAGGATTTTGGCGCTCATCGGCTTCTTGATGAACTCGTTGACGCCGGCGTCACGCGCTTCTTCGATCCGCGACCGGTCAGCTTCGACACACACCATGATGATCGGGATGCGATGGCGCTCGCCCGGCTCGGCCCGGATCTGCCGGGTGAGGGCGATACCGTCGATCGGCTGCATCTGGTCATCGAGCACCAGCACGTCGAACGCCGCGCGGTGCAGCTCGAGCAGGACCGCGGCGCTGTCGGTCGCAACCACGACGACCTTGGCGCCGACGTTGCGGAGCATCGCGGCGGTCAGTCCGGCGAGATAGTTGCTCGTGTCGCCGACCAGTATGCGTTTGGCGTGCAGCATGGGCTTCACCCATCGAGGCGGTGGGTTGATGGTAGGATTCAGGCGTAAACCACCGGTGAATCGCCGGTTTTGCATTTCCGCGGGCCCGTTTGGGTGCGCCGCTGCCCCTGGCTTCTGCCCCATGCCGCGCGGCGTGTGAAACGGCCGCTCTCGCGTTGACAGGCCGGGCATTTCCCCCTATGTCTCCGGCCAAGTTTCCGGCGCCCTGAGCGCCGCTTTTGTTTGAATCAGGGTTACGACGATGAAAGTCACCAATTCCCTCAAGGCTTTGATGGGGCGTCACCGCGCCAACAAGCTCGTGCGTCGCCGCGGCCGCGTCTACATCATCAACAAGGTCGACAAGCGCTATAAGGCCCGCCAGGGCTAAGCAGCGTCGGTCTTGTCCGTCCTGGGGCTCGCCCATGGCGGGCCCTTTGCTTTTTCGTGTTGCAGATGCTTGCGGGGAGGAGCGCATCTGCTCAGAATGGCCTCGCTGAGAGGCTTGCGGCATGCTTCAGTCTCACCTTATTTCGTTGTCCATCCGCCGTCCCGTGGCGGAGGTTTATGATTTCCTCGCCGAGCCGCGGAATTTCCCGAAATGGGCCGTCGTGGTGAGCTCCGGCTTCCGCCAGATCGCCCCGGACCTCTGGGCAGGCGAGTCACCGGTTGGTGAGCGCCTCGTCAAATTCTGCCCTCGCAACAACCTCGGCGTGCTCGACCACGCGGTCTATCGCCGTGGCGAAGAGCCGGTGATGATGCCGATGCGCGTGGTGCCCAACGGCGCCGACGGCTGCGAACTGACCTTCCTCTACTACCGCCGGCCGGGCGTCACGGACGAAGAGTTCGCTTCCGGCATCGAATGGATCGAGAGCGACTTCAGGGCTCTGCAAAGTATGCTGGAGATTTAGGCCGGCAGAGGCTGGCGATAGACTTCACGCTCACGTGCGAACGTGCGCGATTGCGGCCATGAGGCCCAACACTATATTTTAGAACATGCCGCTCAGGGGCCGCCGGCCACCGGTCATGACCGAAGAGGTGCGGCTTAAACTACTATGCGCAATTCAAAGACATTTTCGATCTCGATCAACCGGCCGGTCGACGAGGTCTACGAGTTTTTGCTCGATCCCACCAATTTCCTCAAATGGGTGTTCGTCGGCCATGGCCGCATGCGGCATCTCAGGGACCGCGACTGGGAAGTCGAGACCACGGTCGGGCGGCGCGTCCTGCGCTTCGCCGAACGCATGCCGCTCGGCGTGCTCGACCATTACGCGCTGCTCGCCGAAGATGCCGAGCCGCATCCGATCCCAATGCGCGTCGTGGCCAATGCGGACGGCACCGAGCTGGTCTACACATCCTTCCAGCGCGACGGGCAGAGCGAGGAGCAATGGAGCTCGATGCTCGAATGGGTGACGACCGACCTGATGACGCTCAAGACGGTGCTCGAGGCGCACGCGGAATAAGGGCTGACGCGGCATGAAGGCAACGCTATCGACTGAGCGCCTCGTACTGCGCGACGCCGTCGCCGAGGATGTTGCGCGCCGGCTGGCTGCAGGTCCGACCTCGCCCGAGATTCTGCGAGCATACGGCCAGAGCGGCGCCGCACCCGTCGGATTGTCGGATGCCGAGCGGTGGGTGTCGGGGTTGAATGCTCACCCGCATGCCTGGGTCGTTGTCGATGGCGACCGCCTGCTGGTTCAATTCGGCTGGACAACGTGAACCATGACGACCGGCGCGCCTCGCTTGCGGTTGGTCTCTTCAACGCAGCAGACCTCGGCAAGGGCATCGGCACGGAGGCCGCTTACGCGGTGCTGCGGTTTGCCTTCGAGGAGTTGAACCTTCACCGCGTCTCGGTTCGCGTCCTCGAGTTCAACGTTCGGGCCATCCGCCTCTACGAGAAGCTGGGCTTTCGCCTCGAGGGCAAGGAGCGTGAAACCGCCTTTGTGGACGGGAAGTGGTGCGACGACCTGATCATGGGCGTTCTCGCACATGAATTTGCAGCGCTTCTGCCGCCAAAGAAGGTCCTCGGCAAAGTCTCCGAATGAGCCGCCCTTACGACGATCCTGCCCCGTCCTGCCGCACGAAGGCGATGCGGAGCATGTTGGTGGCGCCGGGGGTGCCGAGGGGAATGCCGGCGGTGATGGCGACGCGGTCGCCGGGGCGGGCATAGCCTTCCTGGAAGGCGATGATGCAGGCGCGGTCGACCATGCCCTCGAGCGTCTGCGCGTCCTCGGTCAGGAAGCACTGGATGCCCCAGACGACGGCGAGGCGGCGCGCGGTGCGCAGGTTCGGCGAGAGCGCGATAATCGGCTTGGAGGGCCGCTCGCGGGCGGCGCGGATGCCGGTCGAGCCGGACGAGGTGTAGGTGACGATCGCCGCAAGATCGAGCGTCTCGGCGACCTGGCGCGTGGCGGCCGAGATGGCGTCGGCGGCGGTTGCCTCTGGCTCGGTCGCCTGCGCGCGGATGATGCCGCGGTAGTTGATGTCGCTTTCGACCGCCATTGCGACCTTGTTCATCATCGACACCGCTTCGACGGGGTATTGGCCCGAGGCGGACTCGGCCGAGAGCATGATGGCGTCGGCGCCCTCGAACACGGCGATCGACACGTCGGAGACCTCGGCGCGCGTCGGGACGGGCGAGGCGATCATCGATTCCAGCATCTGCGTTGCGACCACCACCGGCTTGCCGTAGCGGCGGGCGATGCGGATCATGCGCTTTTGCAGCCCCGGCACCTGCTCGAGCGGCATTTCGACGCCGAGGTCGCCGCGGGCGATCATGAAGGCGTCGCAGAGCTTGATGATTTCTTCGAGCCGCTCGACGGCCTGCGGCTTTTCGATCTTGGCCATGACGCCGGCGCGGCCCTGGACGATCTTGCGGACATCGATGATGTCTTCGGGGCGCTGCACGAAGGAGAGCGCGACCCAGTCAGCGTCGGCGGCGAGGCCGGCGAGGAGATCGGCGTGGTCCTTCTCGGTCAGCGCGCCGACGGGGAGGAGCGTGTCGGGCAGGCTGACGCCTTTCTTGTCGGAGAGCTTGCCGCCATAGATCACCTGAGTCTCGACGGCGCCGCCGCCGACCTTGGTGGCCTTGAGCTGCAGCTTGCCGTCATCGAGCAGCAGCCGGTCGCCGACCGAAACGCTCTCGATGATTTCGGGATGGGGCAGGTAGACGCGATCGGCGTTTCCCTTGGCCTCGTTCGAATCGAGCGTGAATTTGGCACCGCTGACAAGCTGGACCGAGCCGGCCTCGAACGTGCCGACGCGCAGCTTCGGGCCCTGCAGGTCAACCAGGATGCCGAGCGGATGGGCGAGCGTCTTTTCGACCTCGCGGATCTTCTTGACGGTCTCGCGCATCAGGTCGTGGCTCGCATGGCTCATGTTGATGCGAAACACGTCCGCACCGGCGCGGGCCAGTTCCTCGATGACCTTGATGTCGTTCGAGGCGGGTCCGAGGGTTGCGACGATCTTCACGCGGCGCATGCGTCTCATGGGCGGGAGCTACTTTCTGTAGTTAATCGGTGTCGGCGCCGGGCGGGGCCGCGGGGGTGGCGTTGCCGCCATCGGTATCTGTGTCGTTGCCTGGGGCCGCGTTACTGCCGGGCGAGCCCGCCTGCTCGGGCGTATCGGCGTCGGTGCCGCCGGCATTGTTGGGATTGGCGGCCGGGTCGGTGAGCTGTAGGGTCCAGTCGGATTTGTTCTGGGTGTCGACTTCGAAGAAGCCGGTGCGCTCGTAGCCGCGGGCGAGGCAGTCCTCGACGCCGAAGATGGTGAAGCTGTCGTCGCGCGTGCACATGTAGACGCTGCCGTCCCAAGCGCCGCCGCCAATGTCGTCGGCGGCGAAGAGGTAGAAGAAGCGCGAGTTGAGGCCGCCCTGGTAGACGGTGGCGCATTGCGACGGGGCGGCGACCCACCAGCCTTCCGACTGCCAGCCCTGCTTGGCGCGGTAGCCAAGCGCGATCGACACGGGGTCCGAGGTCTGGTTGCAGACCTTGAGATCGGCGTAGGCCGGCGCAATCGATACAAACATGCTGCCGAGCAGCATGACCAGCAGCGTGAGACCGAGGCGGATGGGGGTCAAAGCAATGCCGGGTGCCATGGGAGGAATGTTCCGTTCATTGCGCGAGGGGTAAGGGGTGTCAACCGCTAATTCCACATGGCCGTAGAATAGGGTGCTCATGCGCGGCGATGCGGTGGATTGCCGCTGTTTGCCGCTTGAACCGCGCTCTCGCCTGCGGTTGAACCGTGCCTCAGTTTCGAGCAGGAAGTTCAGCATGGCCGATACCATTTCATCCGACAGCGTGGCGCAGGACCAGCTCAAGGCGTTCGTCGAGCGCATCGAGCGCATGGAAGAAGAAAAGAAGGCGATCGCCGACGATATCCGCGAGATCTACGCCGAGGCCAAGGGCAACGGCTTTGATACCAAGGTGCTGCGGCAGGTGGTGAAGATCCGGAAGCAGGATCGCGCCGAGCGGCTGGAGCAGGAAGCGCTGCTCGACCTCTACATGGCGGCGCTCGGCATGCAGGCCGCCCCGCGAGAGGACGAGCAGGACGACTAACCCCCGGGGCAGCCAACGGCCTCAGGCGAGATGCAGCACGATCTCGCGGCGATGCGGGCGGTCGCGGTGCTCGAAGAGGTAAAGGCCCTGCCAGGTGCCGAGCAACAGCTCGCCGGCATTGACCGGAATTGAGAGCGAGGGCTGCGTCAGCGCCGACTTGATGTGGGCCGGCATGTCGTCGGGGCCTTCGAGGCGGTGGACGAGGTAGCCCATCTTCGGATCGTCGGCGGGTGGCACAAGGCGACGGAAGAAGGCATCGAGATCGCGACGCACATCCGGATCGGCATTCTCCTGGACGAGGAGCGACGCCGAGGTGTGGCGCACGAAGGCGGTGAGGAGGCCGACGTCCATTTCGGCCTCGCGGACGAAGGCCGCTGCCCGGTCGGTGATCTCGTAGAGGCCCTGGCCCCGCGTTTCGATGCGGATGATGGTCTGCGGCATCACGGCGCGATCCGGGCGCCTGAAGCGCCAAGCTCGATCCAGTCGAATTCGCTCTCGAGCGTGCGGTAGGCTTCGTCGCCGATACGGCCTTCGAGGCGGAGCGCGTTAGCGCGGCTGCGCGCCGCCATGATGGCGGTGCGGCGGATGTGGTTCTCCGGCAAATCCTCGACGCCCGCGTCTTCGTCCCGGGTGCCGACCTCGATGGCTTGGCTATATTCGCGGCGAAGGCGATCGGCTTCTTCCGACTGGTCACCGTCGATCGCCGCGATGGCCGCGCGGTAGGATTCGATCCGCGCCCACCGCACCTCCCTGCCCACCGTGTCGTCGCCGGTGAGGTTCATCCAGAGGATCAGCGGTTTCAGCGTCAGCCCCTGCACGACGAGGGTGCCGAACACCACCGCGAAGGCGCAGAGCAGCACGAGGTCGCGATAGGGGAAGGGCTGGCCGTTGGCCAGCATCTCGGGCACCGCAAAGGCGGTCGCCAGCGTGACGATGCCGCGCATGCCGGCCCAGGAGACGACGACCGACCCGCGGAAGGTCGGGCGCGCTTCGGTTTCGGTGCCGCCGGGACCTTTCTTGAAGGCCAGCGTCACGGCGGTATAGGCCATGACCCAGGCGAAGCGGATGACCACGGCCGTTACCAGCACAATGGCGGCAGTGATGAAGTAGCTCTCGCGCTGGCCGGCATCGAGCCGCTCCCAGATCGGCCGCAACTGCATGCCGATCAGCACGAAGGCGAAGATGTTGAGGACGAAGACGACGGTAGCCCAGACGGCGTTGGTGGGGACGCGGAGGCGCGCCGTCTGGCTCAGCCGCACGCGCTGGGCGATGAACACCGCGAAGGTGACGATGGTAAGGATGCCGGAGAGGCCGACAGCCTCGGAAAGGATC
>Ga0207639_10002320_pt1 | contig 12776 bp, 8 predicted proteins | sample KBSCornC32_FD_184299 | JGI IMG/M metagenome (GOLD analysis project Ga0207639, IMG submission 184299) | Corn rhizosphere microbial communities from Kellogg Biological Station, Michigan, USA - KBS Corn C3-2 (SPAdes) (version 2) | ecosystem: Host-associated > Plants > Roots > Rhizosphere > Soil ...
GTCGCTCTCCAGCGCGGCCAGCGCCGCCGCGGCATCGCCGGCCGGCCACGTCGCCGGGGGCGGCGGGGTGGGAGGCGCGGGTGGTTTTGGTCCCTTGCGGGCGGACGCGGTCTTGCCGCGCGACCTCCGGGCTGGGCGATCCGAGGCGCCTCGTCCAGCGGCGTCCTGATCTTCGGCCTCGGCGCGCGCGATGGTCGACCCGGCCGTGTCGGGGCCAGGGCCCGTCGCGCCGCCGGCCCCGCTGCCCGTGGCCCGAGCGGCCGCCACGGCCGCCGCTTCCGTCCTGGCTCGTTCGCGTCGTTCGATCTCTTGCGGCAACCACTCCGAGTCGCGCTGCAGGTCGGCGCGATCCCGCTTGGTGCGCTCGCGATCGACGTAGGGGACGCTCCCGGTCCAGGCCCGCAGCCCCTCGACCTCGACGGCGCTCCGGCACGCCATTCGCTCGGGGGATCCGTCGTCGGTCACGCGGGCCAGCATCACGGAGAGGGTGGGCGGGATGCCGAACGGCTCCAGATAATTGTGCTCGCTCTTCGGCAACCTTCGCCCGTCTTCATCGATGCGATCGTTCGCGAGATCCACGAACGTCTTGCGGTAGGCGTTCGGCTTCGGCTCGCTTGCCTCGGTCTGCCCGCTCGTGGTCTCCGCGGCGCTCCCCGACTCGGCCTCGGCGCCCGACGCGCCCGCTTGCCCGCCCGCCGCGGTCGCGGCGTCCGCGGGCGCCGGAGCGGCGGGGCCCGTTCCCGTCCGACCCGGGGCAGGTTCGCCCGCTGGTTCCCCGTCCTGGAAGATGTAGGGCGCCCAGCCGTCGGAGAGATCGACGACCAGCCACCCGGCGCTGCGCGCCTCGGTCACCGTCTTCTTCGTGGCCGTCGTCTCGCCCGCGGCGTAAACGTAGACCTCGTCCGGACCGAGAGGCGGCAGCACCGGGCGCGCCGGTTTGGGCAGGTGCCGGCCTCGTCCCGCCCCGGCGGCCGACGTGCCCCCCGCGCCCGTCCCGTCGACCGCGGCGCTCCCTCGGCCGGCGAGATCGGTCCGTCTGCCGCATCCGGCACCCGCCGCCCCCGCGAGCGCCACGAGGACGGTGGTCATCGCGGCAGCCCGGGCGCCAGAGCAAATCCGAGTCGTCACGAGCCCCGAGCTTAACTTGCCGGCCGCCCCTCTGCAGCGGCGGCCCTGCGCGGCCGGTCCGCGCCTCAGTCGCGGAAGTTCACGAACTGCAGGTCGATCCCGTAGTCGCCCCCGCGCACCAGCTGAATGGCGCTCTGCAGATCGTCGCGATTCTTTCCGGTCACCCTCAGCTCGTCGCCCTGAATCTGCGCCTGGACCTTCACCTTCGCGTCCTTGATCGCCTTCACGATCTTCTTGGCGGTCTCGGTCTCGATGCCCTGCTTGATCTTGATGAGCTGGCGCAACGTCTTGCCGCCGGCCGGCTCGACGTCACCCACGTCCAGGCACCGCTGCGACACCCCCCGCTTCGACATCCGCTCGCGCAGGACGGTGACGGTGGCGGCGGCGCGCGTCTCGTCGGAGGTCCGGATGGTGATCCCCTCGGGCCCCCGCTCGAGCGTCGTGTTGGTGCCGCGGAAGTCGTAGCGCTGCGCGATCTCCTTCTGCGCGGTGTGAAGCGCGTTGTCGAGCTCCATGAGGTCGACCTTGGAGACGATGTCGAAGGAAGGCATGGCGCGGGGTGGGCTGGCTGGATGGCGGGCGCGAGCTACGTGGGCGCCGACGGCAGGGACGGCGCCGTGGCGCCGGGAATTCCTGCCGCCCGCGCCGCCTCTTCCTGGGCCCGCGCCAGCAGCTCCGCCGCGTAGCGCTTGCGCTCCTCGAGGTGAAGGACGGTCGGCCAGACGCGCGCGATCATCCACTCGAGGGTGCGAAAGAACCGGAGGTGGTTGAGCACCGGGTTCATCCAGCCGACGGTGATGCAGTAGTGACGGTCGTGCGGGACCGCGTGGTGCTTGTCGTGATGGCGGGGCGTCAGGATCAATCCCCAGCGCTGCAGCAGACGAGCCGCGCGCGGCGGCGTGTCGCTGTGGGCCCACTTGTGGAACTGGTTGGTCATGACCACGAACAGCGCCAGCAGCGCGACGAACGTGGCGACGAAGAAGCCGGCGGTCTGCTCCGACGGCATCAGCAGGAAGGCGACCGCGAGGGGCCCCAAGATCACGATGCAGTTGTTCCCGTTCGTCTCGATGAAGTCGTGACGGCTGATGTCTTTTTGATCGACGTGGTGCTCGCGGAAGGGACGGATGAAGTTCGGCCCCAGGAAGGGAACGTCCTCGTGGCCGATGGTGTCGCCTGCCCAGTGGACCACCCCGGAAAGCACGTCCGAAGCCAGGTACGAGACGATGACCGTGGCCACCAGGGTCAGCCATCCGCGGCCCGATTCGATCGTGGTGGCGATGCGGGCGGCGAAGGCGATCAGCAAGCCCAAGACCGCGATGATGCTGGCGATCTCGACCAGGCGATGTGAACGTGAATACCCGTATTTCGTTGCCGTCGAGCTCACCGTCTCCTCATCATATATCCGCCGACAAGGCCCCCGTTACCCAATCGAAGCGGCCGCAATTTACCACGGGAGGCCGGGTGGGGGGATGAGGGATGCGCGACCTTTCGACGCCCTTCGGGAGAGGAGCTGTCGGCAGGTCGTCACCCTCGTGGTACGCTAATGATGCTCGGACTACGCACGAAAGTCAGCGTAGGATCATCGGAAATCCCAGTTTTTCAAGGGCGGTCTCCAAGTGGCACTCAGGAACACCGACAAAATTCCGACGCGTTATTCGTACCGGGCGCAGATAGCCCGGACCGCGACCCTGGCGACGGGACTGCTGGCCGTGGCCGTCGCGGTCGGTCGCCATGCCCGTCCGGCGGCGTGGTTGCTGCTGCCGGCCGTGTGGGTGTTCGCCAACTTCTTCGAGTGGACCGTGCACCGATTTCCGATGCATCGCGCGCTCGTGCCACGGATCATGTACCGCAACCACGCCCAGATTCATCACACCGCCTTCACCGACGAGGCCATGGCCATCGGGGAGCCGCGTGAGCTGTGGCTCATCATGATGCCCTGGTACACCATCGTCATGTTGCTCGTGGCGGCCTCGCCGGTCGCCGTCGCGTTCGCGCTGGTGGGCGGGCTGCCGCTGGCCGGAATCTTCTACGTCGGCGCGCTCAGCTACTTCCTGTTCTACGAGGCGGTGCACGCGGCCTATCATCTGCCGGCGGCGACGCTCGAGCGCCTGGGTCTGGGCGAGGGCACGCTGTTCGCGAAGCTGCGCGCCCACCACGCGCACCACCACGCGCTGAAGCGAATGGCCCACGTGAACTTCAACGTGACCATCCCCCTGGCCGACACGCTGCTCGGCACCAGGGAGCGCCCCGAGCCGCACGACGCCACGGCGGGCGCCCGGGCGGCGCCGTCGAGGACGTGAGAGGGCCGGGGCGGGCTCGATTCCGCGACCCGGCGCTACTTGAGGCTGGGCGCGAGCTTCGAGACCTCGGCCTTCGTGCAGACCTTGGTCGAGGCGTTCACGCTGACGAAGTAGCCTTTGCCGGGCAGCCAGAGGCCGGTGGCGTTCGCCATCATCGGGGCGGCCTTCGGAGACTTGGCCTTCTCGGTCAGGAAGGCCTTGCCGACCTTCTTCCACTGGAAGAAGGGATCGTTTGGCGAGGTGGGGACCTCTTTCTGGGCCGGCGCGTAGACCTGCACGAACGTGTCGTCTGCCTTTTCGCCTTCGACCTTGAAGACATACTTGCACGTCTCCTTCGAGCCGACCTCGCCCAGGTAGGTGGCGTCGGACTCGCCGCACGCCTTGAAGACGGCGTCCTTCGTCAGGTGGGCCATGACCGCCGGGTCGCAACATTTCCCGCCGCCGTAGGCCTTACAGTTCGTCGGCAGGTTCCCCGCCGCACCGCCCGCTCCTCCAGTGGCCGCTCCGGCCGGGGCCGCCTTGTCGGCGAGGGCCTGCCGCGCATAGCCCGCGCCGAACGCCAGGGACGCGGTCAGAGCCAGGGTCACGGAGAGAAACCGGCGGTTCGTCATCGGGGAGCCTCCTGTCGTCTTTGCGGATCGTCTGCGCGCGATCCGGGCGGGTGTGATGAAGCGGCCCGACGCTAACAAAAGAAAGAAAATCGTGTGCAAGAAACGGCCGGCGGGCCGGTCTGCAGGGGGGGCGGCGCCGGAGCCACGACATCGGCGCGCCGCCCCCACCCGTGACGAACGAAGGAGGTCCCACGGCGGCTGTCGGCCGTCCGCCGCGCCCTGCGCCCGCCCTCTGCCACCGCGGCGTCGCGAAACCGTTGACACCGGACCCCGACGCGGGTAGATCCAGCGCCGCGAAACGCCGGCCAGCTCATCGGCCGTCGCATCGTCCGGCAGCTTCATCGCCGGTTGAAAATCTGGGGTGGTAGTTAAGTCGGTTATAACGCCGCCCTGTCACGGCGGAGGCCGCGGGTTCAAGTCCCGTCCACCCCGCAAAGCTAGTAAGCGATTCACTTCATGGTGGGCGCCGTCCACGAGATCTCGCGCGCCACTCCGGCTCTGTGAGCCGAAGGTCGATCACGGCGTGGCCCGAAGCTTCGCGGTCAGAAGGTCGATGAGCGGCTGGTTGGCGTTCGTCGGGTCCACGGGCCCGCCGTTGCCGTAGTAGAGGGCGAACGCCTCCTCGTGGTACTGGTGGAACGAGAGCCCCGCCACCCGCGGCGCCTGGGCGTCGCCGTCGCCGGTGGCGAGGTCGTAGGTGTCACGCACCCAGTCGAGCCCGCCCTTGCCCGCGGCGAAGCAGGCGCGGTAGACGCCGAACTCGCCGAGGAACAGGGGCACGCCGCGCGCGCGGCCCCACGCCAGGTAAGGCGCCATCATCTCGCGCAGTCCGGCCTTGTCGCGGGCGCGCACGGGCGTCGAGCTGCCGACCAGATCCAGGCGGATACGCGCGACGGCGCCCGCGGGCAGGTCCGTCCCCTTCATCCAGCCGGAGATGCTGTACTGAAAGCCCGCCCGTGGCGCGAAGTAGTGGGCGTAGCCGCCCCAGCTCGCATCGTCGCTGGTGCCCGTGATCGTCAGGCAGGTCGCGCTGGTCTTGCACGAGGACGTGGTCGCCGCGGTGCCGGCGCCACCCTTGGCCCAGAAGTACCAGCCGCTCGTCGACGTGGGGAGGATGCGCGCGATGTCGCGCGTGTAGGCGCCGGTGGCGTCGAACTCCTTGATCGTGAGATCGTCGAAGGCGATGGTACCGGCTCCGACAGCCTGCCCGACCAACGTGGGCTTGCCGGCGGCGATTCCGACGCCGGTGGCCGCGATGCGTGTCCCCTCGTAGTAGGTCCAGCCCGACGTGCCCGCGGGGGCCGTCGGCGCGTCGAAGGTCGCGAGATCGATCCACTGTTCGGTCACGCCAGCGATCCGTGTGGGGTCTGGATAGGGGCCGCCGTCGGGGGCGTTGTTCCACGGCTGAAGCTGGAAGGTGTACTCGGTGGGATCGTAGAAGTGGAACTCGTAGACCGCGTTGGCGTCCGCGATCGTGAACAGGTTCATGTCGGCGTCGTTGCCGAAGTCCCCGGCGACGGCGATGGGGCGCTCGACGAACAGGATGTGGTTGGCGTCGACCGAGCGAATGGCGGTCGCGATGCGGGTCGCCAGATCGCGCCACTGCGCACGGCCCTGCAGCGGCTCGGGCTCGTTGACCAGCCCGAACCCCGCGATGATCGGCTCGCTGGCATAGCGCCGCGCGATCTCCTTCCACAGCGCGGCCAGGCGATCTTGGTTGGCGGTCACGCTCCAGAGGGAACCGCCCTCGCCGTTCGACTGAAAGCCCCCTTGCGGGACGTGCATGTTGAAGACGAGGCGGATCCCGTGGGCGCGCGCCCACACCAGGTTCTGGTCAATCCAGGCCCAGCCCGACGGCTTGTACACGCCGGGCGCGGCGTCGTCCTCGAAGGTCCGGTAGTTCAGCAAGAACCGCGTCGAGCTGGCGCCCATGGCCGCCAGCCTCGCGAAGTCCTCCTCGCCGTGGTCGGTCGGCACGGCCACGTTGGCCCACACCTCGTTTCCCAGGGACACGCCCTGGAGGAAGACGGGCCTCCCGTCGCCGTCGACGATGGCAGTGCCTTGCACACGCAGGAACTCACGCGACGGCGTCGCCGCGCCGCCCGTGCCTCCTGATCCGACCGAGCCATCCGGCGTCATCATCGCTGCGCCGCTGGCGCCGCCGGTCGCCGGGGTCGATCTGGCCGAGCACGCCAGAGTCATCATCAGGATTGGCAGGCTCAGGCCAAAGCCGCACCCTGCGTCGCGAAACCTCCTGGCCTCCACGGACTCGTTATCGAGCGCCCCCGTTTTGGTGTCAACCCTCGCTCCTTCGCGGCCTCGTCTCGCGGACGTGGCCGCGGTCCCCACGTGACGTTGTCAGCGGAACGTCTTCAACCCGATGCGCTTGATCGCATGATTCGTGGCTGCACACGTGATGGTCATCACCCGACGGGCCGGCGGGGCAATTCACAACGATGCGCACAATGGAGAACGTACTCGCGCGAAATGACAACCGATGCACCTTTGATCGGCGAAGCGTTATGAAAACGTTATATCAGGTAGCTTGACAACTTATCTCGACCGCCTTACTGTCGCCCCGCGATCAAAAGGGGCGTGCTGATCTTCCTGCACGGAGGGGCCGATGGCGATGAAGGCGAGAAGATGGCTTTCGGTTGCGGCATTCGTAGCGAGCGTCGGTCTGATCGGCGCCTGGTTGTGGCTGGGCAAGGCAGAGCCGCAGCCGACGTCAGCCGCACGCAGCCCGACGACCGGACCGACGAGAGCCCGCGCCGCGAACGAGTCGGTCGCCACTCCGGAGGGCTCTCTGTCCGGTGTCGTGCGCAGCGCTGCGGGCGGCGCCATCGAGAGCGCGCGCGTGTGCGCGACCACGGTGCGCTCCGAGGTCTCCTGGACACCCGAATCGAGGTGTGCGACGACGAACCGCCAGGGAAGTTACCGGATCGCGCCGCTCGAAAGCACGGTCTACGCCGTGTCGGCCTTCGCGCAGGGCTTCCAGCCGACCACCGGGCCGCACCGCCGGGACGTCTCCCTGGGACCGGGCGAGGCGAAGACGGGGCTCGACATCGTCTTGAGCCCCGGAGGCGCGCGACTCGCCGGGCACGTCTTCGACGCCACGGGCGGCCCCATCTCGGGGGCCACGATTCGCGTGTTGCGCCGAGTGGCACCGCACGAAACGACGGTCACCAGCAGCGCGGCGGACGGCTCCTTTGCCGTCTGGATGACGAAAGGTCCGGTGACCGTTCTGGCGGAGGCGTCCGGCTATGCGCCGATCCGAACGGCGCACGTCGCGCCCAGCAGCGATCTGGTTTTGCGTTTGGCGCCAGGCTCGACGGTGAGCGGACGGGTCGTGGCCGAAGGGACCGGCGCCCCGGTCGCGGGCGTGCGGGTGCGCGCGATCGCCGCCGGTTACTGGAACGATCCCACGCGGCCGTCCGCGATCAGCGACGGGGACGGGGGTTTCGAGGTCCGGGGTCTGGACCCGAACCGCTATGTGTTGGTCGGCGAGGGAAGTGGCTGGCGCGGTGAATTGAGGTCGCCCGTCGAGGTGGGCCTCGCCGGTCGGGTGGACGGGGTGGCCCTGACCGTGTCGCGCGTGGCGGTCGTGACCGGCAAGGTGGTTCAGCGGGGCAGCGGCGAGCCCTGTTCGCGGGGGAGCGTCACCTTCGGCCCGCTCGATGCGGCGCCATCGCCGGGATCCCCCACGGGTGGCCCGGCGTCCACCGTTCCCATGATCATCGGCTCCGTCGAGGCCGACGGCACTGCGCGGGTCGCGGCGGTCCCGGCCGGCTCCTACCAGGTCGACGTTCAGTGTGCGGATGCCTTTTTCGCGGAGGGACCCCGGACGTTGCAGGTCCAGCACGACGACATCGACGGCCTCGTCTGGAAGGTGGATCCCGGCAGCCGCGTGGTCGTGCACGCCGTCGACGAGGCGGAGCAACCGACGGCGAACGTGCGCCTCGTCCTGCTCGGACAAGACGCGACGGACGGCGCCGCCGCGGACGCTGCCCGCCGGCGCCTGGCTCCGCTGCGGAGCTTCACGACGGGGGTCGACGGAACGTACGAGCTGACCGGCCTGTCGCCCGGCCTCTACACGGTCGAGCCGGGGTCGGAGCACAAGGGCCAGCCCGTGCCGATCGATGCTCGCAAGCCGGACCGGATCGAGGCCACGGTCCACCTGGAGGGACGGGGGCGGATCGTCGTGACCGTCCGTACGCCCGAGGGAAGCGGGGCCGATCAGGTCGAGGTCAGGGCGGCTCCGGTCGCTGCCGACGGGGCGTCGCCTTCGGCGCTATCGCCGGAACGCAGCGCGAACCAGGCGGCGTCCGTCTCGAGCGCGCCGAGGCCCGCGGTTCCGAGGCTCGGCCTCCTCGCCACCGCGATCGGTGACGGACAGTTCGAGATCGGCCCGCTGGCTGCCGGCGCCTACCGCGTGAAGGTGAGCGACGGAGTCAATCCACCTCGGGAGCCGAACGATTGGCCGCAGGGGATGGTGCGGGTCGGCGCGGGGGTTGCGCGCGCCACGGTCGTTCTGGCGCGCGGCGGGGCTGTGGCGGGGCGGGTGATGGACAGCTCCGGGCACGCGCTTCCGGACGCCTGGGTGACGGCGGATTGCACGGCGACGGCCGGCCCTGGTGGGCCTCGTTCGTCGGTCCGCATTCCCGGGCGGGCAGGTGCGACGGGAGGGACGGTCACCGACGATGACGGTCGCTTTCGCATCGATCGAATCGCCAGCGATGCGCGATGCACGATACGAGCGGAGAAGGCGGGCGGCGGTGGGGTCGGGGTGGCGAGAGACGTCCGCGCCGGCGCTGAGGCGATCATCCGCCTGCCGGAGCTCGGATCATTGCGCGGCACCGCGCTGCTGCCCGACGGCACTCCGGTGACCGCGTTTCAGCTCTCGATTCGCGGGCAGGACAGCGCGACCCGCACGGAGAACGTGACGACCACGGACGGTCATTGGTCCCTCGCTCGGGTCGTACCCGGGCCGATCCTTCTTCTGGCGTTCGATCCGTCGCGGGGCGACGCCCAGACGCGGGTCGATCTGGCGCCAGGCGAGCAACGCGAGGGCGTGGCGCTCGTGTTTCAGCCGCCTTCGCCGCTGGCCGCCACGATGGAGCCTGGCGGCCGTCAACCCTAGATATCGGACGCTGCCGTCCCGTCGCGTTCTTCGGGGCCGACGTACGCCCCACCGAGGCCGCGACGAGCGCCGTTCTCACTTTGTGCCGGTACACCCGTCGACCCGCTGGACCACTGACCAAGGAGGAAGTCATGAAACGAAGTCGCATCGTCCCTGCATGTTCCGCGTTCCTGTTCCTGGCCGCATCGACCCTGGCCGCGCAAGCAGACGCCCACCAGACAATCTACCGCGGGTACTCCTATCCCTCTGGCACCAACGGTCTTTACTCCTCGGGGACCATGACCTGCAACACGGGCGCTCCTGATTACGACGCCGATTGCACGAACGGCGATTCCATATCAATCAAATGGTTTGTCAAAACCCGCACCACGGCGCAGGCCGACATCGAGTACAAGACTCCGTTGAACGTGAATCTGAGCTACGGCGCCCATTGGACCTGCGAAGAGGTCCTGTATTGCTCCGACGGATCCGCGCCCAGCACTTACTTCGTCGACGGTCCGTGTGGCTGGACCGTCTGCCCAACCGGCGCGTCGGCCAGCTTCGTCGGGATCTACCTCGGCATCCAGAACCACCCGCTCTGAAGGGATCGTCCCGTGGCGCGGGGCCGCGGCGGCCTCGTGCCACGGGAGCGCACGCGGCGATCGAGACCCGCGGGCGAGGGCGATCCTAGGCTTCGCGCGCGCTCTTGCCCTCGAGCAGCTCCTCGAGGGCGGCCGTGAGGAGGTCCACCTTCACGGGTTTGGTGAGGTAACGATAGAAGCCGACCTCCTTGGCGCGGGCGGTGTCGCGGGGCAGGGCGGCGGCCGAGAGGCCAATGACCGGGATTTCGCGCGTCTCCGGCCAGGCGCGCAGGCGCTGGACGGCCTCGAAGCCGCTGATCCCGGGCAGGTTCACGTCCATGATCACGATGGTCGGAAGGTGTGCGCGGATCAGCTCGAGGCCGAGCTCGGCGTTCGGCGCGGTGATGAGCTCGATGCGCGGCAGGTCCTCCATCAGCTCGCGCATGAACGCGATGTTGGATGGGTTGTCCTCGACGTAGACGACCTTGTGGCGAGGGCCGGCGCCGGAGAGCGCGGCGGTCGGCGGGCTCGGGGTCGGCTCCAGGATGGGCAGCTCGCCCGTGGCGCTCCGCTGGACCGGGACCTCGATCCAGAAAGACGAGCCGCGCTCGACCTCGCTCGTGAACCCGACGCGTCCCTTCATGAGCTCCGCCAGCCGCTTGCTGATGGCCAGCCCGATCCCGGTGCCCTCGATGGGGCCGGTCTCCTGCCCGGCGCGCTGGAAGGGCTCGAAGATCTTGTCGAGCTTGTCCGCCGCGATGCCGAGCCCGTCGTCGACCACCGTGATGCGAATCCTCGAGGGATCGGGACGCGTGATCTCGAAGCGGACATGGCCCTGCGCCTTTCCGTACTTGATGGCGTTGGAGCCGAAGTTCATCAGGATCTGCGCCAGCCGCGTCCGGTCGACGACCACCGAGGGCAGCCGCGCCGGAACCGCCACCGGCGCCAGCTCGATGCCGGCGCGGCTCGCCATGGGGCCGAGCGTCGTCACGACCTCGTCGAGCACCTCGCGCAGTCCGACGGGCTCCAGCGAGATGGCGATCCGTCCGGCCTCGATGCGCGCGAAGTCGAGGACGTCGTCGATGAGGCGAAGGAGGTGCTCGCCTCCGCGCATCACGTGGGACACGCGCTCCCTGTGGCGTTCGGACAGCGGCTCCTTCCGATCGCGCTCCAGGAGCTGCGCGAAGCCGAGGATGGCGTTGAGGGGTGTCCGCAGCTCGTGGCTCATCGACGCGAGAAACTCGCTCTTGGCGGCGCTGGCGGCCTCGGCCTGGGAGCGTGCTTCGCGCAGCTCCGCCTCGCGCAGGGTGTCGTCGGTGATGTCGACGATCAGCGACACGGTCCCTTGCTCGGGGGTCTTGCGTTCGATGACGCGCAGGTGACGGCCCGTGGCCGTCGCCAGCTCGAGGACCCCGGACGGCGCCCGGTGATAGGCGAGCCCCCGGGCGCGCATGGCCTCGCCGGAGTCGCCGCCGCCGCGGAAGGTGCCCCCCGCGTACAGCTCGTCGGTCAGGTCCTCGAAGGTGCGTCCCACGATGGGTCCCCGCATGTCGACGGGCAGCAGCCGCCGGAAGGCGCTGTTGACCAGGACGACCCGGTCCCGCTCGTCGCACAGCATGAAGGCGTCCTCGATGCTGTCGACGGCGCTGGCCAGGTACGAGCTCACCCGCCGGACCTGCTCCTCGATCTGCTTGCGGGTGGTCACGTCGCGGATGGCGGCGGTGACCATCAGCCCCTGGTCCGTCTCGAGCGGGCTCAGGCTGATCTCGACGGGGAACTCGCTGCCGTCCTTGCGGCGCCCCGCCAGCTCGAGCCCCGAGCCCATCGGGCGCAGGCGCGGCGCCGACGTGTATCCGGCGACGTGCGCGGGGTGCCGCTTCCGGAAGCGTTCGGGGATCAGCATCTCGATCGGCTGGCCGAGCATCTCGGCGCGCGAATATTCGAACAATCGCTCGGCCTGGACGTTGACGAGCAAGATCTGGCCGCGCTCGTCGCAGACCACGACCCCGTCGGGGGCCAGATCGACCAGCTCACGGAACTGGATGTCGGCGCGACGCGGCTCGTTCTGGCTCTCGGCGCCTCGCTGCTGGGAGCGCACCAGGCTCGTCACGTCCTCGACGGCGTGGATGACGTAGCGGATCTTCCCCGTCCCGTCGCGGACCGGCGTGTTCACGGGCCGCCACCACCTCTCCTCGAAGCCTCCGCCCTCGGAGGCGGGCCGTCGAATGTCGTACTTCTGGAGCGGCATCTTGTCGGCGGCCCCCGTCTCGATCGTCCGCGCGAGCGAGGCGGCCAGGTTGCGGGTCCCGTCGGCCGACGGGTCGTCCGGGTTGTCGGGGAACACGTCGAACAACCGGCGTCCCAGGATGTCGCGGCTGGTCTTCGTCGCGTGCAAGTACGCGTCGCTGGCGGCGAGGATGATCAGGTCCGGGCCGGGCTCGAGGATCAGATACAGGCCCTGCGCGGCCTCCAGCAGTGCGCGGAAGTCGGGTTCAATCGACATGGGGGATAGTCACGCAGAACATCGCGCCGGGGTCGGCGTCTTCGATGTGGATGGTCCCGCCGTGGGCTTCGACGGCGAGCTTGCAGAAGGCCAGGCCGAGGCCACGGTTCGAGCGGATGCCATCCATCCCCTCGGCCGCCTGGACCAACCGCTCGAAGATGCGCTCGCGCTCGGCCGGCGGGACGCCGGTCCCGGCGTCGGTGACCAGCAGGCGCGTCGCCTCGCCGGCGCGCTCCGACCGCAGGCTGACCGTCGTCCCTTCGGGCGCGTGGCGGATGGCGTTGTCGACCAGGTTCTCGAGGACGCGGCGGATGAGGTCGCGGTCGGCGTTCGCGCTGCCCGTGGCCATGTCCGCGACGAGCGTGACGCCCGAGCCCTGGGCCCGCGCTCGCAGGGCCTCGAGGACCTCGGCACCCAGCGCGTCGAGATCGATGTCCTCGCGCTTTGGCGCGAGCTTTCCCTCGTCGGCCTTGCTGATGTCGAGGAGGTTCGTGATCATCCGCATGAGGGCCGCGGTCTCGTCGAACCTCCTCG
>Ga0207639_10002327_pt1 | contig 12750 bp, 9 predicted proteins | sample KBSCornC32_FD_184299 | JGI IMG/M metagenome (GOLD analysis project Ga0207639, IMG submission 184299) | Corn rhizosphere microbial communities from Kellogg Biological Station, Michigan, USA - KBS Corn C3-2 (SPAdes) (version 2) | ecosystem: Host-associated > Plants > Roots > Rhizosphere > Soil ...
GTGGTTGTGGAGATTGCAAATGCCTTCAACTGATTTGCGAACTTGAAATCACAAACTGTGATTTCAAGTCGGAATTTAGTGGACCCGTCTATGACGTGAAGAAGCAAAAGCAGATCCTTCGCTTACCACCCCCAAGCTGATGAAAGCGCTTGGGGCCCCGTGCGCTCAGGATGACAGCCTCTTGATTTTGATTTGAAGTTGAGGTTCGCGATCAGTTTGAGAAGCAGAACGGCCACCCTTGCGGGTGGCCGTTCTGGTGTGCCGATAAGATCGAGCTGAAAGCTCGCCGAAGCGAAACTTAACGCTCGTTCTTGCGCCAGTTGATTAGGTCGCCGAGAGTCGTGGTGGAGCTGGAGACGGGCTGTTTGTGCGCGTGCTCCTTGTAGGACTCGACCTGGGCGCGGCTGGCTTCGTGGCCGCTGACCGCGCGAAGGCTGAGACCCACCTTCTTCTCTTCGACGTTGATCTTGATGATCTTGAACTCGTGCTCCTGGCCGACTTCGAGCTTGGAGGGCTCGCCGGGCACTTCGCTGGCTTCAGAGATGTGGCAGAGGCCTTCAACGCCCTCGGCGATTTCAACGAAAGCGCCGAACTGCGCGGTCCTGAGGACCTTGCCGTGCACCACATCGCCGACGCGGTGGGTAGCGAAGAAGCTCTCCCACACATCGGGCTGAAGCTGCTTGATGCCGAGGCTCAGGCGGCGGTTCTGCGGCTCGACGCCGAGAACAACTGCCTTGACCTTTTCGCCCTTCTTGACGACTTCAGAAGGATGCTTGACGCGCTTGGTCCAGCTCAGGTTTGAGACGTGGACGAGGCCGTCGATACCATCCTCGATTTCGATGAAGGCGCCGAAGTCGGTGAGGTTGCGAACGCGACCCTCGACCACGGTTCCTGCGGGATAACGCTCAGTGAGGTTCTCCCACGGGTTCTCAAGGAGCTGCTTCATGCCGAGCGAGATGCGGCGGTCGGCGGGGTTGACGCTGAGGACAACCGTGTCGACCTCGTCGCCGGGCTTGACCAGCTTGGAGGGGTGCTTGAGGCGCTTGGACCAGGTCATCTCAGAGAGGTGAACGAGGCCTTCGATTCCCTGCTCGAGCTCGACGAACGCGCCGTAATCCGTAACGGAGAGTACACGGCCGTGGACGTGTGCTCCAACGGGGTAGCGCTCCGAGGCATCGAGCCACGGATCAGGCGTGAGCTGCTTGAAGCCGAGGGAGACGCGCTGCTTCTCTTTGTCGAACTTAAGCACCTTGACCTGGATCTCGTCGCCGACGTTGACCAGGTCGCGGGGATGGGTGAGGCGTCCCCAGCTCATGTCGGTGATGTGAAGGAGGCCGTCGATGCCGCCGAGGTCGACAAACGCGCCGTAGTCGGTGAGGTTCTTGACCGTGCCGGTGAGAACCGCGCCTTCGCCGAGGTGCTCGAGCGTGGTGGAGCGCTTGGCTGTCTGCTCTTCCTCGAGGATCTCTTTGCGGGAGACGACGACGTTGCCGCGCTTCTTGTTGAGCTTGATGACACGGACTTCGATCTGCTGGCCGAGATAGCCGTCGAGATTGCGGACGGGACGGATCTCAAGCTGGGAGCCGGGCAGGAAGGCCTTCATGCCGATGTCGACAGTGAGGCCGCCCTTGACGCGGCTGACGACGGTGCCAATGATCGGAGTCTTGTCGTTGGCATGCTTCTCGATGGTGTCCCACACGCGGAGGCGCTGGGCTTTCTCGTAGCTGACGAGATAGCCGCCCTCGGGTTCTTCGCGCTCGATGACCACGTCGATGACTTCGCCGGGTTGGAACTTGACTGCGCCAGTGTGATCGGTGACCTGGTCGAGCGGCACGAGGCCCTCGGACTTGAGGCCCACGTCGACCACGAGGTACTTTTCAGTCTGCTTGACGACGGTGCCTGAGACGACTTTGTCTCCGTAGGCTTCGACGGCAGCAGCTTCAGCAGCCTGCTCGCGCTCGAAAGCTTCGAGAGCAGCTGAGAAATCGTCCATTGATTCGGCGCTGTGTTCGGCCGGGGCTGCAGGGGTTTGAGCGACTTGCTCGGTTTCTGCAGGGGCGGCCTGGGCAACAGGCTCGGTTGAGGCATCGGCGTCCAGCGCTGGGGCAGCAATGTTGTGTGCTTCGGCGGTCTCGGGGTTGGACGTGGATTCGGACGGCTGAGCGTCGAGCTCAGTCGCAGGATCAAGCGTTGGGGTTTCAAGTTCGGTGTTCAGGGTTATGCTCTCGGGTTCTGGATTGAGGACGTTTGGCATGACAGCAAGCTCCGCGATTCCGGCCCGGCGAATCGGTTTCGTTTCGACGGGTAGCATCCAAGGTCGCGATGAACGAAGGATGCGGATACCGCGATCTCCGACTACCGGAACCTGTGAGCTTTGGCATCCCGAAGAGACGGGGCTTCGTGCCAGAGAGCTGGCTTATGAAGCGACTCGTCGCTAGGGAAACACCATGCAGGCAACGGCTGGCTGGAGGGCGGCCGCAGCTAACTGCTGGAATCCGCGCAGGAAGCTACGCTTTCAAGTGTAGCAACGGTCAGAATTATCAGTCAATCCAACGCTTTGGGAGTTCCAGACGTCCTTGGAATTTCTGCTGTACTTTTGATGCACCAGGACGGAGATTCGACTCACGTTACAGGGCACCTGTGATGCCGAATACAGGCAGTGGAGCGGGTTTCTCCAAGGCTAGTCCAGGCGGCCTGAGACCACCGCGGAGCGACTACGGAGATCACACTATACTTGGTGCGTCGGAAAAAGATCGCGCGGAAGGATCGAGCGGAATGGAACAGCTCTGGAGCCCCTGGCGGTTTGCGTATGTGACGACGGCGGATGGTGCGCCGCGTCCCGGCGTGCCGCAGCGGTTGAATGCCTGGCCGGGCGATTTAAGCTGTGTTTTCTGCAACCTGATGGCCAGCGTGGATTACGCGATCGAGCATGGTATGCCGGCCGATGAAGCGGAGGAAGCCGGCGGGTTGGTGGTTCGCGGGAAGCACTGCTTTGTCTGCCTGAATGCTTATCCGTATACGTCAGGGCACGTGATGGTGATGCCCTACGATCATCTCGATCGCATCGCAAAACTGGACACAGAAACAGCTCACGAAATGATGGATCTGGCGCAGCAGACGGAGCGCGCGCTGGAGAAGCTGTATCGGCCGCATGGATTTAATTTCGGATTAAATCTGGGGCAGGCTGCGGGGGCGGGCGTTGCGGGACATCTGCATATGCACGCCATGCCGCGCTGGGTGGGCGACACCAACTTCATGACCACGGTTGCTGAGACGCGCGTGTTGCCTGAGGACCTGGGGACCACGTGGAAGCGCCTTCGAGCCACGTTTGGGGAGTTGGAGAGGCAGCGGGGTTAGCGGGGTTAGCGGAGTTAGCGGAGCTAGCGCACGGTAGCAGAGTCAGGCCGGCGCCGCAGTTCCGAGTGCGCTTATTTCTTTTTTCCAGTGAGAGCCTCAAGTTCACGCGCGAATTTCTGCCACTCGTCTATCTGCTGGCCTGGCTTGGTGGGCCCGGAGGCTGGCGGCTTCGGCGGAACGCTCGCAGGCGGAGCCGGTTTGCCGGGTACGCTGGTGGCCGCCTGGATGGTGGGAACACTGGGGGCAGCGGGCTTTACGGGAGCGCTGGAGGCAGCGGGCTTGCTGGGAACGTTCTGGATGGGCTGAATCGGTTTGACGGGCTCGGCCCTGGGTGGCGTAGGCGGATTGGGCCGGACTGGTTGAGATTGAGCCGATGCCGGATTTGGGGCGAGGCGCTGAGGAGGCTTGGCGGTCTTGGGGAGTTCGGCGGGGCTCGGAGGAGCGGGGGCGGGCCGGGTAGGCGGTGGAGCCTGCGCGACCGTGACGGCCGGAACGGGCGGTTTCGGCACCGGAGGGTCGGGCGCGGGCGAAGGCGGAGGCACTTCGGCATTTGGGTCGTTGAAAACTTCGAGGGACTGCAGCAGCTTCTGAATTTCTTCGTCGGCGGATACGGTGGGAGCAACGGGCTCCGAATCAGAATCGAAGTTTTCTTCCGCAGTGGAGTCAGGGCTGACGCCCATCGAGGAGTTGAACTCAGCCCTCATCTGGGAGTATCTGGCCTGCTCGCGTTCCAGGCGCTTCTGAACGCGGCCTAGTTCTTCAGCGGCGGGGCGGAGCTTCGCAAGTTCCGCGATTGCATCTTCCAGCTGAGTACGCATGGAGAACTCGCGCGCATCGAGGGCGACGTGTTCCTTTTCGACTGCTTCTTCTATCTGGGCCTTGACGTTGGAGCGGCCCCAGACGAAGCCCGCGATGAGACAAGCAGCAGCGATGGCAAGCGCAACTATGGCGTATGTAATCGCATGGCTCCCCATCGCTTGCAGAATCCTCTATCACAAGAGTACGGGCAATCAATGCGCAAGAGGCGGAGGGGGCGGGACGCAGGCGAAACCTTGGTAAGTAGCGGCCTTGGCGGGTTTGTGACAAAGGGGTTACCGGCGATATCAGACGTCTCGGCCGGGGCTATTTTGTGCTCTCCGGAAGCTCTGATTCTTCGGTGAGCGCCAGCTCTGCCTGGTCGACTGCGGCCCGGTCGAGCAGCTTCCTGGGGATCGATTTGTTGGTGCGAATCCCGAGCTCTTTGAGCTTTTCAACCTGACCGATGAGATTGCCGGGGCCTTCGGCCAGCTTTTTCATTGCGTTGCTGTAGCTCTGGTCTGCTCTGCGGATGTTGTCGCCAATGACATCCATGTCCGTGACGAAGCCCGCGAATTTCTCGTAGAGCTTGGAGCCGCGGTCCATAATCTCGCGGACGTTCTTCGCCTGACGCTCCTGCTGCCAGAGCACATTGATGATGCGGATGACATAGAGGAGCGTGGTGGGACCGACGAGGAGGATTCCCTGCTTGTAGGCATCGGCCCAGAGTTCGCTGTCGGCCTGGAATGCCATCAGGAATGCAGGTTCGACGGGCACGAACATTACGACGAAGTCGGGAGCTTCAATGCCGGGGAGCTTGTCGTATCCAGCTTTGGAAAGGCCCGCGATGTGGCCGCGCATGCTGGCGAGGTGCGCCTTCATGGCAATTTTGCGCGCGTCTTCGTCGGCGGCTCCGACGCACTCGGTATAGGCGGTGAGGGAGACCTTGGAATCGATCACAAGATTGCGTCCGCCGGGAAGGTAGACGATCACGTCTGTACGCACGGAACGGGTGCGCTCGCCGCTGTCGCTCTCGACGCCGGCGAAGGTTTGCTGGAACGCGTACTGTTCGCCTTCGCGCAGGCCTGCTTTGTCGAGTAGATCGCGGAGGATGAACTCGCCCCAGTCGCCTTGTGTTTTCGACGAGCCGCGAAGGGCGGTGGTGAGGTTGCGCGCTTCTTCGGTTAGTGCCTCGTTGAGAGTGCCGAGCGTGCCAATGAGTGTTTCGAGTTTGGTGACTCCGGTCTTCGAGTCGGACTGCGCCTCTTCGACTTTCTTTCGGAAGTCTTCGATTTGCGCGCGGAGCGGCGAGAGCAGATTTCCGAGTTCCTTCTGGCTGCCTTCTGAAAATGTTTTGGACTTCGACTCGAGAATGTCAGTGGCAAGAGTCTGAAACTGATCCGAAAGGCTCTTTTTTGCTGTCTCAAGCAGTTCGATTTTTTCCCCAAGGTTCTTGCGCTCGTTGTTCAGTTCGGCTTCGAGCTGGCTGATGCGCGAACGAAGAGTGGTTTCGCCGGCGGCTTTGTAGTCGAGATCGGCTCGTAGGTTCGAGACTTCATTGTTGAGTTGCGCGATGGTGGCGGCGCGTTCTGCGGCGAGCGGTTCAAAGCCGGCGCGCGCAGCAGATTCCGATTGGGTCTGCGATAACTGTCGTTGAAGGGCGTTCAGCGCATCGAGAGACTCACGATTGCGCTGCTCAAGGAGAGCAGACTCGCGGCGTGCGGAGGCGGAACGGACGATGAAGCCGATGATCAGGCCAGCGACGAGAGCGATTGCAACGAAGAGAGCCTGCATGGGAACCCCTCCAGCTATCTTCGCCTAATTTACGCTTTTCTGTTGTGCAATTGTGGGCTGAATCTCGCGTTTTTGAGACGGCGTCCCGTATCAGTTACGGAGCGCCAAAATGGGGCTCATCCTGATGCAGGTGATTGATTTATTTCCACTCTGGTCGGCTTTACACACCGGGGGTGGCCCGTTAGACTTGGAGTTTCGGGGCTACGCGGCAATTTGTTTGGACCGCGGTTGTTTTCGTGTGCCGTCTGCCAGTATTGTATGCAGGCGTAGTGCGGATGAATTTGGTCCCCAGGATTTTGGATCTGGTAATTGAAACTGAGGAGAATCAGGCATGGCGGTAGAAGAAAAAGTTAAGCAGATCATCGTCGAGCAACTGCAGGTGGACGAGGCCGAGGTCACGCCCGGCGCAAGCTTCCAGGAGGATCTGGGCGCAGATTCGCTGGACGTTGTTGAGCTTGTAATGCAGTTTGAAGAGGCGTTTGACCTCGAGATCCCCGACGAGGACGCTGAGAAGATCAAGACCGTCAAGGACGCAATCGAGTACATCGAGAAGAACGAAAAGACCGCGAAAGGCAAGTAGCCGGTGAATCGAAGAGTAGTGATCACCGGCCTGGGGCTGGTGTGCGGTGTGGGCAATACCGCGCAGGAGGTGTGGGAGAAACTGGTAGCCGGCGCCAGCGGTATGGGGCCGATCACGGGTTTTGATACCACCGGATTTCCTGTCACCTTTGCCGCCGAGGTCAAGAACTTTGACCCGCTGAAATTCGTCGACAAAAAGGAAGCGCGTAAGATGGCGCGCTTTATTCACTTTGCCTTTGCTGCCACGCAGGAGGCACTGGAGCAGTCCGGCCTTAAGATCACCGAGGAAAACGGAGATCGCGTCGGGGTTTTCATCGGCTCTGGAATCGGCGGATTCGAGATCATCGAACGCGAACACGCAACGCTGCTCAAAGATGGCCCGCGCAGGATATCTCCCTTCTTTATCCCGGCGACGATTATCAACATGGCGGCGGGGCAATTAAGCATTCGTTATGGCGCGCGTGGGCCTATCTCGGCCACGGCAACGGCATGCGCGACGAGCGCCAACTCGATTGGCGACTCGGTGCGCATGATCATGCATGGCGACGCGGATGCAATGATCGCGGGCGGATCAGAGGCGGCTGTGACGTCGCTGTCGGTGGGCGGATTCGCAGCAATGCGCGCGCTCTCGACGCGCAACGATGAGCCGACCAAGGCGAGCCGTCCGTTCGACAAGGATCGCGATGGATTCGTCATCGGCGAAGGCGCCGGCATCCTGATTCTCGAAGAGCTGGAGTTTGCGAAGAAGCGCGGTGCGAAGATCCTGGCCGAAGTGATTGGCTACGGTATGAGCGCCGATGCGTATCACATGACCGGCATCGCTCCCGAAGGCGCAGGCGCACAGCGCAGTATGCGTGCGGCACTGAAGGACGCGGAGATCAAGCCCGAAGATGTTGGCTATATCAACGCACATGCTACGTCGACGCCGGCAGGCGATGGCAATGAGTCGCGCGCCATTGAACTCGTTTTCGGCGAGCATGCGACGAGCCACAAGCTCAAGATCAGCGGCACGAAGTCGATGACGGGACACCTGCTGGGCGGCGCGGGCGGACTGGAAGCGGGCATCACCGTGTTGTCTTTGATCAACCAGGTGCTGCCACCGACGATCAATCTCGACAATCCCGATCCAGAGTGCAAGCTGGACTATGTGCCCAACAAGGCGATCAGCCATAACTTCGACATCGCGCTGTCAAACTCGTTTGGGTTCGGCGGAATCAATGCGACGCTGATTATGCGGAGATGGGACGAGAGCAGGGACTAGAGAACAGGGATTAGGGACTAAGAACAACGGCGCACATCTTGCGATGTGCGCCGTTTTTCTTTTCGAACGAGAAGCGGCTTAGCTGAACGCTGCGGCGAATCCTGCGCCGACTATGACGATCAGGGCCCACCATCCGAAGGATGCGATGTAACCGGAAGAGCGCTTGGTACCGGCCACGATCGCCACTCCGATTCCCACCAGGGCCAGAGTCCAAATGGTGACGAAATCAATTGAACTGAGAAGGCTATACAGACCGGGATTGGTCTCCATGGGATTCATGAAGGCGCCGAGGTTGGTGGGCGCGAAGTTCTTGATGTTGAACGAATCGGGCGCGGTGCCCGCATAGAGCACCACAATGCCCAGTATTGTTTTGATACACGAGGGCATCATGGCGTACATCCACACGGCGAGCACGCTAGCGAACTTGGCCTTGCCTCCGAATACAAAGTTGATGGTTCCGAGAAGCACCAGAGAGATAACTGAGCCCATGAGCAGCAGGAACACCGGGCCGGCCATGAAGATTCCCTGCGTAATCGCGACGGAGATCTTCATACGCTGCTCGCGCTGTTCAGGCGGAAGCTGCGCCATCTGCTCTTCAGCTTTAGGACTGAGCTTGACCTGGTTCTCGCTGACCTGGCGCATGCCCACTTTGGAGCTCACGACGCCGTAAAACGCAAAGCCGAGAACAGCATAGATGATGAAAGGCAGCCACCAGCTCCTATGGCCGTTCTTGATGTCTTCAAAGGTCTTGGAGGGGGCCGTAAACATATTCGTGATGCGCTGGCCCTGAGTAAGGCCGGGAGTTGCTTCCACCGCGGGCTGCTGAACCACTGGATCGCTCATATCTGTCCTCGCAGATTTCGTACTTGATACGCAAACGCGCACAATCGCGTTCGCCCGCGATTGTAACGCGTCAGGTAAAGATTAGAAATGAAATTGAGCGGCGCCCGGCGACCGGTTTACTTGTTCCTGCCCGGCGTTTCGTCAGAGACCGTCGCGGTCGACGGATCGGGAGGCACGGTCTGCGGCACCGGATCGTGATGGGGGCCGCTGGGCGATGAGGCGGGCGAGTAGTTTTTGTACACCGTGATGTGGAAGCAGCGCTGCCGGAATTCTTCCTCAACATCGATCACGCCGGCGGTCTGGTACGCGAAGAGGTGATCGCGCATCCATTGCATTTCGCGGCGCGACAGGCCTGACTTGGCGATGTCGATTGTGGCTCCGGTGAGGTGCGGACTGACGATGTCGCCTTCGGCGTCGGCGGCGTTGTGATTCACGCGCATCAGACGCTTCTGGTACTCGACGGTGCGTACGGCGGAACTGACGATGAGAGGCTTATGGAACTGCGCTTCGTGGGCACGCGAGAGGTCGGTAAGGAAGTCCGCCGTCCACTGACGGCAGTAGCGCCGCTCCTCGGGCAGGCCGGGATTGACCATGAGGCCGGACGCTTCCGGTACGCGCACGAGCGCTCCGCTGGCGATGCGATTCTGAAGATCGATGTCGTCTTCGATGCGCTGGAGCGATTCGAGTTCAACGCGCTCATTCTGGCGTACGAGGGAATCGTGAGTTCCGCGAAGAGCATAGCGGCCGTAGACACGGGGCACGTTCAGAGAGGCAATCTGGCCCACTGCAACGGGAGCGGTTTCGCCAACAGGTGGCGCGGCGAGTGGATTGCCGGCGCTGGCAATCGTGGCCGGGCTGGCTGCAGGAACCGCAACGGAAGCGGCCGGCGCTCCGTCATCCGACATTGGTGCACTGGGCGTGAAATCCGATTGAGAGCCGCGACGGCTGATGGGCACTGTAGCCAATGGAACAAAACGAGCCTTGGAGCGGTGGCTGTACCTTGCCCTGCGAAGATGGCGGCCGGGGTACTTCACCGTACGCCGAGTTGAAGCGGTAGCGCGCGTGGAACGGCGCGTTGTCACATTCTTCGCTGTTTTTTTAGAGACTGCGCTGGCCTTGCTGCCGGTGGAGCGCGAGGCGGCTTTCGGCGTATGCCGTGCGTGCTTTGCAGTTCTTGCGACGTTGGCATGCGCGGACTTGCGCACGGGGTTGACTCGCGCAGCACCAGCAGATGATGCGAGGAACAGGAGCAGACAACCAGCGATGAAAACAGGGCGCAACATCAGGGGCGCACGGAGAATCCAGAGCATCTTCAGTGTAAGACTCACTCGAGAGAATTTGGAGTACCGAACGTGGTTCAGATTTGTCTGATAAGTTTCAGGAGAAAATGACGGAGCGGAGCGCGAAGTAGTCTGCCCCTGTGCCGAATGGAGTATCTGGCTCATTCGGTTGACGAAACCTCCATCATCGCGGCTGACACTCACCTTTGGTGCGGAAGGTACACGTATGCCGAACCGGAGCGAATCGCCGTATTGAATCGGATGCACCACCTCTGAAGTGCGTTGGTTGCACCTGGAATTCTGTAGTGAGGTCCTATTGGTCAGACTTCTTCTCCACTGCCTGGGCTGCCTTGCGAAGTACTTTCACGTCTAGCAGATCCTGTTCGCGACCGCTGGCAAGCTTGTTGCGAATCAGGTCGTCTCTTGAGATTACGCTCGCAGGGACTTCTCCATCAAGAAGGCCCTGAATACGGTTGGGCCAGGCCTCGTCGAAAGTAATCCCGTCAATACGCTGAAGGACATCGATCCGATCGGGAGGTTGTCCAATCTGAAAGGTGCTTCCGTCGCAGAAATCTGCGGCTGTCAAGCCCTGGAGCGGCGCACCGAATTCTGCCAGCGCTTTGAACGCTGCCCTTGCGTTTTCCTCATCGGAGCGAATGAAAAGATCGAGATCCTTTGTAGTCCGAGGTTCGGCGTGCACGCTGAATGCATGAGCGCCGATGATGAGATACTTAACCGCGTTTGCGTTGAAAGCGCGAAGCAGATCCTTGAAGTCCTTCGTCATCATTCGCGGGCTCTCCTCGAAAATCGGCGGCAAACGCGTACGCTGCTTCGCTCAATTCACAGACTGCGATCAGGCGTTCTCCAACGGGGCGACTCTGCCAATAGCGAAACGTCTCCATCTGTTGCTCTTCGAGATCTGTGACGCGTCGAACCGTTTTGTCCAAGTTGCAACCTCGTTTTCCATCCAACTCACCCCGTATGAGAGTTGGATGGAGCGGAGTTATTGAATCAACGTTCCCTGCTCGTCTTCTTTGCCATTCAGTTCGTCGGGCGGGATGATCACGGCGGCGGCTACCTTGTCGTCGGCTTCGAGGTTCAGCAGGCGAACGCCTTGCGTATTGCGGCCTGCGGAGCGAACGGTGTTGGTGTCGATGCGGATGATCTTGCCCCACTGGCTGATCACCATCAGCTCTGAGGTTTCGTTCACCAGGAGAATGGAACTGGTCTTGCCAACCTTGGGCGTGGCCTTGAGGTTGGTGACGCCCTGGGCGCCGCGTGCGGTGAGGCGGTACTCGTCCACATCGGTGCGCTTGCCGAATCCGTTCTCGGTGACGGTGAGAATCCGGGACTGGGTGACGCAGAGTTTCTCGTCGAGATCCTTGAGGGCTGACCAGGAATCTTCAACAGCTTTCTCGGCCTTCTTCTCTTTCTCTTTCAGCTTTTCGTTTTCGGGATCGCCGTTGCGGCGGTCTTCGCGCGCCTTCTGAAGTGAATCCTTCGCATCGGAGTAGGCCTTGCGAAGGGACTTGAGCTTGTCAGTAAGATTGCGAGCCTTGGCGCACTCATCGCGCTCCTTGTCGCGAGCCTCGTCGGAGTCGGTGATGGCGGCGCCGATGACATAATCGCCCTTTTTGAGGGAGATGCCCTTGTTGCCCGCGGCATTGCGGCCCATGGGGCGCAGGCCGATTCCGCTGCGCTCTGGGTCGTACTCTTCCTGGAAGCGGATGGCCATGCCCTCGCGGGTGGCGATGAAGATGGTCTGCTTGCCGTTGGTGACACCGGCGGTGACGAGGTCATCGTCCTTGTCGAGATTGATGGCGATGATGCCGCGCGCCATGACGTTGGAGAAGTCTCTGAGCGGAGTCTTTTTGACCACGCCGTTACGCGTCGCGAAGAAGATGTATTTCCCTTCCTCTTCAAGATCGCGGACGGGCAGGATGGTGCGGACGTTCTCGCCGGGCTGCAGGCTGAGAAGGCTCGCGATTGACTTGCCCTTGCCCGCTGCGCCTACGTCGGGGATCTCGTAAACCTTGAGCCAGTAGACGCGGCCGGTGTTGGTGAAGCAGAGCAGGTAGGCGTGCGTGGAGTCGATGATGAGCTGCGAGACGAAATCTTCTTCGCGCGTCTTCATGCCGGTGCGGCCTGTTCCGCCGCGGCGTTGCTGGCGATAGATGGAGATCGGCGTGCGCTTCAGGTAGCCCTGGTGTGAAACGGTTACGGCAACCTGCTCGTCGGCGATTAGGTCTTCGAGCTGGATTTCGGCGGACTCGTCGATGATCTGGGTGCGGCGCTCATCGCCGTACTTGTCGCGAACCGCTTCAAGTTCCTTGATGATCACGTTGCGCAGCTTCTTGTCGCTGGCGAGGATCGACTCGTACTCGGCAATCTTGTCGCGAATTTCCTTCATCTCGTTGAGAATTTCGTCGACGGAGAGCTGAGTGAGCCGGTAGAGCTGGAGTTCGAGGATTGCATCAACCTGCCGCAGAGAAAGGCCGCGCTCTTCGTTGGGAAGGCGCTCGCGGTCGAGATTGATGACGATCTCAGTTCCCTTGCCCCACGCATACAGGTTTTCGCGAGCTTCTGCACGAGAGCCCGAGGCGCGGATGATCTTAATGACGGTGTCGAGATTGTCGAGGGCAATCTTGTAGCCTTCGAGAATGTGCTCGCGCTCGCGAGCCTTGCGCAGCAGATAAACAGTGCGGCGCTGCACGACGTCGATGCGGTGATCGATGAAGGCGCGAATTGCCGCGTCGAGGCCCAGTTCCTTGGGCTGTCCGTTGAGCACGGCAAGCAGGATCATGGAGAAGCTTTCCTGCATCTGCGTGTGCTTGTGAAGTT
>Ga0207639_10002329_pt1 | contig 12746 bp, 7 predicted proteins | sample KBSCornC32_FD_184299 | JGI IMG/M metagenome (GOLD analysis project Ga0207639, IMG submission 184299) | Corn rhizosphere microbial communities from Kellogg Biological Station, Michigan, USA - KBS Corn C3-2 (SPAdes) (version 2) | ecosystem: Host-associated > Plants > Roots > Rhizosphere > Soil ...
TTTCACCCTTCACATCGACGGTGATTTTGCGGCTCAAGTCGCCGCGGGCCACGGCCGTTGTTACCTCGGCGATATTTCTGACCTGAGCCGTAAGGTTGCCGGCCATTGCGTTTACTGAGTCGGTGAGATCCTTCCACGTACCCGCCACGCCGGGCACGACTGCCTGGCCGCCGAGCTTGCCGTCTGTGCCGACTTCGCGGGCCACGCGGGTCACTTCTGACGCGAATGATCGCAGCTGATCCACCATGGTATTGATGGCTTCTTTGAGCTGCAGAATTTCGCCGCGTACGTCCACCGTGATTTTGCGGGAAAGATCGCCGCTGGCCACGGCGGTTGCAACTTCTGCGATGTTTCTTACCTGGCCCGTGAGGTTTGACGCCATGGAGTTCACAGAGTCTGTGAGGTCTTTCCAGGTGCCAGCGACTCCGGGTACTACTGCTTGTCCGCCAAGCTTGCCGTCAGTACCGACTTCGCGGGCCACGCGGGTTACTTCGGCGGTGAACACGCCCAACTGCTGAATCATGGTGTTCACGATGTTGGCCGAACGGAGGAACTCGCCTTCCAGGGGACGGCCGTCGACGTCGAGCCGGACCGTCTGTGTAAGGTTGCCCTGAGCCACGGCAGCGATCGCCCGGGTTACTTCGGTAGTAGGCCTAAGGAGATCCTCGACCAGGGTATTGACCGAAACCTCCATGTCGTCCCAGGCGCCGCGGCGGTGTTCCACCCGGATGCGCTCGCGAGTCTTCCCCTCTTTTCCGACGGCCTGGCCGACCCTCTTGAGCTCGAACGCCATCTGTTCGTTGGCGGTGACAATCTCGTTGAAGTTGTCGGCGATCTTACCCGGGAGCCCCGTCCAAGATACGGGCAGGCGAACGCTGAAGTCGCCTTCTCTCATAGTCTTAAGGCTTTGCAGGATCGTGGTCAGACACTCCGACATCGGAGGTTCTAATACGCTGACCGGGTAATGGTTATCCCCATCTTGTCCGCTTACGGGCGGATCAATCGTTGTCGACATCCCGGTACTCCTAGGAAAGAATCTGGCAAATCAGCACTCAATTAAGATTGCCGGGATCCCCATATCGGCGATCAAAACGCGCAAATGCTAGATTGCAGCCTGCGAATAGATGCGGAGCGTGGACTCCAGGTTGCCTGCGGGACACGGGTGGGCCATCTGATGTTCCCGACCAGAAAACCTCTGCCTTCGTACCTAAACGAGTTAGACCATTTCGGCTCATTCTGCATCTAATTTTAGGAGCGAGTGTGGGGACTTCGCTCGCCATCCTGCACTAACAAGCCAAGGGAAGACACATGCCAAGCGTGCTCGGAGTAAACATAACCGCCTCGAACTATGCAGAGGTCGTGAAGAAATGTACCGAGTGGGCCGAGGCTCGCGAATCGCGCACGGTCGTCTTTGCGGACGCTCACGTCATCATGCAGGCCCATGACAAGCCGGCGTTTCGCGCCGACATGAATGCTGCCGACCTGGCCAATCCGGATGGAATGCCCATCGTCTGGGCTTGTCGGGCTTTTGGCGCACCTGATGCCACTCGCGTTTATGGACCTGACGCAACCCTTGCTCTGCTTGCTGCCGCTCAGAAATCCGGATTGCCTGTTGGATTTTATGGCGGTAGTGAGTCGACTCTCACAAAACTTCTCGCCGAGGTTGAGAGACGATTTCCCGGGGTCAACATTGCTTTCAAGATGTCGCCCCCGTTCCGTCAGCTTACGGACGAAGAAGATGAAGAAGTTGTCCGGCAGATCTGCGACGCGGGTGTGCGTTGGCTTTTCGTTGGCCTTGGGTGCCCCAAGCAAGAGCGATGGATCATGGCACATAAGGGGCGCATTCCTGCCGTTCTTTTCGCGGTGGGCGCGGCGTTCGATTTCATCGCGGGAACTAAGCCTCAGGCTCCTCGCTGGATGATGCGCAATGGTCTGGAGTGGGCTTTCCGGCTTGGCTCGGAACCGCGCCGCCTTGCAGGACGCTACTTCAAGACCATTCCTCGGTTCATGGCGCTCATTGGCTACCAGTGGGTGACGCGGAGAGACCTGGCAAAAGCGAACTGAAGCAATCTGTCGGTTAAGAATTTATCTCGGCGGTACTGCCCATCATTTTGGAGTCCGCCGAGGACGACACGCGCATCCATGCAACCGCCAGGTAAACGAGGTTGCCGATTTGGCCTCCGACTGCTGCCATCACGATTCCCAGAGCGCCGTATGCATGCACCATCGGATAGACGAGTGACATGCTTGCCCCTGCCGCCACTATTGATGCGATGAGAATAGGCCTCGTGCTTTCAATCGTGCGGAATAGAAAAGTGAGCTGCCGAATTGGCCATGCCAGCAAAAAGTACAGCAGCTGCAAATTCAACACGCCGGCGTACACGCGCAACTGATGACCGTAAAAGAACGAAAGGAAGCGGCCCGACAGAAGGGAGGCCGCAGAGAATAGAACCAGCAGCGCTAGAAATCCTGCAGCCCCAAAGCGAAAAAGGAATTTTGCCGCGCGTCGGATTCCTCCGAGGCGCATCTCTTCCGCGGCGCGAATGGGAACTATATTCTCCATCGCCTGAAATGCGATGTTCACCGGCCCAATGACATTTTGAGTGGCTCGAACTCCGCCCGCGGCCTGCGGTCCGGCGACGCTTGCGCCCACCAGCATTGCGCCCTGATACACCATCCATTGCAGTTGATTCGCGATTCCGAGATCGATAGAGAGACTGCGAATGCGGCGCCATGAGGTGATGGTCTCGATGCGAGAACTGCGCAACCGCTCTAGCACTGCGCCCAACAGAAATGCGATTCCAGATGTCAGGGCTATCGTCCAGAACGCGGTGCCTACAGTCAACCAATGCGCTGCCCACAGAATGCCCAGGACAAGCACTTGGCCGCCGTAGCTGATGGCATCGTTCCACACCGAATCTTGCGCCTTGCCAACGGTGAAGTAGTAGCGGCGAAGCCAGTCCTGCAAAAGATAAAGTGCCACCGCTAGAGAGAAGGGCAGTACGAATCGCGCCGGAACGCCGGTGCGGTCGACCATCATATAGATAACGGTGGCGCCGACGGTTGTCACCGTTGCAATCGCGCAGAAGATGAGTTGCACGCCGTAAACGCCACGCACAAACGTATGTCGCTCATCGTCCCTGCCACAGAGCGACCCCAAGGTGATCATTGGCGACGAGATGAAGCTGAGCTGGACGCTATTGGCGAGAAGAAGAATAACGTAAGCGATTGTGAACTTGCCAAATGCCTCCAGGCCGAGGCCGCGAACGAGGATGATCCCGGTAAGGAAGTTACAGGCACTTACCAGGATCTGATCAACTATCGTTTGTGCGCTTCGGCCTCGCGCAAATTTCTGCAGCCGCAATCCCCGGAGTTCCACGAACTCAAGACCTCCGCGTTTTCTGGGCGATCATGCAGACCGCTTTTGTTGCAGGCAGGGAGCCGAGGATCGACACCCGCAGATCCGATCGTAGCACCGTTATCCCGCAATCTGCTGTCGGCCCTGAAGCGCGCGCAGCGACCAGCGGACCGGCTTAGGCACGGCAGCAGGCTTGCGTGCCAGCTCTCTCATCAGGTCAATATTGGTGATGATACAGAGGAAGATCGCGACCTCATAACCCATCCAGCCAAGAATCCCTGTAGACATGATGGTCGACATCCAGACGTGGATGATGAGCACATAGGTCCCTGCGAATTCCGGGTGAACGTTCCATGCCGTCCAAGCTCGGAAGGACGCAACCACGAGCAGAGCAGCTCCGAGGAGGAAGCCAATAATCCCCAGGCCTGTCAGCACTTCCAGGAAGCCATTGTGCAAAGAGCTCATTTCTTCGAGGTACAAGTTTCCGATATGCGCGATAACGGTCTTGCCGCCGACACCTCCGCCGACACCTAAGAGCGGATACTTTTCGAATTGGCGTACCGCAGCTGTCCAGACGATCGTACGACCGCTGAGAGTGACGAAGCTTGATGAACTTTGCTGGCCCTGAAGTCGCGTGACAACTTCCGTCGAAAACATGATGCCCATTACAGCTACGCCTGCGACGGAAAGAATGCCGATCATCTTCGACTTTTTGAAGACGACGAGGAGTACTGAAAGAAGGAGAATGCCCAACGATGTGCGGCTCGCCGAAACGCTAAACAAGCTCAACGCGAAGATGAGCTGAGGGATCGCGGCCCTGCCGCGGATGCGATGCGCCTGCCATTCAGCAATTACAACGAGTATCAGCGCACTGGCCACATACCCAAGTCCATTGCCGGAAAGGAAGGGCGCCTGCGCGGTGGTGCTGGTGATAAGACCTGCGCGATGCTGCACGAATGCATGCAGGCGAAGGCAGAATCCGAGCACGGCCAAAGTGCCCAGCAATGACATTACGAGAAGCGTTATCTGGCGAAGTCCTTCGATGCGCGCAACTGCGTGCTCTCCGCGGGACGCTTCAAAGAACACCATCCCGGCAAGGAGTAGTTCTGCGCTTTTGCCGAGGGTCTGGATCGGAATAGCCGACCAGGCCGTGGAGAGAAAGTAAAGACCTGCAAAGGCGAGATAGCCGAGACGCAAGTCCGTATCGCGCATTGGTGCCACGCGGGGCTTGAATAATAAAAGGAGAAACGCGATGACAATAGCAGGGGTGCGGATGAGCAGAATTGCTTTTGCGCTGCTATGACCCGCACCTCCCCCGGAAAGATCTTCCACCTGCAGCATTGCGCCCAGCAAAATGCAGAAGAGAGCAATGCCAGGTAATCCTGTGACGCTAAAGGCAGAGCGCCAGGATTTCAGGTTCCATGGAAATACCGAGAATGCCATTGTGCTATCCATTGATTTCTCAGCGCCTCAGCGTGTGACGTAAATTGCTGCCGATGTAGTCTGCGCCACTACGCCTGTGGTGGAACTCAGCACCGTCTTTACGCGGCTGACGGGAACATAGACGATGTCTCCTGCCGACAAGGACAGGGGAACTTCTTTCCCTTCCATGATCTTTTTGTAGGAAATGGGAATCTCGAGCATTTTCCCATCGGGCTGTTTTTGTACAACGCGTAGCGCCCCAACCTTTGCCTGAAGGGCAAGACCCTGGGCTAGTGAAATTGCCTGCGCGACATTGAGTTCTCCCTGTTCTTGCATCGCGTAGCCGCCCGGGCGATTGACTGCACCGAGGACGTACACAACGCCTGCGCGTTTCACAATAACGGTGTCGCCTGGGTGGATCATCACATCCCGAATTTCGCTGGTGTCGCCACCTCTCGAATAGTGGTAGGACTTGGTCGGCGGGTCTCCGTCGGAGCGCTTTACCTCAATCACATTTCCGGCGAGCTGAGTCACTCCGCCGGTCATGCCGATTACATCAAGCAGACTGTGAGGCGCGAGCAATTCAACCTTGCCGGGACTCTGCACTTCTCCCATTACGGTCGCAGATGTGGTTGCGAATTGCTGCACGTCGATGCTGATCTGGGGATTTTTGAGGATTCCCTGATCCTTGAACGCTTTTTCCAGAGCCTGCTTCGCCTGGACGACGGTATCGCCAGCAATGTGAACAGGCTTGAGAAAAGCGATGTTTACGTTGCCTTCATTATCTACGCGGGCCGGCCCAGAAAAGTCCGGCTCATCGTACACGAGAACATTCAAAAGAAAACCCGGTGCGAGTTTAAGACCTGCGAAGTCCTCGGGAACGCTTACCACGCTGCTGGGATTATTCGCTGGCGGGGCAAGTCTGCCTTCGGGCTGAGCCGGTGCAGACTGCTGGCTTCCATTTGGCTGAACCGCTTGCGCGATGGCTGCGGGTTGAGTTCCATACGCCGCGAGCACTCCAAGCGCAAAAGTGGCTAACCCCGTCTTTCCGGTGGATAAGAGATAGGGAATTTTTGAATTAAGCATCGAGGTAATCTCCATTTCCGTGGTGACCGTACGCATCAAAGTAGTCGATGGAGTTGGTATCAACTCCGTTGAGCACGATACCTACTGCACGGGATCCGCTCATCTCCAGCACATTGGATAGGCTCTTGAGCACCGTGCGGGTGGTCTGCCGGGCGCGAACGACGGCAATGGTTGCGCCGAACTTCTCAGACAGGACACGTGCATCCGTCAGCAACAGGATTGGCGGGCTGTCCGCGATGATCAGGTCGTATTCGCTGGTAAGCGTAGTCAACAATTGATCGAATTCAGTGGATTCGAGCAGTTCGGCAGACGCAATGGTTTCAGAGCCGGCCGGTAACAGCGAAAGGGTGGGCAAAGTGCGGTGCGCATAAATGCAAGACGCGGCCTTTGCTTTTCCAATCAGAACATCGCTGAGTCCAGGAGAGCAGGGACGATCGAAGAAATCGTGGAGATGAGGCTTGCGCATATCAGCATCAAGCAACAGCACCCGCTTTCCTGAAAGAGCAAATGCAACTGCGGTGTTGTAGGCGACGGTCGACTTGCCTTCGCCGAAAAGGGGGCTCGTTACCAGAAGCGTGCGAAGCCTTCCGGATTGCGATGCTACCTGAATGGCAGTGCGAAGCGAACGGAACGACTCTGCACCAGCTGACCGTGGGTCGTTGATGAGCGGGCTGCTCTCAAGGTTGCTGCCGCCTGAAGGCAATGAACGGACGCCTGGCGAGGTGGGAATATTGCCAAGCATGGGAAGGTTTGCGCCGCTCTGAAGTTGCAGAGCAACGGTGACGGTGTCATCCATGTGTTCGCGGACGAAAGCCGATGTCACGCCGGTAAAGAGTCCAGCAATGAGACCGAGGGCAAGGTAAAGCGGAGGATTGGGCCGCTTGGGCGCCGAAGGCGGACGAGCAGGATCGGCAACGCTGATATTGGTGGCCCGAAGTCCAGCCTGGATGTTCAGTTGCTTCAGCTTGCCATAAAGGGAATCGTACAATTGACGGCTCGACGCTGCTTCCTGCGTCAAGGACTGGAGTTTTACGGCGCTGACATTTAAATTGCCAGCCTTTTTCTGAGCCTGCTCGACTGCTGCACGGAGGCCGTTTTCGCGCTGGGCAGCAAACAAATACTGCTGACGTGCCCGCTCGTTAATCCGCGAAATTTCTTCCGAGATCTGCGCGTTGACGGTGTCGAGCTGGCTCTTGGTTTCGATCAAATGCTGGTTGTTCGGACCGTACTTCGTCAGCATGTTGTTGTAGGTCACGCGAAGAGCTGCCTGCTGCTGCCGGAAGCTGCGAAGCAGATCCAGACCGGCCGCGCCGACCGCGCTTTCTGCAGCAGCGTTGCTCACGCCCGCGTCATTCGCTGCGAGAGAAGCCACCGCTTCAGGATCCTTCGTCTGCGTCAGCTTGTAGATTGCTTCCTTGCCAATCCGTTCTGTTTCTGCAGCGACGTATTGCTGATTTAATGCGTCTAGTGAATCCAGGGCGGGGACGTGGGTGGTTCCGCCGGAGGCCCCGGTTTCACCCAGCGCATTCAGCACCATACCATTCAATCCGCTCTGTTGCTGGAAGCTAGCGAGCTTGTCCTGCGAATTCTCGTAGTTCGTCTTGAGCTCGTTCAACTGATCGGCTAGCCAGCGTTGCGCATCGGAGGTGGCCTGTGAGCGAGCCTCATAGGTCACATATTCCTGCACAATCGCATTGGCAATCTGCGCCGCGCGATTCGGATCTGGGTTCAGATACTGAATCGTGATGAGCCGGGTGTCAGGGGTATTCTCCACTTTCAACTTCTTTGCGAAGATTCCCAGAATTCTGTCGCGCGTGTAGGGAGCCTGCTCGAGAGGCAAGCCGCGCTTGATCTCGTCCTGGATGCGTGCGTTCGATCCGTTCACATAACCCATCAGCGATGGCGAGAACTTGAAAGGCGCCTCACGGTCGAGGTGGAGATCACGCACGGTGGCGAGCAAGACATTGGGACTCTGTAGCACAATCATGTGCGTGGCGATGTCACCTTTGACGGCATCCATCGTTGATGGCAAAGGATCGGAGTTGCCTCGAAGGCTGGTCTCTCCGGCGTCCGTCTTCTGCACTTCAATCGTGGCTATGCCAAGGTATTGACGGCTCATCAGGGCGCAGACAGCCAGCGCGAGCAATAGTCCGGCCAACCCTGCGGCCCAGATTGACTTCTTGCGTTTCCGGATGACGCTCCAGATTCCCTTGAGCGACTCACCCTCCCCAAATCGGAAAGAGAAATCGTCAACCCGCCGGGTTTCGGGATGCTGCGGCAGGTACGGGGCGATCATGCCCTTAGTTGGATCGTTGGACAATGACATTGGCTGGGTGCCTCCTTTTGCTGGCTTCATCATCGTTTGATGACGAATTGCTCGTGGTTACTTCTACAACTAAAGTTCGGTGGACCATTCAGAACACGTGCCCGATGTCGGGCATTAAGTTCCTGCGGGCACCGGCCTTGACGGGACCATTTTTCCTGATTTCAATACGGATCGATAGACATTGAGCAAGAGCGACAAATTTTTGTCGCCCGTATAGTTGGACTGAAAACAGCGACGGGCGTTTGTACGCATCGAAGTTAGAGAATTGCCCTGAAGCAGATCGCGCAAACGACTGCGCAGGGCCACAGCATCGCCGGTATGGAACAGTGCGCCCGTCTCTCCATCGACGATCATTTCTGGATAGCATCCGATGCTCGAAGCGATGATGGGCGTTCCGACTGCCAGGGACTCAATCACCACTCTCGGCATGCCTTCGTACCACTGAGAAGGACAGAGCAGAGCGGAAGCATCCGCCATCAAGCCAAGGACCTCCTCGCTGCTCCGCGCACCTAGCCACTCTACGTTTGGCATCGTTCCGACGGCCGCACGCACCTCGTTTTCAAGTGGTCCCGTGCCGGCAATCTTAAGTGTGGGAAGATCCTGCCCGTCCTTCCAGCAATCGAGCAGTACGCGAATGCCTTTTTCCTCTGTCAGCCGGCCAACGAAGAGGAAATATCCGCCACGCCCTTCACCAGGGCCTGGATCTGGATCGACGAAGTTCGGCTTCACGATGACTTTGTCTGAAGGTAAACCGCCTTCGATAAGCTTTTGACGGGCGAACTCCGTGAGAGCAACGAATCGATCGATCGACCGATTCCAAGTTCCCAGTGACCAGTGTGTCAGCATTCCCCCGGTCGCCACCGCACTTCCTGCAGTACTGCCGCGATAGCAAGAATGAAGGACCCCTGGCGTTCGGAGCGTAGTTCCTACACAGTCTTCGCAAACGTGGCCATCGCGAAACAGGGTGGCATTCACGCACAACAACCGATAGTTGTGCAGCGTGTGAACCACTGGTACGTTTTCGCGGTAGCAGATGTTAAACAGAGAGGGCGAGAGCGTCGGAAACCAATTGTGAACGTGCACAACGCTAGGGCGAAATGCGGAAAGAGCTCTTCTGAACCTCGCCTGTGCGGCTGTCGGCAAACCAAACTGGCCGAACGAAACCTGGATCTTTGTCACGACGCTCTGAATGGCATCGTTGTCAGCATCAAACCGCTGGACCTCGACTCCATTTGCAGCCAGCAGACGTGTCTCTGCGTCAACTACGGCATCTTCTCCGCCTCGCTGCTGGTATCGATTGTGGACTACTAAAACTTTCATTTGTTCCTCGGTGTCTTCACGTTAGCCCCCCGGCCGCGAAAGACATCCTGGCTCTTGACGAATCTGATTGAACGGGTCTGGTGCGTCCGCAGGTGCGGTCAAACCTGGACCTGAGCTTGTCGTGACTCTTGCATCAGATTCCTTTTGCTGCATACACCAGAGTGTGAAGAAGGATAGCGACATCCATCAGCACAGTCCGATTCTGAATGTAGTAAAGGTCATACTCGATCGATTGGTGAATTGCGAATTGCCGATCCGCGCTCAATTGCCAAAGCCCGGTAATACCCTGCGGTACGGTGAGGCGAGCCGCTTCCCACGGGCCATACTCCTCGGTGATGAAGGGCATCTCCGGCCGCGGCCCAACCAACGTCATTTCGCCTTTTAAGACGTTGATGAGCTGCGGGATTTCATCAAGGCTGGTTTTCCGCAAAATCCGGCCTACCCTTGTAATCCGGGAGTCTGTATGCTCATTGGGCGATCGGGCGTACTTTGGTGCATCCACCTTCATGCTGCGGAATTTAAGAATCTCGAAGAGCTTTCCATCCTTGCCCACTCGTGTTTGGCGGAACAGAATAGGGCCTTTCGATTCAGCCCGAATCGCAATGGCGAGCAACGCCCAGATAGGAGAACTCAACAAGATCAGGAGAGCGGAGCAGCCAATGTCGATCAGTCGCTTGACGAAACTATAGAAGCGACCGGCGTCGTTCGGTTCCGTGGTTGCAACGAACAAGCCATCCATTTCCCACACACGGGTGGGGCACTTGTTTGCCAATATCTCCTGGTCATCAACCAGGGAGAGAGTGCAATTGGCAGCTTGTGCAATTTCCCGTACCGTTTTTAGTCCATGGTCAGAGATATTAGAGTCGCAGACATAAATGTCTTTAATGTTCAACCGCGTGAGCATATCGACGCTCAACGGCTCATGGAAGATGGGGCGTGAATCCCGCTGGAAATAGTCGTAGCTGTAAATCGCGTTCCCGCGCTCGCTCTCGCTGCCGATGAATCCCACGGGATCGATGCCGAGCATAGGAGAATGAAGCGCGCCGGTGAAAAAGCGGCGTGCTGTCCGCCGGGAACCATATATCAGGGAACGGCGCCGGGGAAGTGAACCAGCAATTCGCTGTCTGACCTTCTCAAGGACCCACACGCGGCCGATGGCAAGAAATGCCGTCCCGACAACCCACCCGCCGAGCATCGCCATGCGCGGCACGGGATAGCGTGCGATGATGCACACCACCAGGCTGATCATGATGGCTTTTATTGAGACGCGCAGGACGGTTTCAGTTTCTTTTACGTGAAGGAGGCTGGAGACACGAGGATAAGCATTGTCGCTCTGCAGAAGGCAAAGTACGAGGGCGGTATAGATGACCGAGCCTAGAACGAGCGACTGGGTGCTTAGTGCGAATGAATGGGTAAGCTGAAAAAGATGGCCGATCATCCCGCCGACTAACGTACCGACCATCAAAAGCATTAAATCTGCTGTCACCCTGATCAGGGGAACAGAGAGCTGAGATGGCGACCAGTCGTTACGCGCTTCGGTCTGAACAGCAATGGAAATTGGAGTGGGTTCAACCCTGTTTGTTCCTTCAGGCTGAAACGGGATCGCATTCGTGTTCATCCACAACGCCTCAATCTGATAGATGGGGAGATGCATTGCACAAGCGCTGATCTAGAGAAACGGGATGTGGACCCATTCCGAACCGAGGCGCAAATGGTGCATATCCGTTCAGGTAAAGCTCACTACGTTTATTGCTGTTCTTTTGTCGGACGATCTAGTGCGTCGTCTTTCATAACCCATCTAATGCATATGCAAACAGCGGGAACTCTTTGCTGAGATAACGAATCAAAGCAAATATGATGCGGAGCTCCTTCCTGTATGCAGGAGGGGAATAACTGATTTGATGCGAAGAATCCCCAAGGGTTTGATATTCATAGGAAGAAAAATTAAAGGGGTGTGAATTAGCCTGAATAGCCCGTAAATTCGCGAATTTCATGAGCGGGGGTTTGGGCCGGGGATGAACAACCTGTCATAATGCGCAATTTTCTTCTGTCATGTCGCCAATAAATTGCACCAAAGAAACTCGAAATAATCAATAAGGAACGATGAGAATGACGTTGATGCGAATATCTTGTGTCAAGAAGTTGATCTCGGCCGCACTCGTCGTGTTTGTCCAGGCGGGCGTATCAGGAGGGCTTTCCATCGGGGAGGCGGCCAGATCTGCGGAACCGAGCCTCCGCCCGCTGCAGTTTTCCCTAGATTTTGTGGGTATGCATACCCTGTCGCCAGCTCGGCACTGGCCTGACATCCAATTCGGAAGCATTCGACCGGCCGGGACATCTTGGGGAGCGATGGAGCCCGCCAAAGGGCAATTCGACTGGCATTCTCTCGATACTTGGGTTGCTCAGTCGCGGAGCCATCACGTGCAGCTTGACTATGTGTTTGTGAATGTTCCTCGGTGGGCGAGCACCCGTCCAGACGAAAGCTGCATTGGAAGAAAGTTTGGCTGCGCGGCGCCGCCCAACATTGATGATTTTACAGCGTTCGTGACAGCGCTGGTGACCCGTTACAGAGGAAAGATCTCGAGCTATGAGCTTTGGAATGAACCAAATGCGTCCGGATTCTGGACAGGTACTCCGAAGCAAATGGTCGAATTGGCAGCGCAGGTTTACCCGATTATCAAATCAATTGACCCCGCGGCGATCGTAACTACCCCCGCTGTATCTTCCACGGGGTGGCCTCTTTCTCACGACGTCTGGCTTGATCAATATCTTGCCGCAGGCGGCGGCAAATATGCAGACGTGATTGCCTGGCATGGTTATGCAGGGCGCAATGATCGGCCGTCTCTGCCGCCCGAGGGGTTGTCGGATCAGATACGGGCGCTTCGAAAAACCCTCGAGAAGCATCACCTGGCGCATATGCCGATCTGGAACACCGAAGGCGGGTGGGGTAAAGACGCTCAGCTCCCGGACGAGAACGAGCAGGCAGGTTTTCTCACCAAGTGGTACCTGATCAACTTCACCAACGGGATTTCCAGAGCCTATTGGTATCAGTGGGACAATTCCGAGTGGGGCACTCTTTGGCGCGATGGGAGCGGAATCACACCCGCAGGAAAGGCGGCGCGGCAGGTCATCACTTGGCTCGAGGGGACGACCGCGGCAGCACCCTGCCATGTCATGCCTCGATCACAGGTGTGGGAGTGCGATCTCCGGAAGGGAAACAAGCTCTATCGGGTG
>Ga0207639_10002330_pt1 | contig 12745 bp, 11 predicted proteins | sample KBSCornC32_FD_184299 | JGI IMG/M metagenome (GOLD analysis project Ga0207639, IMG submission 184299) | Corn rhizosphere microbial communities from Kellogg Biological Station, Michigan, USA - KBS Corn C3-2 (SPAdes) (version 2) | ecosystem: Host-associated > Plants > Roots > Rhizosphere > Soil ...
TACCTGCAGTGGGCGCCGGGTCTGCCGAAGACCCGCTCGGGCAAGATCATGCGCCGCATCCTGCGCAAGATCGCCGAGAACCTGCCCGATCAGCTCGGCGACATCTCCACGCTGGCTGATCCGTCCGTGGTGCAGAACCTGGTGAACGAGCGCCTGCTGCGCTGAGATGGCGATGCGCGAGATCCTGATCGCCGACGATCACCCGCTGTTTCGCGACGCGCTCAAGCGCGCGCTGACCCAGGCCGTGCCGGATGCGCGGCTGTTCGAGGCCGACAGTGTCAGTGCGCTGCAGGCGCTGATCGAATCACACCCGGAAGCCGAACTGCTGCTGCTCGATCTGCACATGCCCGGCGCAAATGGCTTCTCGGCGCTGGCGCACGTGCGCGGCCAGCAACCCGGGCTGCCGGTGGTGATGGTCTCCGCGCAGGAAGACGTGCGCGTGATCCGGCGCGCCGTCGGCCACGGCGCCTCGGGCTACATTCCGAAATCCGCGTCGGTCGAGACGATCGTGCTGGCGGTGCGGCGCGTGCTGGACGGCGACGTCTGGCTGCCGCCGCACCTGGCCGACACGCCGGGCACGCTCGACGCGGCTGAAGCATCCGCCGCAGCGCGCATCGCCGAACTGACCCCGCAGCAATTCCGCGTGCTCGGGATGATCGCCGAGGGCCTGCTCAACAAGCAGATCGCCTACGAGTTCAAGGTGTCGGAAGCGACCATCAAGGCGCACATGACCGCGATCATGCGCAAGCTGCATGTCAACAACCGCACGCAAGTGGCGCTGATCGCGCGCCAGCTTGCACTGAGCCCCGGCGCCGACGACGAGGCGGCATTGAACTGATCGCGCCTGGATCGATCGCCCTTACTCTATGGCACGGCCTTCAGGCAGTCTGGGCGGCGCGCGCGCCGGCCCTGCCGAGTTGCGCGATCAACGCGCGCAGCGCGGCCGGCTTGACCGGCTTGCGCAGCAGCGCATAACCGCGCTCGCGCGCACGCGATTTCAGTTCGGCGCTTGCATCGGCGGTAATCAGTGCGCCCGGCGGCGGCGTGTCGCAGGCGGCGCGCAACAGATCCAGCGCATCCAGCCCGTTGACGTTGTCGTCGAGGTGGAAATCGGCGAGCAGCAGGTCCGGGCGCCGCTGCAGGATGATACTTCTTGCTTCTTCCACATTGCTGCAAATGTCGCAGGTCACTTCCCAGCGCGCGAGCAGCGCCGCCATGCCGTCCAGGATCGCGGTGTCGTTGTCCAGGCACAATGCGTGCAGCCCGCCGACGATACCCGGCGCATTCGCGCGTGTCCTTGCCGGCGACGGGCTCACGCTGCGCTCCGCCGCGCGCGGCACTTCGACTGCAAACATGCTGCCGCGGCCGGGGCGCGACCGCACGCTGAGCCGATGTCCGAGGATGCGTGCAATGCGCTCGCAGATCGCCAGGCCGAGGCCGAGGCCCTTTTCGCCCCATGGCGATGGCTGGTCGAGGCGCTGGAATTCGTCGAAGATCGCCTCCAGGTGCTGCGGGGCGATGCCCGGCCCGGTATCCCACACCTCGATGCGCACGCTGTCGCCACAGCGGCGCGCGCCGAGCACGATGCGTCCGCGGCGCGTGTAGCGCAGCGCGTTCGAGAGGAAGTTCTGCACGATCCGGCGCAGCAGTTGCGGATCGCTGCGCACGGCCATGCGCGTCGGCAGCACGCGCAGGTCCAGTCCGCGCGCGTGCGCCAGCACCGAGAACTGCAGGCGCATCGGCTCGAACACCTCGCGCAGCGCGACGCTGGAAACTTCCGGCTGCTGACGACCGGAATCCAGGCGCGACGCCTCCAGCAGTGTATCGAGCAATTCCTCGGCCGACTTGAACGCGGTATCGATGCGTTCGGCCAGTTGCGCGGAGTCGCTGTCGAGCAGCGGCTGCTGGCGCAGCGCAGAGGTGAACAGCCGCGCGGCATTGAGCGGCTGCAACAGGTCGTGCGATGCAGCCGCGAGAAAGCGCGTCTTGCTGGCGTTGGCCAGTTCGGCCTGGCGCTTGGCCTGCTCCTGCGCGGCCAGCGCCGCGCGCAGTTCCTGGGTGCGCAACGCGACGCGTTGCTCGAGGGTTTCATTTGCCTCGAGCAGCGCGCGCTCGGTGCGCTTGTGCTCGGTGATGTCGTTGAACGTGGTCAGGTAGCCGCCGCCCGGCAGCGTCTCGCCGCGCATCTCGATCACGTGCCCGTCGGGCCGCTCGCGCACATACGTGTGCTGGGTGCCGCTGCGCAGGTGTTCGAGGCGCTGCTGCACGAGTTGCTCGGGATCGCCGGGTCCGAGCAGTCCGCGTTGCGCGTTGTAACGCAGCAGGTCCGCCACCGGCCGGCCGATGTGGATGAACCCTTCCGGATAGGAAAACAGGTCCAGGTAGCGGCGGTTCCACGCCACGATGCGCAACTCGGCATCGACGACGCTGATGCCCTGGCTCATGTTGTCGAACGTGACCGCGATCAGGTCGCGGCTGAAGCGCAGCGCCTGCGAAGTCTCGTCGAGCAGCAGCGCCGCTTCGGACAGGTCCAGGCCGGTGCCGCGCAGTGCGCTGGTCAGCATGCGGCGCGCCGAGGCCGCGCCGATCGCGCCGGCCAGCAAGCGCTCGGTGAATTGCAGCATCGCGCGGTCGGCGATCGCCGTCGGGCGGGTCGCGCCGCCCTGTGCCTGGACATATTCGGCAAACGCGCGCTCGGCATTGCGCTCGCCGAGAATGCGGCCGGCGAGTGCGCGCAGGTCGGCGACCGGCACGCGTCCGCGCCAGTCGCCGGCCGCCGCGGCACGCTCCGAATACGGATCGAGGAATGCCGCGGCGCGCAGCCGGTCCTCGACGCTCGGCCGGAAGCGCAGCGACAGGAACACGACGCAACCGACATTGCCGAGCAGCGACCAGAACGTGCCATGCGTGATAGGGTCCCAGCCGTGCAGGCCGAACAGCGCGTGCGGCTGCAGCCAGCCGATGCCGAACGCGCCGTCTTCGACCCAGTTCGACGCCAGCCAGCCGGCTTCGGCCAGGCTCGGCAGCAACAATGTATACAACCAGATGACGAAGCCGACCACCAGGCCGGCGCTGACGCCGATGCGGCTGGCGCCGCGCCAGTACAGCGCGCTGACGATCGCCGGCGCGAACTGGGCGAGCGCCACGAACGCGAGCAGCCCCATCGAGGCGAGGTTCGCGTTGCGCGTGATGACACGATAGTAGCCGTACGCGAGCAGCGCCAGCAGCAGGATCGCCACGCGCCGCACCTTGAGCACCAGCGACGACAGGTCGGCGCGGCGGTCGAGCCCCAGTCCGCGCACGCGCAACAGTGCGGGCATCACCAGATCGTTGCTGATCATGGTCGCGAGCGCGACGCATTCGACGATCACCATGCCGGTTGCGGCGGAGAACCCGCCGATGTAGGCGAATGTCGCCAGCGAGGTGTGATTGCCGCGCAACGGCAACCACAGCAGATAGGCGTCGGGATGCACGCCGCTGGCGGCGTAAATGCTGCTTGCCGCGACGATCGGCAATACGAATGCGCTGATCAGCACCAGATACAGCGGAAACAGGCGCCGTGCCTGGCGCACGTCGCCCGGATTCTCGCATTCGACCACGCCGACCTGGAACTGGCGCGGCAGGCAGAACATCGCGACATAGGCGAGCAGCACCTGCGTGACGAAACCCGGCGGCAGGCCCTGCGCGACGAGCGCGCGCGCGGGCGGTTCGACCGCGGCAGCCAGTCCGCCGACGTGCAGCGCGTATACGCCGATCGCGACGAACGCGACCAGCTTGACGAGGGATTCGGTGGCGATCGCGAGCATCATGCCGTGGTGATGTTCGGTGGCGTCGATCTGGCGCGTGCCGAACAGGATCGCGAACATCGCCAGCAGCAGCGCGATGTAGAACGCGCTGTCGTGCAAGGGATCCGTGCCGGCGGCGGCCTGGCCGCTGAGCGTGTCGATGCTCATGGCCACCGCCTTGAACTGCAGCGCCAGGTACGGAACGGCTGCGGTCACCGCGATCAGCGTGACCAGGGCGGCGAGCCGGTGCGACTTGCCGAAGCGCGATGCGATGAAATCCGCTATCGAGGTGATGTTGCGTTGCTTCGCCAGCAGCGTCAGACGGCGCAGCAACCCGCTGCCGAACGTGAAGAACAAAATCGGTCCCAGATAGATCGGCAGGTATGACAGGCTGGCGCCGGCGGCGCTGCCGACCGCGCCGTAGAATGTCCACGACGAGCAGTACACTGCCAGCGCCAGGCTGTAGACCAGCGGTCGCAGCCAGGCGCGGTTCGGATACAGCGGGCGCCGGTCGCCGAAGTAGGCGATACCGAACAATGCGCCCACATAGGCCAGCGAGACCAGCAGCAAGATCCAGCCCGCGATCATGTCCCTCCCCGCGTGCGAATGGCTCGGGGATTCTAATCGCGAGAAGCCCTGCATGCGCCTTGCAGCGCCGCATTCGCTTGACCGCTGGCGCGCGGCGACCGAGCATGGCGCGATGCACGTAGCGACGATCGGCGAATTTTCCAGCATGGCTCTGCCAGCGTCGATCGACGACGGCAGCGTGCATGTGTGGTTCCTGGCCGACTGGCCCGCGCCGCGCCATGCCGCGGAATCGGCCGCGCTGCGCGGCCTGCTGGCACGTTATCTCGGCGCGGCGGCTGACGACGTGCGGATCGTGCGCGACACGCACGGCAAACCACGCGTTGCGGATGCCGACCTGGAGTTCAATCTTGCGCACACGGCATCGTCGGCATTGGTCGCGATCGGACGCGGCCCCGCGCTGGGCGTGGATCTCGAACGCGTCGGCCGCTTGCGTCCGGTGCGTGAGCTGGCGCGGCGTTTTTTCGCCGTGTCCGAAGCCGATGCACTGGATGCAGTGGACGAGACGGGGCAGCAGGCGGCCTTCCTCGATCTGTGGTGTTGCAAGGAAGCCGTGCTCAAGGCGCTGGGCCGCGGTCTGTCCTTTGGCCTGGATCGCGTGGTGTTTGCACTCGATGGCAGCGGCAAGGTGCAGCGCATCGCGAGAATCGACGAAAGCGCCACCTCGGCGTGGCAGGTGCTGCGCCTGTGTCCGGCGCCGAATTTCGTGGGCGCGCTGGCGTGGCAGGGTCCTGCACGCGCCGTGCATGTCTGCCGGGCTCCGCCCTTGGTCTGATGGATCGCCGGCGGCCATTGCCCCGCGCGCGCAATCCGGCTAAGTTTCATGCTCGGCGCATGGGTTGCCAAAATGTGGAAACTGCTGCGTAATCTGCTGCTGGCGGGGGTGCTTGTCGCCGGCGCGCTAAAACTGCTGGCCTGGTACGAAGTCGGGCAGGATGCCGAGCGCATCAGCGTCGCGCTCGCACCCTATGCGCAGGTGCACTATGACAGCGTGTCCGCCGGACTGGACGGCAACGTCACGTTCGTCAACCTGAGCGCGGCGGTCAAGCGCGACAAGGGTTCCGATACCTACGGCGCCGAACGGGTGGTGATCGAGACTCCGGGCATCTTCTGGCTGCTCAAGCACAGCCTGATGCACGACAACAGCCTGCCCGCGCATTTCGGCGTTTCAGTGCAGGGTCTGAAGATTCCGCCGAACCGTTGGCTGGATGCGCGCTGGTTCAATCCCGCGACCCTGGTGCCGTTCGAGACGATCGGCTGCGCCGCCGCGAATCTGTCGCCCGCAGACTATCGCAAGATGGATGTCAGCGTCGGCGACGTGCGCGAACACGGCGAGTTCCGCTACGATTCCGACGCTCGTACGCTGGACGCCACCGTCACGCTGGCCACGGCCGGGATCGCGACCTTGACGCTGGAAGGTGCGCTGCGCCCGTTCGATCCGAAAATGCTTCAATCCGGCGAAGCGGCCCGCAAGATCCATATCGAGCAGCTGGCGTTCAACTACAGCGACGCCGGCTATTTCAAGCGCCGCAATCAGTTCTGCTCCCAGCGCGGCAACATCCCTCAATCGCAATTCGTCGAGCAGCACCTGAGCGCCGTGCAGGAGTTGCTGCAGCAACACGGCGTGGAACCCGGTCCCGAAGTCCTCAAGCTGTATCGGCGCCTGGTGGAGAACGGGGGGCAGGCCAGCATCCTGAGTCTGCCGAACAGCGGTTTCGTGGCCGGCGCATGGCTGAGCAGCACACCGGAGGACCTGCTGCGCCAGATGAACGTCACGGCACGCTACGGCGATGCGCCGCCGGTGATGTTTCGGCTGAACTTCCCGGCGCCACCGCAGCCAGTGGAAGCGGCAACCGCGGTTGCGGACGCAGCGCCCGCTGTCGCGGCACCGGCGTTGCCGAGTGCGCCTTCGACAAACTCCGCGGCGCCGCCGTCGCCGGATGCAGCGGTTCCCATCAAGACCATCGCATCGGCCACCGCCGCGCCGAGTGCTTCCACTGCTCCACCGGTCACGCCGGTACCTGCGCCCGTATCGCCGCCGAACGTCAAGCCGGTCGCCGCTCCGTCGCAGGACCAGGGGCCGGCACTGACGGCCGTCACGCCGCCAGCCACCAAGCCGCTGTCGAGCGCGAGCGATGCGCGCCTTGCCGACACGCAAGTCAAAACGGTTTCGCCGGCGCCTTCCGTTGCGCCACCTGCCTACTCCGGCAACGGCCTGGAAGAATTCGACAAGGCCGCGGCCAAGCTCGCGCCATTGCCGCCGCGCAAGCCTGGCAAGAACCCTGATTTCGAGCCCAGCACGCCGCCGCCGCCGCCGGGCTCGACCTTGGCCTTGGTGTGGAAACCAACGATCGAGCGGTTGCCGGCGACTGCGCCGGAGCACCGCGACTACGACGTGATCGACTTTGCCGCGCTGAAGAACCAGCACGGCCGCTTCGTCAGGCTTATCACCGAGGGCGGCAAGAAAGTCGAAGGGTATGTCGTGACGGCCGACGAATCGGACGTGCAGCTCGGCATCCGCTCCGGTGGCGGCAATGCGGCGCAGTTGACCGTGCCGAAAGCCCGCATTCAGGAAATCCAGCTGGTGCATCGTTCCTCGCCGCCCGCCTGAGCTGCGACGGCTTTACCTTCCGTGACGTCTTAACCGCCATGAATGCAGCGCCGGATCCGGGCACAGGCTTTGCCCAGGACGTGGAAGCGATGATGCTCGCACGCGCGCAGCGTGGCGACATGCAGGCGTTTGCCGCGCTGTATGAGCGCTTCGGCCGGCCGTGTTTCAGTCTTGCGCTGCGCATGCTGGGCCAGCGCCAGTCGGCCGAGGATCTCGTGCAAGAGGTGTTTCTGAAGATGATCGATACGATTCGCAGCTATCGCGGCGACGCACCGTTCGGGGCCTGGCTCAAGCGCCTGACCGTGAACGCCTGCATCGATCACCTGCGCCGCCAGCGCGGCGGCAGCGAGGACGGTGCGGAGGCGCAGCTGGCGCACCTTGCCGGCGATTCGGGCGAAACCTCGACGATGGTCGACGCGTGGTCGCTGCTGGCACGCTTGCCGCCGCGCGCACGCGCCGTGCTGGTGTTGCACGAGTTCGAAGGCTACACGCACAGCGAGCTGGCCGAGCTGTTCGGCCAGAGCGAAAGTTATTCGAAATCCATCCTGGCGCGTGCGCTGGGGCGTCTGAACGCCCTGGTGACGGCACGCCCTCTCGAACAGGTTACGTTATGTTCTCCAAAGAGTTGAATTTTGGCGATCTGGCGCGGCGTCTGGACGCCGCCACTGAGATGCCGGCGGACTTGTGGCCACGCATCGCGCAGGCGCATGCCGTGCGGCGTCGGCGCCGTATCCGCATTCGTGTGGCCGGCGCCATGGTGTTCGTGCTGGGCGTAGCGGGGTCCTTCCTGCTGCTGCCGCAGTCGCCCGCGGGCACCGATTGGCAGGCACGCGCGCAGGCACTTGAGATCGAACTGCGTTCGTTCCCGGCGGATATCGGCGACCCCGCGGCACGCGAGGCGCGCTCGGGACTGGAACGCGTCGACAACGCACTGCAGTCGGCCTACGACCGCGGTGCGCGCGCCAATGAACTCGTGCCCCTGTGGAAAGAACGCAGCGAGCTGCTTTCCACCCTGCTGGCCGTGCGGCAGCAAAGCGCATCGATTACACGTATCTGAGAGGTCAATCATGTTGCAGCGTATTTTTCCGATCCTGTTTTGTCCGATGCTGGTTTGCGCGGCGTTCCTGCCTCGTGACGCGCACGCGGCCGGCAGCAAGAACGACGCCGGGCCGAACGTCGAAACCGAACAGCGCCTGCGTCAGGACGTGCAGTTGATGCTTTCGCAGCTGGCGACCTCGGGCGCGTTCGGCGAACACCCGGAGCAGATCAGCCTGCATCTGGACGAACCGGCGCATCGCGTCATGAACCTCGGTGTGCTGGTCGACTCGGCCGGCGCCGACCACGCGCGCGACGGACTGCGCGTGCTTGGCGCGACCCCGGGCAGCATCGCCGAGCACATCGGCCTGCGTCCCGGCGACGTGATCGTCGCGGTCAATGGGTTGTCGCTGCGCGGACTGGGTGCGGATGCCGAAGGGCACCCGCTCGCCGTCAGCACGTTGAAGTCGACCGTCGAGGCGATGGCCGATGCGGCGCAGCTGCAGCTAGACGTGCTGCGCTCGGGTGATGCCGTGGCCTTGAACACGCCGGTGCACAGCGTCTACCTGCCGGCGCTGCGCATGCAGCTCGGCGCCGCGGCGCTGGCGAACACCGATGCGCCGGCATCGAATGGGGCCAGCGCCGACGGTGGCGGCGGCTGTGGACGCGTCAGCACCTGGGATGTGGCGCCACGCGGCGAGCGCCTGTATCACGCGCGCATCCTGCTCGTGGATGGCGTCACGCCGGGACCGAGCGGCGGCGAAACCTACCGGGTCAGCGCGGGCACGCACAAGCTGCTCGTGGCCGAAGACATTCCGACCCGGCAGATCGGAGCGGGTGAGATCGCCAGCCTGCGTCGCAACACGGACAAGGAGTTGATCGTGACGGTGAAACCCGGCACGACCACGATGATCGCGGCGCAGCTGCACCTGGACAAGACCAATGAGGTTTTGCGCGGCGGATTCTGGGATCCGGTGGTGTGGCGCGAGATTCCGCTGTCCTGCCCCTGATCCGGAACTTGCCGCCGCGACGGCGGTCCTAGCAATACTCCTCCACAGGACTGCGCATGAGCCACACGGATGTGGCGCACGCGTTGCCGTCGCCCGTCATGCATGCGCTATGCTGTCGGCTCCGGTCATCTGCTGACACATCCGTGCGAAGACTGACATTTCTTGCACTGTTCGTCCTGGGAACCTGCAACGCGGAGCCCACGGTGCCGGACACGCTGCGTGATGCGATCGATCGCGGCATGCAGGCTGGCATCTATCACGATATCGCCGCGGGCTGGATCGACGGCGCGCAGCGAGCCACGTCTTTTTTCGGACAGAGCAGCGCGGACAGCACGTTCGAGATCGGCGCGGCAACCGAGATCTTCACCGATTTGCTGTTTGCGCAGGCTGCGATCGAAGGCAAGCTGCGGCTGCAGGCTTCGTTGAAGGATCTGTTGCCCGAACTCGTATTTGCCGACAGCGCGCTCGGCGCGACCACGCTCGAATCGCTGGCGACGCATCGCGCCGGTCTGCCGGCGATGCCGCCGAACCTGATGCCGCTGGACGTCGACGATCCCTACGCGCAGTTCAGCGAGCGTGAGCTGCGCGCATTCCTGGCGAATTTCCGTTTGCCGCGTGTGTCCGGCGACTACGCCTACTCCGTGCTCGACGCAGGCTTGCTCGGTTTCCTGCTGAGTCGCAGCTATGCGACGGGCTTCGAGAAGCTGCTGCACGAGAAGGTACTCGCGCCGCTTGGCATGAAGCGCGCCGCGTTCGACGATGAACATCTGCTCGGCGGTCATGCGCGCGGCGAGTCGGTGGCGCATTGGCACTTTGGTGCACTGTCGGGAAGTGCCGGTCTGCGCACGACGTTGAACGAGCTCATGGATTTCATGCAGGTGAATCTGCGTCCGGAAGGATCGCCGCTGCGCGCGGCCTTGCTGCTCGTCCGCCAGCCGCGAGCGCGCGTGACCGGCGGTGAATTCAGCCTCGGCTGGAACATCCGTGAGGTGGAGTCTGACGGCCAGACCTGGCCACTGCTGTGGCGTGCGAGCACGACGGCGGGCTTTTCCAGTTTCATCGGGTTTCGTACCGATCACCAGCAGGCACTGGTGTTGCTGGGCAACAGCGACAGTGACCTGAGCGCGCTCGGCATGGCGATCCTGGAAGGCAAAGCGCTGTCGGCCACGCCGCACCGGCGCACCGAACTGCAAGCGGCGCAGGTTCATGTACAGGACTACACCGGCCTGTACCAGGTGCGCGGCGGCATGGACATCGTCATCCGCGAACGCGACCAGCAGCTATTTGCGCAACTGCAGGGTGACCAGTCCGCCCGTCTGTCGGCGTACGGTGACGATGTATTCGAAGCGGTTGCGGAGGGCTACACGATTTCGTTTCAGCGCGAGGCCGGCAGCGTCAACAGTCTGTTGCTCGCGCGCGCCGGCGTGAACCTGCTCGCGCAGCGGCTCAGTACTCGCGCACCGCACGTGACGCGCCAGGCGCTGGAGGTGGATGCACGGCAGCTCGGCGAGTTCGCGGGCGACTATCAGGTTTCGCCGGACAGCTTGGCGCGCGTGTCGGCTGCGCAGGGGCTGTCGATGCAGCTCACCGGCCGCACACCGCTGGCGCTCAAGCCATTTGCCGCTGACCGCTTTGCCTGCGTCGACGAGTCGTGCGAAGTTGTTTTCATGCGTGACGCTGCTGCTGCGGTCACCGGTGCGCGCATTGATTTCGCCGGCGGCGTGCACGAGGCGCCGCGCGTTCGCTGGAGCACACCATGACGGCCAGGGATTCGATAAGCGCATGACGCTGCTCAGCGTGAACGTCAACAAGATTGCGGTACTGCGCAATTCGCGCGGCGGCTGGGAGCCGGATGTGTGTGCCGCCGCCGAAGCGTGCATGCGCGCCGGAGCCGGCGGCATTACCGTGCACCCGCGGCCTGATCAGCGCCACATCCGGCCGCACGACGTACATGCACTGAGCACGGCGTGCCGCGGGCGCGCGGAATTCAATATCGAGGGCAACGGTTTTGCGCCGGCACGCGGCGACTATCCGGGGCTGCTCGCGCTGGTTGCCGCCGCGCGTCCGACTCAATGCACGCTCGTGCCGGACAGCGATGCACAGATCACGTCCGATCACGGTTTCGATCTGCGCGCGGATGCGGCGCGTCTGCGGCCGTTGATTGCCGCGTTGAAGGCGCATGGCTGCCGGGTGAGCCTGTTTGTCGATGCGGATGCGCCGGATCTTGAACAGGCTGCGCATGTCGGCGCGGATCGCGTGGAGATCTATACCGGGCCTTACGCCGCCGCGTTTGCGCGCGGCGACCATGGGCATGAGCTGGAGGCTTGCGTGCGCACGGCCGAGCGGGCACGCGCTGTCGGACTCGGCGTGAACGCGGGTCACGACCTGTCTCAGGCCAATTTGCCAGCGTTCAAGGCGGCCGTCCCGGGTCTGGCCGAGGTATCCATCGGCCACGCGTTGATCGGCGAAGCGCTGTACGCGGGTCTCGCGGAGACCGTGCGTGCGTACCTGACCATCCTCGCGGACTAATTGCGCTGAAAACAAAAACGCCGCATCACTGCGGCGTCTTCAAGCGGGTGATGCGGCGCGTCGCGCTACTGCGTGGACGAGACGAATCCGATCTTGCTCAGGCCCGCGTTTTTTGCGTCGGCCATGACCGTGGCCACGAGCTGGTACTTGGTGGTCTTCTCCGCGCGGATATCCAGTTCCGGCTGCTCATCGAGCGGCTTTACGCCAATCACGGCCAGCTGCGCGCGCAAGGCTTCCTCGCTGATCGGCTCGTCGTTCCAGTACAGAGTGCCGGTGGCCTGCACGGAAAGGCGAATCGGTTCCGGCGGGTTGGTCAGCGGAGGCGGCTTGTCGGTGGGCTGCGGCAAGTCGATCTTGATCTTGTGCGACAGCATCGGTGCCGTGATCATGAAAATGATCAGCAGCACGAGCATCACGTCGACCAGCGGCGTGACGTTGATGTCCGCCATGGGTCCGCTGCCGCCACCAGTGGTAAAAGCCATGTTGCTACCTCGTCAATCCACGCCGGCCGCTGCCGGCGCAATCATTGTTGCGGACTGTTCTGCGCCTGGGTGATGAACCCGAGCTTGACCATGCCGGCGTTTTTTGCATCCGCCATCACCGACGAGACGAGCTGATACTGGGTCTCGCGGTCGGCGCGGATCTGCAGTTCAGGCTGCGGCTGGCGCTGTGCCAGCACGCGCAGTTGCGCCTGCAGCGTCGCTTCGGTGATCGGCTCGTCGTTCCAGTACAGCTCGCCGGTTTCCTTCACCGAAATCGTGATCGGCTGATTGCCGGCGTCCTCGGGCGGTTTCGCCAAGCTCGCGATCGGCAATTCGATCTTGATCTTGTGCGCGGCCAAAGGCGCCGTGATCATAAAAATGATCAGCAGCACCAGCATCACGTCGACCAGCGGCGTGACGTTGATTTCCGCCATCACGCCACCGCCGCCACCAGAACTGAACGCCATGACTTACTTCCTCGGCGCTGCCGCGCCCGGCTTCTGCGCAACCAAGGTTGCCGCAGCACCCGTGTCCACGCGCGAACCGGTGGCGAAGAAGTCGTGCAAGTCGTGCGCGAATTCGTCGAACTGCGAGTTCGTCACGCGGTTGGCGCGCACGAACACGTTGTAGGCGAGCACCGCCGGAATCGCAACACCCAGACCGAGCGCGGTCATGATCAGCGCTTCGCCGACCGGGCCGGCGACCGCG
>Ga0207639_10002334_pt1 | contig 12743 bp, 13 predicted proteins | sample KBSCornC32_FD_184299 | JGI IMG/M metagenome (GOLD analysis project Ga0207639, IMG submission 184299) | Corn rhizosphere microbial communities from Kellogg Biological Station, Michigan, USA - KBS Corn C3-2 (SPAdes) (version 2) | ecosystem: Host-associated > Plants > Roots > Rhizosphere > Soil ...
GATGCGGCTCATCATCGTTGGCACGAGATAGACCCAAGTCGCCCGATGCTTCTCGATCAGGCGCAATGTTTCTTCCGCGTCGAATTTCGGCATAACCACGACCGGCGCGCCGACCATCAACGCCGGAAACGCCGTCACGATGGGGCCGTTGTGATAGAGCGGCCCCGGCATCAGTACGATGTCGTCCGGCGTGATGCGCCAGCGCGCGGCGGCGACTTCCATCAACACGCCAGGTTGCCCGGCAACGATGAGCTTCGGTCTACCGGTTGAGCCACCGGAGGTCGGAGCCTTCCACGCCGGCGCAATCGCATCGGGCAAGTCGCTCTCGTCCCTCGACAGCGCCAGCAGATCGTCGACAGACACAATAGGACGGCCGATATCGAGCGGCTTGTTGTCGATCACGATCGGTGAATTCGCGAGATCGACGATTACTTTGATCTCGGCGAGCGGCAGGCGCCACGACACCGGCTGCGGCACCGCGCCGATCTTCCACGCGGCATAGAAGGCTTCGATAAAGCCGAGGCTGTTGGGCAGCGCGATGGTGAGGAAATCGCCGTGCTTCACGCCTTTGGCGAGCAGCCCGCGCGCGATCCGGTTGGTGCGCTTGTGCAGGTCTTTCCAGCTCAGCGTCTGGCCGGCGCATGTGACGGCCCATTGATCGCCTTTGCGCGCCGCCGTCGCAGCCAGTGCTGCGCCGAGCGACGGCGGGTTCGGATTGGGAACGAGAGCTGCGAGGGCTTCAAGAATGGAATTCATGCCGACGAGTTTGCCAGCATGAATTCCACTTGGCGATAGTTCCGCTTACCTTGCGGCAGGCAGAAATTTGCTGCTGCGGATGAGTGCCGCCGACACCAGCGCCACGATCAGTCCCACCGGGAATATCTCGAGGAACGTCATCGGCAGGCGATAGAGCGGGTTGGCGTACTCGGTCCGCATCTCATTGAGCTGTGCGATCTGCTTCGCCAATGCCGCGCCGCTGACACCGGCCGCCTTACGCGCCCGGATGATGCCGTCGATGTAGCTGTCCATGAAGGTGTAATGCGTCGCGGCGAGATAGATCTCCCACACGAGCATGTAGATCAGCGACGCCACCACCGCGATGCCGAGGCCGACGCCGAACGCAGTGAAAAACTTGATCACGCCGCCCTTCTCGACATCGCGGTACCGCTTCACGCCGACAAAGATGAAGGTCAGCGCGACCAGCATGGTCAAATAGCCGAACCATTCCGTACCGATGAAGTGGAGCTGGTGCTGGAACTGAAGGCCGACGATCAGGACAAAAATGACGATCGCGCCGGACAGCGATCCGTAGATGGCCGAGTATCTGAGAAATGGGTTCATGGCGATGTTTCCCCTTGGGTTGCGCCAACGGGTATGAGGCGGCGCAGCGCCCGAAACCATCGCCCAAAAGGGTGATTTCAGCCAAATCGCCCGGTTTTCCTAGCGGATCAGCGCCAGTTCGCGGGCTTTGTCCACCGCCTGGGTTCGGCGCTGGACCTCCAGCTTCTGATAGAGGCTGGCGATGTGCGTCTTGACCGTGTTGGGGGAGATATCGAGTTGGCGGGCCATCTCCTTGTTCGACTGCCCGGCTGCCAGCAGGCTGAGTATCTCACACTCCCGGGGCGTGAGCCCTAGCGAGGCCAATGCTGCGTCATTGCGCTGGAATTCGCCTGCCACGCGCGACGGCCACAGATGCCGGCCTGCCCAAATCCCGAGGCCCACGAAGGCGACCGCCAGCAGCGCGATGTAGACGTCCGTAGAGAAGGCACGGACGACATAGTAGTACTGAATCCATTCCATCCCCGCGGCGGCCAGTGCGAGGGCGAGCGCGTAGAGAAGGATGGTCTTCGCCATCTCGCGAGGCTGCCAGAAACGGCCAGAGGTCGCCAGTATTCCGACGCTCAGTTCATGGGCGGATGAAGATGGTCACGCAGGCTGCGCGTGACCTTCGCGCGCCACAGATCGTTTCCGGCAGAGAGAAAATACACATGCTTTCCGCCGAACTGGCTCTGCGCGCGTGCCCACACATCGGTGCGCGTGAGGAAATCGAAGATGCTGCACGCGTCGGCGATATAGACCGGCGCGCCCTCTTCATTCGTGATCGCGAGAATACCGCCCTGTCGCGGCAGTGCATCTCTGCTGGCGACATTCACCGCATGGAAGCGATGCGTCTCTCCATTCACACCTTCATAAACGACGAATTTTTCCAAACCCGTGGGCTCCCCGGAAGCGCCAACTATAATCATAGCGGCCGCCTTTGACTCTTTTATTTCTGCAATATTTTTTCGCAACCATTCGTCCGGAGCGGCGTTTGTCCTGCGTTCGCCGACATCGAAAATTACAATTGGGCGCTAGAGAAATACCGGCGCGTACCCCGCAAGCCATTAAAACCAATGCGAAAAAACTCCTAAACAACTCATAAAGGATGGCCCCGATACACTCGCGCCGGCGAGTTGGATTGGGAATGTTCAGGGAAAAGCTGGTCGCGACGCTGAAATGGTCGGTGCTCTGCATCGCGGGCGCGATGCTGGCTGACTACCTCGTCACGATTGTAATCGCTAACGACCCCGGCGACTACACGCCGCTTATAACTTTTGTTGTTGCCACCCTTGTCACGATCCCGACGTCCTATTTCCTGGTCAGCAGCCGCATAGAGCTGCGCCACGCACGCGACGAACTCGCCGCCGCACGCGACGCCGCAATTCACGCCGACAAGACCAAGACCCAGTTCTTCGCCAATATGAGTCACGAACTGCGCACACCTCTGAACGCCATTCTGGGCTTTTCCGAATTGCTCGCCCTCGACGTATTCGCGCCAAAGCGTGAAGAGTATGCGCAACTCATCCACAATGCCGGTTCGCATCTGCTCAGTCTCGTCAACGACCTGCTCGATCTCTCGCGCATCGAAGCGGGAAAGTTGGAGCTTCAATTCGAAACGATTGACTTCTCAAAGATGATGGAAGAGTGCGCGGATACAGTTTCCGTGCGCGCTCGAGAACGCGGCCTGCGTATGATCCGGAATACTGAGGCGAACCTTCCGCACATCGTGGCCGACGGACGCGCGATGCGCCAGATCGTGCTCAATCTTCTCACCAACGCGATCAAGTTCAGCGAGCCGAACGGCGCGATCGAACTCTTCGCGCGAACCGGAGCAGATGGCGCATTCATTTTCGGCGTTCGGGATGAAGGCGTTGGCATTGCCGAAGAGGAACAGGCGCACGTCTTCGAGCGCTTCGGCCAGGCGCGGCAGAGCAAATCGGCCGACAAGGGCTCAGGCCTCGGCCTGCCTATCGTAAGAGGGCTAGCGGAAGCACATGAGGGCCGCGTCGAGATGAACAGCCGTCTGAACCACGGCACGACCGTAACTGTCACGCTGCCTGCGGAACGCGTGATATCTGCCGCGCCGATCGCGCTCGCGTCCTAGTGCAGCGCTGAGAGTTCGCTCCAGCCGCTCCACAAAATCTGGATACCGATACAGAGCATGATGAAGGCTGACAGCCGCACGATCACATTCGTGCCGGTCTTGCCGAGCGCGCTGACCGTGCGCTGCGCGAAGCGGTAACAGAAATAGACGCTCAGCACGATCCCAAGAATGCCGATGATCGACGCGATCTCATATTGGCTGAGCTGTGACCAGTCGACGCCGCGTGGGCGCTGACTGCCCAACGTGATCGCGACCGAGATCGATCCGGGACCAACTGTCAGCGGCATGGTGAGCGGATAGAACGGATCCGGGATCGGCGAGGTGTTTTTCTGTGCGTCGCGTTCGCCGTCCGGCCGCTCATCGGAGTTGAGCAGCTTCCAGCCGAACGCGGTCACCACCAACCCGCCGCCGATCCGCACGACCGGCAGGCTGATCCCGAAGAACTGGAGCACATGCGAGCCGATCAGAAGCGAACCCAGTAGCAGGAAGAAGCTGTTAATCGCGACCCGCAGCACCAAGGAATTGCGCTCCTTGTCGGTGCAGAACTGAGTCATGCCGAGAAATAACGGCGCGCTGCCGACGGGATTAACAATCGGAAACAAAGCCGCGTAGCTGAGAAGGACGGTATCGAGAAAGATGTTCATCGCAACAGATTAGCTGTGCCGCGAGCCCAACGCGAGCATGCGGACGGAATTCGTGCAGCCATCCGTTCAAGCGCAAGGATGGACGATCTCACCACCGAACTGGTGATGGCGGTGCTGGTTCTCGGCATCGTGCTACGCACCTGCTGGCAGGGCAACCATCGCCCGTGTTTTTGGACGGTTATAGGCGCCACCGCGATGTCTATCGCCGCCGCGATCAGGCATCTTGAGATGAGCGATATTGTCGTGCCGGCCGTGGTGGCCGTGCTTGCCGCGATTATCGGGCGCCTGGCCCATACAGCGCGCCCGCGAAGCAAAGCCGAACTGGCGGATTAGGCCCTGCCAGCGAATCACTTCTATTCTTCGGCTCATGCAGGCTTGGCAGAACTTCTACGAAATGCTCGGCGGCGCGGGCGCGACGCTGCTCGGCCTTCTGTTCGTTTCGGTGTCCTTGAATGCCGAAATCATCCTCGGCAGCACGCATCTGCAGTCGCGGCGATTGGCCGAACAGGCATTCCAGAACTATCTCGCCGTGCTCGTGGTTGGGTTGCTCGTCTGTCTGCCCGGCAACAACCGCGAGTCGCTCGGTTACACCTTGCTATCGATATCCGCGATCTGGGCGGGTTGGGCCGTGTACCGGATGGTCAGCACGCTGCGCAGCCCCATCGTCGGCGATACGCATCGCAATGTTTTGCGGCGCTACCTCGCGACTCTAGTCGGATTTGGAATGATCGCCTATGCGGCCATCAGCGTAACGACGGGCAAGGACGATAAGCTGATCTACATCGCCGTCGGCGCGATGCTGCTCCTGATCTCCGCGACCATCGCCTCGTGGGAATTGCTGACGAAGGTCGCGGAGGACAAATTCAAAGCAGAGAAGTGATCAGCTGCTCAGCGTCAGACGCTTCGCTTCGTCGACCGTCTCGCGCACGCCCTGCTGCTTCTTGCCGAGCGTGACGACAGCCTGGACCGTATCGGCGAATTCACCCGGAAGCGGTGCGCGCACCGAACGCACCAGCGCGAGATTGATCGAGACCGGGTTGCCGTCGGGCTGCGTCAGCTGCACCTTGCCGCCACCGTGAACGGCGCCCGCGCCTGCGATGTTGCTGACATAGGCAACAGTCTCGGCCGGCAGAGGACGGCCACGATAAAGATGATCTTCCCAATTGCCCGGGCCATCATTGTAGGCCGCGAACATGCCGGGATAGCCGTACTTCCGGTGCAACTCCGCAAGATAGGCGGCGCCGGCATAAATATTGTCGTGCGGATTGTAGGGATCGTTGCCGAGCTTGTAGGCCGCGCGCATGTCGCGATAGGTCTGCGGCATCACCTGCATCAATCCCATCGCGCCGGCATCCGACGTGATCTGGAAGCGCTCATCGAGCATGGTGCGGCCGCCGCTCTCGCGCCGCATCACAGCGCGGATCCAGTCCTTGGAGACGTGAAACTCTTTAGACGCAGCCGTGATGAGCGGATCCCAGCGCTTGATCAGCTGCGCCGTGGTCATCGCAGATTCTTCCGCGAACACCTTCGACAGATCGGGCATGTGGATGACGAGCTTCTTCGGTGCAGCCGGCTTCTGCGGCACGACGGGGGCCGATTGTTCCGTAGACGGATGGAAACTCGGCACATCGATATGCGACGAGCGCAGACCCGCGGCGATTCCCGTGGCGAGCACCAGCGCGGACAGAATGCGAGTCGTATTGGCGGAAGAAAGAGACTTGGCCGACACGTCGGCACGGATAGTCTTCATCGGAGAGTGTGTGGTCATTACCCATTCGCTCTGAGGTGAAGCCGCCCGCGTGCGGCGTATATCCAGGAAAACGGCCTCAATCTTCGAGAGCCCAGCCCGGCGCGGACCCCTCCGCTCAGCAGAAGGTGGTGCGCCTATAGGGGCGGTTCAAGGCCAAAACAAGACAAACTTTACGTGATGGGAAATCCGTCATGTTGCGCAAACGAAGCGGTTAACATCCGCATCATGCGCAAAAATGTGGCAGAGCGTGCATTATGATTGTTGCGCGCGAGGAACAATGGTTCCTGAGCGGAAATATTGCTGCGCACCGATTCACACTGCATCGACGTCTAATCCGTATACGGATTACTGTATCACGTGCCGCAGAACGTGCGCTGCACAATTTGATCCGGCTCCGGTGACGCGGCATACAGCGCGTGCTCAGGCTGATCGTCATATGGCCGCGAGAGCACCGACACCATCGTTTCGAATTGCGAGAAATCACCGTTCTCCGCGGCCATCAGCGCAAATTCGATACGATGATTGCGCGGGATAAAGGCCGGATTGGCAGCACGCATTGCCTTCGCACGCGCCACGGCATCGCTGCCCTCTTCTGCAATCCGCTGCTTCCATTGCGCCGCCCACGCATCGAATTCGAGCGGATTGATGAAGAGATCGCGCGGGCCCTCGCGCCCCTCCACCAATGATGCCAATGCGCGGAACGTCAGCGTGAAGTCTGCCTGCCCCTCCGCCATGCGGCGTAGCAGATCCTGCGCCAACGCGTGATCGCCTTCGCGTTCCTCGTGCAGGCCCAGCTTTGCACGCAGGCCGCCAGCGTATGCCGCCTGACACAGCGGCGCAAACATATCGAGCGCGGCCTGTGCTTCGGCGAGCGCTGCTTCTTCGGTGTCGCCAAGCAGCGGCAGCAATGTCTCCGCCAACCGCGCGAGATTCCATTGTGCGATGGTCGGCTGATTTCCATAGGCATAGCGCCCCATCTCGTCGATGGAGGAATAGACCTGGCGCGGATTGTAGGCGTCCACGAAAGCGCACGGGCCGTAGTCGATGGTCTCGCCCGACACCGTCATGTTGTCTGTGTTCATCACGCCGTGGATGAAGCCGACACAGAGCCACTTCGCGACAAGCTCGGCTTGCCGCGCGATCACACCTTCCAGCATCGCACGCGCAGGGTTCACCGCTGACGCGGCTTCCGGATAATGCCGTGCGATGACATATTCTGTGAGCGTGCGCAGCGCATCGATATCCTCGCGCACCGCGAAGAACTGGAACGTGCCGATGCGGATGTGGCTGCTCGCCACGCGCGTCAAGACAGCGCCAGGCAACGGCGTCTCCCGCCACACCGTTTCACCGGTCGACACAGCCGCAAGCGAACGCGTCGTCGGAATGCCGAGCGCTGCCATTGCTTCGCTCACGATATATTCTCGCAGCACGGGGCCGAGCGCCGCGCGTCCATCGCCGCGGCGTGAGAACGGCGTGGGCCCGGAGCCCTTCAACTGGATGTCGCGGCGATGGCCATGCACATCGATCACTTCGCCCAGCAGGATCGCGCGGCCGTCGCCGAGCTGCGGCACGAAATTGCCGAACTGATGCGCGGCGTAGGTCATCGACAAAGACTCGGAATTCGGTGGCACCGCGTTGCCGGCCAGCACTGCAATACCTTCTGGTGAGGCCAAGCGATCCGGATCGATGCGCAGCTCGCGCGCCAATCCTTCATTAAGCTTGATCAGCCGCGGTTCCTTCACCGGCGTCGGCGCGAGGCGCGCGAAGAAACCTTCCGGCAGCCGCGCATAGGAATTGTCGAAGTCGAACAGCGGGGCGGTTTGAGCGTCCATCGTGACTTCTATATAAGTCCGCACGTCCAAAACCCCAAAGCGAGCGTTTGTGTCCACTTTCCGCATCGGCGACGTAACCATCAACGGCCGTGTATTGACCGCGCCGATGACGGGCGTGAGCGATCTGCCGTTCCGCCGCGCGGCGTCGCGGCTGGGCGCTGCCTATGTCGCGACCGAGATGGTGGCGTGCGACAGCTTCGCGCGCGGACGGCCCGACGTCGTGCGCCGCGCAGCGATCGGCGACGGTCTGCCGCTGATGGTGATCCAGTTGGTCGGGCGCGAGGAACAATGGCTCGCGAAGGGCGCCGCAATGGCCGAAGCGGCAGGCGCCGACATCATCGACATCAATATGGGCTGCCCGGCGAAGGAAGTGACCGGCGCGCTGTCGGGTTCCGCGCTGATGCGCGATCTCGATCTGGCCGAACGTCTCATTGCGGCCGCGGTGAACGCCACGACGCGGCCCGTGACCTTGAAGATGCGCCTCGGCTGGTGCGATGCCAGTAAGAACGCACCCGAACTCGCTGCGCGCGCAGAACGGATCGGTGTGAAAGCCATCACCGTGCACGGCCGCACGCGGATGCAGTTCTACAAGGGCGTCGCCAACTGGCGCGCAGTGGCCGATGTGAAAGCGGCGACCACCCTCCCCGTCATCGTCAACGGTGATATCGTCGATGATGTAAGCGCGCGCGCCGCACTCGAACAATCCGGCGCCGACGCCGTGATGATTGGACGAGGCGCTTATGGCCGCCCGTGGATCGCGCCTGCGATCGAACGCGCGCTTGAGACCGGCGCACCGATGGTGGAGCCCGATCTCGAAGATCGCCTTGCCATCGCACTCGATCACTTCTACGACACGCTGCGCTTCTACGGCGACAGCCTTGGCATCCGCATCTTCCGCAAGCATCTCGGCTGGTACATCGAGGACGCACCCGTGCCCAGAAATGCTGAAGCACGCCGCGCGGCAAAGTCGGCGCTCTGCCGCATCTTCACACCGCGCGACGTCGAAGCGAGCCTCACCGCGCACTGGCGCGGCGAGCCGTTGAAGATCGCCGCCTAGTTCTTCGGCAACGCCGCCAGGATCGCGGCGAAGTGCTTGTCGCGATTGAAGCCACCGTCTGTGACCGTCCAGCCCAATCGCACGATTACCGCCTTGTACGACGGGAAGATCGCCGTGAACTCGTCATTGTGCCCTTCCGCCGCGCACATATCCGCCGGCAGATGGGGAAACGCACGCACCTTCGGATTCTTTAGATCGAAGCCATTGAGCCAGAACTGTCCGCCATACCAGCCCAAACTATGTGGCGCTGCTGTGCAGACAAAATCGACGTAGCTTTCCGGCACGATGCGGTTGCCGTTGATTGTGCCCTTGTTGAGGTAGATCAGCCCGAACCGCGCCCAGTCGCGCGCGTTCATGTAGAGATACGAACTGCCAACGAAATTGCCGCTCTCATCCGGCTCGAACATCGCGCTGGTGATGCCCGCCGGGTCGAACACATGTGCGCGTGCATAGGCCTCATATGAGGCCAGCGTTCCGCCCGATTTCTGGAACGCGATGCGCGAGAGAATGTTCGCCGTGCCCGACGAATAGGACCAGAACGTGCCCGGATCGTGCGCCAATGGCTTCGACGCCGCATAGGCCGCCATGTCGTGCTCCTGGAACAGCATCTGCGTGCTGTCGGAGCCAGGATCGTAGGGCTCCTGGAACGCAAGCCCGCTCGACATGTTCAGAAGATTGCGCAGCGTGATCGTGCCGCGCTTGTCGTCCTTGCCCTTCCACTCCGCGACCGGCGCCGGCGCATCGAGCTTAAGCTTGCCGGACGCGATCAGCGTGCCGATCAGGGTCGATGTCATGCTTTTGCTCTCGGACCAGCCGAGGAAGCGTGTGTTCTTGTCGTAGCCCGGCGCATAACGTTCGGCGACGATGTGGCCGTCATAGACAACCACGATGGCGCGGGTGTCGATTTCCTTCGCGGGCGTTTCGTCGGTAAACGAGTCCTCCACCGCCTTGTCGAGCGCGGCACGATCGACGCCGGCGGGCAAATTCGTCAGATCGACGGTGTCGCCTTTCGGCCAGGCATCCGGACTGTCGGACGCCGGCGTTTCGGGAATGCCCTTCGCCTGCGCGCGCAATTCGTCTGCGGTGTTGTTGACCAGCAGCGTGCAGCCGATACCGGGGCGATAGACCGCCGTGCGCGTCTTCAGGCCCAGCGCGGTTACGGACACGGACTTGTTCGCCTCATCGACCTTGTAGCTGTTCCATTTCGTCAGCGGCGAAAGACGCAGAATGTCGTTTTTCACGACATCGTCGAGCTTGCGATTAGAGACGAACACGCCCGCGCAGGTCAGCTCTGCTGCGACGCCCGCACCGACCGTCGGCCCGTTGATCGCAAATCCGCCATAGGGCGTGAAATATCCCGCCGCCAGAATGACAAGCAGAATGCCGCCCAGCCACAGGCTGGCCTTCGCCAAAGTTCTCATGATCGCCCCTCGATTGCCCGCAACCAGTCTAGCAAATCAAAGGATGAAGGGAATGACGGCCTTTCGCGCGGAGGGGTAATCGGGAAACCGTTGCCGGTACCAGCGGTGGTGGCTGATCGCGCGCGGAATAAGGTTAGCAGCCGTCCACACCGCAAAGCTCAAGGCTGGCAAATTCCAGCACATCAACGCGAAGCCCGACCATTCGACGACTTCGCCGAACAGGTTCGGGCATGACACAAGCTCGAACAGACCGCCGCGTGGGATGGCGTATTCCGTTTGCTCCGAACGCAACGCGATGAGCTTGTTGTCCGCCCAAAGATTGGTCGCGGCACCGATGGCGTAGAGCACGGCGCCGCCAATGAAACGCGGATCAAAGAACCAGCTCTGCGGATACGGATCGCTCAGCCAGCCGAGATAATATCCGTTCAACCCGCCGTTCATGACGTTGAACGCCATCGCGGACAGCATGATCGCGACCGGTATCGTCTTGCCGCTCGTCCGCGTCCGAAACGGATAGATCAGGCTGCGGTTCACATAGTGCGCGGTCCACAACGCGAAGAAGACCGACATCGGCGCGGTCTTCACGACAGGGCCGGCGAGGAATAAGCCGCTGAACACCAACAGGGACACCAGTTCCATCGCGATCCAGCCGGCGCGATTCGGAATTCGCGGTCCCCAGCCGCCATGCGTATGGCGGCCATAGGGCGCGGTGACGAAGAGCTGGATGGGAAACAGAAGCACCGCGAGCGCGATCCACGCCAGCACAACGGTATCGAATGTCACGCGCGATCTGCCCCGGCGATTCCCATGACACGACCGTAACCGCCGCTCTCTCGCCGGACAACGCGCCGCGGCGTACCCTGCGCATGCGGAATCGGGGGAAGGGTCATGTCGGTATCAGGATTGCACAGCGAATTGCGCCAGACGGAACAGGCACTGCTCAACGATCTGCGCGCGCTGCGCCGCCGCATTCGCGAAGATCTGAAAGGCGGTCCGGACAAGCTCTCCATCGGTCAGAAGATCGCCGACGGTGTCGCCTCCACGATGGGATCGTGGCGGTTCATCATCACGCAGTCGGTCATTCTCGCGGCATGGGTCGTGCTGAACATCACGGCCTATATCGCGCATTGGGATCCCTATCCCTTCATCCTGCTCAATCTCGCGCTGTCGTTTCAGGCGGCCTATGCGGCGCCGTTCATCATGATGAGCCAGAACCGCCAGCAGGACATCGACCGCAAGCAGGCGGAGAACGACTACCAGATCAACATCAAGGCCGAACTGGAGATCGAGTCGCTGCACGAGAAGTTCGACCAGCTTCGCGAGAAGGAGGTACTCGCGTTGACGCAAGCCATCGAAAATCTAACCGCGAAACTCCGCGCCCAGGGCGCCTGCGACTAGGGAACTTCGCCGGAACTTGGCGCGTTTCCTTTGGCATTCATTTGCCATTGGGGTGTGCGTGATCAAGCGGGCAGTGCCTTTTGCCTTCGGCGCGGGCGCGTTTTTGCTCGCGAACGCCGCGGTTGCAGCCGCCAACAAAGGCATGGAGGGTGGTGGCAGCATCGCCACCGGAAGCAAGGAAGCCATCCTCGTCGCGCAAGTCGCGCTGCTGATGCTCGTCGGCCGCGGGCTCGGCGAGATCATGCAACGTTACGGACAGCCCGCCGTCATCGGACAGCTGCTCGCGGGTCTCATTCTGGGGCCGTCGCTATTCGGCTGGGTCTGGCCAGAGGCGCACGACCTCATCTTCCCGAAAAGTCCGGAGCAAAAAGCGCTCATCACCGGCCTCGCCAATATGGGCGTGATGATGCTGCTGCTCCTGACCGGTATGGAAACTGATCTCAGGCTGGTGCGAAAGATCGGCACACCGGCGTTCGCGATCACGGCGACGGGCGTGCTGGTGCCATTTGCGTGCGGCTTCGGTCTCGGCATGTTGTTGCCTGCCTCGCTGCTGCCCGATCCGAACCAGCGGCTGGTCGCGGGTCTGTTCCTGGGTACTGCGCTGTCGATCTCGTCCATCAAGATCGTCGCGATGGTGGTGCGCGAGATGAACTTCATGCGCCGCAACCTCGGCCAGATCATCGTCGCCTCGTCTATCCTCGAAGACACGACAGGCTGGGTGATCGTCTCTATCACGCTCGGTATCGCGGGTGCGGGTGGACTGGAGTGGGGTTCGCTCGCGAAGACGGTGCTTGGCACCGCGATCTTCCTCACGCTCGCCTACACTATCGGCCGCAAATGGGTGTTCTGGCTGATCCGCTGGGTGAATGACACTTTCGTCAGCGACTATGCCGTCGTCACCGCGATACTGATCGTGATGTGCGGGCTCGCGCTGATCACGCAGGGCCTTGGCGTCAACACCGTGCTCGGCTCGTTCGTTGCCGGTGTTTTGGTGGGCGAAAGTCCGATCCTCTCGCGCCATATCGAGGATCAGCTTCGCGGTTTCATTACGGCCTTCATGATGCCGATCTTTTTCGGCCTGTCAGGATTATCCGCAGACCTTACGGTCCTCAAAGACCCGACACTCGCCATGCTGACCGTCGGCCTTATCGCCATCGCCAGCATTGGAAAGTTTGGCGGCGCGTTTATCGGCGCGGAGTTGAGCGGCTTGAGCAGAC
>Ga0207639_10002338_pt1 | contig 12738 bp, 14 predicted proteins | sample KBSCornC32_FD_184299 | JGI IMG/M metagenome (GOLD analysis project Ga0207639, IMG submission 184299) | Corn rhizosphere microbial communities from Kellogg Biological Station, Michigan, USA - KBS Corn C3-2 (SPAdes) (version 2) | ecosystem: Host-associated > Plants > Roots > Rhizosphere > Soil ...
GCTTCATCCGCGCAACCAGCAAAGTCCCGGTGATCCTCCTCACCGCTAGGGCGGAGGAAACCGACCGCATCGTCGGGCTCGAGCTGGGCGCCGACGATTATGTCACCAAGCCATTCAGCCCGCGCGAGCTTGTCGCCCGGATCAAGGCGGTGCTTCGCCGGACCTCGGACGACCGTGTGAAAGCGCCGGACGCCGAGGCTTATGCTTTCGCCGATTGGGTACTGAGGACCGGCGAGCGCGAGCTTGTCGACAAGGACGGGCGGTCGGTGCCGCTCTCGACCGGCGAGTACAATCTGCTTCTAGCCTTCGTGACTCACCCCAAGCGGGTGCTCACTCGAGACCAGCTTCTCGATCTCAGCCAGGGCCGCGAGCTTGCGGCGTTCGAGCGAAGCATCGACAACCACATCAGCCGCCTGCGCCGGAAGGTCGAAGCGGACCCCCGCGATCCCAAGCTGATCAAGACAGTGTGGGGCGGCGGCTATACGCTCGCGGCGGAGGTCCGCCGGCTGTGAGGCGGTGGCTTCCCAAGAGCCTCGTCGGCCAGATGGCGGTGCTGATCGGCATCGCGCTCCTGCTCGCACAGCTTGCGAGCTTCGCGTTCCTCCTCGCGGAGCGGCAGCAGTTCAATCGCGCGCAGATCGATACGCCTGCCATCACCCGCTTCACCTCGACGGCCGCTGACTACGGTCAGGCCGCGCCCGATTTCAAACCGCTGGTGCTTAGCGACGCGTCCCGCCGCGGCGCGCATTATGAACTCGGCGCCCAGAGCAACGTAGCAAGCGACGCCCATCGCCGCGGCGACACCGAAAACCGGCTCCGCGAGACGCTTCAGTCGGCTGGCGCGCAGGTCCGCGACGTCCGCGCCGCGATCGATTCCAACCCGCCCGAGCACCGCCGTGACCGGCCCGGACGCCGTCCGTCGCAGGCGATGCTGCTCTCTGTGCAGCTCCCGAGCGGCCAGTGGCTGAATGCGCGGCTGAACGTTCCCGGCCAGCCGCCGCTTCTCACGCCCGAGCTTGGGCTTGGAACGCTGCTCCTTTACCTGTTCGTGCTCACCGCCGCCGTGCTGATCGCGAGACGGCTCGCGCGGCCCTTGCGCAATCTTACCAGCGCGGCGGAAGCTTTCAGAGGCCGCAACGAGCCGGTGGTCGTCAAACCTTCCGGCCCGTCCGACCTCCGCAACGCCATCCTCGCGTTCAACGCGATGAACGAGCGTGTGGTGAATCTGCTCGAAGAAAAGGACCGGACGCTGGGCGCGATCGGCCACGACCTGCGGACGCCGCTCGCGTCCCTCCGCATCCGCGCGGAATCCGTCGAACCAGCCGAAGATCGCGAGCGGATGATCGCCACGATCGAGGAAATGACCGCGACGCTCGAGGACATATTGACGCTGGCACGGGTCGGCCGCTCGCGCGAGCAGTTCGAGCGCACCGACATTTCGGCGCTCGCCGGCTCGATTGCCGACGAATATCGCGAGCTAGGCAGCAAGGTCGAATTTTCGGCCGACGCACCGCACGAGATCGCCGTCCAGCCCAACCTCATCCGAAGGGCGATCCGCAACCTGGTCGACAATGCGCTGAAATATGCCGGCGCGGCAGAAGTCGCGGTCACCGGCGCAGGCGACGAAGTGACGATCGCCGTGCGCGATCGCGGCCCCGGCCTCGCGCCGGAGGAACTCGATCGCGTAGGTGGCGCCTTTTACCGCGCCGAACCATCCCGAAACCGCGCGACCGGTGGCGCAGGTCTCGGCCTTAGCATCGCCAAGGCCATCGTCGACGCCCACGGCGGCACGCTGACCCTCGCCAACCGCAATGGCGGGGGGTTGGAAGCGCACATCGCGTTGCCAGTCCGTGGATGAAGCCGCGCTAATGGCAGCTTTTGACCCAAGGCTGACACTAGGGTTGGAGGTTCAACTCCAGCATAGCGAGCGTGTCCTGCACGCGCGAAAACTCCGAACCTTCGCCTTCGTCGGCACCAGAAAGATAATGGGTTGCCCAGTCTCTCAAGACCGCAATCTCATTCGCAGTTAGTAGGACGAAGCGTTGAGCAAACCATTCTGGCCAGATGCTGGGGTCCGCACTCGTATCCAGCGCTGTCACCAAGGCGTCAGCAGCGACCAGCGATCGATTGGAATTTTCTAACGAGAGCGAGAGGATGCTGGGGAGGAAATAAACGAAAGCGTCCGGCGAGAAGCCAAAGAAGGCATCACTGTATTTAAGCCAATCCAGTGCGCTGACGCTCTTCCAGTCCTTCCCTGCGAAGTGCAGAGCGTCATCCCGGAGAGAGCTGCAAACCACGACGTTGGTCACGTCCGTCGGACGTTGGCGATGGCTAAAGGCCGAAGCGATTTGATGCCGCATGGGCTGCGCTATAGGGAAGAATCGCTAATGGCAGCTTTCCACCCAAAGCTGACATTACGCTCACAAGAAAAGGGCGGCCCCAGCGGAGCCGCCCTTCCTTGTTTCTGCTCCCCGGCGAATGCCGGGATCCAGGATCGCAAATGGATCCCGGCTTTCGCCGGGATTGACTCCGCGCGCGCCTTGCGCGCTGGGTCACTTCAGCTCGACGGTGCCGCCGGCGTCCTCGATCTGCTTCTTGATCTTCTCGGCTTCGTCCTTGTTGACGCCTTCCTTGACCGGCTTCGGGGCGCCTTCGACCAGCGCCTTCGCCTCGCCGAGGCCCAGGCCGGTGATGGCGCGGACTTCCTTGATGACGTTGATCTTCTTGCCACCGTCGCCAGTGAGGATCACGTCGAACTCGGTCTTCTCTTCGGCCGGAGCCGCAGCCGGGCCGGCAGCAGCCGGAGCAGCCGCGACCGCAGCCGCGGCCGAGACGCCCCACTTCTCTTCGAGGGCCTTGGCGAGATCCGCGGCCTCGAGGACGGTCAGTTCGGAAAGCTGGTCGACCAGCTTGGTGATGTCAGCCATTTGATACTCCTTGGTGAGGCCATCGCCTCGATTGTCGTGCGTTGATGAAGAGATGTTCGCTTACGCGGCCTGTGCCGCGTAGGCGCCGAAGACCCGGGCGAGCTGGGCGCCAGGCTCGTTGATCGTGCGGGCGATCTTGGTCGCGGGCGCCTGGATGAGGCCCACGATGGTCGCACGCAGTTCGTCGAGCGAGGGCAGCGCAGCAAGCGCCTTGATCCCGTTCACGTCGAGGACCGTGTCGCCCATCGCACCGCCGACGATCTCGAACTTGTCGGTCGTCTTGGCGAATTCGACGGCCACCTTGGCCGCCGCGACGGGGTCTCCGGACGTCGCAAGCGCGGTCGGGCCCTTGAGAAGGTCGCCGATCGGCTTGTAGCGCGTGTCCTCGAGCGCAATCAGGGCAAGTCGGTTCTTCGCAACTTTGAACTGGGCGCCGGCGTCGCGCATCTTCAGCCTGAGTTCCGTGGACTGGGCCACGCTCAGCCCGAGGTTGCGGGTGACAACCACCACGCTCGTCTCGGTGAAGACGTTCTTCAGCTCGTCGACCAGATCGGATTTTTGCGAACGATCCATGCCAACTCCAAAAATTCGTCCGGACGGATCCGAACGAGTTCAACAAAGCCCGAGGCGAGCCTCGAGCGCTATTGTCCGTGGGGCATTGGATCGGTGGCATTGCGGAGCAACGCACGACGGAAGCGGCGGACCGCTTCCGAATGATTCCTTCTCCCCGTCTAGGCTGCAAATTAAGAGGTCCTCGTGAGAGGGGCCTCGGCAACTGTCTCGGACGGTGCGAACGGCAAGCCGCTCGCGAACGCGCGCCTATAGCGAAATTCGCTGTTCGATCAACCCTGTCCGGCCATGCCGCGCAAGAGAGAGGCCCGGACGAGCCTTCGCTCGCCCGGGCCTTGTCGCTCCCCCTGTTGGAAAGCGACGAAGTCCTTACTGGCCGCGTTCTCCACGCTCGACCGGAGCCGGCGGCGGAGGAGGCGGTGGCGGCGGCGCCGGACAGGTACTCGTCGCCAAAATCACCGATCCATCCGGGCACGTCTGCGTCGCCGGAGGCGGCGGTGGCGGCGGCGGAGGAGGCGGTGGCGGCGGTGGCGGCGGAGCCGCAGCGCCGAAATTGTAGACGAAGCTTGCCAGCAAGCTGTTCGAGCTGAACCGGCTGTCGTCGACGAAGGTGGCGGTGCCTCCCGAGCAATCGACCTCGCCTCCACCACACGGACCCGCGCCGGCCGTGAAGAGGAAATCACGGGACGCGTGGTTGGTACGCGTGCGGAAGAAGCGATACTTGAGGCCAATGTCGATGTTGCTGCTGACTGGCATGTAGACGCCGGCGATCAATTGCCACGCGAACCCGCCGTGGGTGTGGCCGAACTGCTTGACACTGGCATAGCCCGCGCCGCCGCCGGCATAGCCGCCGATGCTTCCGTTGCCGCCAAAGTCGATGAGACCGTTCAGCATTCCCGAAAAGACCCGGGCTGACTCGTTGAGGTTGAAGTCGCTTGTCGAGGTGAAGGCGGTGCCGGCCCCCGTGTTCAGCGAGGTGACGAAAGGCTCGAGGACGGTAAAGCGCCTCGCCTTGGCGCGTTTGTATCCCAGTTCGCCCTCGAGGCGGAACATGCCGAAATCGTAACCCCCGATGACATCGACATCGGCCCCGGCCTTGTACCGCACGCGGCCGATGGTGCCGGGAGCAACATCAAGTATGGCGGGGTCGGTGAAGTCGATCGATCCGGTAATGTCCTGCGCCTTCGGGAACAGGATTCCGCCCTCGAGGCCAATATAGCCGGCATTGTCGGTGGTGGCGGCTGCCGGAGTAGCGATTACGAGCGCAGCCGCGCCCGCCAGGAGATATTTGCGCATTTGGTATGCTCCCCTTTGATGGAACCAACTCGCCCCCGAACAGACCCTTTGCCAGATTGTTTCATGAAAATCTCGATTCTCCGCCATCCGACGGAGAACTGTTGCAAACGGGGCACAGACAAAGGGCCGGAGCTTTCGCCCCGGCCCTCCCATTTCGCCGATTTCTCGGCGTTTCCTAAGCGCCGGCGATCTCTTCGAGATCGACCTTGACGCCGGGGCCCATGCTCGAGCTGACCGAGACCTTCTTCACGAACTTGCCCTTCGCGCCGGACGGCTTGTTCTTGATGATCGCGTCCATGAAAGCACGGAAGTTCTCGACCAGGTCCGCTTCGGAGAAGCTTGCCTTGCCGATCCCGGCGTGGACGATGCCCGCCTTCTCGACGCGGAACTCGACCTGGCCGCCCTTGGCGTCGGTCACCGCCTTGGCGACGTCCATCGTCACCGTGCCGAGCTTCGGGTTCGGCATCAGGCCCTTCGGACCCAGCACCTTGCCTAGCCGGCCGACGATGCCCATCATGTCGGGCGTCGCGATCACCCGGTCGAAATCGATCTGGCCGCCCTGGATGGTTTCCATCAGGTCTTCGGCGCCGACCACGTCGGCTCCAGCGGTTTTGGCTTCATCGGCCTTGCCGCCCTTGGCAAACACGGCGACCCGGACAGTCTTGCCGGTGCCCTTGGGAAGATTGACGACGCCGCGGACCATCTGGTCGGCATGGCGAGGGTCCACGCCCAGGTTGAGCGCAACCTCGACGGTCTCGTCGAACTTTGCGGTCGCGTTGCCCTTTACGAGAGCAAGCGCTTCATCGACCCCGTAAAATTTCTCGCGGTCGACCGGTGACAGGTTCTTCTGCCGTTTCGAAAGCTTTGCCATCGCCTCAGCCCTCCACAACCTGAAGGCCCATCGCGCGGGCGCTGCCTTCGATGATCTTTGCCGCCGCATCGAGGTCGTTGGCGTTCAGATCCTTCATCTTCTGCTCGGCGATGTCGCGAAGCTGAGAGCGGCGGATCGTCCCCGCGCTTTGCTTGCCCGTCTCCGACGAGCCCTTCTGGATCCGTGCGGCCTTCTTCAGGAGAAAGCTCGCCGGAGGGGTCTTCGTGGTGAACGAGAAGCTGCGGTCCGCATAGACGGTGATCACCGTCGGGATCGGAGCGCCCTTCTCGAGCTCCTGCGTCGCGGCGTTGAACGCCTTGCAGAATTCCATGATGTTGACGCCACGCTGGCCGAGGGCAGGGCCAATCGGAGGCGCGGGATTTGCAGTGCCGGCGGGCACCTGCAGCTTGATATAGCCGGTGATTTTCTTTGCCATTTCACTCTCAATTTCTCCTCGTTCGCCAATGGCGCCCGAGGAAGCTGAAGTTTAGCGGTCCAGACGAACGCGCGAACGCATTCTCCCGCAGGATTTTCCAGGTTTCGCTGGAGGACCGGGCCCTTAGCTGAAGCCCGGCCGAGACGCAATCTCAGCCGAAGGAGGTCATTTTCGCGCGTGTCGCCGGCTTCTCCGGTGGCACAGCCTTGATCGAGTCAGGATCGAGCGCCGGGAAATCCTCGACCGCCTTCCAGCTTCCGTCGTCCTGCTTCTTGTAGACGGTGATGTAGGCGCCGCTGCCGCTCATCACCTTGCCGGTCTTCTTGTCGGTATATTTCTCGGTGAACTTGCCGCGCGAATAAGCGAGGTCTCCGGAGACATCGATCTTGTCGCTGGAGAACTGCACGTTGAAGGCGGGGTCGGTCGAGGCGTTGGCATAGACCTGCCGGATGGCCGTCGAGCCGTCCGCCGCGGGCACCCCTGTCGTGAAGAGATAAGCGTCGTCCGCATAGTGGCTAGCCAAGCGTTCGGTATCCTTGGCCTTGAAATCCTGATTCCACCTGGCCTCGTCGGCCTGGATCGTCTTCTTGATGCTATCGGCATCGGCTCCAGAGGCGCCGCCCGTCTTTCCGCATGCGCCGAGCGAGAGCGCGGTTGCGGTTCCGGCAATCAAGCCGATGGAAATGGATTTGCGCATTTTCCCCCTCCTGTTCTGACTGGTCGAACTCAACCCTTCCAATCAACCTTGTCGCCCTCGCGGATGCCGAGCTCGCCGGCGCGGCCTCCGCGAAGCTCGAGCACCGCGGCGATGGGCTCGCCTCCGGGGATAGGCGTTTCATCGAGCGCTTTTGCGGTCACGATCCGGGCGATCGTGCCGTCGGCGCGAATGAACAGCATGTCTAGCGGGATGAGCGTGTTCTTCATCCAGAAGGAGACGTCCTGCGGCGGATCGTAGGGGAAGATCATCCCCTGGTCGCCGGGAAGGGAGCGATAGAACATCAGGCCATGCTCTTGCTGCTCGGGAGTCGCGGCGACCTGTACGGTGAAGCGGTGAATGCCGGTCGCCGAGTGGATGGTCAGCGGCACGTGGCGAAGGCCCGTCTGCGGACTACCTCGTTCGGATGGGGCATTCTGGGCGGGGGCCTGCGGACTGCACGCGGCGAACGCGATGAAGGCGAGCGCTAATCCGCCGATCCGTCGAAGCCGCGCAGCTCCACGGCGGTCAGGCCCTTGGCGCTGGGGGCAATCCGCGCCTGAAGCTTCTGTCCGGGCTGCAGCTCGGGAAGATGAGCGATCCGTACCGTCTCCATATGGACGAACACGTCCTCGCCGCCCACTTCGTCCGGGCGTTTGACGAAGCCGTATCCGCGAACCCGGTTGAACCATTTGACCTCCACTGGCTCGAACTCGCCGGCCGCTTCTGACAGCGCCTTGCGGTCCGCGCGCTCGGCGGAGGGAATGGACGAGCGCGGCTGCTGGGGCAAGGCCGAGCTCAGGTCGATCGAAAGGATGCGCTTGGCCTGCAGGCCCCGCTCAAGCCGGACCGGAATGCATTCGATGACGGCGCCCTCCGGAACGCTTCGGCGGCCGTGCTCGCGCAGGACGCTGAAGTGCAGGAGGACATCACCCTCGACCTCGTCACAGACAAGGAACCCGAAGCCGCGGGTCGCATCGAACCACTTTACGCGTCCCGTGACCGGCGGCAGTTCGGCCTCGGGCGGATCATTCTTCGACTCCACGGCGGGACGTGCCTCTTCCTCGGCCAATTGGATGGACGCCTGTACCATTCACCCTCATTAACACTACTGTCTGTGTCGGCAAACCGACTTTAGCTAAGGGTCAGGCCCGCACGTTCGGCAATTTCGTTTTTTTCGACCGGAAAATCTGCCGGCCAATCAACGATTGCCCTTGCAAGCGCAAACGAGTGACCGGCGCGGATCATTGCGCCGATCGCCTTTTCGCGCTTCTTCGGATCGCCCTCCGCTGTTCCAAATGGGCCGATCCGCCGTCGCTCCGCGAAACGGAGCGCCGCCTCGACGGCATGCGAATTCGCATGTTCGCGCGCGGCGTTTCCGTCCTCTTCCCCGATCTGCGCCGCACGCAATCGCTGCTCGATACGCCGCTTGCCATAGCCGCGGCTGGTCAGCGCTTGCGATTTCGCGAGTGCATAGGCGGCGTCATCGACGTAGCCGAGGTCTGAAAAGCGATCTGCCAGCGCGTCGAAATCCGGCTCCCTCTCGTCGCCCCATCCCCGTTCCCGCACCTTTCGCGCCAGATAACCCGCAAGCTTCGCGCGGCTGGTCGCGTAGCGGCCTACATAGCGGAGAGCGAGTTCCTCGAGCTGTCGTGAATCGAGGGGAGGACGCGCCCTTAACGGCCGAGAACGTGCCATAACGCCGTTTTTGTGCCACAGTCGGCCCTCATCAGGGAAGCGCTCGCGGCGGAGAGGCGCGGGCGAAGATTTAGATTGAGCAACCAAGGAAGGGATGGCGTGCTCGAACGTAGCGCCTCTGTAACGAACGAGCTTGCCCCTCCGGGTGCGACGCCGACGACCGACAAGTTGCCACGCCGCATGGCGGATTTTGCAACGATCGGCGAGGCGCTCGATTATGCCGCGAAAGGCCAGCGTGGACTGAACTTTCACGATGCGCGGGGAGCGCTCGCCCAGGCTTACGCCTACGCTGACCTGCGCGAGGACGCGCTGCGCAACGCGCGGCGCTTCATGACGTTGGGGATCGGGCCGGGCGACCGGATCGCTCTTGTTGCCGAAACGGGCGCTGACTTTGCCGCTTGCTTCTTCGGTGCAGTCTATGCCGGCGCCTGGCCGGTGCCGCTGCCACTTCCGACCAGTTTCGGCGGGCGTGAAGCTTATGTCGACCAGCTGGCGATCCAGCTGAAGAGCTGCGATCCGGCCCTCTTTCTCTACCCTGAGGAATTAGCCGATTTCTGCCGAGACGCGGCGGACACCGCGGGTGCAACTCCGCGTGCGTGGAATTCTCTCAGCGCGATCGAGGCGGCTGGGCTTTTGGAGCTTCCGAGCGCTTCCCCAGACGACATCGCCTATCTTCAATATTCGAGCGGATCGACCCGCTTCCCGCATGGCGTCGCGGTGACTCATCGGGCGCTTCTCGACAATCTCCATGCGCACGGCATCGGACTGCAGGTCCTGGAGAGCGATCGCTGCATCTCCTGGCTGCCGTGGTATCACGACATGGGCCTGGTCGGCTGCTTCCTCTCGCCAGTCGCGCTGCAGCTTTCGGTCGATTATCTGAAGACCGAGGATTTTGCACGTCGTCCGCTCGCCTGGCTCGACATGATCACCCGCAATCCGGGTACGTCGATCAGCTATTCGCCGAGCTTTGGCTACGACATCTGCTCGCGGCGGATGAGCTCGCAGACTCGCGCCGAAGATCGCTTCGATCTTTCGCGTTGGCGCATCGCCGGAAATGGCGCGGACATGATCCGTCCGGACGTGATGCAATCCTTTGTGGACGGCTTTGCACAGGCGGGTTTCGAGGCAAGCGCCTTCTGCCCGAGCTATGGCCTGGCCGAAGCCACTCTTGCCGTCTCGCTGATGCCGCCCGGCGAAGGCATTCGCCTGGAGCTGGTCGAGGAGAACGAGCTGTCGGGCGGCGCGCCCGAGGCGGGAGACCGTCCGAAGCGCTACCGGGCCGTCGTCAATTGCGGCCGGCCGGTGACCGGCATGGAAATCGAGATCCGCGGGCCTGAAGGAGAGCTGCTTCCGGACCGCGGCATCGGCAAGGTCTACGTCCGCGGCGCCAGCGTCATGCACAGTTACTTCCGCGACGAGGAATCGACCAAGGCTTGTCTCAGCGAGGACGGTTGGCTGGACACCGGCGACATGGGTTACATGTCGAAGGGCTACATTTTCATCGTCGGTCGCGCCAAGGACATGATCATCATCAACGGGCGCAACCACTGGCCGCAGGATATCGAATGGGCGGTTGAGCAGCTCCCCGGTTTCAAGTCGGGCGACATCGCAGCCTTTGCCATTACCGGCCCAAGCGGTGAGGAAACGCCCGCCGTACTCGTTCACTGCCGTGTGTCGGATCTCGAAGAGCGGGGGCGGCTTCACGACGAAATCCGCGACCGGGTTCGGGCCATCACTGGCATCACCCCGGTCGTTGCGCTTGTTCCACCGCGGACCCTTCCTCGAACCAGTTCGGGCAAACTGTCGCGGGTCAAGGCGCGCAGCCTCTACCTTTCCGGGGAAATCCCGGTCTACGACATCGCCGCTTAGCCAGGCGGATAAGCCTTGATCGGCAAATGATCGGCATTTCGTCCGGTTGAAGCCCTGTTCTCCGCGCCGCTCCGTCGGCAATCTCCCGGCCAAGGAAGGGAGATTCGTTATGCCCAAGAAGCCAGGCTCGCTTGGCTGGCGCTTTTGGAGCATAGTGGGATGATGCCGGGAGGGGCACACGGCACGCCACCAGGGCTAAGGCTCGTTCGGGACGATGCACCCGAACGAATCGTGCTCGCGCACGAGCCTCCCTTCCGAATCGGCGAGGCAGAGTTCCGGCCCGCCACCCGCGAAGTCATATTCGGTGGCGCGACCTCGATCGTCGAGCCAAGGGTCATGCAGCTGCTGGTCGCTCTCCATCGCGCCGGCGGCGCGGTCGTCAGCAAGGATGACCTCACCGAACTTTGCTGGGACGGCCGGGCAGTCGGCGAAGATGCGATCAACCGGGTGGTTTCACGCGCTCGCGCGGTCTCCGAAAAGCAGGCCGGCGGCCAGTTCCGGCTCGAGACCATCACCAAGGTCGGATACCGGCTCGTCAACGGCAACGGCGTAGCGCGACTGCCTCAGGCTGCGGCGGCGGAACCAGCGAGGGACATTGGCAAGGGTATCCGGCGCCGCGATTTGGTGGTCGGCGGCATGGCGGTAGGAGCAGTCGCGGCCGCAGGCGCCGGCTGGATGATCCTTCATCGCGACCGGACGCCTCCCGAAGCGCAGCTGCTTATCGCCAATGCCCGCGCGGCGATCCGCGAAGGTACGGTCGACCAGGTGGATAATTCGATCGCAAAGCTTCGGCTGGCCGTCGAGATTGCGCCCAACAGCGCCGAGGGCTGGGGCATGCTCGCCTTCGCCTACATGGTTGCGGCGAAGTCCGCGCCTGTGGCGGAGCGACCAGCGCTCGTGGCGCGTGGCAATGCCGCGATGCAGCGCGCGCTCATGTTCCAGCCTTATCAGGCGGACGCCCAGGCTGCGCGGATCCTGTCGATCAGGCAGTATCGCAACTGGTACAATTACGAGATGGCCTTGCGGTCGGCGCTGGCGCGGCACCCCGACCATCCCGTGCTGAATTGCCTGATGGGATTCCAGCTCGCCCAGGTCGGCCGTGCGGGCGAGGCTCTTGGCTATTACCAGAGGGGGGTCAAGGACTTCCCGCTGTCCGCGAACCTTCGCGTCTGCGAAAACATCAGCCTGTGGGATCTCGGACGGCTCGATGAAGCCGAGGCCGCGATCGACAGGTCATTCGCGCTGATGCCGCGTTACTACGGGCTCTGGTTCACGAAGCTCTACTTTCTCATGTACAACGGCCGGGCGGGCGAAGCGGCGGCGATGATCGCCGACAAGAACAGCCGGCCGCTCGGCATTCCGGACTGGAACTACGATCTTACGGCCACCCAGGTGAACGCGCTTGCGAGCAGCGATCCTGCCCGCGTGAAGCACACGATCGACCTGTGGAAGACCGCCCCCGATCGCGGAACCGGATTCACCGAGAATGCCGCCATCTTTGCCGGCTTTGCCGGGGACAATGACGAGGCTTTTCGGCTGTTGAACGCCCTCTACTTCAACCGCGGCGCCAGGATGGCCGATACCTATTTCGCCAAGGAACAGGGCATTTACTCAGGCGTCGAGCGGCACACCTTCACGCTCTTCCGGCGTCCGATCCTCGGCATCCATCGCGATCCGCGCTTCGGCGCAATGACGCGCGAGCTTGGACTCGACGATTATTGGCGTCGCACCAGTTCGCGATCGCTCGTCAACACCTGATTTTGTAAAATCATCGAGAAATCAGCGCCTCGCCGGTGCTTTGTCCGGCGTTCGTCCGCTCCTCATCCTGTCGATCAGGAGTGGCATCGGCGATCTTCCATCCTGTTGGCGCGGCAATGTCCGTGCCGGGGAAAGGGAGATCAGCCATGTCCCGTTCGATCATCATTCTCGCCGCCGCGGCAATGGCCTCGGCCGCTTCGCCCTGTTTCGCGCAGCAGGTCCACACCGCTTCCGTCCACGTCTTTCAAAGCGACTTTGGGACAGCCGAGGGGCGCGCCGCCCTCGAGCACCGGATCCAGCTCGCCGCCGAGGAGCTTTGCGGGGTCAATGCCGCCGCCGAAGACAAAAGCTGGGGCGAGATCAAGCGATGCCAGGCCGGCGTTCGCCAGGAGTTCAGCCGCAAGATCGCGGCGCTCAAGATTTCCGCCGGGACCCAGCTCAGCGCACGTTGAGTGTCAGGATCATCGCGCAGCGGGACGTGAAAGGGGACGGGCAGCCATGGCTGCCCGTCCCCCAGCAGCCGTTCAGAACGCGAACTGGAAGCCGGCTCGCGCGCCGACGTTGCTGCTGTTGAAACCGTAGGTCACCCCCGCGGAGACCGAAGCGGTTTCACTCACCG
>Ga0207639_10002347_pt1 | contig 12724 bp, 9 predicted proteins | sample KBSCornC32_FD_184299 | JGI IMG/M metagenome (GOLD analysis project Ga0207639, IMG submission 184299) | Corn rhizosphere microbial communities from Kellogg Biological Station, Michigan, USA - KBS Corn C3-2 (SPAdes) (version 2) | ecosystem: Host-associated > Plants > Roots > Rhizosphere > Soil ...
AGCTTCCTCGGGGGCGGTACCCCCTACAGCGCCACCCGCTGACGATGCCGCTGGAACAGCCGATGTCGGGACCAACGGGGGCGATGGGGTCCGGGCGACTCCTGTTGCCCGCAGGGTTGCGGAGGCTAATGGCGTCGACCTTGGCTCGGTAAGCGGGTCGGGTCCGGGGGCGAAGGTCACCAAGGACGACGTGCTTGCTGCTGGGAATGGTGCGGGACCGGCCGCTGCTGGGGACGAGAAGGTGCTCAGAGGGCCAGCCGCGATGCTCGCCCAAGCTATGGACGAGAGCAAGGAGGTGCCTACGGCGACCTCCTTCCGGACGATCGCCGTGGACACGCTGGATGCGAAGCGGAAGGCGATCAACGGGTTGTTGAAGGAGCGGGGGATGAAGGTGTCCTTCACTCATTTGGTCGCCTGGGCGATCGTGCAGGCGGCCAAGGAGCATCCGGTGATGACGCGGGTGTTCGCGCGCAAGGACGGCAAACCGGTGGCGATCGAGAACGGGCCGGTCAATCTCGGCATCGCGGTCGACGTCGAGCGAAAAGACGGCTCGCACAGCCTGATGGTGCCGGCGATCAAGGGGTCCCAGAACCTCGACTTCGCCAGCTTCCACAGCTACTACGAGGACCTGATCACCAAGACGCGGGAGAACAAGCTCACCGCCGACGACTTCCATGGCACCAACATCTCGCTGACCAACCCGGGCGGGATCGGCACCGTCGCCTCGGTGCCGCGGCTGCTGAACGGGCAGAGCGCGATCATCGCCACCGGCGCGATCGCCTACCCGCCGGAGTGGGCCCACGCCACGCCCGAGCGGCTGCGCCAGATCGGCGTCTCGAAGACGATGACGCTGACCTCGACCTACGACCACCGGGTGATCCAGGGCGCCGAGTCCGGCGCCTTCCTGCGCAGCATCGAGCAACTGCTGCAGGGCGAGACGGGGTTCTACGAGAGCGTCGCCAAGGACCTCGGCATCGACTCGGCGCCGATCGGCTCGGCCCATCCCGCCTCCGCCTCAGCTCCGCCGCTGGGGGCGCCTTCTGCGGGAGCCGGCGACGGCGCCCTCACCGCCAGCCAGCCCGACGAGGAGCTGTTGCAGGCGGTGCAGGCAGCGACCTCGCTGCTCAAGGGCTACCGCACCCACGGGCACCTTGCCGCCCGCCTCGACCCGCTCGGCCGCGAGCCAAAGGGCGACCCGGCGATCCAGCCCGAGACGCTCAACCTGACCCCGGAGCTGATGTCCCGCGTGCCGGCCTCGATCCTTCGCATCGGCGTGCCCGGCGAGACCCTGCTCGAGGCGCTGCCGCGCATGCGCGAGGCCTACTGCGGCACGATCGCCTACCAGTTCGAGCACCTCTCCTCCCACCAGCAGCGCACCTGGCTGCGCGAGATGGTCGAGACCGGCGCCCACCGCGCGCCGCTCGCCATCGAGGAGAAACGGCGGCTGCTGATGCGGCTGATCGACGTCTTCCAGTTCGAGCGCTTCATCGAGAAGGCCTACCTGGGACAGAAGATCTTCACGATCGAGGGCCTCGATGCTGTCGTGCCGATGCTCGACGAGCTGGTCACGCTCGCCCACCGCAGCGAGGCCGAGGAGGTCGTCTTCGGCATGGCTCACCGCGGTCGCCTCGCGGTCCTCGCCCACAACCTGGGCCGCTCGGTCGAGTCGATCCTGGCCGAGTTCGAGGGCTCCAAGCAGATCGACCAGGTCAAGGCCGTAGCCGGCATCCCGCACGGCGGCACCGGCGACGTCAAGTACCACTACGGCCACCAGGGGATCTACGAGACGCACGAGGGCGAGAAGATCGCCGTCCGCCTCTATCCCAACCCGAGCCACCTCGAGTTCGTCAACCCGGTGGTCGAGGGCGCCACCCGCCTGATCCAGTCCGACTTCGAGGGCTCGGCGATCGAGCACAAACCGAAGTGCGCGGTGCCGGTGCTGCTGCACGGCGACGCCGCCTTCCCCGGCCAGGGCGTGGTTGCCGAGACGCTCAACCTGCAGTCGCTGAAGGGCTACGCCACCGGCGGCACGATCCACATCATCCAGAACAACCAGGTGGGCTTCACCACCGATCCCGAGGACGCCCGCTCGACCCCGTACGCGGCTGACATGGCCAAGGGCTTCAACGTGCCGATCGTCCACGTCAACGCCGACGACGTCGAAGCCTGCTCCGCCGCGGTGCGGCTGGCGATGGCCTACCGCGAGCGCTGGGGCCGCGACATCGTCATCGACGTGATCGGCTACCGCCGCTACGGCCACAACGAGACCGACGAGCCCGCCTACACGCAGCCACAGATCGCCGCACAGATCAAGGCCCACCCGCCGGTCTCCGAGATATACGCCAAGCAGCTGATCGAGGAGGGCGTGCTGAGCGAGGCGGAGGTCGAGGCCGCCTCCAAGGCCCGCCACGACGAGATGTCGGCGGCGCTGAAGGACCTGCGCCACAAGATGGAGCTGGGCGACTACGAGGACCCGACGGTGACGACGACCAGCACTGGCGAGCTCGACCGCAGCGCCAGCCCGCCGGTCGAGACCGCGGTGCCGATCGAGAAGCTGCGCGAGCTGAACGAGGCATTGATCGAGGTGCCGGAGAGCTTCACGATCCACCGCAAGCTGCGCAAGCCCCTCGCCAAGCGGCTCGACACGCTGGCCAACGGCGGCATCGAATTCGGCCACGCCGAGGCGCTCGCCTTCGCCTCCCTGCTGACCGAGGGCGTCCACATACGCCTCACCGGCCAGGACACCGAGCGCGGCACCTTCTCACACCGTCACCTCGTCCTCCACGACGAGAACACCGGCCTCGAGTACACCCCGATGCAGAACCTGGACGACGCCACGGCGCCGTTCGAGCTCTACAACAGTCCGCTCTCGGAGACCGCCTGCCTCGGCTTCGAGTACGGCTACTCGGCGGCGATGCCGAACGCGCTGGTGCTCTGGGAGGCCCAGTACGGCGACTTCGCCAACGCCGGCCAGGTGATCATCGACAGCTTCATCGTCTCCGGCGAGGCCAAGTGGGGCCAGACCAGCCGCCTCACCCTGCTGCTGCCGCACGGCTACGAGGGCTCAGGCCCCGAGCACTCCAGCGCCCGGATCGAGCGCTTCCTCGCCCTCGGCGCCGAGGGCAACATCCGCATCGCCAACCCGACCACAGCGGCCCAGTACTTCCACCTGCTGCGCCGCCAGGCGCTGATCCGCAAGCCCCGCCCGATGGTCGTCTTCACCCCCAAGGGCCTGCTCCGCCTCGACCGGGCCACGGCCACGCCGGAGGAGCTGACCGACGGCCACTTCCACTTCATCCTCGACGACCCGAAGGCCACTGAGCGGCGCGAGAAGGTCGAGCGCCTCATCCTCTGCACCGGCAAGGTCTACTTCGACCTCGACGGCAACGAGCGGCGCGAGACGGCGGAGAATGTTGCAATCGCCCGGGTCGAGCTGCTCTATCCGTTCGCCGACGAGCAGCTGAAGGGCGTGATCGCCTCCTACCCGAACCTGAAGGAAATCGCCTGGGTCCAGGAGGAGCCGCGCAACATGGGCTGCTGGAAGGTGATGTCCCGCCGCTTCCCCAGCATCGTCCCCGAGGGCGTCAAGGTCGACTACATCGGCCGCCCGACCCGGGCCAGCACGGGAGAGGGCTACTCCGGCGCCCACGCGCGCGAGCAGGAGCGCATCGTGCTTACCGCGCTCACCCCCGGCGCTTGAGTGAAATCGCCGCTGCGCAAGCCGGTGCCGGGGCCGCTCTTCGCAAAGGTGAAGGTGCTGTCCTGGATCGAGCTGGGAATCTTCAGCTTGCTGATCCTCTTCTGGCTGCTGCCGGGGTTCGAAACAGAGACGATGCTCTTCGGCTGGGCGCACGGCCTGGGATTCGTAGTGCTGTGCATCGTGATCTGGATCGCCTGCGGCAAGCGCGAGGCGCCCTACACCCTGCTCGCCGCGACCCTGACGCCGGTCGGCCCGGTGGGCAGCGTGATCGGGATCGAGTTGATCGAGCGACGCGGCTGGGGGGTTGCGGATTCCCCGCAAGGCGTGGCGGAATCCCCGTAGATTCGCTCAGGAAGCCTTGACCTGAGAGGAACGAGGCGGTATAGCTAGAGACTGACTGTTCCTCTGAGCAGTCCCGTTTAGGGGAACGGCCGCGTCGGCATCCCTCCCTGGCTACCGACGCGCAGGTGCAGTGAGGGTCGCGCGGACCCCCCTGCCTCCCGCGGCCCTCCTGCGCCGCCTGCCTGTTATTACCGCAGATTTCGCAGAACGGTCTGGAGAATTCCGCCGTTCTGGAAGTAGCCGATCTCGTTCGGGGTGTCGAGGCGGACGGTTGCCTCGAAGACGACTGGATCGCCGCCGTTACGGCGCGCGGTCACGCTCACGGTCTTGGCCTCGCCGTTTTCGAGATCGCCGAGGTCGAAGGTCTCCTCGCCGCTGAGGCCGAGCGACTCGGCGCTCTCGCCCGCCGGGAACTGCAGCGGCAGAACCCCCATGCCGATCAGGTTGGAGCGGTGAATACGCTCGAAGCTCTCGGTGATCACGGCGCGGACGCCGAGCAGCTTGGTCCCCTTGGCCGCCCAGTCGCGCGAGGAGCCCGAGCCGTACTCCTTGCCCGCCAGCACCACCAGCGGCACGCCTTCCTCGGCATAGGCCATCGCGGCCTCGTAGATCGACGTTTCCTCCCCGCCCGGGAAGCGCCGCGTGAAGCCACCGGTGCGCTCGGCCAGCAGGTTGCGCAGACGGATGTTGGCGAAGGTGCCGCGCACCATCACCTCGTGGTTGCCGCGGCGCGAGCCATAGGAGTTGAAGTCGCGCGGCTCGACGCCCTGCTCGATCAGCCACTCCCCGGCCGGGCTCGACTTCTTGATCGCGCCGGCGGGCGAGATGTGATCGGTGGTGATCGAGTCGCCGAGCAGGGCCAGCACCCTGGCGCCGGCAATCGGCTCGACCCCCGGCGCCTCCGCCGGCATCTCGTCGAAGAAGGAGGGGCGGCGCACGTAGGTCGAGTCGGGCCAGGTGTAGCGGTCGCCCTCCGGCACCTCCACTGCGCGCCAGGTCTCGTCGCCCTCGAGCACCTTGCCGTAATTGCGGGTGAACATCTCCGAGGCGATCGAGCGGCCGACCAGCTCCTTGATCTCGGCAGAGTCAGGCCAGATGTCGCGCAGGTAGACCGGCTCGCCGTCGCTGCCCTCCCCCAGCGGCTCGCTGGTCAGGTCGAGGTCCATCCGCCCGGCCAGGGCATAGGCGACGACCAGCGGCGGGCTGGCCAGGTAGTTGGCCTTGACGTCCTGGTTGATCCTCCCCTCGAAGTTGCGATTGCCGGAGAGCACGGCGCAAACGGCGAGGTCCTTCTCCTCGACCGCGGCCGAGATCTCTGCCGGCAGCGGCCCCGAATTGCCGATGCAGGTGGTGCAGCCGTAGCCGACGAGGTTGAACTGCAGCTCGTCGAGGTATTTGGTCAGGTCGGCCTTGTCGAGGTAGTCGGTGACCACGGTCGAGCCCGGCGCCAGCGAGGTCTTCACCCAAGGCTTGCGGGTGAGGCCGCGCTCGATCGCGTTGCGGGCGAGCAGGCCGGCGCCGACCATGACGCTGGGATTGGAGGTGTTGGTGCAGCTGGTGATCGCGGCGATGACGACGCGGCCGTGGTCGAGCTCGAAGGTCGTACCGTCCTCCAGCGTCACCTCGATCGCATCGTCGCTGGCGCGCGCGGCGAGCGTCGTGGCGCCGGTGACGGCCTGGCGGGGTCGTCCGCGCTCGTCGTCGTGGTCCTCAGCCGGGGGGTCCGAGGCGGGGAAGGACTCCTCGATCGCCTCGTCGCGGCCATTGCCGAGCTGTTCCCCCGCCTCCGGGTCGAACTCCCCCATCGCCTCGAGAAAGGCCTCCTTGGCGCTGGCGAGCGGCACCCGGTCCTGGGGGCGCTTGGGACCGGCGATGCTGGGCACGACGTTGCCGAGGTCGAGCTCGAGCAGGTCGGAGAAGGTCGGGTCCGGTGCGTTGGGCTCGGCGAACATGCCCTGCTCGCGGGCGTAGGCGTCGACCAGCTCGATCGTCTCGGTCGGCCGGCCGGTCAGGTCGAGGTAGCGTAGGGTCTCGGCGTCGACCGGGAAGATCGCGCAGGTCGAACCGAACTCCGGCGACATGTTGCCGAGGGTGGCGCGGTCGGCGAGTCCGAGCGTCGGCAGGCCGGGGCCGAAGAACTCGACGAACTTGGAGACGACGCCGCGCTCGCGCAGCATCTCGGTCACGGTCAGAACGAGGTCCGTCGCGGTCGCCCCCTCGGGCAGCTCGCCAGAGAGCTTGAAACCAACCACCTGCGGCAGCAGCATTGAGATCGGCTGCCCCAGCATCGCCGCCTCGGCCTCGATCCCGCCGACGCCCCAGCCGAGCACGCCGAGGCCGTTGACCATCGTCGTGTGCGAGTCGGTGCCGACCAGGGTGTCGGGGTAGGCCTGCAGGACGCCGTCGTGCTCGCGGCTGTAGACGACCTGGGCGATGTGCTCGAGGTTGACCTGGTGGCAGATGCCGGTCGCCGGCGGCACGACGCTGAAGTTGTCGAAGGCCTCGCGCCCCCACTTGAGGAAGGAGTAGCGCTCGCGGTTGCGCTCGAACTCGCGCTCTGCGTTGACGGCGAAGGCGCGGGCGTTGCCGAACGCGTCGACCTGAACCGAGTGGTCGATCACCAGGTCGACGTCGACCAGCGGGTTGATCGCCTCCGGGTCGCCGCCGATCTCCGCCATCGCGTCGCGCATCGCGGCCAGGTCGACCACGGCGGGGACGCCGGTGAAGTCCTGCATCAACACGCGGGCGGGCTGGAAGGGGATCTCGATGCTGGGCTCTGCCTCGGCGTCCCAGCCGGCGATCGCCTCGACCGCGTTGGCGGTCACCGAGACCCCGTCCTCGAGCCGCAGGACGTTCTCGAGCAGCACCTTGATCGAGTAGGGCAGGCGGGCGGCGTCGAAGCGATCGGCTAGCGAGTCGAGGCGAAAGATCTCGTAGGAACGGCCCCCGACCTCGAGGGTCGAGCGGGCGCCGAAGGAGTCACGAGTGCTCACAGCTCCATCCTAGGGACCGGGACAATCGGCCGGCGAGGTGACTCGGGCAGAATTCAGGAGTGCGTCGGATGCGCCTTTTCTTGACTAGCGCGAGCGTCCTGGCCCTCGCCGGTTCGCCTGCGGTGGCCGCGGCGGAGACCGGCACCTACGCCGCGCATCGCCCTGGCCTGCAGGTCCAGCTGGTGGTGAACGGCAACCAGATCGTCTCGTCCCGGATCTGGGCTCGAGCACGTTGCAGCGACGGCCACTGGGGCGGCGTTGGAATCGGTCTCCATGGTCCAAGCCAATGGATCGGGATCACCTCCTCGGGCAGCTTCGAGCTGAAGCGAAACGGCTACGGGCTCCGGGTGCACTTAGCCGGCCGCGTGCACGGGGAAGTCATCACCGGCACCTTCGCGCAATGGGAACGCCGGGAACAGCAGGGGATCACCTGCGGAACCGGGGCGCCGGGGCACAGAGCTCTGAAGTTCGCGGCTCGGCTGGCGCCTCGCCCCTGATCGAGCGGGTTAGCGCTTGTCGAGCTGGCCTTCGGCCACGCTGGCGGCGGCCTTCTGGCCGGCGTCACCACTTGCGACCTTGACCGAGATGCCGGGACTGGAGAGGGCGAAGTGGGCAAGGGCCCGCTGGCGCAGCGGGGCGACCGCGATCTCGACCTTGTTGCGCTCGATCGCCTTCACGACCGCGTCGGCGACCTGTTGCGGGGAGCCGGTGCCCAGCCCCGGGATCGGTTTCGCCCCCGAGTCCGCGTACATGCCCGCTTCGCGGATCGTCCCAGGGGAGACGATCGAGACGCCGATGCCGAGCGGGTCGAGGTCGGCGCGTAGGCCCAGGGCGAAGCCGCGCAGGCCGAACTTGGTCGCGTTGTAGATCGAGGAAAGCGGTGTTGCCGACTTTCCCGAAAGGGAGGCGATGAAGACCATGTGGCCGGCGCCCTTCTCGACCATCGAGGGCTCGAGCGCCTGAGCGAGCAGCATCGGCGCCTCGAGGTTGACGCGCAGGGTGCGGGCGAGCTGCTCGCCGGTCAGTTCGTGCAGGCGTCCGCTGCCTGGAAGGCCGGCGTTGGCAATGAGAAGGTCGACCGGGCCGGCCTCGGCAGCGAGCTTCTCGGCGGCGCCAAGCTCGCCGAGGTCGCCTGGCACCACGCGGTGTTCCTCGCCGGGCAGCTCGGCGGCAAGGGCTTCCAGTGCCTCGGCCTTGCGCCCGCTGAGCGCCAGCTTCGCCCCGCGCGCGGCGAGCGCCTTGGCGATTGCTCGACCGAGGCCGCCGGTGGCGCCGGTGAGAAGCGCAGTCTTGCCCGCAAGTTCCATCGCACGGCGCAAGCTACCAGCCCCCGTGTCGAATCAGTCGTAGTCGTGCTTGCCGCCGCAGGCGAGAGAAATTCGGAAATTCCAGCCCGAATCGCAAGGAAACATAAAATGTTTGTGTTTCATGAGCAGGCGACCGGTGGATCGTCTACACTGCCGCCGTTCCAAATAACCGAAACGCCGAATCCCGCACGCTGGAGGCGCCGCGGGAGCGGGGGAACCACGTTTTCGGGGCTACTCGCCTTAGTTCAGGCGGGGGCGCAGGCTCCTATCGCGCCAGCCCGACAGCTAACCCCGTAGGCCGACGAAGGAGATCGGTTTGCGTACCAATACCCATAATCAGCTCAAGCTATGCATAGCCGTAGCCGCTGTATTGGCGCTACTGGCTGTGGCACCTGGCGCAGCATCCGCCAACTGCGGCGGCGGTGGGCTGTCGCCCGCCGAAACGGACATCTGCACACCCACGGCGAAGGCGCGGCTGCTTCCCAACGGAATGCTGGTCCCGCCCAAATCGGCACCGGCCAGAGTCAAGGCGGTGATTGCCTCGGCCAACAAAATCCGCCTCAAGCCCTACATCTGGGGCGGCGGCCACGGTCGCTGGTGGGACGCCGGCTACGACTGCTCGGGCTCCGTCAGCTACGCGCTGCACGGTGGCAAATTCCTTGAAAGCCCGCTTCCCTCGGGCCCGATGGAGAACTGGGGCCTCGAAGGCGAAGGCCGCTGGATCACCGTCTACGCCAATGCCGGCCACGCCTACGCGGTGATTGCCGGCTACCGCTGGGACACCGCCGGCGACTCGAGTGGCACCGGGCCCCGCTGGCACGAAGAACTCCTTTCCAACGAAGGTTTCGTCGCCCGCCACCCCGCGGGCTTCTGACCTGACGCCTGGGACATGCTCCGCTCCGGCCAACTGGCCGGGGCGAGTTTGTCCTTGCGTTCCTGAACCGCTCGGATAACTTTGCTGGGTAGCCACTCCACCTGACATCCGCTTGGCCAACCTCTCCAAGCGTTACGGAGAGGTGGTCGCGGTTGCGGGTATTGACCTCGAAGTACAACCGGGCGAGTTCTTCACGATGCTCGGGCCGTCGGGCTCGGGTAAGACGACGACGCTGCGGATGATCGCCGGCTTCGAGGACCCCAGCGGCGGCACGATCGAGCTCGCCGGCGAGGACGTCAGCGGCGTGCCGCCCTACGACCGGGCGGTCAACACCGTCTTCCAGGACTACGCGCTGTTCCCCCACATGACCGTCGGCGAGAACGTCGCCTATGGGCTGCGGATAGCCGGGGTGGCCAAGGCCGAGCGGGCCGAGCGCCGCGACGAGGCGCTGGAGATGGTCCGCCTGCCGGGCTACGGCGACCGCAGGCCGGCCGAGCTCTCGGGGGGGCAGCGCCAGCGGGTCGCCTTGGCGCGGGCGATCGTCAACCGGCCCAAGGTGCTGCTGCTCGACGAGCCGCTCGGCGCCCTCGACCTGAAGCTGCGCGAGCAAATGCAGGTCGAGCTGAAGTCGATTCAGGGGGAGGTCGGCATCACCTTCGTCTACGTCACCCACGACCAGGACGAGGCGCTGACGATGAGCGATCGGATCGCCGTGTTCAACGAGGGGCGGATCGAGCAGGTCAGCCCGCCGGTCGAGCTCTACGAGCGCCCGGCGAGCGAGTTCGTCGCCGGCTTCGTCGGCGTCTCCAACCTGCTCGAGCGCGACGGCTCGCGCTTCACGATCCGCCCCGAGAAGGTGCAGCTGGTCGACCCGGCGGCGACGCCGAACGGGCTGCGGACCGAGCGCGGTCGGATCGCCGACGTCGCCTACGCCGGCATGGTCACCCGCTACACGGTCGCGCTCGAGGCGGGCGGGGAGCTTCAGGTCATTCGCCAAAACGTCGAAGGCACGTCGATCGACGCCGCCTCCGAGCAGGGCCGGGAGGTAATTGTCGGCTGGCGCCCAGAGCAAACGGTCGCCGTCCGGGGCAGTTCCAAACTAGAGGAGGAATCATCGTGAGAACGCAGCACGCAAACACCGCGCGAACGGCGTGGCTGATCGTAGGAGGCCTGCTGGCAGTGATGCTCCTGTTTGCCGGCTGCGGCTCCAGCAGCGACAGCGGCGGGGGCGGCGAAGAACTGAAGAAGGTCGGCAAGGGCGAGGGCTCGCTCGACCTGATCTCCTGGGCGGGCTACGTCGAACCGGAATGGACCAAGCCGTTCGAACAGAAGACCGGCTGCAAGGTCAACGACAAGGTCGCCGGCACCTCCGACGAAATGGTGCAGCTGATGCGCAGCGGCCAGTACGACGGGGTCTCGGCCTCGGGCAACGCCTCGGCGCGGCTGGTCGAAGGCGGCGACGTCGCCCCGGTCAACGTCAGCCTCGTGCCCAACTACAAGACGGTCTTCGCCGACCTGAAGAACCAGCCCTACAACACCTTCGACGGCGTCCACTACGGCATCCCCCACGGCCGCGGCGCCAACCTGCTGATGTGGAACACCAACGAAGTCAAGCCGCCGCCGAAGTCGTGGAGCGTGATCCTCGACCCCAAAGAAGCGGCCAAGTACAAGGGGAGGATCAGCGCCTACGACGACCCGATCTACATCGCCGATGCGGCCGTCTACCTGAAGGCGCACGAACCAAAGCTGGCGATCGAAAGTCCCTACGAGCTGAACGAAGAACAGTTCGAAGCGGCGGTCGACCTGCTCAAGGAACAGCGCCCCTATGTTGGGGAATACTGGTCCGAAGCTGCGAAGCAGATCTCCGCCTTCGCCGGCGGCGACAGCGTCGTCGGGACGACCTGGCAGTACCAGTACTTCGAACTGAAGGGGAGCGCCAAGCCGGTTGCGGCCAGCCCCGCCAGCCAGGGCTTCCTGCCCGAAGAGGGTGCCACCGGGTGGTCGGACACCTGGATGATCAGCTCCTCTGCCAAGCATCCCAATTGCATGTACATGTGGATGAACTGGATCATCGAACCGAAAGTGAACGCCGAAGTGGCTGAATTCTTCGGCGAGGCGCCGGCTCAGGAAAAGGCCTGCGAAGAGACCGCGAACCCGAAGTTCTGCAGTGAATACCACGCCGAAGAACCGGCGTTCTGGAAACGCGTCTACTACTGGCAGACGCCGCTCGCCGACTGCGGCAACGGCGAAAGCGACTGCAAGGACTACAACGACTGGGTCCAGGCCTGGACCTCGATCAAGGGCTGATCGAGCGGCCTGACCGATGAGCGAAGCGGTCGCAGCGAGGAGGTCGGCGGGTCACAGGCTCGCCGGCCTCTTCCAGGGCCGCCCCCGTGTGCAGGTCGGCGCCCTGCTGGCCGGCCCGATCGGCTGGCTGGTGATCGGCTACCTGGGCTCGCTCGCGGTCCTGCTGGTCGCCGCCTTCTGGACGGTCAACCCGCTGAGCGGCGAGGTGGTCCGCGGCTTCAGCCTCGAAAACTTCGAACTCCTCTACAACGAACCGGTCTACCGCAGCATCATCGGCCGCACGGTCCTGATCGCGGCCCTGGTCACGCTCACCGACGCGGTTCTCGCCTTCCCGATCGCCTTCTACATGGCAAAGGTGGCGACCCGGCGCGGCAAGGCGCTGCTCGTCGTCGGCGTGCTGCTGCCGCTCTGGTCGAGCTATCTGGTCAAGGTCTACTCGTGGCGGACGATGCTCTCCGCCGGCGGCGTGATCAACTGGGCGCTGGCGCCGTTCGGGCTGAAGGGACCCGGGTTCGGCGAGACGGCGGTCTGGTTGGTGATGAGCTACCTCTGGCTGCCGTACATGATCCTGCCGATCTACGCCGGACTGGAACGCATTCCGGACTCGCTGATCAGCGCCTCCGAGGACCTCGGCGCTTCGCCCTTCACCACCTTCCGCCGGGTGATCCTGCCGCTGGCCTTTCCGGCGGTGGTGGCGGGCTCGATCTTCACCTTCGCCCTCACCCTCGGCGACTACATCACGCCGCGCCTGGTCTCCAACGACCAGTTCATCGGCAACGTGATCTTCAACAACATCTCCAACAACCTGCCCTTCGCCTCGGCCCTGGCGCTGGTGCCGATCGTGGTGATGATCGCCTACCTCCTAGTGGCCCGCAAGCTGGGTGCCTTCGAGCACATATAGGGGTGGAACGGTGAGGCTCTCCAAGCGCTCCGCCCTGCTCCTCCGCCTCGCGGTCGCGGTCGGCCTTGCCTTCATCTACATCCCCCTGATCGTCATCTTCATCTACGCCTTCAACGCCAGCAACATCCTCGAATGGCCGCCGCCGGGGCTGACCCTTGACTGGTTCCCGAAGGCGATCGAAAGCGAATCGGTTCACGAAGCGCTGCTGACCTCGATCAAGGCGGGACTGGCGGCGACGGCGATCGCGCTCGTCCTCGGCACGCTCGCCTCGCTGGCGGTGGCCCGCCACCGCTTCTTCGG
>Ga0207639_10002351_pt1 | contig 12716 bp, 11 predicted proteins | sample KBSCornC32_FD_184299 | JGI IMG/M metagenome (GOLD analysis project Ga0207639, IMG submission 184299) | Corn rhizosphere microbial communities from Kellogg Biological Station, Michigan, USA - KBS Corn C3-2 (SPAdes) (version 2) | ecosystem: Host-associated > Plants > Roots > Rhizosphere > Soil ...
TCTCAGCCCGTGATCGAGGTGGATTGGGAGTTCGAAGTCTTGGAAGGGGCGAAGACGGCAAGCGGTTGGCATGACCTGAGCTTGGTTCCCAAAAGCCGTAGAGTTGTTGGCTTCGACATCAGCGGCCGACTACTAATTCTCCGGCAGAAGAGATCGATCAAAGTTATCAGAAAAAACCCGCCCACAGGTCCGGCCTTTAGAAATCTAGATTACGAAATCAATGATTCATATCAGCTAACTCTGCGCGTTGACGGTCATGACGAATCTTTGAAGAAAAAAGTAGGTTCTCTTAAGAACTGCGTAATTTCAGCGAAATTAACCGGCAAAGAAGGCTGTACGTTGTCCTGCCTACCGCTAACAGAAAATGCCCCAGCGCGGTTCGAATTGGAAACCAAGGTGATACGGATAAAGCGGCTTAAAGGTTGAAAAGGAACTTGGTCAGGCCCGCGTTGTGCGATCTCGGCTCGCAAGGCACTGGGATATCCGACGCCGACGTACAGTTTTCCTCAAGAACGATATGTTGTCGCCCGTTGCTCCCGCTCTGCCGATAAAGGACATCGGCATCGGGGAGCCGGGCTCCTTGGGTTTTGTTGATCGCTGACCACGCTCTGAAGAGCGTGGCAATTGATGGAGGACAGCAAGCCGCCGGAATTCGCACCAGCAGGATGCTCGTGGCTCCAGTTCTGGGAAGAGGGATTGTCGCCCGTTGCTCCCGCTCGGCGAAAGACGCCTCGGGGAGCCGGGCTCCTTGGGGTTTTGTTGATCGCCGACCGCGCTCTGAAGAGCGTGGCTATTCATGAAAGACGGCAAGCTGGCGGCGTAGCCGCATGGATATTATAGGGCGTCCACGGAAAAGCACAGCTTCTCCGCTCGGCGAGTGTGGCGAGCCGCGAGAAAATCCGCACAGCACCTTGTCCGCCCGAATCGCACCAGATTCGCTAAGTCTTTGCGGCAGAGGAGTTTGGCTGTCCTCAGCAGGTGCCTTGATCGTGGCTCACGGCTTGCATTCTCTGCTCGCTTGAGGCGGCGGATGCCGCTGTAGGTGCGTATGAATGGCATGATATCTGGTATGACTCCCGCGCTTTCCACAGCCGCAAAAGCGCGGCCGGCGTTTAAGATGAGGTCGATCGCTCTGCCGAATGAGCATGGCTCGTGGGGAATTTTGTTTGAGCCGCTGGTGCTCGGCATCGCGGTCGCTCCGTCGCTTGCGTCGCCTTTTGTCGCGTTGATTTACATCGGTGCGTTTCTCTCGAGGCAACCGCTCAAGTGGTACTTTGCGGATCTAAAAGCGAAGCGCGAGAGGCCGCAAACGGCGGCGGCGAGAATTTTTGCGTTCACCTTTCTGGGCATCGCGGCGATCGGTTTTTTTGGTGCTCTAGCGTTTGCCGGAGTGACGGCGATGCTCCCCTTGATACTGACGGCACCGCTTGGAGCGATCACTCTTTGGTTTGATGTCTCTGGCAAGAGCCGCCGCGTCGCACCTGAGATGGCGGGTGTCGTCACGCTCGCGAGCTCGGCCGCCGTTTGCGGTCTCGCCGCCGGGTGGAGCGTTGCGGCCTCTGTGGCGCTATCGCTCGTCATCATGCTCCGCCTGATCCCGTCGATGTTGTACATCAGAGAGCGGCTAAAGCTGGAGAAAGGGAAGCCGAATTCGTTTGCGGTCCCGCTCGCCCTGCACGTCTTTGCGGTCGCGGCCGTCGCGATCCTTGCGTGGTATGGCTTGAGTCCGTGGCTGCCGGTTGCGGTTTTTACGTTCCTGATGGTCAGGGCATTGACCGGCTCGTCCGACTTTCGCCTTAAGCTCAAGGCCAAGCAGCTCGGGATGCTCGAGGTCGTCTTTGGCACGCTCGTCGTGCTGTCGGTGATCATCGGCCACTACTTTCAGCTCTGATGCATAACATAGACATCGACATCGTCGACATGGCGATGGACGTGATGAAGTTCGCGATCCAGCGGATCACGGATGTCGATCCTGTGCTCGGATTTCCAAAAAGGGAAGCGGAGCTTAAAGAGCTGGTCGGCGAGACCGTGACCGCAAAAGGCATCGGCGGCGAAAAGGCGTTTCAGCTCTTTCGCGATGTCCTGCTCAAGTCGAGTATCTCGATCGATCATCGACGACACCTTGCGTTTGTGCCTGCGTCGCCGACGCGTGCTTCGGTGATGTTTGACCTGGTGACGAGTGCGTCGAGTATTCACGGAGCATTCTGGCTCGAGGGTGCGGGCGGCATATTCGCTGAGAATCAGGCAATGCAGTGGCTCGTTGAGCTCACGGGAATGCCGGCGGGCTCATTTGGCGTTTTTACGAGCGGCGGCACCGAGGGCAATCTCTCGGCACTTGTTACCGCTCGCGAATACTGGCGAGGCCTCGATGAGAATAATGCTCGCAAGCGCGGTCTCATCATCACCTCGGACGGAGCACATTCATCGATCCGCTCGATGGCAAAGGTGATCGACGTCGACATTCTCGCCATTGAGACCGAAGAGCGGTTTGAGGGCGAGCAGCTCCAAAATTCGATAGACGAATTATCGGCTGAAGACCGCAGCCGACTTTTTGCAGTGATCGCCGCGGGAGGCACGACGAACGCCGGGATCATCGACGATCTCGCCGGAATAGCGGCAGTCGCAAGAAAAGAGAAGCTCTGGTTTCACGTCGATGCGGCGTATGGCGGCGGAGCGCTGGCGGCACCCTCGGTGAGGCATCTTTTTAACGGCATTGAAGGCGCGGATTCAGTCACTATCGATCCGCACAAATGGTTGTTTAGCACCTACGACTGCGGTGCCGTCATCTATCAACGACCGAACCTCGCGCGTAATGCCCATGCGCAGGAAGGCTCGTATCTCGATGCATTTCATGCCGAGGAGACGACCGGATTTAATCCATCCGACTATCAGATCCAGTTGACTAGACGCCTGCGAGGTTTGCCGTTTTGGTTTTCGCTCGCGATGCATGGGACAGACAGATACTCGACCGCAGTCGAACGCGGACTGGAACTCGCGCAGAATGCCGCGCGGCAGGTAAACGAGCTTCCGCACGTCGAGCTTGTTCGTGAGCCGAGTCTCTCGTGCGTATTATTCCGCCGACTCGGTTGGACGGCGAAGGACTACTCAGACTGGACCTATCGCAACCACAAGTCCGGCTTTGCTCTCGTCACACCCACAAAGTGGAAGAACGGAAACGGCAAAGAAACGGTAGCACGATTATGCTTCATCAATCCCGACACCACCGAAAAAGATATCGCCGACATTCTTGCTACGATGGCCGAAACAACTGCGGAGCTTGACACTATGACGGCCGTTTCATAATCTTATGGTTCGCTCATTTTTTCGCGAAAAATGGGCGTTTCTTTTTGAAAACTAGAGCGGGCACACACGTCTCGGGCACGTACGTCAATGGTAGACAGCCTCCCTTACAAGGAGGAAGTTAGGGGTTCGAGTCCCTTCGTGCCCACCAAGATCACTGCACAGTGCACAATGCACAATGCACAATGATCGGAAATTGTGCATTGTGCGTTTTGCACTCTGCACTGCCAATGCGGGGTCGTAGTTCAGTTGGTTAGAACGCCAGCCTGTCACGTTGGAGGTCGCGGGTTCGAGCCCCGTCGGCCCCGCCATTTAGATTAACCGCCACAGACGCGAAAGGAGCTAAAGGAGAGGTTGAGTATTACTCAGCCTCTTTTTTGTTGTGACCTTTGGTCCACTCAATAACTGCGCGTTCGAAATCTGCAGGATCGATCGCGGGATACTTGTAGAGCAGCGGCTTGATACGCGCGAAAAACTCAAGAAGTCTCTGCGGCTGAACGAGGTCGTCACGATACATCGATTCAACATCGTCCAAGTCCTGTTTATGGCGGCGTTGTATTTTAGACAGCGCCTGACTGTACGGGTCGAAGTGGAAGAAATCCACTTTGCCGTCACGGTCGATGAAGATAGAGCGCTCCTCCCAGCCTGGCACTGCGGGAATAAAATCCGGCGGCGAGGCTAACTCTACATTCAATTTGAGCCGCTCTTTTACGTCCGGCAGCGCGCGGAATATCTCGTCTAATTCGGGCTCGACCCGGATATCAATATCGATCGTGCTTTCTCGCCAGCCAAAGAGGACCGCGGTCGAACCGCCGGTGAGATAGACACGAGCGGGCGAACGAGCCACCCGCCCGACGGCACTCATGAATTCCGCAATGCGACCGCGATCCGTCAGCTCACGCATTTGTAAGAATTCTCAAAACTGACAAGTCGCCGAAGGAGAGCGTTGTATCGCGAGTGTGCGGAGTCGGAATCTTCGGCCGCTAGTCGCTCGTAGAGCCGATGCTCCGGAGATCCGAATGAATGCTCGGGCACCCTTACGCCGAGCTGCCTCAGGCGTGGAGCACCGATGGCGACGAGCAGCGCCGGGATTGTTTCGCGGCCAGCCTTGAGGTCTTCGAGGCCGTTGTGAACGAATTCTCCTCCAGGCAGCGTCATATTTCCAAATTGTAACCCAGAAAAGAGGAGACCTTTGACGCTCCTCCAATACAATTGATGACTTACGGGAGCTATCGAAGATAGAATTTATTACCGCATCTGAGGCATAACCAAGAGTGTTCCCACCTCTCGAGTAACGCATGGTATGCAGCTGTCTTTCGAGGCAGCTTCGTTTTTGAATAAAAGCATGCGTAGCCGCCAACTGCGGCGGCAGCCAATATAAAGGCTACAAAGGCTGAAACCCAACCGGCTACGCCAAATCCAACAAAAAGAGCCGCAACAGGAACGACGAAGGTAAACCCCAGAAGGGCGAGCATGTCACTGTCTGAAGGATTCAACGGCGGTGCAGTCTGTTTGCGACATAGGTCTTTGATGTTGTCAGGCCCCGTCCAATAGCCAAGTTTCCGCCGATCCCCCCTATCGCGACTGTTGAGTTTGTACTCGTACCAGTCTTATGGGCCATTGGAAAAGATTGGGTTTCGGAAGACCCACACTTACGGCATTGTGTCGTGAGCATTGGAGATTGGCGGTGGGATTATCCCTTTCGTAATTCAGTCAATACCTGTTTTGCGACGGCTTTTAGGGTGTCGAATACGCCGGTGCCGTTTGAGGCTACGGCTTCGAAGACGGGCTCGCCTTTTTTCTGGAGCTCGGCGGTTAGGTCGTCGGTCGGGACAACGTTTGGGAGGTCGCGTTTGTTTAGCTGGAGAACGTAGGGAAGGCCGTCGAGTTTGTAGCCTTGGGTCTCGAGATTTTCCTCGAGATTGTAGAGCGACTCGATGTTGGCGTCCATTCGCTCTTCCTGGCTGTCGGCGACAAAGACGACGCCGTCGACGCCTTTGAGGATCAGTTTTCGGGACGCGTCGTAGTAGACCTGGCCCGGGACAGTGTAGAGGTGGAATCGCGTCTTAAAGCCGCGTACGGTACCGAGCTCGAGCGGCATGAAGTCGAAGAATAGTGTTCGATCCGTTTCGGTCGCGAGCGAGATCAGTTTGCCCTTCGCTTGCGGGGCGGTCGAGTCGTAGATGTACTGCAAATTGGTCGTCTTGCCGCAAAGGCCCGGACCGTAGTACACGATCTTGCAGTTGATCTCGCGAGATGCGTAATTGATAAACGTCATACTTGGGTAAACAGTAAACGGTAAACGGTGACAGGTTATTCTTTGCTCTTGAGGTGTTTGGATAAACCTACGAGCATACGGCCTATCGAATCTGCCGTTGACTTTAACTCCACGTAAGTGTCTTTCGAAATATAGCCCAATCTCTCAGCTATAAGGAGCTCGGTTTCAAGTTCACTGCACGAGCCTTGGGCCATCGCCGCAAAGTGTCGAAATTCCTTTGGCGTGGTGCGAGCTGCTCCCTCCGCGATATTTGCAGGTATGGAAACGGCGGCCCGTCTGACCTGCGATGTTAGCCCAAAGCGTTCGTCAGAAGGGAAGCTCCTTGTTTGTTCGTAGATCTGCACGACAAATTCAACTGCTTTTTGCCAAACTTCTAAGCTCTCGTGGGGCCGCATCGATTAGTTCTTACCTGTCACTTGTCACCTGTTACTGTTCACTAACTAAAGAGGCTATCGATGTCCTCGTCGGTGATCTCGGAGAAAAACGAGTTGCCGTTCATTTGGGAAGCGGCGGACTCGCGGACCGCTTCGTCTAGTGTTGCGGCGACCTCAAAGCTGCCGCGCTTTGTTCTGAGTTTGACGAGGCTCAGCGTCGAGCGCTCGTCGAATACTACCACAAGCAGGCTGCGTCCGATCACGGAAATAAAGATGCTTTCACGCTCGCCCTCGTGAAAAACGGATGGGAATACATCCTCACCGATCAGCTTTGCCATCGAGCTGGTCGCGGCGACATTGCCAGCCGCAAGACTCGAGAAGCTCGTCGTGTCCATATCGCCGATCTCACCATTAAAGGCGATCGGCTGACCGTCACGGTCGACAAGAAAGACGCACCTTGCGGCGCACTCGACACGGAGGCGCTCGAGGATGGTCTTCAGCCTGTGAAACTGATGTTCTTGCAGTATAAAAGGCGTCTCGGCCATTTAGCGTCTCGTGCTTACTTGTAAACCTTGGAGGTCGGATCCGACGGGAATCGGTCGATGCGGATGGACCGCCCCGTGGGACAGGTCCGCAAAATTAAATCTAACACAGCGGGCGAGGTGCAAACAAGTTTTATTATTCGGCACGGTCGTGGCCAATCGTTTTATTTAGCCACGAATGCACGAATAAAAGGCTTGTAAACGCCCTGTCCGAAAGTGCTATTATCGCCTTGCCGGAGTGTGCTCGCGCTGCCGGTGAACGTGGTTGCTCGCCACCGACACATCTCGCAGCCAGGGGTTAACAAAATTCCCACGTCTAAATGAAGCATCATCTGTTTAGCGATAGCCCCGTGGGCCTAAACTTCGTTGCTATCGGCGGCGGGAATGGCCTCTCGACATTGCTGCGCGGTTTAAAAAAATTCGTACAGGCCAATGAGACGGAGCCGATCTGGATCGATGAACTCTCAGCGATCGTAGCCGTAACGGACGATGGCGGGAGCTCGGGGCGGCTGCGTGATGAGCTGCAGATGCTGCCGCCCGGTGATATCCGCAACTGCATGGTCGCTCTCAGCGAGGATTCGCGGCTGTTGTCAAAGCTCTTCCAATATCGGTTCAGAGGTGAAGGCGAGCTCGGGGGACATAGTTTTGGGAACCTTTTTTTGGCGGCGATGACCGAGATCACAGGTGATTTTGCAGAGGCGGTGAAGCTATCGAGCGAGATCCTCGCGAGCAAAGGGCACATTTTCCCCGCGACTGTAGCCGATGTCAGGCTTGCTGCCGAGTTGGTCGACGGGAGCACCGTCAAAGGCGAGACAAAGATCTCTCAGGTAGGCCATGAGATAAAGCGACTTTATCTCGAGCCAAAGGATTGCGATCCGATGTCTGATGCGATCGCGGCTATCGAAGCGGCTGATGTCATCTCTGTCGGGCCAGGGTCGCTGTTTACGAGCCTTCTGCCGCCGCTTTTGGTGAATGGTGTCGCCGACGCGATCGCACTCTCTAAAGCCACAAAGATATTTGTTTGCAATCTGATGACGCAGCCCGGCGAGACGGATGGAATGACCTCGCGGCGCCATCTAGAGATCGTTCGCGAATACGCGCCGCAGATCGATTTTGATTACGTCATCGTCAACAACGCTCCGGTCACCGAGGACCAGATGGCGAAATATGCCGAGGAAGGAGCGGAGCAGATCGGCGTCCATGGCTCGATCAATCCTGGGACCATCGAGGGTGCGGAGATCGTGTACGGCAATCTGCTCGACGAGGGCGAAATGGTCCGGCACCACCCGGACAAGCTTGCACAGGTGCTTTTTCTTTGTGCATTGCAGCCTCGAGATAGAGTTCAGAGTGCAAGCTTTAGCTTGTAGAATGGTTAGCGATGGACAAGCTAAAGCTTGCACTCTGAACCTGTGAAATCCGACATCAACATTCTCATCATGGCTGCGGGTCTCGGCACGCGGATGAAGTCCGGCAAGGCGAAGGTGCTGCACGAGCTCGACGGCCGTCCACTTGTGAATTACGTCGTCGAGGCCGCTCTCGCTCTCGATCCAAAAAGCGTCTGCGTCATCGTCGGGCATCAGGCTGAGGATGTAAAAGCTGCTGTTAACACAGAGTTTGCTGATGAGCGAGTGTGCTTTGCGCTGCAGGAACGCCAGCTCGGCACGGGTGACGCGATCAACTGTACGCGATCGTTGTACTGCAATGAGCCGTCGACGGTTGTTGTTCTGACCGGTGACGTTCCGCTTATAACGAGCGAGACCATTCGCTCGCTGATCGATCATCACAGAGGTGAGGCGGCTGCGTCGACGCTCCTCTCGGTGCGGCTAAAAGATCCACATGGCTACGGCCGCGTAGTACGGGATCCTCAAGGTGCCTTCTCTCGTATCGTCGAGCAAAAAGATGCAACCGAGGACGAGCGGCTGATCGACGAGATCAACGCGGGGTTTTACTGTTTTGATTCGAACAAGCTCTACTCGGCACTTGCGGAGTTGAGCAACGACAATGCGCAGGGCGAGTTTTACCTGACGGACATTCCCGGAATGCTTCTCGTCGAGGGCGAAAAGATCGCCATCTATGTCGCACCCGACCCTCAAGAGGTTGAGGGCGTGAACGACCGTCGCCAACTCGCGTCACTCGAGCAGGCGTTGCGCAAAAATACCATCGACAAGCTCATGCTCGAGAGCGGCGTGACATTTATCGATCCGTCGTCGGCGTATATCTCGTCGCGTGCGGTGATCGGACGCGACACCGTCATCCATCCGAATGTCACGATCGAAGGCGAGAGCGTGATCGGCGAGGGCTGCGTCATTCGCTCGGGTACACGGATACACGATTCAAAGATCGGCAATAGCGTTGAGATCCGCGACAACTGCCTGATCCGCGATTCCGAGGTTGGCGACGAATGCACGCTCGGGCCGATGGCACATTTGCGTGGTCATGCGGTGATGCTTGACGGCTCAAAGGTCGGCAATTTCGTCGAGCTAAAGAAGACAAAGCTCGGCCGCAATTCCAAAGCGAGCCATCTAACCTATCTCGGCGACGCCACGATCGGCGAGGACACAAACATCGGAGCCGGCACCATCACGTGCAACTACGATGGCAAAAATAAGCACGAGACCCGCATCGGCGATCGGGTAAAAATAGGCTCCGACACGATGCTCGTCGCACCCATCAAAGTTGGTGACGGTGCAGTCACTGGAGCAGGAAGTGTGGTGACAAAGGACGTCGGGGCCGGAACGTTGGTCGTCGGAGTTCCAGCCAAGCCGGTAAATAAGGGATAACATGAACAGAAAAATACTCTTAGCCGTGGCCTTGATCGTCTTTTTTGCTCTTGGGCGACAGGCGTCCTCACAGGTTCCTGTTCAGGTCGGCTATGGAATTCTGGTCGATAATAGTCTTTCACAGCTGAATACACTTAATAATGAAATCGAACTGGCGAAACTAATTGCGGAAAGTAGCGAAAAGGAAGTTCGCCTGTCAGTCTTTGCATTTGCGACGAACCCTGCAACAAAGCGCGCCGAGATTGCCAAGGGTGTTCAATGCACAATCGATCATGTTGCTGTTGACAATCAGTTGCAGGCGCTTTTTGCAGTTTCAGGACAAACCACGTTGGTTGATGCGATTAGTACTGCGGCTGAATTGCTTGGCGATAACCGTCCGCAAACGTGTCCTGCATACAGCCAGAAACGGTTGTTCATAATAACGGACGGCGAAGATCGCGCAAGTACGACTAAGGCAGCCGACCTTTACTCGAGTTTAAAGGCTGCGGGCGTCAAAGTATATGTTATTGGACTTATCACTGGCTTGAGCGACGAACGCGGATTCCTGCCGAAGTCGGCGCGGCAAAAGGCGCGCGAATTCTTAGATCAACTAGCTAAAGATACAGGTGGGGCGATTATATACCCCAAGAGTAATCAGGTCGCCGCTGATGTTGTAAAACAACTTCTCGAACCCAAAACAAATAAATAATAATGTGCGGAATTGTCGGCTACGTTGGTAAAAAATCTGTTGTGCCTCTCATTGTCGAGGGGCTGAGGAAGCTGGAGTATCGCGGATACGACTCGGCGGGAATCGCGGTCGTGGATAGTGATTGTAATTTAAGTCTGCGGCGTGCGGAGGGGAAGCTTCGCAATCTCGAGGAGGCGATCCGTCTCGAGCCGCTGGATGGGAATTACGGTATCGGGCACACGCGTTGGGCGACGCACGGACGTCCGACGGAGGAGAATGCTCATCCGCATCGTGATCAGTCCGGCAAAGTTGTGGTCGTTCACAACGGCATCATTGAAAATTATTTGACGCTCAAGGAAAGGCTGATCGCCGAGGGGCACGAATTCAAGACTGAAACCGACACCGAGGTTGTCGCTCATCTGATCGGAAGTTACGTTGATGAAGGGTTGAGCCTCGAGCTTGCGGTGAGAAAGACGGTCGCGGAGCTCAAAGGCATTTTCGCGCTATCGATCATCTCCAAGGACGAGCCCGATACGATCATTGCCGTGCGCGAGGGGCCGCCGGTTGTCATCGGACTTGGGGATGGAGAGTTTTTTGTCGCGTCGGACATCCCGCCGATCCTGGCGCATACGCGCGACGTGTTTTTTCTTGGCGACCGCGAGATTGCCATTCTGACAAAGGACTCTGTTCGCGTGACCGACTTTGAGGGGAACGCTGTCGAGCCGCAGCAGCAGCGGATCACTTGGGACCCGATCCAGGCGGAGAAGGGCGGATTCAAGCACTTCATGCTCAAGGAGATCTACGAGCAGCCGCGTGCTGTCCGCGACACGGCGCAGGGACGCGTGTCGCTCGACACTGGCAAGGTCTATCTCGATGCGATGAATATCTCGGAGGAGGAATTTCGATCCTTCAGCTCGGTAAAGATCGCAGCTTGCGGCACCTCGTGGCACGCGGGACTTGCCGGCAAGTACATGATCGAGCAGTTAGCTCGCGTGCCGGTGGATGTCGATTACGCGTCTGAATTCCGCTATCGCGATCCGGTGCTGAGCGAGAACGATCTTCTTATCGTCATATCGCAATCGGGAGAGACTGCGGACACGATCGCCGCGATGCGCGAGGCGAAGCAGGCCGGGTGTAAGGTGCTTGCGATCTGCAATGTTTTTGGCTCGATGATCACACGCGAGGCCGATGGCACGATCCTCACGCACGCTGGGCCGGAGATCGGCGTCGCGTCGACAAAGGCTTTTACGGCCCAGATGATCGCGCTCTATATCTTTGCGTGCTATCTAGGTCAGATCCGCGGGCGCATCGAGGAAGAGACGGCGAAGAAGCTCGCTCAGGACCTTGCCGAGCTGCCGCTCAAGATCGAGCAGCTTCTTAATGATGCCGACACGGTCGAGGAGCTTTCAAAGGAATTTTTTCGCGTGCAAGACTTTCTCTACCTCGGCCGCGGGATCAATTTTCCCGTCGCTCTCGAGGGTGCGCTCAAGCTCAAAGAGATCAGCTATATCCACGCCGAGGGTTATCCGGCAGGCGAGATGAAGCACGGGCCGAACGCTCTCATTGATGAAAAGCTTCCGGTCGTCGTCATCAACACTAAAGAGGACGGTAACACCGGCAGTGAACTGCGTTACGAAAAAACCCACTCCAACATCGTCGAGGTAAAAGCCCGCGACGGCATCATCGTCTCGGTCCTCACCGAGGGCGACACGATGTCGAGCAAGGTCTCTGATCATGTGATCGAAATCCCCGAGACGAGCGACCTTCTCGGCCCGGTCCTCTCGATCGTGCCGTTGCAATTACTCTCGTACCACATCGCCGTCCGCCGCGGCTGTGATGTCGATCAGCCGAGAAATCTGGCGAAATCGGTGACGGTGGAATAAGACATTAAGAGAAACTGGGCCACGAATGCACGAATAAGAATTAGTGCATTCGTGGCTTCTCCTTTTGCAGTCCTAGAATGGTGGTATGAAAGCGATCCGCGTACACGAATTTGGCCCGCCCGAGGTCATGGATCTTGAGGATGTTGAGACGCCGCTACCTTCTCGTACTGAGGTGCTCGTCAAAGTCCAGGCTGTGGGTGTCAATCCTGTCGAGACATACATTCGCAGCGGGCAGTATGCGGCGACGCCTCCATTGCCGTTTACGCCAGGCAAGGACGCGGCTGGTGTCGTCGAGGCGATTGGCGATGGGGTCAAGCACTGGTCGGTCGGCGATCGTGTCTATACCAGCAACTCCATCTCGGGCTCATACGCTGAATACACTCTTGTCGAGGAGAATGATCTCGGTCGCCTGCCTGACAACACGTCATTCGAGCAGGGTGCGGGGATCTGGACTCCGTACGCGACGAGTTATCGAGCGTTATTTCAAAAGGCGAAAGCTGTCGAAGGCGAGACCGTGCTCATTCACGGAGCGAGCGGCGGCGTTGGCATTGCGGCCGTCCAGTGGGCGAAAAGTCGTTCGCTGACGGTGATCGGCACCGCTAGTTCCGACGAGGGCAAAAAGCTAGTACTCGAGCAGGGTGCCAACGCGGTACTTGATCATTCGCAGGAAGGCCATATAGCTGAGATAAATGAATGGACAGGCGGCCTCGGTGTCGATGTGATCATCGAGATGCTCGCAAATGTAAATCTCGCAAAGGATTTTGACGCGCTAAAAATGTTCGGACGTATTTGCGTGGTGGGGAATCGCGGCTCGCTCGATTTCAATCCGCGCTTGATCATGGGCAAGGACGCGACCGTCACAGGAATGTCCCTCTACAACGCACCGGCCGAG
>Ga0207639_10002352_pt1 | contig 12709 bp, 10 predicted proteins | sample KBSCornC32_FD_184299 | JGI IMG/M metagenome (GOLD analysis project Ga0207639, IMG submission 184299) | Corn rhizosphere microbial communities from Kellogg Biological Station, Michigan, USA - KBS Corn C3-2 (SPAdes) (version 2) | ecosystem: Host-associated > Plants > Roots > Rhizosphere > Soil ...
CGGAGCGGAGTCTTCGATCGAGACCACGTGCGCCGGATCGACCCCAACCCGGCGCGCCGTTACAATAATATCTTCCAGATTGCTTGCCTGATTGCCTTCCTGTGCCAGTGCCGTACCGGATAATCCGCCGACTGCGATCACGATGCATGCAACCGATGCCGTACAGCGGAACGCGGATTTTACAGCTCTCATAGTCACCCTCCCTTTTCGCCTCCCCATGACTTTGGGGATGGTGCTAGTAGTCTATCACTCGCGCTCGCCATCATTGTAGGCTGAACGGACTAAGACAAGTGGATGAGCGGGCTTTCCGGAACGCTACAGAGCGATTCCTTCTCCTCGTTTAAAGAATGCCCGCGACCGTCTTCGACCGCCCGCCCCGGTCTGCTGTAAAAAAAGGGCGGCCTCCTCGCCGGAGGAGGCCGCCCGTTCGAATCCGCTGCCTGCCTCAATCGAAATGATAGGTGAGGCTCAGACCATAGGTGCGCGGTTCGCCATAGAGGAGCGTCGTGAAGCCCAGCGCGTTATAATAATTGCCTGCGCCGATCACATATTTCTTCTTCGTCAAGTTGCTGGCGAAGACCGACAGGTCGAAACGACTGCCCAGTACGGAATCGATCCCGGCGTTCATATTGAGCAGTCCATATTGCGGAATGACGACGTCTGGATCGATGGCATCCAGGTTCAGATAGCTGCTCTGCCAGCTATAGACCGCACCGACGCGGAAAGTCCCGTTATCCGCACCCAGATCCGTCCGATATTCGCCGGTCAGGCTCAGCTTGTGCTTGGGCGTATAAGGCAGCGGAAGTCCGGTGAAGTCGCCCTGTAGCGTGTTGAAGTCACCATATTTCGAGTGAAGATAGGAATAGCTCGCACCCAAGGTGAGACCGATGGGAAGCGTCAGGTTCGCCTGCGCTTCAATGCCCTTGATGGTCGCTTCGGTCGCATTGACGACATAGATGGACACGTTGCCGCCGAAATTCTTGAGCAGCGGACGCTGGATGTTGGTATATTTGTCGCGAAACACCGCTGCGCTGAAGCGCAGGCTGCTTCCGCCGCCCAGCGCGACGTTGCCCTTGATGCCGGCTTCCACGTCCTCCACCCGCTCAGGTTCGAACGATGAGAATGCCGGCACGGGCGGCGCGCCCAGGTTGAAGCCGCCACTCTTGAAGCCGCTGCGCGCTGTGGCATAGACCATCAACGCAGGACTGATCTGATACTCGATTGCAGCGGTGTAGGTTCCGGCAGAGAAGTTGCGGGCATAGTCCACGCGGCAATTGGGATAGATATTCGCGGTCAGCGCGCACGGCCCGCCGTCGGCGGGCGTGGCGCCGGTGGGGATATAGATGTTGGAATAATCGCGGCGCTTGTCGCGCGTATAGCGATAACCGCCGGTCAGGCGCAGCCCTTCGAGCGCCGACGCCAGAGCGCCTAGGTTCAGCGTGGCCTGACCATAGCCGGCGAGCGACGTCAGCTTGTCGCCACGATCCTCGAGGGTCGGCAGCCCCCCGAAGAATTGCTGGCGGGTAGCGGTGTGCTTTGGGTCGTTGTGCTGATAATAGCCGCCAACCGTGAAATCGAGCGCGCCGCCGGCGAGCGATCCGGAAAGCTGCAACTCCTCCGTCAACTGGTTGATGGCGGGCTGATTATTCGACTGGACGCCGCCCCATCCGGGCGTGAACCGGTAGTCGAGCACCGGAAGCGGGCTGCCGTCCACATCGTGGCGCCTGTTGGAGCGCCACCACGTATAGCTGACTATGTTCTTCAGCCGAAGCTCATCCGCCAGGTCGATCGTGGTGATGTTGACCAGTTGGGTGAGTTCCTGCTTTTCGATCGAATCCGCGCTGAGCGCCGTGCGGCGGATGCCCCAGCGGGCCTGCTGCTCGGCAAGGTCGGCCAGCGTTGGGAAAACCGCTGCGGCGGGGCTGGCCGGATTGACCTTGCTCAGCTTGATCCCGCTGCCGTTGCTGTTGAACCGGGAGTAATTGAAGATCGTCAGATTCTCGACGGTCGCGCTGGGACGAATCAGCAAAGACGCACGAGCAGCGAAGGATTTGACATTGTCGTAATCGACCCCGGTCAGGACGTCGCGCGTGAAACCGTCACGCGACCGATGCTGGAATCCCACACGCAACAGGACCTTGTCGTCCACGACCGGCATGTTGCCCACGGCCTCGATTTCGGCATTGTTGAGGTTGCCATAGCCCACGCGAATATGGCCACCGGGATTTTTTTCGGGCCGGGCCGGGCTGAACAGGATCGCGCCGCCCACCGAATTGCGTCCGAACAGCGTGCCTTGCGGGCCGTTCAGGACCTGGACGCTGCCCATGTCGAACATCGCGCCATAGCTGTTGCCGCCGCCGGGCACGGGAACCTCGGCGAAATAGGCGACCACCGACGGGTCGGTGCCATAGGTCGTGCCCTGACCGCGCAGGGTATAGTTGTTCGCGCCGCGATCGGTATTGGTCGTGACCGTCAGCGAAGGGGTGAGATATTGCACGTCCTGTACGCCGCCCAGATGCTGATTGGCGATGGCTGTGGCGCTGACCACGCTTACCGACAGCGGAACGCGGTCCAGCCGCTCTTCGCGGCGCCTGGCGGTGACGACGATATCGCCCGGCGCGGCAGGTTCGGACACGCCGTTGGAAAACACCTGTGCCACGGCGACAGCAGGCGAAAGTGCCATAGCGAGCGTCAATGCCATAGCCGGCAATTGCATGTCTTTCATGTTCATCCCCCTCTCGACCCTGTTACTTTTCACCTATGCGTCGGGTCATGGTGCGACCTCGTCCGAGTCGACTAGGCGCTGACGTTACAGAACCGCCCGACGATCATGCCGTTCGCCTGACCGTTCAGCGCGCAATGCAGGCTGCACTGCCGTGCGACCCGGTGATTTTGCTGAACAGCGATCACTCGCCTTTTTTCAGCGCGTCCGAAGCGCCGAAGGACGCCCTGGTCGGCATTGCCGAGATCTGCGATCGCTGCTCGGTCACCGAAACGTCGCTTCAGGACAGCAACCTGGGCGCCTGCCGGATCAGTCCGCCTGTTCCTTCAGAAAGGCGATGAGGTCGGCCGCAAACGCCTCCGGCGCTTCCATCGCGGCGAAATGCCCGCCAGCGGCCATTTCTGTCCAGCGCACGATATTATAGCGCCGTGCCGCCAGCGACCGGTCGGCCAAGGGATAAAATTCGCCGGGAAAGCGGGCAATCGCGGTGGGCACCTCAACCCGTCCCTCCTTGCCCTGTTCATGGGACGAGCCATGATACATCCAGATCGACGAAATCACCGAGTCCGTAACGAGATAGGTCATCAGGTTGGTAATCAGCTGATCGGTTCGGAAGCCGCAGACCCCTGTCCTGCGCCAGTCGCTCCAGCCGTGAAATTTTTCGAGCGTCCAAGCCGCCCAACCAAGCGGATTGTCGTGCAGGGCGAGCGCCAATGTCTGGGGTTTCGTGCCCTGCTGATGCAGATAGCCGGATTCGGCGTAGGTGAGCGAGGCAAGCTGCTGCCAATAGGCCTGCAACGCCGGATCGCTGGACGTACCCGGAGCGTCGGGAAGGTAGAAGTTGAGGTGCAGGCTGGCGACGGCGTCGGCATGCCAGATGCCCAGTTGCGTCGCGACCAGCGATCCGAAGTCGCCCCCCTGTACATGGAAACGGGGGTAGTCCAGGACATCGACCATCAGTCCGTGCATCAAGGCGGCCATGGCCTTTTCACCCAGCGGACGAGCAGGCTTGCCCGACCATCCGAAGCCGGGAATGGACGGCACGACGAGCGGATAGCCTGCGTCCAGAAGAAGGGGAATGACCGCCTGAAACTCGACGATCGATCCCGGCCATCCATGCATCAGCAGAATGGGCAGCCGTCCGCCCCCGTCGCCCCGCGCGGGAATATGATAGAAATGCAGCAGCACGCCATCCACCTCGGCGAGCGCCTGCGGCCAGCGGTTCAGCAGCGCTTCCTGCGCTCGCCAGTCATAGGCGTTGCGCCAATAATCGACGAATTCGCGAAGGCAGGATGCGTCCGTGCCATAAAGCCAGTCTCGGTCGTCCTGTGGTGCATAACCGATCCGGCTGTCGGCCAGCCTGCGGTCGATCCGATCGAGCGTGGACTGCTCCACATGAATTGCGAAGGGGCTGGGCTTCGTCATCCCTCCCCGCCCAGGTTCCGAAAGGCCGGAACCACCGGCGTGACGATCGAAAACCCGCCATCCATGACCAGAACATGCCCCGTCATAAAAGCGGCAGCGGGTGACAGGAGGAAGGCGATCGCCCCGGCGATCCCCTCTGCGGTGCCGAGTTCAGCCGTCATATGGTGATCCTGAAGCAGGCGCAGCATGGCCGGGTCGAACGTCGCCTGTGCGGCCGGCGTCATGACCAGGCCTGGCGCAACGCAATTGCTCCTGATGCCCTGCTTGCCATATTGGACGGCGATCGATCTGGACAGGCCCAGCAGGCCCGCCTTGGCCGTGCCGTAACAGGTTCTGGTGTCTTCCCCGCGCAGGCCGCCGACCGACGTGACATGGACGAAGGCTCCGCCGCCGCGATCGATCATCGAGGGTATGGCCGCGCGCGACAACAGGGCAGGCCCGATCAGATTGGCCGCGAGCAAATTCTGCCATAACGGTGCGTCGATATCGGCGACCCGCCCGTCATGGTCGTCCATGCGTACCGCGTTGTTCACGACGAGGTCGATGCCGCCTTCCTGGTCGATGACCTCTGCCGCCAGCGCCGCGATGCTGACGGGATCGCCCATGTCGACCGGCCTGACGAAGCAGTCGAGCCCCTCGCGGCGCAGCGACGCCTGCGCCTTGATGCTTCCCTGTTCATCGATATCCGCGATCCAGACCCGAGCGCCCGACGCCGCCAGGGTCCGGGCTGTCGCCAACCCGATGCCCGACGCGCCGCCCGTCACGATCGCGACCTGGCCGTGCAGTCTCGAGTCCATATCTACCCTTCTTCAGGCCGCAGGACAGCTCCGGGAGCCGTCGTACATCCAACCGTAAAATGAAAGGGGCGGGATCATCGATCCCGCCCTCTTCACATCCCGCTCAAGCCACGATGCGATCGCTCGCGTCCAGGAAACGGGCGGCCAGTTCGCCGGTGAGTTCGCCATCCTGCTGCGCCAGAACCCCGTTGACGAAGGTGTAGCGGAAGCCGCCCACCGGGCGCCGGAACCGCGCCTTTCCACCCGGAACATCATGCACCTTCTTCTCGACATCCCAGTGCAGCTTGTCGAGGTCGAAGACAGCGATATCCGCGATCGCGCCTTCCGCGATGACTCCGCGATCCTTGAGCCCTAGGATGAGCGCCTGATCGAGCGACATGCGCTTCACCGCAGTTTCCAGAGTCATGTCGGGGCGGTCGCGCACATGGCGGGTTAGGACGAGCGTGGTGTCGCCCGCGCCGTCGAACATACCGATGTGGGCACCGGCGTCGCTGGCGCTGATGATGCTCTCGTCCGCCGCCAGCAATTGCCCGACGACCTGGTCGTCCGTGTTGGTGAAGGGGTAGACGAACTCGGGCTCGAAATCATTTTCCAGCACCCAGTCGGCCAGAATGTCGGACGGATGGCCCTCGCGCTCATTCAGGACGACGTCGAACGTCTTCCCGATATAATCCTCATATTCGGGCTTCCCAACCTTCACGATCCGGAAGCCGCGGATCATGCCGCCGCTCGGGAAACCCTCCTTCACGGCATCCCAGTCGATGCGCGCCTGCGCCCGCCATTCAGGATCGGACAGACGCCGACGCTTTTCCTCGATCGGCATGTCCGGCTGCACCACGGCATTCCAGGCGGGCACATAGATGAAGACCATCGCCTGATGGAAATTGACCAGCAATTCGATGGACCGGGGCGACGCCAGGAAATGGAAGTTGGCGCCCTTGGCCCGTTCTTCCTTCGCCATGCTCATCAACCGGGGATGATAAGCCGGGTCGTCCGGGCGCTGGTAGATGCCGTTCGACAGCACCGGCACGCCGCCATGCGTAATGGAATAACCGCAATATTCGCGCAGATCCTTTTCCTGCTGGTCAAGGCTGCCCATGTCCGGAATCACCTGGAACACGCCATTGTATTTCCGGGCGACGCTGAAGATGCTGGCCAGTTCCTTTTCATCGGCGTGAAAGCTGGGAACCAGATCGCCCTGAGGATTGCGGTCGAACCGCGAACTGGAAATGCCGAACGCGCCTGCCGCCATGGCGGAGTCGAAATTGGCGGTGATCCGGCCGGTTTCTTCGTCGGTGGAGGCGCGGGTCCAGGCGTCGTGCCCCAGCTCAAAGGTGCGCAGCAAGGAATGGCTGACCAGCGAGGCGACATTCACCCCGAACCGGCGGCTGCGCATCTCGCCGGCATATTCGTCGAAATTCTCCCAGGTCCAGGGCACTTCCTGTTCGAAGGTGTCCTTCGGCAGATCCTCAATATAGCTGAAGATCGTGGCGAGATCAGCGACATTTTCCTTGCGGACCGGCGCGAGACCGAGCGAGCAGTTGCCGATCAGGATGGTCGTCACGCCATGCTGCAATATGGGGTCGCACGCCGGATCCCAGAAAAGGGAGCCGTCATAATGAGTGTGCGTGTCGATGAAGCCGGGGCTGACATAACAGCCCGCTGCGTCGTAGACTTGAGCGTCTCCCGGCGCCAGATCGGCACCGACCTCGACAATGCGGCCATCGGCCAAGCGAACGTCGGCCGGGAATGCAGGCGCACCCGTGCCGTCGACGACCTGCCCTCCCTTGATCAGGACGCTGCCCACATTGTTTGACACCTTCATCTCCTTTGATCGCTACGGTCGAGCTATGATGGCGGTTTATCCTGATGGATCGCGCGGCCAACGTCCCACCGGACTAAGACCGGCAAACGGCGACTGCTACCCTGCCTCCACAGGAGCAAGGAGAGGTATTGATGACCGAAGTTTCCCAAGTCGCCTACTCGACGCAGGACTTAGAGGCGACGGCGCACGACATGGTCGCCAGGGACGGGATCGGCCCGTTCTTTTTCGCCGAATTTCCGCTTTACGACCTGAGTTATCAGGGCAAAGCCGCGCATTATGACAGGATACAGGTCGCTTTCGCATACCAGGGCGACCTCCAGATCGAACTGCTGCAGGTGCCGGCCGGCGGACATTCCATATATGCCGAGGGCATCGCCGGCCGACGGGAAGTCTTCCATCACACTTATGTCAAGAGCGACCAAGATTTTGACGCGATCGTCGCCCGCTATGAACAGGGCGGCGAGATGGCGACCTACAAGGGCGTATCGCTGGCGGGCGACGACCGCATCCGCTTCTGCTACGTCGATGCGCGCGAACGGCTGGGCCATTTCGTCGAAATATTGGAGACCAAGAAGATGGTCGGCCCCGCCGCACGGATTTTCGATGCCTATGAACAGATGAAGCAGGCGGCAAAGGGTTGGGACGGAAAGGATCCGATCCGCCAGATGGCTGATCTTTTCTGAACGCGGGCCGGCCAGGCGGGCCGGCCTTCCCCATGCCGCCCCCGCTTTGGCCGGGGCCTTCCAACCACGCGCGCTGGCGCGGCCCTATTGAAATGGCGAGATCATCACCTTGCACCGGCGTGGGGACGTCCGCAGGGCTTCGAACATGTCCGGCACCGCATCCAGACCGATCGAGTCGGTGACCATGCGGCGCGGTTCGACAGCGCCCGCATCCAGCACGTTGACCGACATTTCGAACTCGCCACGCGTATAGAGCTGCGGGAAAAGAAGTTGTAATTCGCGCATGCCGAGGCCAGCGGGAACGACCGGGTCGTCGCCGAAGCAATAGCCCAGGGAAACCAGCCGTCCGCCATGACGCGCATAGGCGGCGGCCGCCATGAGCATGCCGGGGCGGCCCACGCATTCGACCACCACATCGGCCGCCTCCCCCATGGGCAACGCGCCATAATGGCGGGCAAAGCCCTCACCGTCCGATGGAGCATTGGGCAGGAAGACGCCAGTGGCCCCCATTGTTTCGGCGATGGCTCTTCGTTCGGGGACTTTTTCGATGACATAGGTCCGTGCGGCGCCGAACCGTCGCGCCCAGAAGAGAGCGGCAAGGCCGATCGGACCCGCGCCGACAATCGTCACGACATCGCCCGGCATGATCCGCGCGGCGACGATCCCGTGCAGCGCGACGGCCAGCGGCTCGGCCAGCGCCGCATCATTGAGGGACACCGTCGCGGGCAACCGGATGGCGGACGTCGGATCGATCGCGACATATTCCGCATAGCCGCCGGACGTGAACTGCATCGATGCGCAGCGCGCCGGCAAGCCCTGGCTACATGCCGTACAGTGACCGCAGCCGAAGATCGGCATGACGGCAATCTTGTCGCCAGCCACCACATTTTCGACGTTCCGACCGACCTCGACGATCTCGCCGCTGATTTCATGCCCGAAGATCGTGCCGGCGGGCGGCACATAACCATGTCCCTCCGCCATATGCAGATCGGACCCGCAAATGCCGCAACGGGCGACTTTCACCAGAACCTGATTTTCCGCCGGCACCGGATCGGTAACCGTATCGACCTCAAGCTGCTGGCCAACCCGATTGAAAAGGACTGCACGCATGGGAACCTGTTCTCATTTGCCGGCGCCCGAGAAGCTGGCGCTGAAATTATTGCGAGCGCGCTTCAGGCGATCTCGCGATCAATGACCAGCCCTTCCAGCGCGCCGGCGGCACGCCAGTCCTCCAATATCTTCACGAAAGCGAACAGGCCGCCGCCGAAAGACCCGTTGCGGACGAGTTTGCGCGACGGTTTGCCTTCGTCATTCCAGAAGCTGGGCGTACATTCCGCCCATTGCTCGATGACGGCCGCCGCGTTGTCCTCATGGAACTGGACCCATGCGCGTTCCACATCCTCCGCGACTTCCACCGTTTTCAGGTCGCGCGTCCCCATCTCCCCGATGATATAGGCGATATGGCGCGCCTGCTCGTTCATCATATGCGGGAAATTCGGCCCCCAGGGGGTTTGGGTGGTGCTGAGGATGAAGAGATTGGGAAAACCGTTGACAAGCATGCCGTGCAATGTCGTGGCACCGTCGTGCCATTTCTGGCCGAGCGTCAGCCCGTTGTGGCCGATGACCGGCATGACCGCGTCATTGTTGTACGCCGCCAGTTCGAAACCTGTCGCGTAAACCAGGCAATCGACCTTATACTCTTTGCCCTGAACGATCAGCGCATCTTCGGTGATCCGCTCCACGCCATGCCCGGCCGTATCGACCAGATGGACGTTGGGGCGATTGAAAGTGTCCAGATATTCGTCGTGGAAGCAGGGCCGCTTGCACAGCCGATTGTACCATGGCTTGAGCGCCTCGGCCGTGTTCTTGTCCTTCACGACGTCGTCGATCCGCTGACGCACCGATTCCATATAGGCAAAATCAGCCATCTGAAACATTTCGCCCAGCTGCTGCGGCGTCATGTCGGCGGTGGCTTTGCTCATGACGGCATGGATCATCTTCGTCCAGCCGTCGTCCACCTGATCCTCCGGGCAGGGGATGCCCATGACCACCGCGGTATAATTGTCCATCCGACGCTGCTGCCAGCCTGGTTCCAGTGAATTGAACCACTCCTGTGCAGTGGGGTGATCGTTCCGGTAGCCGATGGAGGATGGCGTGCGCTGAAAGACGTAGAGTTGCTTGGCCGCCGCGCCCAGATGGGGTACGCATTGCACGGCGGTCGCGCCCGTGCCGATGATCGCGACATTCTTGTCCTTCAGCTTGTCGAGACCGCCCCGCGCGTCGCTGCCGGTATAGTCATAGTCCCAACGGCTGGTGTGGAAGCTATGGCCTTTGAAATTCTCTATTCCGGGCACACCCGGCAACTTGGGCGTCTGCAGAGGCCCCGAGGCCATGATGAAGGAACGCGCCCACAGGCGGTCGCCCCGATCCGTGCTGATGAGCCAGCGCCCGCGCTCCTCGCTCCAGCGCGCCTCGGTGATCTGGGTGTGGAAGAGGGCTTTCTCATACAGGTCGAATTTGCGGCCGATCCGCTTGGAGTGCTCGAAAATCTCCGGCGCGCGCGCATATTTCTCCGTGGGCATATAGCCCGTTTCCTCGAGCAGCGGCAGGTAGATGAAGGACTCCACGTCACAGGCCGCCCCAGGATAGCGGTTCCAGTACCATGTTCCGCCGAAATCGCCGCCCTTCTCCACGATGCGGACATCAGAAACGCCGCTCTCCTTCAGGCGCGCGCCGGCAAGCAGGCCGCCGAAGCCGCCACCCAGGATGACGACCTCAAGCTCTTCCTCGATAGATGCGCGCTCGACGCGTTCTGCATAAGGATCGTCAAGATAATGCGCCAGCGCGCCTTCCATCTTCACATATTGCGCGGTGCCATCGGAACGCAGACGCTTGTCACGCTCTTCCCTATATTTTGCGAGCAGGGCCTCAGGATCGAAGGTAAACCCAGTAGTGTTTTCGGCCATTTTCGTAAACTCTCGGTCAAGTGGCAGGCAGCGCGCCCGGCATTCGCCCACCCCCGTTATTCGGCGATCGCGTCGCCGACATCGTCCGTGCGGACAGGTCATGCGCACCATTGCGGGATGGAAAGAAGGGGATCAGCGGATAGCTTTTGGTTCCTATCGTCCGATCGCGCTATGACGTCGCTTTCGAATACCGCTATGGTCGGCTCATGACCCATATTGCCCATGCGGAAACGTCCGCCTGCAACGCAGGGCATTGTTTTATGATTGTTAGGGTTATTGCCAGATGTTAACATCGAATATTAGCAAGCAGGCAGGGGAAGAGCAGCTTTTGCGTCTACATGCAGAACGCAGCCGTAGCGCCGGCAGACCAACGCGCGAGAGGGCTGCGGAAATCAAGGACGTCATTCTCCGCGCAGCGATGACGGAGTTCACCGACCGGGGGTTCCATGCCAGTTCCATAGCCAGTATCGCCGCGCGCGCGGAAGTTTCGCGGCGAACGGTGTATAATCAATTTCAGGCAAAGGAACAGTTGCTCGAAGTTCTCGCCAACCGCACCTGCGCGCGCCTTAGAACGTCGCTGACCGAGGTGGTTGAAAGCGGCGAGCCGATCTGGGACACGCTGTATGGCGTTGGCATGTGCTTTTATAATGGTGCCATGGGCGCCGATTCACGTGCGATTTCCCGGCTACTCGTCATGGAAGCGGAACGCATACCCGCATTGGCTCGCCAGGGCCTCTCATTTCGGCAATATGCCCTGGAGCCGCTTGTAAGTTATCTCGAACGCCAGGCTCTTGAAGGTGTCATCGCGGTCGAAGATCATGTGCGCGCCGCACAGCAGTTTCTTCATCTGACGACCAGCAGCATCGACTATCTTTTTGGCGATAGCGGACATACGCTGGAGGAACAGCACCAATGGGTGACCGCCGCCGTCAAGGCATTCCTCTATGGGGTCCACGCCCGACGCTGATGCCCGACGAAAGGTCGCCAAGCCGTCAGAGCCCGTTTGGAAATGCGCGGGAGAGCGCATTTCAGGAGACCGCACCGGCCCGCACCCCCACCCTACAGTAGATAGGATTGAATAATCCTTTCGAGCGCAGGACGATAATCACCGAATATCGCCGGCAGCGGGACCGGGTCGCCCTGTTCATCCAGGGAGTGGCGCGCAAGAACATGGCGGCGGGCCAGCATCACGGCTGCCCCGATAATGGCCTGGTTGGCTTCTATGTACACGGACACCGCCGTTGCCCGTTGCAGTCCCCCGGCTTCGAGCAGCGCCACGAGCTTGCGGCCATACAGGATTTCCTCTTCGTCTCCCCGCCCCTCGATCAGGTTGCAGATCAGCGCCGGATTGGATCGGAAAGTCGCATCGCACATTTCCGCATGCTGCCGCAGCACCACGTGCCAGTCCGTGCCCGATTCCACCGCGAGCGCTTTCATCGCCAATCGATCGGCCACGAGCCGAAGCAAATGCTCGCGTCCCTTTACATAACCATAGAGCGTCGCCACGCCGGTATTCAGGCGTTCCGCAACACACGCCATTTCCAGCCGTTCCAGCCCGATGGCACAGGCAGCATCGACGATCGCTTCCCGCGATAGGGTCTTGGGCCGGCCCCCAACCGCTCGCCTGCGTGCCTTATCCGCCATCCGACCTCCATTCCCGAATTTTCAGTACACGTCCATAGGGGTCGGATCGCGCTGCGATGGGTCATACTCGCATCAGTGACGACGAAGTTTTCGAATCAGACTCGACAACCTCATTCTACCGCTTTAATCGCCGAATTAGCCGCCATCAAAGGGCGCTATCCTCCAATTAAATGGTGATCGACATGCATTTTCGTTCGGCCCTTGCCACCGGGCTCGTCCTGCTCGTCAGTCCGACGCTCGTGTCCGCCCAAACCGCAGGAACAGCGCAATCGATAAAAAGCGGCGCCTGGGTCTTCTCCGCAGATGGCCGCCGGGTCGGCCGCGTGGACGATATCGCTAACGGCACCGCCGCGATCATCTACAACGGGCGCCTGATCCATATTCCGATCGACAAGCTGACGGCGGGCGACAAAGGTCTGGTCAGTTCGCTGACGCGCAAGGAAATCGACCAGCTCTAGGGTTTTCCGCGTTCAAGCACCGCTCAGGCGAGCGCCGCAGCAATTAATTCGCGTGTCCCTGCGGCGATTTCATCGAAGGCCTTGGCCGCGCAGTCCCAAAACATGGGTGAAGTTGAAGAAACCGTGCGGTAAGTTGTCGCAGCGCAGGACGGTCACGGCCGTTCCTGCGCGGACAAGCTTACCGGCGTA
>Ga0207639_10002355_pt1 | contig 12700 bp, 10 predicted proteins | sample KBSCornC32_FD_184299 | JGI IMG/M metagenome (GOLD analysis project Ga0207639, IMG submission 184299) | Corn rhizosphere microbial communities from Kellogg Biological Station, Michigan, USA - KBS Corn C3-2 (SPAdes) (version 2) | ecosystem: Host-associated > Plants > Roots > Rhizosphere > Soil ...
TGCCGCCATTTCCGCTCCCGCTTTCGCTCAGGACGCCGCGCCCTTCACCGGCCCGCGCGCGGGCGTCATCGGCGGCTATGACAAGCTCGGCGGTAACGACGGCTTCGCTTATGGCGTGTCGACCGGCTACGACCTGGCCGTCACCCCGAACATCACCTTCGGCCCGGAAGTGTCGTTCAGCGACACCACTGTCGGCGGCAATGGCACGGAAGTCAGCCGTGACCTGGCTGCTTCGGTCCGTCTGGGCTACATCCTGACCCCGCGCGTTCTCGCCTTCGGCAAGGTCGGCTATGCCAACACCCGCCTCGAAGCGTCGAACAGCAACTTCGGTGGTTCGATCGAAGGCGTTCGCTACGGCGGTGGCATCGAATTCGCAGTGACCGGCAACACCTACATCTCGGCTGAATATCAGCGCAGCGAGTATGAGGACAACGTCAGCCGTGACGCAGGCATCGTCGGCGTCGGTTTCCGTTTCTAATCCCTCTCGGATGGAACAGGGAAAGGGCGGTCCTGACGGGCCGCCCTTTTTCTATGCCCAAGGCAGGGGTTTCAGGTCCGGCGCCATCCAGGTCCGCCGCGCTTCCGCCGACATCAACCGCTCACGCGACCAATAGGCAAGCGGCCAATCCTTGTCGGCCATGGGGGAGGCCATCAGCGCGGCAAAGGCTTGCCCTGGCGACACGCCTTCCGGCAATCCCGCCAGCACCGCCCGCGCCGCGCCCAGCGACGCCTGTGTGATCGTCTCATGATAGCCGGACGTATCGCTGTTCACGCCGCCCACGCTTTCATTATAGGCCGCGATCATCCCCGGCATGTCGCGCTCCGGCACCAGATCAGGCCGCCGCAGCATCAGCCATAATGCCATCGCAAAATGGGCCCTGTGGGTCCACTCCTCCTTGGGGAGCGTTCGCGCGCAAAAGCCCGTCGCGATCCATTCAATCTCTTCGTCCGTCATTCCCATTCACCCTTCTTCATGCCGCCCGGACGAAGGGCCAAAGAAAAACCCCGCCGTTCCGGGCGGGGTTTCGTTTCTCGTGCCACTTGGGCGCGCACCATCAGCCCCGCTCTATCCGAGCGCGGCTTGCTTCTCCGCCGCCAGCCGGTCGAGTTCTGCGCGACTCTTCTTCTCGCTCGCGGACTTGAGCTGCCCGCAGGCCGCCATGATGTCCCGTCCGCGGGGCGTGCGCACCGGCGCGCTGATCCCGCCCTCGAACACGATGTCGGAAAAGCGCCTGATGCGTTCGGGCGTCGAACATTCATAATCCGTGCCCGGCCAGGGATTGAACGGGATCAGATTGACCTTCGCCGGCAGCTTGTACTGGCGGAGCAGGCGGACCAGTTCCCGCGCATCCTCGTCGCTGTCGTTCTTGTCCTTGATCATGACATATTCGAAGGTGATGCGCCGCGCATTGTTCGCGCCCGGATAGTCGGCGCAGGCCTGCAAAAGCTGATCGATGCCGAACTTCCTGTTGAGCGGCACCAGTTCGTCGCGCACATCCTTGGTAACGGCATGCAGCGACACGGCAAGGTTGACGCCGATCTCTTCGCCCGCCCGCGCCATCATCGGCACGACGCCGGAGGTGGAGAGGGTGATGCGCCGCTTCGACAGGGCGAGGCCATCGCCGTCCATCACGACCTTCAACGCGTCGCGCACATGGTCGAAATTGTAGAGCGGCTCGCCCATCCCCATCATCACGATGTTGGTCAGCATGCGACCGTCGGTCGTATATTGCGAGGCGTCGTCGGCCTCATCGTCATTGGCCGACGCCATGCTCCCCTTGGGCCATTCGCCAAGGGCATCGCGGGCCAGCATGACCTGACCCACAATCTCGCCCGGCGTCAGGTTGCGCACCAGCCGCATCGTGCCGGTATGGCAGAAACGGCAGTTGAGCGTGCAGCCCACCTGGCTCGACACGCAGAGCGTGCCCCGATCCGCGTCCGGGATGAACACCATCTCATAATCCTGGCCATCATCGGAGCGCAGCAGCCACTTGCGCGTGCCGTCGCTGGAGACCTGCGCCTCGACCACTTCCGGGCGCCCTACGACGAAACGCTCCGCCATCCAGCCGCGCATCGGCTTGGCGAGGTCAGTCATGGCGTCGAAATCAGTCTCGCCGCGATGATAGAGCCAGTGGAAAAGCTGCTTGGACCGCAGCTTCGCCTGCCTGGCGTCGAGCCCGGCCTCTTCCAGCGCATCCTTGATCTGCGGCCGCGACAGTCCCATCAGGTCGATCCGTCCATCCTCGCGGGGCGTAACGGCGCGGGGCACGGGCACAGGGTCGATAGCGCCGGGAATCGGCATCAGGGGGTTGGCGGCTGTCTGCATGGCCGCGCCCATAGCGGATTTTGGGGTAATTTGGAAGGGCGACCACATGAACCCCGCCCACTTCCACCCGGCTCACCGCAATCGCGCGCATCCCAGTGCCGCCGCATCGATCGCCGTGGCCGCGCCGCGCAACGCATAGGTGTCGGCAAAGCCGCGCCCGCGCCCGTCCCGCGTCTGCACGCTCATGCTGGTCGCGGAGCGCATCGCAGCGACGATCGCGGCATCCACCCGCGCATCGGGCGCCCAGGCATCGACCTGCCCCGCCACCAGTGAAAAGCGGCGATCCCCCACATTCAGGATCACCGCCGCATCGCTCGCCCGCATCCGGCTCAGGCGGAAATGCACCTGACCCCGCACCCGCTGGCGCGGCCAGCTTCCCACCGCGGCAAAGCCGTCACCGCCGGTCGCCACCGGCACGGACAGCGCATAGCAGCGCGGACCATTGGCATCAGGAAGGGCAGGATCGCGAAACGCGCCCCATGCTTCGAAAACGCCCAGCGAATCCCGCGCCTCGGCCGCGACGCCAGTCATCATGAAGGGCAGGACGAGGAGCCATGGAGCTTTCACATCACCGGCAAAGCGCATGCTGATCCCTTTTGCAACCCTTTGCCAAACGAAACGATCACCCAGCGCTTGCAGGGGCCGTCACAGCGGCTATGAAGGACCATCCATCATTGTCGCCCGGATTCGACCGAGTTCGGGCTTTGCGCAGAAAAGAAACGGACAGAACAGGGACATGAAGGCCACCATCGAACGCGCAACGCTGCTCAAGAGCCTCAGCCACGTCCAGTCGGTGGTGGAGCGGCGCAACACGATTCCGATCCTGTCCAACGTGCTGATCGAAGCATCGGCGGATGGCGCGATCAAGCTGATGGCGACCGATCTCGACCTCCAGATCGTCGAAAGCGTCGCCGCGCAGGTCGAACAGCCTGGCGCGACCACGATTTCCGCGCACACCCTGTTCGACATCGCTCGCAAGCTGCCCGAAGGATCGCAGGTCTCGCTCCAGGCGGCCGAGGGCAAGATGCTGATCCAGGCGGGGCGCGCCCGCTTCAACCTGTCCACCCTGCCGCGCGACGATTTCCCGGTGATCGCGGAAGGCGACCTGCCGACCAGCTTCGAACTGCCGGCCGAAACGCTGAAGCAGATCATCGACAAGACGCGCTTCGCCATCTCGACCGAAGAGACGCGCTATTATCTGAACGGCATTTATTTCCATGTTTCCGACGAGGGGCAACCCGTGCTGAAGGCGGCCGCGACCGACGGCCATCGCCTCGCCCGCGTCACCGTGCCGCGTCCGGATGGCGCCGACGGCATGCCGGGCATCATCGTGCCGCGGAAGTGCATCGGCGAACTGCGCAAGCTGCTCGACGAGGTCGAAGGTTCTGTGCAGATTTCGCTCTCCGCCAGCAAAATCCGCTTCGGCCTGGGCAACGCGATCCTGACCAGCAAGCTGATCGACGGCACTTTCCCGGATTACAGCCGGGTCATCCCGACCGCCAATGACAAGCTGCTCAAGATCGACCCGCGCAGCTTCGAGGAAGGTGTTGACCGCGTTGCCACCATCGCCACGGAAAAGACGCGCGCCGTCAAGATGACGCTGGACCGCGACAAGATCACCCTGTCCGTCACCAGCCCGGAAAACGGCACCGCGGCCGAAGAAGTGCCCGGCGCGTTCCAAGGCGAAGGCTTCGACATCGGTTTCAATGCTCGCTATCTGCTCGACATTCTCGGCCAGATCGACAGTGAACTGGTGGAACTGCATCTCGCCGACGCCGCCGCGCCGACGCTGATCCGGGAAGACGACCGCAGCCCGGCGCTCTACGTACTGATGCCGATGCGCGTCTGAGGATCGGCCGCGCGCTTCGAAAGCGCGGCTATTCTCAGCGCTTGCCGATGTCCTGATCGACGCTATGTCCAAGCTGTTGATCGGAGCGGGAAATGGCATGGGCCCAGTTGTCGGGAAAATCATGAGGGGATTGGGCGCGGCGCTGCTGTTTCTGGCGGTGACGCTGTGTCTGGCGGTTACCATCGTTCCACCCTTTCTCGACCGCATCTATTATGAAGGGCCGGTCAGCCGCCATTATGACGGCGCGCGTTTCTTCAATCCCGATGGGGAAAGGCGCTATCCCGCGCCGCCGGGCCATAACCAGCGCGGCTTGGTGGCACGCTGGCTGCTGCGGCAGGATGACCGACCCGCATGGCCCGACAGGGTGGCGGTAAAGCCCTCCCGCCCTCCGGCCTTCGCCGCGCCACGCGGCATGGTCGCCACCTGGGTGGGACATGCGACCGTGCTGGTTCAGGCGGCCGGCCTCAATATCCTGACGGACCCGATCTGGTCCGACTATGCCAGCCCCTTCCCGCCGCTGGGTCCGAAGCGGGTGACGCAGCCGGGCGTGCGCTTCGACGATCTGCCGAAGATCGACCTCATCCTTCTCAGCCACGATCATTATGATCATATGGACATTCCCACCCTGAAAAGATTGTGGGAGCGGGACAGGCCGAAGATCATCACCAGCCTGGGCAACGACATCATCCTGAAGGCGAACGGCATTCCTTCAACGGCGCTGGACTGGGGCCGTTCGACAAGCGGCGCTGCGCTGAACGGCCTGGGCGAGAATAGCGTGATCCAGTGCGAGAATTACGAGCATTGCCCGGATTATCGCGTCCATGTGGTGCGCAATCATCATTGGAGCAGCCGCTGGGGCACCGACCGAAACCGGGCGCTCTGGTCTGGCTTTTTCGTCAGCACGCGGGCGGGCAATATCTTCTTCGCGGGCGACACCGGCGCAGGCGACATGACATGGGCAGAGGAAGCGGCGCGGCTTGGGCCGATCAGGCTGGCGCTGATCCCTATCGGCGCTTTCCGCTTCTGGCCGGGACAGATGCAGTCGGACGCGCATATCGGACCGGAGCAGGCCGTGACGCTGTTCAAGACGCTGAATGCTTCAACCGCGATCCCCATCCACTGGGGGACCTTTCATCTCTCCTACGAGAAATGGGACACGCCGCCCAAATTGCTGGAACTGTATCTGCGCTGCGCCGGCATCGACCGTCAGCGTTTCGCGCCCTTGAAGGTGGGGCAGGCGATCCAGGTTCCGGCCTGGTCGCCCGCGCGGATCGGAAAGCGCCGCTGCGACGCGGATGCGGTTGCGCGGCTGGAATAGTCGGGCATGGCGTGCCGCCCTTCTCCCATTCCTGTCGCGATCAGGCGTCTGCCCACCGCCGTAACAGATTGTGATATACGCCAGTCAGCCGGATGACCTGCGCATCCTCATGCCCCAGCGTGCTGGCTAGCGCCTGAATGCTGCTGTCGAGATCGAACAGCATCTGGCGCGTCGCATCGTCCCGCACCATCGACTGGAGCCAGAAGAAGCTGGCCACCCGGCGTCCGCGGGTCACAGGCTCCACCCTGTGCAATGACGATGATGGATAGAGCACGGCATGGCCCGTCGGCAATTTCACCTGCTGCACGCCGAAATTCGTCTCGATCGTCAATTCCCCGCCGTCATAGCCGCCGGGCTCTTCCAGAAAAACGGTGATCGACAGGTCGGATCGGACGCGAAAGCCGGTACCCGCCTGTATCCTGACGGCATTGTCCACATGGGTGCCGAAGGCCTGCCCGCCCGCATAGCTGTTGAACAGTGGAGGGAAGACCTTGAGCGGCAGCGCGGCGGCGATGAACAGGGGCGATCGACCAAGGGCGTCCAGCACGATCTGCCCGGCCTGCTTCGCTTCGGCGCTATCCTCCGGCAATTGCAGGTTGTGCTTGGCGAGCGCCGACTGATGTCCGGAAGTGACGTTGCCGTCGACCCATTGCGCCGCGTCGATCAATGCGCGGACGCGCGTGACGGCCTGGTCGTCCAGCAGGTCGGGGATGACGGTCAGCATGCCGATGAAGAGATCCGGGCACGAAGGATGCAGGCCATGTCTCTCACTCTACTCCGCTGCGCAGGACGAAGGGGATTTCGACCACGCCCTTGACCCGCACGGGCTGGCCGTCGCACATCACGGGCTTCCAGCGCCAGCCGCGTACCGCGTCGCGCGCGGCATTGTCCAGTCGGGCAGAACCACTGCTCTGCGCGATGGAGAGGCTTTCCACCGCGCCATCCAGACCCAGCGTCAACGCAAGAAGGACGATCCCCTGCTCACGCTTGCGACGGCTCTCCACCGGATAGCGGGGCGGCTTGCCCGCAATCATCTGCGTGCCCAGGTCGCCGCCCTGAACGATGCTCGACCCCACGGAGATGGCGGGCGGCGCAGGGGGCGCGGGGACTGCCAGCGGCGGCGCGGGTGGTGCAGGAGGAACGATGGTGGGCGTGGTCGCCACGGTCGGCACCGGCGCCGGAGGTACTTTCACCAGCGGCGGCGGCGCGACGATCCTGCTCTGCGGCGGGGGCGGCGGAGCCTTCACAGATGGAGGCGGCGGCGGCATGAGATTCACGACCGACAGCCGGGCTTCCCGCATCCGATGCACATGATGCCGGGCATGGACCAGCGCGGCGATGATCACGGCATGAAGCAGGAGGATGACAAGGATGGCGGGGACGTTCACCCCGCTCCGGGCACCATAGCGGGCCGGAGCAGCGTCGAGTTGAACCGGCACGCTGGACAGGGATGGCCGCGCGGCAGACAGGGAGACGACCCCATCATCCCCACCCTCTTCCACAAATCTATCTGCTACGCGAAGCATGCCAGATCCCCTTTGCCGCCGTGCAGGCGAAGGCCGTCCATAACGCGAATCCTAATGCTACTCAATCGCATCTTTATATGGGATCGGGCGGGTGGCGACCCGAGGAGGATAGGAGTGCATCGCCACCCGCCCGTGTCCCCCGGCAAGGGACGATTGCCGGGGGACAGGATCGTCAGAACATGTAGTTGAGGCTGAACACGGCCGATCGGGTCGGAGCCGGCTGCGCCCAGCTGTTGTTGATGTTGGTGCGAACGGTGGTCACATATTTCTCGTTGGTGAAGTTCTGCACGTTCACCTGCGCCTTCAGTTTTTCCGTGATCGGATAGGACGCCATGAAACGGTGAATGGTGTAGCTGGGCACCCGGTAGCCGACATAGCTGTTGGCGACGAGCTGGGCGAGACTAGGCTGGTTCATCAGGAAGCTGCCCTGATAGGTCAGGCCATAGCCCAGCTCCAGCCCGAAGCCGAAGCGGTAGGTGGTGAACAGGCTGCCCGAATGCTTCGGCGTGTTGGTCAGCGAATAGCCCGCAGTCGGATCGGGGAAGGCAGTGCTGTTCGCGCAGGTGCCGGCTGCCGGATCGGTCGCGCCGGGATGGGCAAGGCAATAGTCGGAAACGCCCTGCTTGATCTTGCTCTTGAGATACATGTAGTTGGCCGAAATGGTCCAGTTGCTGGTGATGTTGCCCGACGCGCCGAAGGACAGGCCCTGCACCCGCTGGAAACCGTCCGTCGCCTGATCAGGCAGAAGCGGATCGCCCGACACGACCTTGATCTGGTTGCGATCATTGCGGAACAGCGCCAGCGTCAGCAGCAACTGCTTGTCGAAGAGGTCCGCCTTCGCGCCGATCTCGTAATTCTTCGTGGTCTCGGGCCTGACATTGCAGGAGCCGCCACCGCCGGCCACATTGTCCGCCGTACAGCTGCCGTCGACCGACGATTTCGATGGCAGCTTGGAGTTGCCGAAAGCGACATACAGGCTGGTATCTGGCGTCGGCTTCACGACAGCGCCCACGCGGAAGGAGAAGAGATTGTCATCGATCTCCAGCCGGTTGCCGACCGTGCTGATCTGGCCGAGCTGCGCCGACCCGCCGGTCGTGTTGTAGGTGAAGGTGCGGTTGAAGCCCCGGACCTTCTCATAACGGATACCGCCGTTGATCTCGAACCAGTCGGTGAACTTCATCGTGTCGAACAGATAGGCGGCATAGCTGGTCTGCTCGCCCACATTATGCGTGCCGAGGGTGAAGTTGACGGGGCCGACATAATTGTTGCTGCCATAGACGCGCGCCAGGCCGGAGGTCGCGGCCGGGCCGACGATGCCCGACGACGGATCAGCTATGTTCACCAGCGGCAGGTAGAAGCCCAGGCTGGCGGCAGCATTATAGGCCGGGTTGGCCGCACCCGCGCCGGTTGCCGGGGCCGTAAAGGGCGCGGCATAGGGATCGAAGCCGTTTGCGGTGCGGCCCAGGCTGCCCTGCAACTGGTCGTAACGCTCCCACAAGGCAGAGCCGCCGACGACCAGCGTATGGCCGATGCCGCCAGTGTCGAAATCGGCGCTGAGGTCGATCTGGTTATAGGCGGTCTCATTGGTGATGAAACGCTGGTTCCCGCGACCGCCCGTCGGTACATAATAGCCCACCGGAATGGTCAACGTCTCGCCCGCCGCTGTTGTCCCGATGCGCTGGGTGCAGGCGCCGCCGGTGTCCGGATTGAAGCCGGCCGCCGTGCCGTTGTCGAGGCAGAAGACACCGTTCGGCTGGCTGGTCACCGTATCCTGGCGGATATGTTCGTAGCGCGTCAGGTTGCGGACCTTGACGGTATCGCTGAAGGCATGGCTGAAGATCGCCTGCAACGACTTGGTCTTGCTGTCCTGCCGGTCCAGATTGGCGAAGCCGTAATAGCCGGAACGGTCGAACTGCTTGAGGATGCCGCCCAGCGCCGGGAAATAGCGGATGCCATATTGCGGCATCGCCTTGTCATCCAGATATTCCCCCTGCAGCGTCAGGCTGGTCGGGCTGTCGATACCGATCGTGATGGCGGGCGCGACGCCCCAGCGCTTGTAATCCTCGACATCGCGACCGGGCACGTCATTGGCGTGATAGACGGCATTGAGGCGCACCGCGATCAGGTCGTTGACACGCTTGTTCGCATCGATGGTCGCGCGATAATAGTTGTCGGTGCCGATCCCTGCATTGAGGATGATCTGGTCGTCGGCCAGCGGGCGCTTCGTAACCAGGTTGATCGTGCCGGCAACCGAACCGCCACCGTTCATGACCGAATTGGCGCCGTTGGTGACTTCGACCTGCTCGATATTATAGACTTCGTTGCGGTTCAGGAATGCCCCGGATCGCACGCCATCGACCGTCACGTCGTTCTTCGCGTCCTGCCCGCGCAGGATGATGCGATCGCCATAGCCGAAGCCGCCCTCGCCAGCGCCAAAGGTGATGCCTGGAACCGTGGACAGCACTTCGCGCAGCGTCAGCAGGTTCTGCTGCTGGATGGTTTCCTTGCCGATCACGGTGATGGTCTGAGGCGTATCGAGCAGCGGGCGAGTATATTTGGGCGATTCGGCCTTCTCTACCTTGACGGGGGATTCGTCGATCGCCGTATCGGTGACCGTCATCCCGCCGAGCCTGGGCCCCTGCGCATCATCCTGGGCTTGGGCGGACGATGCGAACGCCATGGCGCCGACGCAGCTCAGCGCCAGGAAGGAAGGCCGTGACAGTGCTTTGGACATGAAAACAGAACCCCTTTCTTGAAACTTGAGGGGTCTGCTATTGCGACTTGTTCGCAGAGTCAACGCTATTGCGAATAATTATTATTTTATGATCGTATAGTGTCGTCGAAGAGCCAGCACCTTATGGCGCTGCCAAGGTTGGGTGGGTCGGCCGCCGCCATGCGGGCCACATCTATGCGCGCGATCAACGCGTTTACCGGCAAACCCTCTCGCGCAGCGGCCGCGCGAAGGGCTTGCCAGAATATCGGCTCAAGGCTGATCGCGGTCTGATGGCCCGCAATGGTCACGCTGCGCTTGACCGGCGGAGCGAAGGGCGATGTCGCCGACGCCGAAGCGCCTTGGGAACGCCCCTCCTCTTCCATCAGTACATGTGCTGGCCGCCATTGATCGACAGCGTGCTGCCGGTCACGAAACCGCCGTCCTCGCTGCAGAAAAAGGCGACCCCACGGGCTATTTCCTCGGCGCGGCCCAGGCGGCCGACGGGAATCTTGGCCACGATCTTCTCCAGCACCGGCGGCGGCACTGCGGCTACCATGTCCGTATCGATATAGCCCGGCGCGATCGCGTTGACGGTGACGCCATATTTTGCGCCTTCCTGCGCCAGCGCCTTGGTGAAGCCATGGATGCCTGACTTGGCGGCGGCATAGTTGACCTGACCATATTGGCCCGCCTGGCCGTTGATCGAACCAATATTGACGAAACGGCCCCAGCCGCGTTCCCGCATTCCCCCGAAGGTCGCCTTCGCCATGTTGAAGCAACCGCCCAGATTGATGCGCATCACCTCGTTCCAGTCGTCAAAGCTCATCTTCGCCAGCACGCCGTCGCGCGTGATGCCGGCATTGTTGACCACGACATCGATCGGTCCCAGCGCCTCTGTCACCTGCGCGCAGCCGTCCAGGCAGGCCTGGTGGTCGCCCACGTCCCATTTGAAGGAGGCTATGCCGGTCTTTTCCGAAAAGGCCTGCGCCTTGGCGTCATTGCCGGCATAGTTGGCCGCGACCGTGAACCCCATCTCCTTGAGGGCCAGGCTGATTGCCTCGCCAATTCCACGTGTTCCGCCCGTGACGACTGCAACTTTGCTCATGGTGGCTCTCCTTCAAAAAACGGGACGAAACTTATCTCTCCAGCCAGCCAGCCAGTTCGCGACGGGCCAGATCTTCATACAGATTAATAGCGTCCGAAGACGCGTTCAAACAACTCAAATGGACAAAATTATTACCGCCGGAAGCGATAAAGTCCTCTTTACCGCGAATGGCGATTTCCTCTAGGGTTTCTAGGCAGTCCGCCGAAAATCCGGGGGTCAGGACAGCAACATTCCGGACATTTTCGGAAGGGAGCTGGCGCAGCACCTCATCCGTCGCCGGACCCAGCCATTTCGCAGGGCCAAAACGCGATTGAAAGGTGACGCGCACCTCCCGCCCCAATGCCTCGCCCAGCAGCCTTGCGCTATCGACGCATTGGTCGCGATAGGGATCGCCCAATTGCCTTGTGCGCTCCGGCATGCCGTGGAAGCTGGCGATCAGCAGGTCCGGCGCGAAATCCAGCGAGGCGAGTTGCGCCTGCGTCGATGCGCGCAGCGCCTCGATATAAGCCGGATCGACATGATAGGGCGGCAGCGTGCGGATCGCCGGTTGCGCCCGCATCTTTGCGAGCGCGGCATAGGCGGCGTCGAGCGCACTGGCCGTCGTCGCCGCGCAATATTGGGGGTAAAGCGGCGCCAGAAGGATGCGATTGCACCCGGCGGCGACCATGGCTTCCAGCCGCGCGCCGACCGCCGGATTACCATAGCGCATCGCCCAATCCACCATCACGTCCGGACCCATCCGTTCCTGCATGGCGTGGGCGGTATCACGCGTGTAAACCGCGAGCGGTCCCCCCTCCTTCATCCAGACCTGGCGATAGGCATGGGCGGATTTCCTGGGACGCGTCAGCAGGATCGGGCCGCGCAATATCGGCTGCCACAGCAATGGCGGGATTTCCACGACGCGGCGGTCGGACAGGAATTCGGCAAGATAGCGCCGCACCGACGCAGGGTCCGGGCCATCGGGCGTGCCGAGATTGATAAGGAGCAGGCCGATCTTGCCCACAGGCTTCACCCTTCCATCAGCAGGGGCACGGTGCGGAAACGCCGCCCGGCGGTGGTGAACAGTGCATTGGCGACAGCGGGCGCCACCAGCGGGGCGCCGAGATCGGTCAGCCCGGCGGGGGGCGCGGTGCTGCGCACCAGTTCAACGGTAACCTCCCCCACATCGCCGAGGCGGGGGAGGTCCATCCGGCCCAGAATCGCCCGCGTCGGCATGCCCTTCGCATAGGGGACGGACGCACCCATGGCGAAGGCCAGGCCGTGGATCAGGCCGCTTTCGACCTGCTGTCTGGCGACGTCGGGATTGATCTGCTCCCCCCCATCAACGGCAGCGATGATCCGCGACACCTGGAGCTTGCCCTCGGCTATGCCCGCCTCCACCATGACGGCGATGAAGGCGCCGTTCATCACATGCGCCGCCAGCCCCTGCCCGCTTCCCTCTATGCCGCCCTGCCAGCCGCCCATCGCGCCCACCGTGGTCAGGCAATGTGCGAGCCGGGGATTGCCGCCCAGCATCTGGATGCGGAAGGACATCGCCTCCATCTGCGCCTGATGGGCAAGTTCGTCCATGAAGCTTTCGGTGAAGAAAGCTCCGTGCAGATGCGCGTTGCCGCGCGCGAACCCCAGGGGCAGGCCGACATCGGCCGGAAAGTGATCCACCGCCCAATTGGGCACGGCATAGGGCAGTTCCATGCCCGCCACCGCCAGCCGGGTGGACGTGCCGGCGGCATCGGCACCGGCTTCATATGCGGGTTTGCCGTGGGCGATGCGCGCCCATGTCTGGGTCATGGCGCAGGGGGCGGCAACCTTCGCCGACCAGCCTTCGACCGCTCCGTTGCGACCCAGCTTGCCCGCCATGCGCGC
>Ga0207639_10002356_pt1 | contig 12694 bp, 10 predicted proteins | sample KBSCornC32_FD_184299 | JGI IMG/M metagenome (GOLD analysis project Ga0207639, IMG submission 184299) | Corn rhizosphere microbial communities from Kellogg Biological Station, Michigan, USA - KBS Corn C3-2 (SPAdes) (version 2) | ecosystem: Host-associated > Plants > Roots > Rhizosphere > Soil ...
ATGAATCCGTTGACGCCCCATCCGCAGCCTTACTCACGGAACGACAGGCTCCGCCCGTGTCAAGCGGTTGTACACAGCCACTCGCGGCCGGGGCGAACATGCTGCGTGCGCACGCGCGAATCCCGCGAATACGCCGGCAACCGCACGTAAGTCATTGAATGGGAATGCGCATTACAGATTGATTAAACTTTCACCAACCTGTATCGCACGGCTTGGTTTCGCGCCTCGCGCAGGGCTCGCGACGCAGTGATCCACAGAGTTATCCACACATGTTGTGGATAAGCATGTTTTCCCCATAGTCATGGTGACTTAGGGGGTTTTTCTGATGGTTACGTGAGAAACCGACCGCAAGCGGTCCGGCGTGCTGCCGTCGCCCGGACTACACTGCATCCTGCGCGGGTTTTCCGCCATCCGCCGGCCATGACTTCGATCCTGCGCGTCGCCCTGCCCGTCCCGTTGCACACGTTGTTCGACTACCGCGAAGGCGCCGCCGAGGCGGCCGTCGGCTGCCGCGTGCGCGTGCCGTTCGGGCGCCGCGAGCTGGTCGGGATCGTCGCCGAGCGCGTCGACGGGTCCACCCTCGACGAGGCGCGCCTCAAGGTCGCGGGCGCGGTGCTCGACGAGGCACCGCTGCTCGGCGGCGAGCTGCTCGCGAGCCTGCGCTGGGCCGCGCGCTATTACCAGCATCCGCTCGGCGAAGTGCTGTTCGCGGCGTTGCCGACGAGCCTGCGCAACGCCCGTGCGCTGCCCGCCGCGGGCATCGCCGCGGTCGAACTCACCCCCGCCGGCGCCACGGCGCTCGCGGACGGCGCGCCGCGCCGGGGCACGCGCATCGCGACGTTGCTCGAATCGCTCGCCGACGGCCCGCTCGCGACGGCGCAGCTCGATGCGCTGGCCGGCGCCGCCGCGCGACGCAACGCGCTCGCGCGCGGCTGGATCGCCGCGTGCCGGCTCGCCGCCCCTGCGCGAGTGACAGCCGCCGTCGCCGGCCCGCCGCTGAACGACCCCCAGCGGGACGCCGCGACCGCGGTGATCGCCGCCGCGGGCGGCTTCGCGCCGTTCCTGCTCGACGGCGTCACCGGCAGCGGCAAGACCGAGGTCTACCTCGAGATCATCCGCGATTGCCTCGCACGCGGCCGCCAGGCGCTCGTGCTCGTGCCGGAGATCGCCTTGACGCCGCAGGCGCTGCGGCGCTTCCGCGCGCGCCTCGGCGTCGAGGTCGCCGCCTTGCACTCGGGCCTCGGCGACGTCGAGCGCGCGCGCGCCTGGCTCGCCGCGGCGCGCGGCGAAGCGCCGCTCGTGCTCGGCACGCGCTCGGCCGTGCTCGTGCCGCTCGCCCGGCCCGGCGTGATCGTCGTCGACGAGGAACACGATGCCTCGTACAAGCAGCAGGAAGGCTTCCGCTATCACGCGCGCGACCTCGCGGTCGTGCGCGCGAAGGCGCTCGGCATCCCGATCGTGCTCGGCTCGGCGACGCCGTCGCTCGAGAGCCTCGCCAACGTCGACGCGCAACGCTACCGCCCGCTCCGCCTCGACCATCGCGCCGGCCGCGCGCAACCGCCCGCGCTGCGCGTGGTCGACCTGCGTCGCCAGCGCCTGCAGCACGGCCTCGCCGCGCCCGCGATCGAGGCGATCGCGGCGTGCATCGGCCGTGGTGAACAGGTGCTCGTGTTCCGCAACCGACGCGGCTACGCGCCCGTGCTGCTCTGCCACGACTGCGGCTGGAGCGCGCGCTGTCCCGACTGCGAGCGCGCGCTCACCCTGCACAAGCGCGAGCATCGCCTGCGCTGCCATCACTGCGGCCACGAGGAAGGCGTGCCGAACGCGTGCCCGTCGTGCGCGGGACTCGCCCTGCACGCGCTCGGCGAAGGTACCGAGCGGCTCGAGGACGCGCTCGGCGCGCAGTTCCCCGGCGTGCCGGTCGTGCGCGTCGATCGCGACACCACGCGCGGGCGGCGCCTGCGCGACGCGCTGCTCGACAGCCTGCCCGAAGCCGGCGCGCGCATCCTCGTCGGCACGCAGATGCTCGCCAAGGGCCACGACCTGCCGCACCTCACGCTCGTCGTCGTGGTCGGCGTCGACGAAGGCCTCTACAGCGTCGACTTCCGCGCCGGCGAGCGGCTCGGCCAGCTCGTCGTGCAGGTCGCCGGTCGCGCCGGTCGCGCCGACAGGCCCGGCACGGTGATCCTGCAGACGCACGATCCCGCGCACCCGCTGCTCGGGGTGCTGCTCAACGGTGGCTATCGCGCGCTCGCCGCACGCCTGCTCGAGGAGCGCCGCAGCGCCGGCCTGCCGCCGTTCACGCAGTTCGCACTGCTGCGCGCGGATGCGCCGCAGCAGGACGTGCTCGACCGGTTCCTTCGATCGGCCGCGGCCGCCGCGACCGCGGCACCCGGCGTGACGCTGCACGGTCCGCTCGCCGCGCCGATGCCGCGGCGTGCCGGCGCGTGGCGCGCGCAGATCCTCGTCGAGGCCGACGAACGCTCCACGCTGCAGGCGTTCCTGCCCGGCTGGCTCGACGCGGTGCGCGCACTGACCGACGAGCGCCGCGTGCGCTGGTCGATCGACGTCGACCCGGTCGATCTCTATTGAGCGTTGCGCGCGTCAGCGCGCGCGCAACGGCCCGAATCCCTCGAAGCCGTCGGCGAAGATCCAGTCGTCCTGCGCCACCTGCACCACCGCGCGCCGGCGCAGGTAGTTCGCGTCGAGTCCGTTCAGCAGCAAGGTGTGGCCGTCCGGCGTGACGCCGTTGACGAGCAGGTCGACCCAGTCGGACGCGCCGAACTCGATGCCCCAGCCGGCGAGGAACGCGGTGATGTCCTGCGGGCCCGCGGCTGCGGTCCAGTAGAAGCCGTGGTTGGTCGGACCGAGGTTCGGGTCGAACACGACGTAGCTGCCGACGACGACGTCGCCGTCCTCGCTCGATTCGAACGCGTACGTCACCGCGCCCGCCTGCGCGCCCTCGGGCAGGTCGAGGTAGTCGAGGCCGATGCCTGCGCGCCAGCGCCACGCGCGCGGATCGCCGAGGCCGTTCTCGACGCCGGCGCCGACGATGACCGAGCAATCGCTGTTGCAGCCGATCGCCTGGCCGACGCGCTGGCCGTTGCCGTCGGTGATCCAGCTCGGCACGCCGTCGTCCCAGCGCAGGCCGTAGCGCGTGAAGTCGCCCGGCGCGGGCTCGCCGAAACCGGCGACGACGCGACCGTCGTTCGACGCGGCCCACGCCTGCGCACTGAAGCCGTCCACGGGCAGCGCGAGCGGCACCTGGCCGCCGGCCGCGGTCCACGACCACGGCAGCTGCGGCCACGGACCTTCGGGCGGCGGCACCGCGGGCTCGGCCGAACCGGTCAGCACGCTGCCGTCGTAGGAGACGCCGAACACGGATGCGTTGCCGAGCGTCGCACTCGCGCCGCTGATGCGCGCCCAGTCGGTGCCGCCGGTCCAGAGTTCCGGCGCGGCGACCGGCGCTTCGCCGCCGTCGTCGAAGTAGCCGGTCGTCGCGATCGCGCTGCCGTCCTTGGAGATCAGCGGCGTGATGTTGTCGAGCGTGAACGTCAGGCCGCCGCCGAGCACCTCCGGCGTGGCGCCGGGCTGCCAGCGCACGACGAAGCCGTCCGGGTAGACGACGCCGATCACCGTGCCGTCCGCGGTGATGTTGCTGACGCCGGCGACCGCGTAGCCCTCGGGCGCGGGCAGCTCGGTCAGCGTCACCGTGTCGGCGAGGGCGCCCGATGCGCCGCAGAGCAGCAACGCCGCGCACAGCGGACGCAGGGACGGGCGGGCGGGCGACGGTGACGCGATCATGGACGGCTCCGGCAGTCGGTGTGTGCCGCCAGCTTCGGTTCGTGCCGACGCAGCGTCACTCCAAGCGCGTTCCAAGCGCATGACGAGCGCGTCCGTGGTGCATGACGAATGCATTCAGGGCGTGGCCGGAGGCTCCGGAGGCGCGAGCAGCGCGGCCGGGATCTCGCGTTCGCCGGCGAGCGCCTGCGCCTGGCGCAACGCGTTGAACCACGCCTCGCGCGGGCCGAGTTTGCGGAACAGCCGCAACTGCAGCAGCGCGCTGTCGAAGTCGCGCGCGGCCCACGGCGCGACGCGGCCGATCCCCGCGACCGCGGCGTCGCGCGCGCCGGCGTCGAGCAGGAACGGCCCCTGCACCGCCGCGACTGCGACGATCTCGGCGGGCACGCCGCGCCGGTCCGCGCTGGCCGCCGCGTGCTGCAGCCAGGCGCCCGCGCAACCGCCGTCGTGCAGGTGGATGCACCACTCGGCCATCGCGAGGGCGTCGTCGACCACGCCGGGCTCGGTCGCCGCGGTGACGGATGCTTCGCGTGAGCGATCGAGCAGTACGCGCGCCGCGTCGTCGCGGCCGAGCGCGAGCAAGGCGCGTTGCTGCACGCGCACGACCGCGCTGCGATCGCCGTCGGCACCCGATGCCGGCCACTCCGCGAGCGCCTCCGCGGCCGCTCGCGCCGCGTCGTCCCAGCGCTGCTCGCGCGCGGCGAGATCGGCTTCGAGCGCGCGCAGGCGTGCCTGCAGCACGCGGTTGCCCGACATCGCGATCGCCGCCGCCTGCTGCAGGGCGGCGCGGCCTTCGCGATAGCGGCCCGCGCCGGCTTGCACCTGCGCGCGATTGAGCAGCAGGTCGACGCGCTGGTCGGGATCGGTGATGCGCTCGCGCAATGCCGACGCGCGCTCGACCGTCGCCCAGGCTTCGTCCCGCTGCAGCATCGCGAGCTGCGCCTCGACGATGCCGGTCAGGGTCAGCAGCAGTTCGTGCAGCGCGCCGTACGACTGGAAGCGGTCGGCCGCGCCGGGCAGGTAGTCGAGCGCGGTCGCGGGACGACCGCGGTACAGCTCGAGCATGCCGAGGTTCGCGTCGACGCGCGTGACGCCGAGCGTGTCGCCGCCGCCTTCGAGGTCGACGCGCGCGGCGCCGAAGTCGGCGAGCGCTTCGTCGTAGCGATGCGCGGCGACGCGGCTGTTCGCGCGACCGAGCAGCGCCTGGCCACGCGCGAGCGAGCCGTGCGTGCCGAGCAGCGCGAGCGCGGCGTCGAAGTCGCGGCCGCCGTCGTCGAACGCGCCGCGGCGCACGCGCGTCGCGCCGCGCGCGATCAGCACGTCGGCGCGCAGGCGCGTGTCGGCTTGCGTCGCCGGCTGCGCGAGCACGTCGTCGAGCGCGGCCTCGGCGCGGTCGAGGCGGCCCGCGCGCAGGTCGACCTGGGCGAGCCGCCAGGCGAGCTGCGCCGGCTGCGCCGCGAGCTGCGGCGACGCACCGAGGATCTCGCGCGCGGTGTCGAGCTCGTTGGCGAGCATCGCTGCGCGCGCGCGCTGCAGCGTTTCGTCGAGCGCCGCATCGGATTCGCGCGCATTCGGCGGCGCGCGCCGGCCGAGTGCGGCGAGCAACAGGTCGCCCGCGCCGCGTGCGGCGTCGATCGCGTCGTGCGCGGCGAACGTGACCGGGATCGCGATGCCGTGCTCGGGCTCCGCCGCGAGATCGACGCGCCAGCCGCCGGCGTCGTGGTGCGCGCGGCCGCGCACGAGGTAGCGCGCGCCGGTCGCGCCGCGCACGCCGGCTTCGGCAGGGTCCGTCGCCGGCGCGGCGAGCAGGCCGAGCACGTTCTCGCTCGGCGGCACCGCGAGGCCGGCCTGGCGCAGGCGCTCGGCGACGAGGTCCATCGCACCGAGGCGCACCCACGCGTCCTCGCGCAGGCCGTCGACCTGCAGCGGCAGCACGGCGAGCGTTTCGCCGCCCGCGATGCCGTGCGTCGCCACCGGCGGCGCGACACGCCGCGCGAGCAGCAGCGCGGCGACGAGCACGAGCACGGCGAGGACGAGCGCGATGGCGACGACGATGCGTCGCGACCGAGGCTTCGATGCGCCGCGCGCGGACGGCGCGGCGGCGTCGGTACCCGCGTCGCGCGCGTCGGCTTCGATCTCGCGCGCGTCGGCGACCCAGCGATAGCCGTAGCCGGCGATCGTGCGGATCGTGTGCTGCACGTTGCCGTCGTCGCCGACCGCGCGGCGCGCGCGCAGCACGATCTGGCCGAGCTGCGCGTCGGAGACGTTGGAACGGCCGAACACCGCCTCGACGAGCTCGTCGCGGCCGACCGCCCGATCGCGATGCGCGAGCAGGTGTTCGATGCATTCGAACGTGCGGCGCGGCAAGGTCACGCGGCGCGCGCCGCGCCACAGCTCGCGCGCGGACGGCAGGAAGCGGTACTCGCCGAATTCGAAACCGGTCGCGGTCATCTGCCGAGGGTAACGCGCGTCGCGCGAGCTGACGAGGCGCGCGAATGTCCGTGTCCACCGCCGGACGGCGTTCCCCGGGGCCTCGCTGTCACGAGAGGCGCGCCATGTCCCCCTGCACCCTCCGCCACGTCGCACGGCGGACCCTGCCGTCGATGCTGTTTCCCCTCGCCCTCGCGTCGATCGCGCCGGCCGGCGCCGCGACGCGGACCTGGCCCGGCGCGGCGCCGTGCGCGACGACGCTGCAGGCGTGCATTGCCGGCGCCGACGCCGGCGACGTCGTCGAGGTCGCGAGCGACGGGCCGATCAACGAATCGCTCGAGATCTTCGGCAAGAGCTTGACCTTGCGCGCCGCGGCGGGCTTCTCGCCGGTGCTGCAGGCGGGCCAGTCCACCGACGTCATCGACGCGTTCGGCGCGAACACGCAAGTTGCGATCGTGATCGAAGGCCTGACCGTCCGCGACGGCACGATCACGGCCTATCAGGGCGGCAGCGGCGCGTTCGGCGTGACGATCCGCAACAACGTCGTCGAAGCCGGCGGCCTCGACGCCAACTTCACCGCGATCCGCGTCACCACGTTCGGCGCCACGCCGACCGGGCCGGTGAACGTCGCCATCGTCGACAACGACATCCGCCTCGGCTTCCTCGGCGGTGACGACATCGTCGCGATCGTCGTCGAGGACCTGCCCGGGCCGACGATCGCGACGATAGAACGCAACACGGTCGGCGACGGCGGGCCATCGAGCACGTACGGCGCGATCCGCGCGCGCAACGTCGCGGGCGTCGCCGACCTGCTGCTGCGGAACAATCGCATTGCCGCGGCGGGCTACAACGGCGGCATCGTGCTCGTGCAGGATGGCGCGGGCGGCACGCTCGATGCGCGCGTGCTCAACAATCTCGTGACCGGAGCGATCGACTTCACGGGCCCGCAGCCCGGCGGGGTCTCGCTGCTCGCGAGCGCGGGCACCCTGCACGCCGACGTGTTCGGCAACACGCTCGTCGGCAACGACACCGGTTTCATCGCGAGCAAGGGGGCAGGCGCGAGCCTGACCGGCACGCTCGCCAACACGCTCGTCGCGGACAACGCGTCACGCGGCGTCATCATCGGCGCCGCTGCGGGCGCGGATTTCGCCAACGAGCACGACCTCGTGTTCGGCAACGGCACCGACGACTTCACGCCGGGCGCCGGCACCGTGCAGGCCGATCCGTCGTTCGTCGGCGCCGGCGATTTTCATCTGCGCAGCGATTCGCCTGCGCGAGACGCCGGCAACTCGGCGTTCACGACGGACATTCCCGTCGACCTCGACGGCGCGCAGCGCGTCGTCGGCGCGGCCGTCGACATCGGCGCGTGGGAGGTCGGCGACGCGATCTTCGCGAACGGCTTCGAGGCGTGACAGCGCGGCGACAGGCGTGACGATCGCGTGGCGAAGGCGACGCGACCGCGTCAATCCGCGAGGGTTTCGACCGAAAGCAGGCTGATCGCACCGTCGGAGCCGCCGGCGACACAGGCTGAAATCGCGTCGGAGAACTCCTCGGCGAATGCCGCGCCGGTCGCGTCGTGGTCGTTGTCGCCGCGCAGGATCAGCCGCGTGCCGTCCCATTCGCAGGTGACGTCGCGGTGCCACGGCCGGTGCGTGAATTCCTCGGCGATGTCGGCCGCCGCGGCTGCACCGAGATCCAGCGGAATGCCGTCGCAGGCGAGGGTGATGCGGTACATGCTTCCCGATCCGTCGCGTTCCTGGCCGATCGGGGGATTATCGGCACGCGCACCGTCGCCGCAAGACGCAAAAAAAAGGCGGCCCGTGGGCCGCCCTTCTTCGATCACGCATCGTGTTCGATGCTCACGCCTCGAACAGGGCGCGCATCTTCTTCATCGCGTTCGCCTCGATCTGGCGGATGCGCTCGGCCGACACGCCGTACTGGTCGGCGAGTTCCTGCAGCGTCGCCTTCTCGCCGTCCTTGAGCCAGCGGCGCTGGATGATGTCGCGCGAACGCGCATCCAGGCGCAGCAAGCCGCGCTGCAAGGTGTCCAGGCTCGACTCTTCTTCCGACTCGCTCTCGACCAGGCCGTACGGATCGGCCGCATGGTCGATCAGGAACGCCGCCGGCGCGGGCTTCTCTTCCTCGTCGGCATCGACCGGCGCGTCGAACGCGACGTCGCGGCCGTTGAGGCGCGCTTCCATCTCCATGACGGTCGCCGCCGGCACGCCGAGTTCCTTCGCGACCGTGTTGACCTCTTCGGCGTTCATCCAGCCGAGGCGCTTCTTCGACTTGCGCAGGTTGAAGAACAGCTTGCGCTGCGCCTTCGTCGTCGCCACCTTGACGATGCGCCAGTTGCGCAGGATGAATTCGTGCATCTCGGCGCGGATCCAGTGCACCGCGAACGAGACCAGACGCACGCCGTGGTCGGGGTCGAAGCGCTTCACCGCCTTCATGAGGCCGATGTTGCCTTCCTGGATGAGGTCGCCGACCTGCAGGCCGTAGCCCGAATAGCCGCGGGCGACGTGCACGACGAAGCGCAGGTGCGACAGCACCATCCGCTTGGCGGCGTCGAGATCGTTGTTTTCATTGAAACGGCGCGCGAGGTCCTGCTCCTCGTCCTGACTCAGCATCGGGATCTGGTGGACCGCATTCACATACGCGTCGAGGCTTCCGACCGCACTCGGCACCGGGAATTGGCTGGCGACCAAGGTATTGCTCATTCGTCTGGACTCCTCACTGCTACCCACTTTAGCACTCGGTTCCTTGGAGTGCTAAGAACGGCCAGAGTTCCGGACCGGCGATCCCGCCGGCCCATTACTGAACTTGGCGGTATTGTACTAGGAAGTTTTCTAAATAGCGTTAGCGGCAGCGAAACAGTGTGTCCCGCGCTGAAATGCTAACTCGCTGATTTTGCTAGGCCAGTGGCGAAGGTCATGCCCGCGGGCCGCTCACGCGGAGGGCATCGCCCCGGTTTCGAGCGCCGCGCGCTCCGGCAGGCGCCAGTCGATCGGGGCGTGTCCGCGCTGGCGCAGGTACGCGTTCGCGCGCGAGAAATGGCCGCAGCCGATGAAGCCGCGATGCGCCGACAGGGGCGACGGGTGCGGCGCCTTGAGCACGAGGTGGCGCTGGCGATCGATCAGGCCGCCCTTCTTCTGCGCATAGCTGCCCCAGAGCAGGAACACGAGGCCGTCACGCTCGCGGTTGAGCGCGTCGATACACAGGTCGGTGAAGCCTTCCCAGCCCTTGTTCTGGTGCGAGCCGGCGAGGCCGCGCTCGACCGTGAGCACCGCGTTGAGCAGCAGCACGCCCTGCTTCGCCCACGGCACGAGGCAGCCGTGGTCGGGCCGGGCGATGCCGAGGTCGCGCTGGATCTCCTTGAAGATGTTGTCGAGCGACGGCGGCGGCGGTACGCCGGGCGGCACCGAGAAGCACAGGCCGTGCGCCTGACCCGGGCCGTGGTACGGGTCCTGCCCGAGGATGACGACGCGGACTTGATCGAACGGCGTCGTGTCGAGTGCCGCGAAGATCAGCGGGCCGGGGGGATAGATGACCTTGCCCGCGCGCTTCTCCGCGCGCAGGAACTCCGACAGCGCGAGCATCCCGGGCTGCTCGAGCGCAGCGCCGACGCGCGCCTTCCACGACGGCTCCAGCCGGACGCGGTCCTCGCTCACGCCGACGCGCCCGCCTGTTCGCGCACGCGGCGCGCGACGCGCAACTGGAACTGCAGCTTGTTGACGAGCAGCCGCTCCTCGATCGGCTTGTGCACGAGGTCGTTCGCGCCCGCGCGCAGCAGGCCGGCCTGGTTCGCGGGGTTGTCGTCGCCGGTCATCACGAGCACGGGCAGCTCGCCCTTGGGATAGCCGAACTGGCCGCGGATGCGCTCGAGCAGGTCGCCGCCGCTGAGCTCGCCCTTGAGGTTGACGTCGGTGAGGACGAGGTCGGTGCCGGGTCCTTGGCCCTGCGCGCGCGAGGTCTCGAGCAGGGCGAGCGCGTCCTCGACGCTGACGACGTGGGCGACCTTGAAGCCGCACTTCTCCATCATGCGCCGCGTCGCGAGCGCGACCACGCGGCTGTCCTCGACGTAGAGCACGTTGCCTTCGATCTGCTCGGCCGGCTTGACGTAGCCGCGGATGAACGCGGCGAGCGCGTCGAAGCCGAGCGCCTTGTCGAAGTAGTCGGTGACGTGGCTGGACAGCGTTCGCGCGACGAGGCGCTCCTGCACGTCGCCGGAGACGACGATGACCGGGATGTAGGCCTGGTTGCCGCTCTCGCGCACGAGGCGCGCGAGTTCGAGACCGTCCATGTCGGGCAGGCGCAGCGCGGTGGTGACGAGGTCGATCACGCCCTCGGCGAGATGGCGCTGCGCGTCGGCGCCGCTGCCGCAGCCGACCACGACCGCGTTCGGCAGCTCCGTCTTGAGCACGCGTTCGATCAGCTGGCGCACGACGCGCGAACCGTCGACGACGAGCACGCGCGGCTCGTCGCTGGAGATGTGCCGGGTCAGCGAAACGTCGCCGCTCATGCCGGACGCCCCGCGGCGAGGTGGCGCGCGGTCGCGATCCACGCACCGCACCAGCCGAGCAACGCGCTCGCTGCGGCGACCGCGGCGGCGACACCGGGGTCGAGCCCGTGCAGCGCGAAGCGGTTCGCGTAGCTCTCGACGAGGCGCGCGACCGGTTCGGCCAGCGCGACCTCGACCACGACCACGACGAGCAGCGCGAACACCGCACCGAGCAGGCCGTACCACAGACCCGCGTAGAGGAACGGCCGGCGCACGAAGCCGTTGCTCGCACCGATCATCTGCATCACCGAGATTTCCGCCGCCCTCGCCTGGATATCCATGCGCACCGTATTGCCGATCACGAGCAGGGTCGCCAGCGCGAGCAGCACCGCGACCACCGCGACGACACGCTCGCCGAAATGCAGGATGCCCCCGAGCTTGCGCCGCCACGCCGCGTCATACTGCACCAGATCGACGCGCGTGTCCGCCTGCATCGCCGCAACGAGCGGCGGATCTTCGCTCGCGCCGGAGTCGCGCGGCGTGACGACGAGCACGCTCGGCAACGGGTTGGACTGCAGCGCGTCGAGCGCCTCGCCGAAGCCGGACAGGTCGCGGAACTCCGCCAGTCCCTGCTCGGGCGTGCGCAGCAGCACCGCGGCCACGTCGTCGCGCCGGCGCAGCTCGGCGGCGAACGCATCGGCGTGCCGCGCATCGAGCGCGGGCTTGAGGAACAGGGTGATCTCGCGCGCCTCGCGCAGGCCCCCGGACAGCTCGCGCGCGTTGTCGAACACGACCCAGAACAGCAGCGGCAGCGCGATCGCGAAACCGAGCACGAGCACGGTCAACAGGGTCGCCCACGGTCGCGCGGCGAGCCGGCCGAGGCTCGAGAAGAAGCTGTAGAAATGCTGGTCGCGCCAGGCGGCGAGGCGCTCGCCGACCGGAGCGCGCGGCCCGCGCGGCTCGGCGCCCTTCTTCGCGGGCGGCGCCGTTCGCCGCTCGGCCTGCGCGCTCATGCGGCGCGCACCGGGCGGTAGTCGTCGACGAGACGGCCGTGGTCGAGCACGAGCACGCGCTTGTGCATGCGCTTGAGCAGCAGCAGGTCGTGGCTCGCGATGAGTACGGTCGTGCCGACCGCACCGAACTCGGCGAACAGGTTCATGATCTCCAGCGACAGCTGCGGATCGAGGTTGCCGGTCGGCTCGTCGGCGATGATCAGCGGCGGCTTGGCGACGATCGCGCGCGCGATGCCGACGCGCTGCTGCTCGCCGGTCGACAGCGCGAGCGGCGACGCCTTCTCGCGCGCGAGCAGGCCGACCTTGTCGAGCGCCGCGCGCACGCGCTTGGCCGTCTCCGTGCGCGACGTGCCGGCGATCAGCAGCGGCAGCGCGACGTTGTCGAACACGCTGCGGTCGGTCAGCAGGCGATGGTCCTGGAACACCATGCCGATGCCGCGCCGGTGCTGCGGGATGCCGCGCCGGCGCACGCGCGCGAGTTCGCGCTGGTTGACCGTAACGTAGCCGCGCGTCGGCCGTTCGGCCAGGCTCACGAGCTTGAGCAGGGTGCTCTTGCCGGCGCCGGAATGGCCGGTGACGAACGCCATCTCGCCGGCCTCGATCTCGAAGCTGACCTCGGCGAGCGCGTCGAGCCCGGTGAGGTAGCGCTTGCTGACGTTGTCGAAGCGGATCATGCGGCGCGGGGTGGACGGTGGAAGGACGTGAGGATCGTGGAAGTCCGGCGATGCGCGCAAGCATACAAGCCGCCGGCATCGCGATGGCCCATGACGATCGCGGTTTCGCCGCCGTGCGTTCGCTCGACGCGCGCATGCCCGGCTCGCGGTGGTCGGCACCCCGCGCTTCGCGCGCGACACGCCGCCCGCGTCGTTCGACGCCCGGGACTTGCGGCACGCCGCACGTTGCGTGGCGCGCGACGCTCGTTCCTCGGGGTTCGATGCCCGATCGTCCG
>Ga0207639_10002357_pt1 | contig 12694 bp, 11 predicted proteins | sample KBSCornC32_FD_184299 | JGI IMG/M metagenome (GOLD analysis project Ga0207639, IMG submission 184299) | Corn rhizosphere microbial communities from Kellogg Biological Station, Michigan, USA - KBS Corn C3-2 (SPAdes) (version 2) | ecosystem: Host-associated > Plants > Roots > Rhizosphere > Soil ...
CGGACGACAGCGTGGTGGCGGGCGTCTATCTCGACCTGTTCGCGCGCGCTGGCAAGCGGGGCGGCGCATGGATGGACGTCTGTCGTTCGCGCTTCCGCGACGCCGATCGGCTGCATCTTCCCATCGCCTATCTCACCACCAATTTCGCGCCACCGTCGGGCGAACGGCCTTCGCTGCTGACGCATAACGACGTGGTGACGCTATTCCACGAATTCGGCCATGTGCTGCATCATCTGCTCACAGAGGTCGACCTGCCCTCCATCGGCGGCATCAGCGGCGTGGAATGGGATGCGGTGGAACTACCCAGCCAGTTCATGGAGAATTTCGCCTGGGACAGGGACACGCTGATCGGGCTGTCCGGCCATGTCGACAGCGGGGAACCGCTGCCGCAGGCGATGTTCGACCGGCTGCTGGCGGCGCGGCAGTTCCAGGCAGGCCTTGCCATTTTGCGCCAGATTGAATTCGCGACCTTCGACCTGCTGCTCCACCGCGACTATGATCCGGCGCAGGGCGCGCGGGTCAACGCCATGCTCGATCAGGTGCGCCGGGCGGTCGCCGTGATCCATCCGCCGGAATGGAACCGCTTCGCCCATGCCTTCAGCCATATCTTCGCGGGCGGTTATGCGGCGGGCTATTATTCCTATCTCTGGGCCGAACTCCTGTCGGCCGACGCCTTCGAGATTTTCGCCCATGCCGACATCCCCGGCGGCGGCGCGACCGCTTTCCGCCGCGAAATCCTCGCGGCTGGGGCCAGCCGCCCCGCGGCGGACAATTTCCGGGCCTTTGCCGGCCGCGCACCGGAGGTCAACGCCCTGCTGCGCATGCGGGGCCTGGCTGCCTAGGGTTTGTTCCTGTGAGATTGCGCGCTGCGCTACCCTTCAGAAATGGGCGGTATATCCACCGTCCACCGCCAGCACCTGCCCGGTCACATAGGACGCCGCGTCCGACACCAGGAACAGCACCGGGCCGACAATCTCCTCCGGCCGTCCCCATCGCCCCAGCGACGTTCGCCGCGCCAGATGATCCGCAACGCCCGGATCGGCGATCATCTCCTCATTGGCCTCCGTCGCGAAATAGCCAGGCGCGACGGCATTCACCGTGATGCCGCGAACGCCCAGTTCCGCCGCCAGAGCCCGCGTCAGCGCGTCCAGCCCGCCCTTCGCCATGGTGTAGGCGGCATCACCCGATCGGGCGATCTGGCCCGCGATGGAGGTGACGTTGACGATCCGCCCGCCTTCCCTCATGTCGCCAGCCACCGCCCGGACAAGATCGAAGGGCGCGACCAGATTGACTTCCAGCATCCGCCGTACCGCGGGCCTGTCCAGCTCTCCGATCGGCCGGCGGTCGCGATGGCCGGCATTGTTGACCAATATGTCGATCGGGCGGGGGCGATCCAGTGCCGCCCGAAGCGCCTCCCCATCCTCCAGGTCGAAGATCAGCGGCTCGCCCGTCCCGCCTGCGGCGGCGATGGCGGCGGCCGTGTCCTGAAGCTGCGCCGCCCGTCGGCCATGGAGCAGGACATGCGCGCCCGCCCCCGCAAGGCCCAGCGCGATTTCGCGTCCCAGGCCGCGCCCGGCCCCGGTGACGAGGGCGATCTTCCCTTGCAACATTCAACCTTCTCCACCAGCCGGTCAGGCGAGGGCGAAGGCCTTGCCCCGCCCACGATTGATGAACAGCACCAGCCCAGCGCCGATCAGGCACAATATCCCTGCCGCGACGAAGGCGGGCATATAGCTTTGCCAGACCGTCCGGGAAAGACCGCCCGCCAGCGCCGCACTCGCGGCGCCCAGCTGGTGACCGGCGAAGATCCAGCCGAACACGACATTGGCCCGTTCCGGCCCAAAACGCTGCGCCGTCAGCTTGACGGTCGGCGGCACGGTCGCAACCCAGTCCAGACCATAGAAGGCCGCGAAGATCGACAGGCTGTAAAGCGAGAAATCGCTGAACGGCAAATAGAGCAGCGACAGCCCCCGCAGCCCGTAATAGCAGCACAGCAGCCAGCGATTGTCGAACCGGTCCGACAGCCAGCCCGACGCGAGCGTACCTGCAAAGTCGAACAGCCCCATCATCGCCAGCATCGACGCCGCGCCCACCGCCGCCAGCCCATAATCCCCGCACAGCGCGATGAAATGCGTCTGGACCAGCCCGTTGGTGCTGGCGCCGCATATGTAGAAGGTGAAGAACAATATCCAGAAGCTCGGCACCCGCGCGGCGTCGGCCAATATGCGAAGCGGGCTGATCAGCAGGGCGCCGAAACCGGCTGGCTGAGCTGGCACGGGATGGACCTCGCTCTCGCCATAGGGCGGCAGGCCGAGGTCGGAGGGACGATCCCGCATCAGCAGCAGCACGGCCAGCGCCGCCAGCAGGATCGCTCCGCACACCAGCAGGATGGCGGCCCGCCAGCCGAAACGCTCCGTCAACGCGGCAAGCAGCGGCAGGAAGGCCAGTTGGCCCGTCGCGGTGCTGGCGGACAGCAGTCCCATGACCAGCCCCCGCCGATGGGTGAACCAGCGCGTGGCGACGGTGGCGCCCAGCACCATGGCGGTAAGGCCCGTGCCTATGCCGATGACCACGCCCCATAGCAGGACCAGTTGCCACAATTGGGTCATGCCCATCGACAGCAGCAGCCCGCCGATGACGATCGACAGCGAGATCAGCATCATCCGCCGCACGCCGAAGCGGTTCATGAAGGCGGCGGCAAACGGCCCCATGCAGCCGAACAGGACGAAGCGTATGGCCAGCGCCCCGGAAATATCCGCCGCGCTCCAGCCGAATTCCTTCTGCAGCGGGATGATGAACACGCCGGGCGCGCCTACCGCGCCCGCGACGACCAGCATGGTGAGGAAGGTCGCGGCCAGCACCGCCCAGCCATAATGGATTTGCCGCGCACCCATATGGCGCGCGAGGATGGCGGACAGCATGCAGGCCTCGGTTCCGGATCGACAGACCGGCATTTGATGGTGATCATCGTCAAATGGTCAAGGGGCCAGTTGGCGCGCCGTGGACATGAACAACCGGCGCTGGCGGGTGCAGCGTCTTACCGCGCAGGCGGCTGAATGACCGCATCCTCCCGCTTTTCCGGACGGATGTAGATGGAGGTGAGTTCGGGGATGGCGCGCTTCAACTCGCTCTCCATCTCCTCGATCAGGCTTTCGGCCCGGCCCATGAGCAGGTCGTCGTCGAAATCGGCGCTGATCGCCACAAAGACGGCATCGGGCGCTGTGTGGATGGTGCGGATGTGATTGACGGCGGTGATCTCCGGCCGCCGGTCGAGCAGCCGCCGCACGGTGTCGATGATCGCTCGGTCAGCGCTCTCCCCGATCAGCAGGCCCTTTGCCTCCCGCGCCAGCAGGACCGCCACCCCGCCCAGCACCAGCCCGATGATGATGGAGGCGACGCCGTCCAGTCGGGCATCGCCGAAATAATGGCTCGCCCAGACGCCGATCGCCGCCACGACCAGACCGATGAGAGCGGCGCTGTCTTCGAACAGGACGATAAAACCCGCCGGATCCTTCGACCGGCGGATCGACTGCCACCAGCTGCTCGGCCCCCGGCTGCGCCCGAATTCGCGCACGGCGATGGTCCAGGACGTGCCCTCCAGCAGGAAGGCGATGGCCAGGACCGCGTAATTGACGGCCGGATCGCGCAGCGGCTCCGGCCGCGCGACATGCAGCCAGCCCTCATAGACCGATACGCCCGCACCAACCGCGAAGATCAGGATCGCGACGACGAAAGCCCAGAAATACAGTTCGCGCCCATAGCCGAAGGGATGGGCCGCATCGGCCGGCCGCTTCGCCTTGGACTGACCATGAAGCAGCAGCAGCTGGTTGCCGCTGTCGACCAGCGAATGCACCCCCTCCGTCAGCATGGAGGAGGAGCCGGTCAGCGCGGAGGCGATGAATTTGGCGACTGCTATCCCGACATTGGCCAGCAGCGCGCCATAAAGGACGATATTTTCCCGGACATGCGCGGCGCGACCACCCTTCTCCACGAACGTTCAGCCCGGATAGGGGGCGAACTGGAACAGGCGCGCCGCACGCGCCACGTCGTCCGCAATCATCGCATCGGTAGAGCTCGACCGCCCCTCCACCGCCTTCCGGGTAGAATTGAGAGCCAGAGCTTTCACAACCATCGCCTATCTCCATCTGCCCCATTCGCACGGCGAATCGGGTTCCGGCCAATGAACTCCCCGGCGGGGGATGAGTTCTTCGGGCAGAGGAGATTTGCAATGCCCGAAATCCAGGAGATGATCCACGAAGATGGCCTGCCCGGTCATGAAAGCCGGCTGGAACCCAGGCCCGAATGGGAACCCCGCTACCCCGGCTCCGGCCGTCTGGAGGGCAAGGTGGCGATCGTCACCGGCGCCGACAGCGGTATCGGGCGGGCGGTTGCCGCTCTCTACGCCCGCGAAGGCGCCGATGTCGCCATATTCTATCTCTGCGAACATGACGATGCGGCCCGGACCGCGGCGATCGTCCGCGCGGAGGGACGGCGGGCACTGGCCGCGGCGGGCGACCTGGGCGACCGGGACTTCTGCCAGCGGGCGGTGGCGCAGGTGGTGAAGGAGCTCGGCCGGATCGACATTCTCGTCAACAATGCGGGCGAACAGCATCCCGACAGCGATATCACCGACATCAGCGAGGAACAGCTGCGCCGGACCTTTCAGACCAATATCTTCGCCATGTTCTTCCTGACGCAGGCGGTGCGGCCGCACCTGAAGCGCGGGGCGGCGATCGTCAACTGTACCTCCGTCACCATGTATCAGGGGTCGAAGGAACTGCTCGACTATTCGAGCACGAAGGGAGCGATCACTGCCTTCACCCGGTCCCTGTCGGAAAATCTGGTGGGCGACGGCATCAGGGTGAACGCCGTTGCGCCGGGGCCGATCTGGACCCCGCTCAACCCCAGCGGCGGGGCCAGTCCGGAAAAACTGGCGCATTTCGGGGAGAGCACGCCCATGGGCAGGCCCGGCCAGCCCAATGAGGTCGCCCCCGCCTTCCTCTTCCTCGCCTGCGACGACGCCAGCTACATGTCGGGCCAGGTGCTGCATCCCAATGGCGGCACCATCGTCAACGGTTAGAGCATTTTCAAGTTGACCGTTTACGGTCGGCGGCTCGGAAAATGCGGCATCAAAAGACCGGAGCGTTTCTGCTCATTCAGATCGCCGCTCTGGATTCCTTGTTTTCCGCGATTTCTTGACCAGCGATCGGTTCCGATCGCTTGGAAATCGCTCTAGCCGACATGATCGGAGGTTGCCGCGCCGTCTCTCAGGCGATCCGCGATCCCGCCCAGCCTTCGCCCCCTCTTCCCAGTGAAGACCGGGGGACCGCCCGCCTGTTCAGGCTGATGACGGCGCTGTTTTCGCTCCATGACTGGATCAGCGCGGGAATGGTCTCCGAAGGGGCGGGGCGGCTGAAATAGAAACCCTGGGCATAATCGCAGCCCATCTCGCGCAGCCTGATCGACTGGTCCGCCTCTTCCACGCCTTCGGCCACCACCTTCATGTTGAGCGCCCCGCCCAACGTGATCAGCGCGGATACGATGGCGCCGTCGCTCTCGCGCGCGGTGACGCCGCTGACGAAAGATCGGTCGATCTTCAGCGTGCTGACCGGCAGGGACCGCAAATGGGTGAGCGAAGCGAAGCCGGTCCCGAAATCGTCGAGCGCCAGCGGGATGTTGCACATGTGCAGTTCGTCGATGGAACGGCGGACCGTGTCCGATCCGGCGCCCAGGAACACGCCCTCCGTGATCTCGATCTCGATCGAATCGGGCGCGATCGAAAAACGCTCCATCGTCTCGATCAACCGTCCGGCAAAACGCTCCCGCCGCAATTCGGCGGACGAGACATTGATGGCGACATGCCCCACGGCCAGGCCGCGCGCGCGCCAGGCGGCCATGTCGGAAAAGACCTGGCTGGTCATCGTCTGGCCGATCATATCGGCGACGTCATGATCGTCGAACGCCGCGTAGATCTCGGCCGGCGACCGGATGGTGCCGCAACTGTCGCGCCACCGCAGCAGCGCTTCAAATCCGACCAGCTCGCCGGTCTGCAACGACACCTTGGGCTGATAATAGCTTATGATAGTGCCGTCTCGCACCGCGGTCCTGGCCCGGTTGATCATCGCCACCCGTTCCTGCATGTCCTCCAGCAACGACTGCTCGAACATCTGCACCCGCCCGCGTCCCAGCGACTTGGCGCGGTACAGCGCCAGGTCGGCATGACGCAGCAATTCGGTCGCCACGCGCCCGTCCTCCGGGAATGCGGCGACGCCGACGCTGACCCGGCATTCCAGCGAACGTCCCGCCGCGAACAGCGTCTCGCGGATGGTGAGCGCGCGATCGGCAAGATCTGCCAGTTGCTGCCGGTTGTCGGCATTCTCGATCAATATGGCGAATTCGTCGCCGCCCAGACGCGCCACCACTCCCTCGCCGGCGAAGATCGCCTTCAGGCGCGCTGCAAAGCTCTTCAGCAGGTCATCACCGGCATGATGGCCCATCAGGTCGTTGACGTCCTTGAAATTGTCGATGTCCAGCAGGAATACGCCGACCTTCTTGAAATCGGTCAGCGCCCTTCCCAGCGCCTTGTCCAGGCAGGCATTGAACATCGCACGGTTGGGCAGCTCCGTCAGCGAATCATGGTCGGCATTCCAGCGTATCTGTTCCTCGATCAGCACACTTTCGTGGATATCCTCGGTATAGCCATACCAGCGGATGATCCGGCCTTCATCGTCCCGCCGGGGATAGGCCTGGGCCCGCATCCAGCGATACTGGTCGTTGACCATCAGGCGGACACGCACGTCGAACGGCTCGCCGGTGGTCAGCGAATGGGTGATGCGCTGGGTCAGCGGACCGATGTCATCCGGATGCGTAGTCGCCAGCCAGCCATTGCCCTCGGCTTCCTCCCGCTCCAGGCCGGAACTCTCCAACCAGCGGTCAGTAAAGTCGATGATCCGCCCGTCGGGATCGGCAAGCCACGGAAGCTGGGGATTATATTCGACGATCAGGCGCAGATTTTCCGTGCTGCGGCGCAGCCGCGCGATTTCGGCTTGCTCCATCGTGATGTCGATCATCACCAGTTCGGCCACAGGCCGTCCCGCACCCTCGCGACGGGTCTGCGCGAGGGCACGCACATTCCTCATGACGCCGTCACAATCTTCCAAAGTCAGCATCGCTTCGGCCCTGCCGCTCAATAGCGCTGCGCGGGCAAGCTCCAGAACAGGCTTGCGAAAAATCCGGTGCAGGCCGCGAAGCCATCGGACCAGCGGCTGGCCGTCCTGAACTCCGAAGCGGCTTGCGGCGGAATCCGGATGGCACAGCCCCTCCCCATCGACGGTGCACCGAAAGACCCCAGCCGACGCCAGTATCTGCTGGTCGCCATCCATCGGGTCCCGCCTGCCTCGATATTCATCAGGTGACCGCGATGAAATCTGGTCCGCCATTCTGCTCCTGCTGTCCCGCGCTGCGGCCCTTAACAAGGTTTCACCATTTGCTGGCTAAGATTTCCTTAATGGCCGCTATAGGGCCACAACTGGCACATCCCGGCGCAACGGGCTAAAACACCATCGAAAGGCTGAGGCCATAGGTCCGGGGCGCCCCATAAGCAGCCGTTCTGGAGACCCCCAGGCCCGACCTATCGTCTGCATAGGTCTTGTAGATCTTGTCCGTGAGATTCTGGACCCACGCGGCGATGTCCCACTGCCCGCGGCGCAATCCGAAACGCAGATTGACTAGCGTGCGCGGAGGGGCCTTGAAGGCGTCCGAATTGGTCGGCTCGAAATAGACGGTCGACCGATGATCAACGTCCGCCCGAGCGAAAATCGTGCCGATGCCTACCGGAACCTCATAATTGACCGCGCCATAGCTGGTAAAATGGGGCGCCAGCACCAAATTTTTGCCGGTGCAGTTGGTGCTGGGGCTTCCGACAATAGGTATGACCGACGCCGGGACCCCGCAATTGTCGAACCGCCTGTAATGCGCGTCGAGAACGGAAGCATTACCTTCCACACGCAACCGGGAGGTCAGTTGAAGGGACAGTTCGCCCTCCAAACCTTCCGCCTCCGCCAGACCCGCATTGGTCAAAGCCAGCCCGCTACCCAGCACCTGAGACACCTGCAATCGGTCATAATCCGTGTGGAAAGCTGCAAGGACCAATTGCATCCGCTTGTCCAGCGTCCGCATCTTGAGGCCGACTTCATAGCTGGTCGCCTTTTCCGGGCTGGCTGTCAGGCCGTCGAGCGAGGATGCCAGGTCGACATTATAAGCCGCACTCTTGAAGCCGCGGGAAAAGCGCGCGTAGATATTGGCCTCGGGCGCGAGCGCGTAGGAAATGGTCGCGCTCGGCGACAGATCTTCGTCGGTAGATCGACCATCGAAGACAAGGTTTGGGAAAGGTGGATTTAGCTGTGGAAAGAAGTTCGTCGCGTCATATTGGACAAAATGAGCGCGCTTTCTCTCCCTGGTATAACGCAGGCCTGCCGAAACGGAGAAACGATCGGTCAGTTGATAATCGAGACGTCCAAAAAGCGCTCCGCTTTCGGTCTTGACCGATCCTTTGGTGGTCAACATCGGCTCGAACGTTATGCCGAAGAGATTTTGCAGGGTGGTGCCCAATCCCAAGGCTCGGTCCGTGCGCACCATCTGATCGAAATAATAGGCGCCCAGCAGATAGTGCAGCTTGCCGGTCTCCCCGGCCAACCGCAATTCCTGGCTGAAGAAATGCGAATTGTCGCTGAAATTATCCGCAGCAACGAAGTCGACCTGTTCTTGATCATCATCCAATGACGCGTTGTAGGATGAATCACGATAGGCCGTGATTGAGGTAAGGGTGATCCCATCCGACACCCACTCTGCCCTCAAAGAAATGCCTTGGCTGTCGCGGTGAAGCCGGTCGGGGCGGTTATTGTTGATATGCAAGGGCTGTCTGGAGGGGAAATCCGCCGGATAACCGAGCAACGCGTCGGCCTGGAAAAAAGCCGGCGTGCCGCGGTCGCGCAGCCCCTCCCATCGGGCGATGAACGACAATTGATCCGTTGGCGCATATTTGGCCGACAGTCGCCAGGTCAGCAGGTCCGTCGATCCGGCATCCTTGCCGCCGGACAGATGCTTGTAGAACCCGTCCTGCCGAGCATATGCTATGGCACCCCGGACGGAAAGCCGGTCGTTGAGGCGCGTCCCCAGCACCGCTTCGCCCCTTTTGTAATCGTAATTGCCGGCGTCCAGGCGGACCGAGAGCCCTGGGTCGGCGTCAGGCTGTTTTGTCCGAACGTTAACGATTCCGGCAATGGTGTTCTTGCCATATTCGGTACCTTGCGGACCGCGCACGATCTCCACCCGGTCGACATCCAGAAGGCTCTGGACGAAATTTTCCGGCCTGCCGATATAAACGTCGTCCACATAGATGCCGACGCCCGTTTCCAGTCCGATGTTGCGGACCAGCGTCGAAATGCCGCGGATCGATATCTGCCCCTGCAACTGACCGGCGATGCCCCCGCTGATGTCGACATTGGGAGCCATGCGGGTCAGGTCGGTGATGGTCTGCAATCCCGCCGCGACGATCGAATCCCCCGAAATGCTGGTAACCGCCAGCGGCACCTTCAACAGCGGCTCGGGCACCTTGCGCGCCGTCACCGTGATGTCGGCGCGCGCGTATGCGTCGACGGGGGCTTGCGCCCATGCTGCACCGGAACTCGCCAAGTCAATCGTCACGGAAATCAGAAGTGCCCACTTCCATCGCCGCCTGTGCCCAAAATTCGTCATCGCCCACGAAACCCGCTGTTTTTCAATCGGCTCACTTTAGACAGATCTGGTAAACCTCTGGTTAAACTTTACCCAACTCCGGCTCCGGATCGGACTAGCTTGCTGACTGCAGCCGGTCGACCGACATCCCGCCCAGGGCTCGCCCTGCCGCAAAGAAGAAGCACGGCGCGGGGGAGCAGGCTTAACCCGCCTTTAAGACCTGGCGCTGCATGACGACAGGCATAGCCTGCGCGAGGAACCATGAGCGAATATATCCCCAGCACCCAGCTTCGCGCCGGAAGCTCGACGACCGCCGCCGATTTCATCGCCGGGGTCGACGGCATGCTCAGCATCGACAGCCTCGTGACCCGCTTCAGCCAGGCGCTGGGCCTTCAGGCCGCCAGCCATGCCTGCTACGACGTCAGCGACGGCGGCAGGCGCTTCCTGTTCGGGGAAACCGGCCTGTTCGGGGAGGCCGGCTGGCGCGGCCCCATCGCGCAGCCCGATGCCCTTCCCCGGCTCTGTTTCCCGATCACCGGATGGGACGAGCGGCCCTATGAGGTGGAGATCCGCCTGCTCAGCATGCTCGAAAGCCCGCAGGAGCATGCGAACCTGCACGCCATGGCGACGCTCTATCTGTGCAGGGGCATCGCCCTGCTCGACGCGCGGGATGATCCGGCCGCCACAGACCTGACGGAGACGGAAATTTTCTGCCTCGACCGGCGGCAGGCCGGATGGTGCGACCTAGACATTGCAGAAGCGCTCGACCGCTCCGTGCAGGCGATAAAGGTCCATGTGCAGCGCGCCCGGCAGAAGCAGGGCGCCTGAAAGCATCCGAATTCCTTGCGCTCGGATGGATTGCACAGCGCAACTTTCCGATGACCTGCCGCGTATAATATGCTAGAGGCGCTGCCGCTGCTTGCGGGGGACCAACGGATTTGATTCATCTGATTTCGAAGGACAATTCCGCCCTTTACCAGGAAGAGATCAGAGATTTGCACCAGGCCCGCGCGGAGGTGTTCGTTAACCAGCTTGGCTGGGATCTCACGGTCAAGGACGGATTGGAATATGACGAATATGATGATGCGCGCGCGAGCAACATCATAGGGTTTTCGGCGGAAAACCAGGTCGTCATGGGGCTGCGCTTCCGCCCCACGGACGACTGTTCCATGCTGCTCGACCATTTTTCGCATGTCCTGCCGGCCGGCATCCGTCCGATCGACGATGGGCGCACCTGGGAATTGAGCCGCGGGTTCTGCGTCGAGCGGGGCATGCGCCGTCACAATCTGCGGCGCAAGGCCGCCTGCATGATCGCGCCGCTGGAGCTTGCCTATGAGGCCGGGATCGACCGCTGCGTGGGCTTCACCGACGTGCGCATGCTCAGCTTCTGCTATGGCGTCGGCTGGAAACTGACCCTGCTCGGCTCCGCCACGGACTATGGCCAGGGGGAGGCCGTCGCCTATGAGGTGGAAGTGTCGCAGGCGGCGCTCGATGAGATGCGCCAGATGTGGGGCCTGCCCCGGCCCTCGCACATCTTGATCGACAAGCTGCTTCCAGGTGAAGACAATGTGCATGTCGCGGCGGCCCGGCTGACGCGCGAGCATCCGGAACTGCAGAAGATCGCCGCCCAGCCGGAGATCGAGTCCGGCACACATCCGTCCGCCACGACCGGGGCGGACGTCTATTATGGCAGGTTCGGGGCATCCCGTTCGGCTTCAAGGGGACATTGATGAATTCCGACCTTATTCGACAGGCATCGGCAGAGGAAATCGAAAGCTGGATCGTCGCGCACATCGCCGAAATCGTGAATGTGGCGCCGGCCGCCATCTCGCCCGATGCGCCTTTCGACAGTTTCGGGATTGATTCCGCCAAGGCGATCTCGCTGATGGTGGAGCTGGAAAACTGGCTGAACCTGCCCGACGAACTGCCGCTGGAACTGCTGTTCGAGGCGGAATCGATCCGCGACGCGGCGACGGGCATCGCCGCGGCGGTCGGCGACATGGCGATGCAGCAGGGCGGCGCCCCGCAATGATCCAGGACGAACAGATCGAATATGGCGGCTCGGCCGCCGCCATCCGCCACCATTATGATGTCGGCAACGATTTCTATTCGGCGTGGCTCGACCCCAGCATGACCTATTCCAGCGCGATGTGGGACGGCCTGCCAAAGGACGCCCCGCTGGAGGAGGCGCAGCAGCGCAAGCTCGACTATCATGCGGAATCGGTCGGCGCGGGCGAAGGCATGCGCATATTGGACGTCGGCTGTGGCTGGGGCGGCATGATGCGCAACCTGCGCCGCACCCATGGCGTCAGCGAATGCGTCGGCCTGACGCTGAGCGAGGAACAACTCGCCTATATCGAGCAATTGGGCGATCCCGGCATCAGCGCGGTCCTTTCCAACTGGCACGACTATTGCCCCGACCGGCCGTTCGACGCGATCATCTCCGTCGGCGCGTTCGAACATTTCGCCCATCCGCAGCAGAGCGTGGAGGAGCGTCGCGGCGTGTACCGTGAATTCTTCCAGGCCTGCCGCGACTGGATGGAGGGCAAGGGCCGCCTCTCGCTCCAGACCATCGCCTATGGCAGGATGTCGCCGGAGGATGCCAATCCCTTCATTTCGAACGAGATCTTCCCGGCCGCGGAACTGCCGACGCTGGAGGATATCGTCGTCGCATCCAAGGGGCTGTTCCGCATGGAAAGGCTGCGCGACGATGGGCTGGACTATGCGCGCACCTGCGAGATGTGGAGCAACCGGCTGCGCGGCGCGGTGCGCAGCGGCGTGGTCGATCCCGCGGTCCATCCGGTCGAGAAATATTCCCGCTATCTGCGCATGTCGGCAGCCGGTTTCCGCATGCGCAAGATCGGCCTGCTTCGGATAGCCTTCGCCGCAGAATGACCAGAATATCGGGTTCGCATAAAGAAATGCAGATAGACTTCAGCCGGTCGATCGTCGACATCGT
>Ga0207639_10002362_pt1 | contig 12678 bp, 16 predicted proteins | sample KBSCornC32_FD_184299 | JGI IMG/M metagenome (GOLD analysis project Ga0207639, IMG submission 184299) | Corn rhizosphere microbial communities from Kellogg Biological Station, Michigan, USA - KBS Corn C3-2 (SPAdes) (version 2) | ecosystem: Host-associated > Plants > Roots > Rhizosphere > Soil ...
CTCTTGCTTACGACCACCGGCTTTGCTGCGCGGCCTCGCCGATCTCCTCGTTGGTTTCGCGTAGTCGGGGGCAGCGCTCGAGGTGGAGGGTCTGCAAGACCTTATCCGCCAGGATAAACCCTGCAGTCATCATTGCTGATCTGAGCATGCCTGGCGATGCATTCGCGGCTATTCGAGGGGCCGCCGGCGTAAATGAGGACTGCCCGCTGAGTACCCCATGGTGGCAGCTAACTATGCCGCGGTGCGGGCGGCGTTGGCCAGGTAACACCAGTTTGGCAGAGCGGCGCGGCCGACGCTGACAAAGAGCCCGCGACTAAGGTAATTGCAAAAAGACCCGGCCCCGCCGAAGCGAAACCGGGTCTGCGAGTGTCGACACCATTGCTTTGCTGTTTTTTGTAACAATGGCCAGGGGCTTGTTTGGCCATAGTGCATTGCTGTGCAACCTTTTCCTCTCGCATCTGTTTTATCTTCTCTCCCACAAGGATATTCTTTTGACCGACACCAAACGGCGGCTCACGGGCACGCTTACGCTGCCCGCCGGGCGCTCTCACGCACGCGAAAAGATGCAGACCCAAACGGGCGTTAAGCTGACGCTGGTCTCCCATTCCAGGAATGACGAGCAGCGCTTCGTGAAACCGGAAAACCGCATCTGGTCCATGAAGCACTAAAGTGCCTTTGGAAATTCCTATCAGTTGTGCACAAGCATGTACTGATGTGCGGGCGCGCTGAAGCGCCTTACCGAAAGCCCCCAGATGCCAGCCGACTTGCCCCATGACCAGCCGGCCGGAATGATGCCGCACCGCCGTCTTGTCGCCTTCGCCGGCGGGTTCATTGCGACGGCGCTGCTGCTCTACCTGCTCGCCGAATTGCTCCCAATGATATCGGTTTCCTAGAAACGCCGACCGACCTAGAGTACGGCGCCCATTGTCAGGTGCGATGCGCAGGCGCGGCCCACGAATGGCCCGCTGGTCAGATCGTCACTCGACAAGAGCTGCTAGAGGCCCCGTCACCGCGCGCGTGGTGACATGGTTTCTAGCAGTTCGCCGCATCGTTCTTCCGCTCGGAAAGTTATGACCTTGAGGAGGGCAGGTTGAAACCCGATCGACTATCAACTTGTCTGGCTGTGATCCGCTGGGAAAGTACGACCCTGGCCAGGGCGGTCGACGTGCCCAGGTCAACGGTCGAGCAGTGGCTGGCAGGAACGACCCCCATTCCACGGGCGGTTGCATCCTGGATCGAAGCCCTATCGTTTCTGCATGAGACGGCCGAAGCATCTAAGCCTGCAACTGCGGGAGAGGGCTTCATCGAGGTCCGCGCCAATGTAGAGCACATTCCGGTTTACGCCTATCACCGGCTTCGACGACTGAGCATCAGCCCGATTGCGCTGGCGAGTCTGTTCGGAACGGACGACGAGGGGGCGGTATTTTTTCTGGTCTCCCGCGGCCTGGCCACCCGCATCGATGATACCCTTGCCATCACGGAAGGCGGCAGATCTATCGGCGGAATTGCGCCGGAGAGCTAAGCCTTGAGTCCATCCCGGGCGCGGTTTGAGGCTGGTAATCCCGGCCGCGCATCAGGTGCCATCCGCCGCGCTCAGTTGATCGAGACATCCGCAGCCGGGCGATCGCTAAAATCCAAGTTGCCAAGGACGGGACCTTGGTCCGAGCAACGCAATAGCGGATTCCGCGTTCAGTAGCTCGCACGATGAATCCCGACCTGCATAGCCCCCAACGCCCTGAGGTCGGGGTTCGCCACTGACGAGAGCTCCGCGCTGCCCAATAGGTAGTCGCGGAGTTCTTCATTTGCGCTTGGCGAGGCGGATGATTTCGCGCAGTTGCCGGGTCAGCGTAGGGCCGGCGATTTGCTCCTGCCTGTATCCTTCGTCGCGGAGAGCATTCCGGATGTCTTCCACCGTCTGGAAATGCCCGGTTGCCGCCAGTTCGAAGGCACGCTCTAGCGCCGTTTTTCCAGCTTCCATCGGAAGGTCGGGCCTAGTGCCTGGCCCGCTTTTCGGCCGCCGCAAACTCATCGGCCCTTTCGCGGCCACGACCGGCGGGCTGCAGGACCGACCGCGCATCGGCAGCCGAGAGGCCAAGCTTTTTAGTAAAGTATTTCACTTCGTACTGCTCTTTGCTTGAGACGAGTTTTCGATCCATCGAGACCATCATTGTCTCCCTTCAGCAAACTAACGGCGAGCCACCCGTCGCCGTTGCTATTCGTGCATGAGCATCCGCGCCGGTAGGACCCACGGTTCGAGCGGACCTCGGCCACGCCAAGGTTGGGTGCGGATGAGCGGAGGAAGATCATAAGTAGAAGTCACGATCACATCAGCGCGAACGATCGGGGCGATCGAACTCTCTTAGCACGGGCGTGCAGCTCGAAGATTCCGAGGCAGCCCGATCTGCAGGATGCCGTGCGAGATGGCCAAGAGTTTTCGAAAGATGGTGGGACTGGACGATGAGCGTCGCCGATGACACGGGCTGTGTCGTGTTCACTCTCAAGTTTCAGCGAATATCACGGGGTAGCTTCGGAGCCGACCAGCCTTCCGGAGTAGTGACTTGACGGCTGATAGCATCATCGTACGCTTGCCGGCGTACGATGATCTCCAAATCTATGGTCATCAGAGCCCCGGTTCGCCCCTGCAGCCGGGGCTCGCCCAATAGGCTGCTTCCAATGAAGCGTCAGATGTTCGGCAGAGGCGCGACGCTCAGTCACTAGGCCAGTTCGAGCAGGAGCGAAAATGGGAGGGACGCAACCGTCTCCGCGTCCTTGTTGGCAATCTCGATGGACTGATCGGCGATTGGCCCCGCTAGGGCGCCCTGTTCCGTAATCTCGCGGACTTGATCAACAGCAGAAAAAGACGCCAGCGCGAGGTCGGCAAAGACCGCCCCCACCTTATCCTCGAATTAGGTGTCTTCCTGGCGGATGTGAAAGAAGTATCTGTACATGCTACCGTACACGAGGGCCGCGGCACCGGCTGCAAAAGCGCAGTTAGCCGATTGAGTGAAAGGCTGCCGTATCTCACCTGAGATACATGGCAAGTGGAAGGTCAGGTATTGAACTCAGCCACCACGATGTACGTCGCAATTATGTTCTCCCGACTGTTCGATAGACGACGCTCACGACGCGTCCCCCCTCCGGAGCTATCTCGTTCAACTCCTGCTCTAGCCGCATCGGGTCGTCTGGTATTTCCCGAACCGCATACGAAAAACGCACGTCGCTTCCCCAACCCTGCCGGACCGGAGCTCAGCGGCGGCTTGTTCAACATCGCTGCAACCATCCGGCACCCAGCAGATAGGCTCCATACGGACATCGAGCCACAAAATGACAAGATCGCCAGCGCAAAGCGAACTCGATCACGTCGAAGTCTACGCCTTCGAAGTCTACGATGTGACGAAGGACGCCTTCGTCAGGCCGCCAAGCATGCGGACGCGTGAAAACATCCACGAGATCGGCGGCAGGGTCGTGGAGGATACGGTTCGTCAGGTCGACTCTGTCCGCTTTGCGGCGACTGCGAGAACAACTCCCTGGTAGGAACCTCGCAGACAGCGGCCGACAATGAAGCTGCATCGCCGTATCTTGAGTCGTTCCTCCGCCTATGACTCAAAGGGGCCTAGGCGCTCTTTTTGGCCCAAGGCCCACACCGGCCGATGTCTGGGAAGCGAGCCATTGGAGTTCAATTGGGCTTTCGACCAGTTGCCCCTCTGATCAAGCGCGCCACCAGACTGTCGTCAGACTCCCCGAAGAACCGCTCGGCTTCAAGTCGCTCCTCGATGTCCGAGGCGACTATCAATTCCCAGGTGCCATTTGGCCGGGTGCCGCCGTTTGGCGGTAGACGTAGCCAGTAAGCGTTTGCTCACGGATAAGCTGCATTGTGGCTTCGTTGATGATTAATCTACCCATTCCAGCCTCCTAGGGCTCGGCCCCAGCTTTGCGACATTGGCAGGAAACATGGAGAGGGTCGGGGCGCCCAAACGCGAGTATTGCAGGTGGACTTCTTCGCAGAAGTGAGCTGATCGACCGTAGACGGGAGGCCACTGTCTCGCTGACAAAGAAGTCGGCCGCCTAGTCGGCGGTTGAAGGAGGCGCCCGCAGGCGAGGAGGGTAGATCGTTGTCGCCTGCGACGTACCAGCTCGGCAACTCCACCACCGGAGTGTGTTCCCGCTATCCAAGAAGTCGGCGAGACCAAATGGTGGTGGAGTGAATCACCCCAATGCCAACTGCGAAATGGCCGGTTGGAGACTGGCCCAAGAGCATCGGCAAAATGGCTCCTGTTGTTGGCGTCTCCAGTTGGGTTCACGCTGGCGGCAGCGCGAATAGACGCGACCTTCACGGGATTAGCCCATGGCTGGCCTCTACGCCTACAACACCAGAAATATCAATGACTTAGTGGCGGAGAGGGAGTCCGCTGAAAGTGTGTTTGCCCCCGTGCGCGGATGTGCACGAGACGCCTTGAAAATTAGGCGTTTCAGCCCCATTTGCATTCGCGCCCGTGCGCCATTGTACGCCTCAATCCGCGTATTTTGGTGGGGTGGAAAGTGGGGTTGAAACGGCAAGAGAAGTTCGTCGGCTCAGCGCGAGAAAGGTCGACACGGTCACGACGCCCGGCCGGTATGCCGATGGGGACGGCCTCTACCTCGTCGTCGATCCCAGCGGCGCGAAGCGTTGGCTGTTCTTTTTCCCGTGGCAGGGCAAACGCAAAGAAATGGGCTTGGGTAACCTCACCTCGACCCCGCTCGCCAGTGCACGCTTGAAGGCCGCGGAGGCGCGCCAGCTCGTGTCGGCGGGCACCAACCCGATCGCAGCGCGTAGCCTCGCCGAGCGGGCAAGCAAGGCCTCAGGCACGACCTTTGGCTCGTTTGCCGACAACCTCGTCGACGAAATTGAACAGGGCTTTCGGAATGACAAGCATCGTGCGCAATGGCGCATGACGTTGCGGGTGTATGCTGCCCCGTTGCGCGCCAAGCGACTCGATGACGTGCAAACCGAGGATGTGCTCGAAGTCCTGCGGCCGATCTGGCGCAGCAAGCCCGAAACAGCCTCAAGGCTGCGCGGCCGGATTGAGCGCGTTCTGGACGCCGCGAAGGCCCAGGGCCTGCGCTCCGGCGAAAATCCTGCACGCTGGCGCGGTCACCTCAGCGTCTTGTTGCCCAAGCCCGACAAGCTAAGGCGTGGCCATCACAAGGCTATGCCCTACGATGCTGTTCCCGCATTCGTCGCTCGCCTGCGGGCAAGCGGTGGGGTCGGCGCGGCAGCGCTCGAGTTTCTCATTCTCACGGCAGCACGAACGGGCGAGGTGATTGGTGCCCGCTGGGACGAAGTCGATCTCGACGAGGCGGTCTGGGTGGTTCCGACTGATCGGATGAAAGCTGGCCGGGAGCACCGAGTGCCGCTCGCCGATGCAGCCCAAGATGTGCTGCGCGGGCTTGTCGAAGTGCGGACCTGCGAGTTCATCTTTCCCGGCAACGATAACCGTCGGCCGATCAGCAGCGCCACGATGGGCAAGGCGCTCCAAACGGCTGGCGGCGGCGAGTTTACCGTGCATGGCTTCCGATCGGCGTTTCGCGACTGGGTAGGCGAGGAAACTGACTTTCCACGGGAGCTTGCCGAGGCGGCGCTTGCGCATGTCGTCGGTGACGCCACTGAGCGCGCCTACCGACGCCGCGACGCACTGGAAAAGCGGCGCGAGCTGATGCAGGCGTGGGCGGCTTACTCGGCGCATTCAGGTCAATGGGGCCGCATCGGCATCGCCTCGCGAGCCGCCGATGCGAACTAATCGCAAGATCGTGGCCGGCTCGCTTGCCAAGCCGAAGGTCGAGATTTCCGAACAGCAATATGCAGCCTTCGAGTCCTTACTAGGTCGTGAGATCAAACCCGAAGCGCGTATCGAATTGGAGCAGCTCATCCAGGAGCTGACGATCGATGCCATCCTGGAAAAGCGCGCTCGTCCATCGACGGAGGTTAGTGATCGATTGCTGCGCTTAAGGCGAGCATTGGACATCGCCATAAAGCTGCTGTCTGAAGAGGATGATATAGGAATCGAACTGCGGGTGTTGCTAGAGGGCCCGTCTCCGCAAGGCAGTGATCCCGGGCGTCCCCTCTCGCGGACCGAGCAGCTGTTCGCCGACGCCAACCACACGCTGCTCATCCTGCATCATTTGCGGGAAAGGACCCTCCTTGCCATGCGTCTCGCTGCACCGCCACAACCGCTCGAGGTGGCGACTGTGTCGGCCACCCAGCTGAAGGACAACGCGTGGCATGCTTTTCTGGCCAACCTGCTCAAGTGGGCGGGCAAATACGAGGTCAGGGTCTCGGCTAGCAAGGGAAGCGACAAGTCGAAAACTCCTGATGGCGGGTCCCCGTTTGTGAGATTCGTTGTTCTGATCACCAAGCTGCCTTGCCTGCGCCACTTGGTGGCAGCCAAGACACCGACGGCGATTGCCCATGAGGTAAATCGGCTTCGCCGAGCTGGACGGGCCAACTAGCTCTGCTCCAAGCCGAAATTTGGCCCGCACTTGCGACGACAACTACGGTCTAGTCAGCGCCGAATGCCAACGAATTGGTGGTGCTGCCGATGTCCGCTTCTCCCGTTGCCTATTCTGTTTCGGAGTTTCTGAAAGCGTTCGCGATTGGGCGCACGAAATTCTACCAGGAGATCAATTCCGGCAGGCTGAAGGCACGCAAGCTCGGGACACGCACCGTTGTCCTCGCCTCCGATGCCGCCACCTGGGCTGCCGCACTGCCCGAGCTCAGGTGTGCACCGAAAGGGCGCGTCGAGCGGTAGGGCCGAAACATGACGCCGCTCTCCAATCCGACCGGTCTCCTCGCCGGTGCTCTCGCGTCGTTTCCGCACGGCAACCGGTACCGCCCCGAGCTGATCCGCTTTCTGCGCGAGCACTGGATCGACATCGATCTCGTCGAGACCGGCGCCGTATTTGCCGGCTCCTTCTGCAGCGCCCAGGACACCGTCGCTGCGATCTTCAGTGACAAGAACGAGACCCGGGCGCCCACCAATGAGCAGCTTGGCTGGTTGCTCGGCGAAGGCGTACCGCTGGAGGCGCTGGCGCGCCCGTTCGCCATCGCCGTTGGGAGCGTCATCTTCGTAGACGCCGGCCGGTACGTCCCCAGCCCGCTCGGGCAGGATGCGGTCATTGTTCCGGTCATCGACAACGGCATTGTCGACGCCGCGGCGTGGCAACCTCGCACGGGCGAGATCGCCACCCGTCTCGGCGTCGGCGCCTGTCTCGGGCAGGGCCAGATCGGGCGGGACGGCCTCGGCACCTACGGCGAGGCGCTACCCGTCTTTCGTACCCCGCTCGGCTGGCTGAAGGCGAACCGCTGCGGCATCGTCATCGTCGATCCCACGCTGACAGGATATCTGGTCGCCGGTATGACGCTGAGAGCAGAGGACGCCGAACACAAGGCGCTTCTCGACCGGACCCTGAGGGTAGCAGCGCCGACCGTGGTTCTCAGTGCGGTCCCATCGGACGATGAGTGATGGCTAAGACCGCGCTCAATAGGGGCATCCGCGCCGCTTCTCCGCGGCAGGTCGATTGGCGGTCCACCTGCACGAGGACCCCGACCGGTGCGCTGGTGCCCAACCTCGCGAATGCCATGCGGGCCCTGCGGGCCGACCCGGCGATCGCCCAGGCGTTCGCCTACGATAAGATGATGCAGGCGTCCATGCTCCGCCATGCACTCCCCGAATCGAAGGAAGAAGGGGGCACCTTCCCGAGGCCCGTCACGGACAACGACGTAACGGCATTGCAGGAATGGCTGCAGAATGCCGGTCTCCACAGGATCGGCAAGGATGTCGTATACGACGCGGTCGATCGGCGCGCCCACGACTCCGCCTATCACCCCGTGACCGATTATTTGGACAAGCTGGTCTGGGACGGCATCCCTCGGCTCAACGACTGGATGCCGCGTTATTTGGGCGCAGAGCCCGGCGAATACGCTTCTGGGGTGGGCCGCATGTTCCTGATCAGCATGGTGGCGAGGGTCTACAACCCCGGCTGCAAGGCCGACCACATGCTCGTCCTCGAAGGGCCGCAGGGGGCAGGGAAGTCGACCGCTTGCGCCATATTGGGTGGGGAGTGGTTCTCCGACAGCCTGCCCGACGTGACCAGCGGCAAGGATGCATCCCAGCACCTCCCCGGCAAGTGGCTCATCGAAATTTCCGAGATGTCGGCGATGAGCCGGGCCGAAAGCGCCCAGCTGAAGGCGTTCATTTCCCGGCGGGATGAGCGCTACCGCCCCAGCTACGGCCGCAAGGAAGTCGTTCAACCTCGCCAGTGCGTCTTCATCGGCACGACCAACAAGGTCGAGTACCTGCGCGACGCGACGGGCGGCCGGCGTTTCTGGCCAATTCAGACGGGACAGATCGACATCGAGGCGCTGGCGCGCGATCGCGATCAGCTGCTGGCCGAAGCGGTGCATCGGTATAAGGCCGGCGAGAAGTGGTGGCCGGGTGCCGAATTCGAAGCCCAGCACGCCCGTCCTCAGCAGGAGGCACGGTACGAAGTCGACGTCTGGGAGCAGCCCATCGCCGAGTGGCTCGTCGGGCGAAGCAGGACCACGGTAATTTATGATTTTCGCACAGTGTTGCTCTTGAGGTCGACCGCCGAGGAGCCGGTCGAGCGCCAGCCTGAGCGCCAATCTCAGTTGCTGGTCGTCGGCATTACCAACGGCTGGATCAGAGATGGCAGCTTCCCATTAGTCGTTGCAAATTGGCAGGCCATGTTCCCGCCGACTGTCTCAAGGTCGTGCCCTATGGGGGAGCTATAGTTGCTGGTGATGAACTTCGAGCTGTCGCGGTCCGGAAAATATGAGGCATAGAGCATCAATGCCCCGCCGCCGGTGCCGAACTCGTAGGTGTTGGGCTTATCGATCGACCCCCAGCGGTCGCCGCCAGCGGAGCACGGAATCGCGTAAACCGAATTGGTCTTGCCCGGAGCCTTGATGCCAGCCACCACCCAATCGACGGCATTGTGAAGCGACCGCCCGTCTACCGCATAGTCGAAGAGATCGACGCCCTCAGCGTTCTTAAGCAGCGTCGCGATCATGATCAGTTGTGCGGTGCTCAGAATGTCATAGCCGAGCCCCATACCACCGCGCTGGCTGTCGATTGGCCAGCTGCCGTCGGGCCGCATGTCATGGATGGCGAGCTTATAGTTGGTGATCGCATCCTGGATTGGCTTGTTGTCCCCGATCATGATGCCCCAGAGCAGGGCGATGTCGGTCTTCATGAAAGCCTTGTCGTCCTCGCGGTCTTTCCAGTAGCTCGCGGCCGATTGGGCTACGAGGCCGTTGAGCCAAGGGCCGATGACGGCACGTTCGGCAGGGCTGAAGGTGTCGGAGACGTCCGCTGTCGCCACAAGGATCGACATGATGGCCGTCATCATCTGGTAGTCTACGGGTTTGTGGCCCCAGCTGACGTGGATGCCTTTGGCCAGCCCGTTACCCTTAGCCCACTGCAGCACTGCGTCGTGCAGCAGCTGTTTGGCCACCGGATCGCGAGTAAAGCGGAAGTAGGTGTCCATTGTTCGGAACCACACCTCGGCGCCATCGACACTGTCCTGGCGCTCGCCATAGTGCTCATCAAGTTTGACCGTGCTGACCACGTCCGGGGTCGCGAGCGGCCGCGGGGGACTCGTCGCGCAGCCTGGCGAGCCGATTGAAGTCGGGAATGGCGACTTCCAAGGTGTCGACTGAAAATAGCTTGCCGGGTGGCTGGGCACCTGCTGCGGCGTACCCGGATCGTAGTTTGGATGCTCGAAACATTCCTTTGCGATCTTGTAGGCGTTCCAGAGCTTCTTTTGGTTGGCCGGGGAAAGCACGCCTGCTGGTTCCGACGTCGTGTCGAGCGACTTGACTGCCGCTGCGCGCGCGACCGCCGTATCCATCATTGCCAATCCCGTCAGCAGCGCCCCACAGCCCAGAGCGCTAAAGAAGAACTGCTTCAGCAACGTTACCTCCCCAGAGTCGAACCCGGCTTAGCCAAACACGGGGGCCGGAAAACCACATCACTCACTTGGGTGAAAACCTGACAACTGGCCATGAGCCGGTGAGGCAGACCTCTGAGGACGGGCGCGGCGCGCGGTCGCGCTGCATGCGACAGATATTTCTGCTAAAGGCATAGCGGGGCGCATCCGCAGACATTTGGGGGAACATGTCTGATCTTGGTCTCGACGATTATGATCGCTTACTCCAACGAATATATTCGGCGGCTATTCAGCCGACACTCTGGGGAGATGTGCTGAAAGACCTGAGCGCCCTTTTGGATGGCTCCGTTATGGTGATGCAGGCGCATGACACCGTTCGGAACGCCAGTCTCGGTGAGGTCACATCGGGTGGCGATCCCGAATTTCAGCGGCTCTACGACCAGCATTTTGGCGCCGTAAACGTATGGGTCCCGGGAATGGCGGCGTTGCCGATCGGCACGGTCGGATTTCCGGAGATGTACCTCAGCACCGACGAGCTTGCGCGCAGCGAGTTCTACAACGACTTTCTCAAGCGTTTCGGCGTGAGCACCGCAAGCGGTATCGCTTTGAGCCGCAGCCAAGATCGCTTTCTCTTCCTCGCCGGCAACATCATGGCATCGAACGCGGACGCGGTGCGGGCGCGGATGGGAAGTGCCCTCCAACGCCTCGCGCCGCACATAAGTCGCGCCTTCGAGTTCATGCGGCTCGCGCCGCCACTCGATACTGTCAGCAACTTCACCGCCGCGCTCGGCGCCTCGGGGATCCCGTTGTTCGCCCTTAACGCGCAAGCCCGGCCGGTCTACGCTAATGCCGCGGGCGAGAGACTGCTCGCCGAAGGCAACGTGCTCTATTGCCGGGAGCGCGTCCTCGCCAGCCGCGATCCGCTAGCCAGCGAAAGAATTGCTGCGGCATGTCGCGATGCAAGCGTGGGCCTGCTCACCACAGGTGGCGCGTCGCTTGCTGTCCGCCACGTGGGCCGGTCGCCCGCCATGCTCACTATCGTGCCGCTCAGGCGGGCATCGAGCGACATTGACGCACTGCTATCAGCTGCCTTCAGCCAAATGCCAGTTGCACTCCTTGTCGTTCAGGCGGCCCACAATCGCTCGCCAAGCGATATTGCCCGTGAATGCGGTTTGACGACCGCCGAGCACCGCCTTGCAGAAGCCATAGCGGCCGGTGTTTCACCGCGCGAGTTCGCTGAAAGCCGGGGCGTGTCGATGAATACGGTCCGGTCTCAGCTCAAGGCCGTCTACGCGAAGACGGGCACGAGCCGGCAATCACAGCTGGCTGCGATGTTTGTTCGGCAGGGCTGAGGGAGACCGCATGCTGGACGTCGATGGCGATATCATCGAGCGGGTCTATGAGGCCGCGGTTGTACCGGAGCTGTGGCCTGAGACTTTGGCCAGACTGTGCACGACCACCGGGGCCTGGGGCGCCGGTCTCCTTGCCTTCGACCCCTGGCAAAATATGCGGTTCACGGCGACGGCGAACTATATGGATGTATTCACTGCATTTGCCGCAGCGTCCGATAGATATGACAATCAGCGGCCGAAGCGTGCGATCGCCTCGGGACACGTGGGTTTTCAGCACGATCTCGAGATTTTCACGCAGCAGGAACTCGATATCGATCCGGTCTATCGCGATTTCATCTACCCGTACGGGATCAAGTGGACCGCGGGAACGGTCATTCCCGTACCAACGTCCGACATCATGGCCTTCGACTTTTCGAGGCGTGAAACGGATGGTGGGTTTTCACGCGAAATGATGCTGCGCCTCGATCAATACCGGCCGCATATGGCGAAGGCTGCGCTCCTCGCACATCGGCTGGGCCTTCGTGTCGCGCGGGCGGCGACCGAGGCGATGGAAACGATCGGCTTGCCTGCCGCGGTACTCGCGACAGGCGGCCGCGTGCTGAGCGCCAACGCTCTCTTCGAAGGGCTGACGCCCCGGATCATCTTTCTGGCCTTTGATCGGATCACGCTGGCGTCGCCCGGGGCAGCGCAGCTGCTCAACGAGGCAATTCGCAGCCTTGACCGTGTCGCAAATTCGGTCGTCCGCTCGATCGCGCTCCCCGCCACGGAGGAGGCCTTGGCCCAGGTTCTGCACGTCGTGCCGATCCGCCGCGCTGCCGGCGACATCTTTACCCACGCGACCGCGCTATTGGTGGTCACAGAGGTCGCGGCTCCGAGCGCGCCGCTTCGGCAAGTGCTGACCGGTCTCTTCGATCTCACCGCCGCAGAGGTTCACGTGGCGCGCGCCGTGGCGACGGGTGCTTCTGTCGAGGAGATCGCCCGCTCACGCGGCGTTTCTCGCGAAACCGTGCGGACGCAGCTCAAGTCGGTGCTGGCGAAAACCGGCACGCGTCGGCAAACGGAGCTCGCACTGCTGCTCAGCGGCACGCGAGCACTGGGAGGCAAAAACGACCCCGAATGACGGGCTTGAATCACCACTGATCGATGAAATCTATGAAGCAGCGGCCATCCCCGAACTTTGGCCAGCGCTGCTGACGAACCTTTGTAGGCACGTCGGCGCAGCAGGCGGAGCTCTTTTGTCGGTGGGCCCGCAAAGATCGCTCCGCGCATTGACGAGGGTAGCGTGTCGCGAAGCCTACGAAATGTATCTTGCGGAGGGCGCGCAGATCCAGAACCGCCGAATAGAGCGCGCAATATCCGATCTTCCAAACCAGTTCGCCGT
>Ga0207639_10002366_pt1 | contig 12667 bp, 7 predicted proteins | sample KBSCornC32_FD_184299 | JGI IMG/M metagenome (GOLD analysis project Ga0207639, IMG submission 184299) | Corn rhizosphere microbial communities from Kellogg Biological Station, Michigan, USA - KBS Corn C3-2 (SPAdes) (version 2) | ecosystem: Host-associated > Plants > Roots > Rhizosphere > Soil ...
CACGACGAGCAGCTCCTTGATCTCAGCCTGGCCGAGCGACTCGATACCACGCTTGGTGGTTTTGAGCATTGCTGCCTGACGAACGTGCATTTGCCGTTGTTGAGCAATGTCCTGGGCACGCTCGACGTCGGCGACCACCTGGAAAGTATCGCCAGCCTGCGGCACACCTTGAAGGCCGAGTATCTCGACCGGCGTTGCCGGCCCGGCCTCGGTCACGTTCTCGCCGCGATCCGAGATCATCGCCCGGACCTTGCCTGAGAATTGACCCACGATGAATGGATCGCCAATATGCAAAGTGCCCTGCTGGACGAGCGCGGTCGCCACCGGACCACGGCCCTTGTCGAGTTTGGCCTCGAGCACAACACCTGAAGCACGCCTCGTGGGACTTGCCTTCAGGTCGAGAATGTCGGCCTGCAGGAGGATCGTTTCGAGCAGCGTGTCGAGACCGGTCTTCTGCCTTGCAGAGACGGGCACCATTTCCGTATCACCGCCCCAGTCGGTGGGTTGGAGACCCAGTCCGGCGAGACCTTGCTTTACCTTGTCCGGATTCGCGTCCGGTTTATCTATCTTGTTGATTGCGACGATTATCGGGACGCCGGCGGCCTTTGAATGATCGACTGCCTCGATCGTCTGCGGCATGACGCCGTCGTCGGCGGCAACGACGAGAACAACAATGTCCGTCGCCTTTGCACCGCGGGCACGCATCATGGTGAACGCCTCGTGACCCGGAGTATCGAGGAATACGATCCGACGCTCCTCGTTGGGATCATCGGGATTTGGCACAAATACGCTGTGCGCACCGATGTGCTGCGTGATGCCGCCAGCCTCGCCCTCGGCGACGTTGGCGTGACGGATCGCGTCCAGCAAGCTCGTTTTACCGTGGTCCACGTGGCCCATAACGGTCACGACCGGAGCACGCGGCTCCTCGACGTCATCGGCGTCCGCGGCGATCAGCTCCTCGAATTCCTCCTCGATGACCATCTCCTCGAATGGCACGAACGAGAGGTCAAAACCGTAATCGCGTGCCATCTCGATAGCCATCGTTTCGCCGATCGGCTGATTGAGCGTCGCGAGCACTTTTCGCTGCATCAGCAACTGCACGATGTCGCGCGGCGTCACGCCTAATGCCTCGGCAAACTCGCGAACCGTCGCGCCCTCGACCAAGCGGATCTGTTTCAGAGTTCCGGTCTCGGCCTTCCCGACCTGGTCGAGAATACGCTCCTCGAGCGAGCGCTTTGTCGGTGTCTCGGCGTCCCGATCAGCAAATCTTCCTCCACGATCATCGCCTGGCCGTCCCTTTCGGCCACCGCTACGACCTGGACGCCGACGGTTATCGGCAGGCGGTGTGTAGGTAAGCTGTGGCGTTGCCGACTCGCCCTGCGTGCCGCGAAGCTGCGGCTCCGCGAGACGGCCCGTTCGTGTTGGGCCTTCGCTCACGAGCCTGTCGCCAACCTTGATGCCCTGCCTCAGAGCGTCCGATGTTAATGTCAGTCTCTTGCGAACAACCCCGCCCGGACCTACGACATTTCCCGCCTCCGCTGGCGTCGGTGCGGGCTCTGGCGTCGGCTCCTCCGCGGGTGGCTCGGGAGCAGGCTCCTCGGCGACCGGCGGAGCAGTTTCGGGCTGCACTTCGGCGACAGGTTCGGATTCTGCCACAGGTTCGGCCGCAGGCTTTTTAGCGAGGACCTTTACACGCGGCTTCGGCGCATCGTCGACCGCAGGTGCCGGAGCCTCGACTGGCGGTGCCTCGATCTTTGCTGGCTCGGCCGCGGGCGTTGTTTCCTCGGCCTGCGGAGCTTCGGCCTCCTCGGCTATCGGCTCGTCGGCTGGCTTTGCGGCCTTTTTAATGACCTTAATGCTGCGTTTTGGAGCGGCCTCGGTCTTGGGAAAATATCTGCTCCTGACTTTTTCGGCAAGCTCATGAGGAATGGTGTTGGACGGCACGCTGACGTCCGCTCCCTCACGGCGCAGATCCTCCATCACGCGCTTGGTGTCCTGCTTCACCTCGCGTGCGAGATCGTAAACCCGAATACTCTTACCAATGGCCATACTTGATCTTTAGATCTGCCCTTTTGCCGTTTCCCTGCTGAACCTATTCCTCGATCTTTTGCTCGCCGGCATCGGGAGCGTTACCGTTCGTCTCGGGATCGAATTCCCTTTCCGAAATGATGTCCGACGGCTCCTCGGTCTCGACAGGCTGGGTCTCCTCAGCCTCTACGAGCGTCGCGGCGTCCTCGGGACTAAGCTCGTCCGAGCCCGTCTCGCTCTCCTCCATGACAGCCTCGGCCTCTGCCGTGACGCCCTCGGTCTCGGTTGCTTCCGATTCCTTAGCCTCGACGATAGCCGTTGCCGAACTCTTGATCTTCTCAGCCTCGTCCATCGAGACGTCAAGGAACTCCACAAGGTCATCGATCGACGCCGCAGCCAACGCCTCGACATCGGTAATGCCCTTCTCCGAGAGGGTCTCGGCTTGTGACGCGGTCACGCCCTCGAGAGCGGTGATCGGCACAGCCTCGCCGGAGGCCATCATGCGGCCCATTTGACGCGCAATTTCCTGTTTCAGCAGCTCCTCGCTGACGATCTTGATCTCCCAGCCGACAAGACGGGTCGCGAGACGAACATTCTGTCCCTTCTTACCGATGGCAAGCGAAAGCTGGTCCTCGCCGACGATGACCTCCATCAGGCGGTTCTCGATATCGGTGATGCGGACCTGCGAGACCTTTGCCGGTGAAAGCGCGTTGGCCGCGAATACCGACGGCTCGTCCGACCACTCGATAATGTCGATCTTTTCGCCGCGAAGCTCCTTGATGATCGCCTGAACGCGAGAGCCCTTCATGCCGACGCAAGCGCCCACGGGATCGACGTCTTTCTCATTCGAAGTCACGGCGATCTTTGCACGGTCGCCCGGCTCGCGAACGCACGATTTGATCACGACCGTCTCGTCGTAGATCTCCGGGACCTCCATCTCAAACAGCCGCTTTAACAGCTCTGGCGACGCACGCGAGCACCGGATCTGCTGACCTTTTTGCTCTTTTGTAACGTCAACAATGACGACGCGAATTCGCTCGCCCTGGCCCCACATCTCGCCGCGCGATTGCTCTTGCCGCGGAACGATCGCCTCGAGATTATTCCCGAGATCGACGATCATGTCGCCGCGTTCAAACCGCTTGACCGTGCCGTTGATCAGTTCGCCCTTGCGGTCGACGTATTCCTCGTAAACCTTTTCGCGAATGGCCTCGCGGACCTTTTGAACAAGTATCTGCTTTGCGGTTTGGGCAGCGATGCGGCCCATTTCTTCGCGGTTTAGCGGCAGCAGAAGCATGTCGCCGATCTCGATCTCGTCACCAGCCAACTCCTGCGCATCGACAAGGCTAAGCTCGGTGAGCGGGTCCTCGACGTCCTCGACGACGGTTTTTTCCGCCGAGACTTCGATATCGCCCTCTTCCTGGTTCCAGTCGACCTGAATGCTCTCGCCCGTCTTGTCCTTGAACTGCTTGCGAGCCGCTGCCTTTACAGCCTCCTTCATGGCCTCAATGACCATATCGCGGTCGAGGCCCTGCTCGCTGCACAAAATATCTATGCTCTGCCCAATTGATGATGTCGCTGCCATCTCGATTCTTTCCTTCGTTTGCAGCTACTTGCTGCTAAATTCCTTTACAAGGTCGATCTTCAAATTCGCTTTATCGACCATGCTGTACGGGAATGTCACCGTCCCTCGCGTGCGGTCGTCGATCGTGATCTCGTCACCGTCGACCGCTGTTATCAAACCGACGAACGTCTTTTGTCCGTCGATATCGGTCTTCGTCTTGACCTTTGCCAGATGTCCGGCGAACTTCGTAAAATCCGCGAGGCTATAAAGCTGACGCTCGATGCCGGGGCTCGAAACCTCAAGGACATACTTGCCTGGGATAAAGTCCTCAACATCCAGCACCGTCTCTATCGCATGCGAAACGTTGGTACAATCCTCGATCGTGACGCCGCCCTCTTTGTCAATGTAAACGCGGACCACCTGGTCGCGTTTGATGCCGGCAAGCTCGACATGAACAAGCTCGACGCCGTTGTCCCTGGCCGCTGCACCGGCGATCTTTTCAATTCTTTCAAGGATCGACGAGCTTTCCATTTACCTCACCGCCCAAAAGAAAAAGTGGGTGCGAAACCCACTCTCCGTAGATCCGACGCTATCTCAGCAAACAGTGATATTACAAAACGGGCATCAAAAATGCAAGCGTTTCGCTATTGCCCACCCTTTGCCGAAGCCTGAAATGCCTTCTCCGCCTGGAGGATAAAGCCCGTCAACTGAGCGTTATCCTTAAACCGCGTTTTCAGCAGGTCAAAGGCCTCCTGGCCGCGCGGATCACCGAGCTGAACGATTGCCCGCGTGAGCGTCACCATTGTCGCCTGGTCCTCAGCATCGACCGCCTCGTGGATCACAGTCGACAGTACCGGATAGGCTCTCGGATCGCCTTTACCAGCGACCCCGATCAGCCTGTACGCCGTGCGTCGAGCACGCAGCGGCACAGAAGTATCTGCGGCGATCTTGAGTCCAATATCGAGACCGCGCTTATCCGCCAGAGTGGTAAGGCCAGCGAGGCCCGCATTCGCGATACGGCCCTTCCACGACGGTGTCGACGTGAGTTTCGCAAGTGCATCGAATGCACGAGCGTCCTTAGTCAGCCCCAGCGCCTGCGAAGCCTGATCTATAACGCCGTAACTACGGTCGTTGAGAGCGGTCAGATATGTCGGAACGTACTTCGCGTCCTGAGTCTCACCGAGCAGACGGATCGCGTCGCCACGAATTAGCGATTGCTTGTCCTTTGTCAGCCGCATCGCAAGCGCCTCGGTAGCTGGGTCAAGCTTGACCGCGGGACGCGGCTGCCCCTGCGGCGGATCGGGCGAAACGATATCCGCGACCACCGAAAACGCACCACGCTGAACGCGCCAGAACGAGTCTTTTTCCGATGCCGTGATCATTGCCGCAAGGATCTTGTCGCGATCCGTGCCGCCTGAACCACGCTTATCCAGCTCGCCCATCGCCCAGCGTCGGCCCAGCGGGTCCTTGTCGTTAGCAGCTTGGTAAAGCAGATCATCCGTCGATTTATCGAACTTCATCTCCTTGAGCCAGGTGCTCTCGTAGTCAAAATTTACGAGCTTGGGCCGCGTCGCCGAGTCGAACGTAAACACATTCGTCTCCTGCGGCTTGAGCCACACGCGCTGGACGCGGCCATCGACCTCGACATCAACCGAGCCCTGGAAAAACTCAACTTGCGGGTATGGATTTGCGATATCGACCTTTTGAGTCTGCTTGACGTTGAGCGTCAGCTTTTTCGAGGCGTCGTCGTAGTTTTGCGTGACCTCAAAGATGGGATGGCCCATTCGATAGAGCCACTCGTCAAAGAACCAGTCCATCGATTGGCCAGTGGCCTCCTCGATAGCGATTCTCAGGTCTTCCGTTGAGACTGGCTGGTGAGCGTTGTCGGTAAGGTACTTGTGGAGCGAAGCAAAAAACAGCTTATCGCCCAATTCTTTCCGCAACATGTGCAGCACTGAACCACCGCCCGGATACGCATAGTTGTCGAACATCGCGTCCTTATCGGCGTAATATTTCGTCACGATCGGCCGGCGATCGCCGCGTGCCCACGTACCGAGAACCTGATCGTGATTTGATCGAACGTCACTATATAGAAATTCGTCGTGACCCTTGAATTTCTCGTCCCACATCGCCTGCATGTACGTCGCAAAGCTCTCGTTGAGCCAGATCTGGCCCCAATCGCGACACGTCACATAGTCGCCGAACCACTGGTGCCCAAGCTCGTGCGACTGCAGCGATTCGCTGTCGCCGTCGAGCATTTCACGGTCGTCGTGGATCATCTCCTCGATCTGCGTGGTCGCCGAAATGTTCTCCATTCCGCCGCCAAAATCCTCGACAAAGGCCTGCGAATACTTTGGATATTGATACTTCACACCGGTGATCTGTGAGAAAAACGCGATCGTCGCGGGCAGGTTTTTGGTCGTCAACGCGACCTCTTTTGTCTCGTCCGGATAGCCGTAGTTGATCACCGGCACGTCATCGAATTTTTGCTCGACCGGCGTCGTCTGCATCACGACGATCGACGATAAATAATTCGAGAACGGCTGGTCCATCACCCAGTGGAACGTCCGCGTGTTGTCTGGATTGTCTTTCGTGTCGACAAGCTTGCCATTCGAGACGACAAAGAACGGCTTTTGGACCGTCGCCCGCAGGTCCTGCGTCCTAAAATCGTTTGGCGAGTCGTAGGACGGGAACCAGTATCGGTTGAATTCCGACTCACCCTGCGACCAGATCTGCCGAGGCTTGTTGGGCTCGAGTGCGTTTGGCTTGATAAACCTTATCCCCCGTCCAAATTCGCCGATCGCCGTATCGCCCTCAGCTTTGTTGACGTAGTTCGTTGCGTAGTCGATCTTGATCTGCACGTCCTGACCGCCGGGGACGACTCGTCCCAGAGCGATATCAAGATTGTCGTTGTCAGCCTTGGCATCGTAATTGAACTGCAGCGGCCCGCCGTCGATCAGCGAAACCGACTTGATCGTCATCATCGCCGCATCAAGCTGAACGTGGTCGGCATCGGCAAACGGCGCGAGCGTGATGATCTCAGAGCCGATCGCCTGCTCCTTGTCCCAATCGAATCGAAGGTCGATATCGAGGTGCTTGACATCGATATTCCTGCTTCGGATCCAGTTGACCGGCGGCAGCTTTTGAGCCTCGCGGGCAGGCTGCTGAGCCGGTGTCGGGCGCGTCAGGCCCGAGGCGACAAAGACGAACAACAAAAACGCGCCGGCAATGCGGCGTGACGGTGAGAACTTTTTCATGATGTTCAACAAAAGCCGAAACAGATTCAGATAACTCTCACGTACGGATGGTTGCCGCACTTTGTTTCACGTCGCTTTTCGGAGCGCGAGGCTCTATATTATTAGAGCCATTATTCAGAGCTCGATGTTGTCCCGCCTGACCCTTGCCCTCGTCGTCGTATCCACCGCGATACTCCACCTCGCCTGCTCGCGTGCGGAGGACGTTGATCGAACGCCGAAGTTTGCCTCGACCATCGCCGGCGCAAACGGCGAATTTGGCGAGACCTTTGGCGTGGCGATCAAGGACGGCGATATCTACGTCTCGGACGGGCAGAATGGCAAGATCTGGCGGATCCGCGACGGAGCAACAACTGTCTTTGCCTCAGGTCTGGACACGCCGTCAGGGATCGCATTCGCTCCCGACGGTTCGCTGATCGTCACCGATTCCGGCTCTAGCACGATCAAAAGTATTGACGCGTCTGGTCAGGTGAAGACCATCGCCGGTGTCGACGGCAAGCACGGTTTCACGGATGGTGAAGTATCATCAGCCGTCTTCGACGCTCCGATAGGTGTTGCTGTCGCTCCCGCCGGACGAATATTCGTCGCCGACACTTATAACGACCGCATCCGCGTTATCGAGAATGGACGCGTTTCGACACTCGCAGGCGGAAATCGCGGTTTCGCAGACGGTGTAGGCACACAGGCAGAGTTCGACACGCCCTGTGGCATCGCAGTTTGGCAGGACAAACTTCTAGTCGCTGATACCGCCAACCGCCGGATCCGAGTCATCGAGCCGAACGGCATCGTCTGGACCCTCGCAGGCACAGGCGAGAGCGATCTCAAGGACGGCATTGCCTCGCAAGCAAAGTTTGTCGAGCCGACTGGGATCACCGTCGATCCGAACGGAACCATTCTCGTAACTGACGGAAATTCGATCCGCGAGATCAGCGGATTGTTCCCGATCGTCCGCACCATCTCCGCATCATCTCGCGGGTTATCTGACGGCGCATTGCAGCGGGCTCGATTCAACTCACCCTCTGGGATCGCAGTTGCTGGTGACGGCTCCGTCATCGTCGCCGACAGTGAAAACCGCCTCGTCCGCAGACTCTCTCCGGACAAGGAGACGGAGATAACTGCCGACCAGAAAGCAGGTCTGCGAGGCACTGCCGAACAATTCCGCAACGCCGCACCGGCACGTTGGCCCTACGATCCGCCGCAGGCGAGGCGAGATATCGCCGGCACGCTCGGCGAGATCCGCGGCGACACGACGGTCGATCCGAACAATCTCCATTTTCACAACGGCGTCGACATCGCCGGAAATTATGGCGAGACCGCCCGCTTCGTCCGCGACGAAAAGGTGCTAAAGCCGATCGCAACTGAGCTCTTTGGCGACCTCCGCGAGAATATCCGAATGCCCACGATGGGCTACATTCACATCCGCCTCGGACGCGACAAGGACCAACGTCCCTTCGGCGATCCGCGTTTTCAATTCACGACAGACGCAACCGGCAAGCTCATCGACGTCCGCGTGCCGCGAGGTTCGGCATTCAAAGCCGGCGAACCGATCGGCACGCTCAACCCTTTCAACCACGTCCACCTCATCGCTGGCCGCTCAGGCTCCGAGATGAACGCACTCGACGCCCTGATCCTCCCCGGCATCAGCGACAAGCGGCCCCCGGTGATCGATAAGGTAACGATGTTTGCGGGTGGGAATGAGATCAAACCTTCGTCCGGCAAACTCCAACTAGCGGGCAAGGTCCAGGTCGTGATGCAGGCGTATGATCAAGTCGACGGCAACGCCGCCCGACGCAAGCTCGGACTCTACCAAGCGGGTTACCAACTCCTGCATGCGGACAAATCGCCGGTCACCGACATTCGGTGGAATATCCGCTTCGACCGCATGCCTCGCAGCGGAGCTGTGCCGTTCGTCTATGCTATCGGCAGCAAGTCCGGTGCGACCGGCGAGACGATCTTCGATTACATCGTGACAAACCACGTCGAGGGCGACGATTATTCCGAAGGCTTTCTCGATGCCAACGATCTCGCTTCCGGCAAATACATTATCCGGGTTTGGGCAGGCGACTATTTTGGGAATAATAGCTACGTGGATACGCCGGTGGAGATAGCCAGATGAGTGTGACGAGGACTGAGTCTTGGCGTTCCTTTGCGTTCGTTGCGCCTTTGCGTGAGGCGATCCATCTTTCACGCGAAGGCGCAAAAAACACAAAGGTGCTCCAATCGCTGATCGCCCTGCTTCTCACGGTCGGATTTGCTGCAACTTCCATCGCTCAGATCCAATCGCCATTCATCACGCCCCCTGCACCGCGCTTCACCGACGCCGACCGCCAAGCGGAGCTTCATCGGCGCCGCGCCGCTGTCGAGGCGAAGATGGCCGAGAACAGCCTGATGATCCTGCTCTCGGCGGAGCCGAAGATCTACACGAATGACGTCGACTATCCGTACCGGCAAGAGAACAACCTTTATTACCTAACCGATCTCAAGCAAAAAGGTGCCGTCCTCGTCCTCAGCAAAAAGGCAGGCAAGGTCATCGAATTTGTCTTCATCCCAAAGCCTGATCCGGAGAACGAGACCTGGAACGGCCACATGTACACCATCGCCGAGGCAGCGACGATCTCCGGCATCAAAGACCTTCGACTTGTCGACATCTGGCCTGCGTGGCTCAAGCTGATCCAACAAAAAGCGACGAGTGGCTACCAGAGCATCTACGTGCTTCAAAAGCTGCCGGAGAACAGCGATGACAGCACCGGCGAGCGAGAATTTCGCCGCGACCACCTACTTGCAAAACAGCTCACCGGCTACAAGATCGAGGACCCATACTCAATATTCGCCGAGTTGCGGCAGGTAAAATCACCTTACGAACAGAGTATGCTCCAGCACGCGATCGACATCTCGATCGAGGCCCACGAGCAGGCGTGGATCGCCGCAGGCTCGGCAAAGATGGAGTATGAATTACAAGCCGCCGCGGAGTACATTTTTCGCAAACGCAACGCCGACTTTTGGGGGTATCCGTCGATAGTCGGCTGCGGGCCAAACGCGACTACGCTTCACTACGAGGAATCGCAGAGTCCTGTCATTCCAAACGGCCTCTGCCTAATGGATGTCGGTGCCGAGTACGACCACTACTCGGCCGACGTGACGCGAACATTTCCGGTCAACGGTAAATTCTCAAAGGAGCAGTCCGACATTTACCAGATCGTCTACGATGCACAGGAGGCGGTCGCAAAAACCGCAAAACCCGGTGTCAGCATTCTCGACCTGAGCACCGCTGCCGAGGACGTGATCAAAGACGGCCTCTTAAAACTCGGGCTGATCACCGACAAAAATTCGCAGCAATATCGCCTTTATTACATGCACGATTTTGGCCATTGGCTCGGCATGAACGTCCACGACGTCAGCACGGGCTGGACACTCGCACCGGGAATGACATTCACCAACGAGCCCGGCATCTACATACGCGCGGACGCACTCGACTACTTGCCAGACACGCCCGAGAATCGCGCGTTCAAAGAGAAAGTTCGCCCGGCATTTGAAAAGTACAAAAACATCGGCGTCCGCATCGAGGATGACATGCTCGTCACCGACACCGGCGTCAGATGGATGACCGCCAACCTGCCGCGAAAGATGAGCGACATCGAGGCGTTTATGGCCGCAAACAGGAAGTAAAAACAGCCGTCAGCTATCAGCTCTTAGCTGACAGCCGATAGCTGATCGCTGTTTTCTAAAACTCTGAGCATAGACACACCAAAAACTGATATCTCACTCCCGCTCGTGATCGTCAACCCGAGGTCAGCTTCGGGCTCTACGCACGCGAAATGGTCGGGCATTGCAGCCGACCTCCGCGCGCATTTTGGGCCGTTTGCGGTGGCGTTTACGAAAGGTGCGGCCGACGCGATCGTGATCGCTGAGACTGAGGCGAAGGCAGGTCGTAAATTCATCATCGCCTGCGGCGGTGACGGCACCATCAATGAGGTCGTCAACGGCATAATGAATTCCGGCGAGGATGTTGAGCTTGGCGTTCTGCCATCTGGCACGGGCGGTGATTTTCGCCGCAGCCTTGATGTACCGCTCGGGACTCGCGAGGCGGCGGCCGCGCTAAAAAATGGCATGACAAAAACGATCGACGTTGGCCGCGTCACATTTCACCACCACGATGACAGCGAGATCAGACGGTATTTCGTCAACGTCTCGTCAGCGGGTCTGGCGGCCGAAGTGATCAAACGCGTTAAGTCGCAAACAGTTTTCGACTGGCTTCCCGGAGCAAGCCTCCGTGGTCGTGCAAATTTTGCCGCCTCAACGTTGCAGGAGATCGTAAATCTCGATGGCCGCACGTTGCGGGTCAAATTTGACGATGGCGAGGAGCATCAACTTCGCGCCATCGCGTTCTGCGTCGCCAACGCACGCTACTTTGGCGGCGGAATGATGATCGCACCCGAGGCAAAACTCAGCGATGGTCTACTCAATATCGTCAATATCTCCGACCTCACCACCGCCCGCATTATCAAAAAAGCGCCTGCCCTCTACCGCGGCACTCTCGCCTCCCTCAAAGAAGTAAAAATGACGACGGCGAAGCGAATTGAGATCTCAGCCGCTGACGATGAAACCGAGATCCACATTGAAACGGACGGTGAGCTTCCGGGCAAGCTTCCTGCGATCTATGAGATTGTTCCGGCCGCTCTGCGTGTGAGGATGCCACGGGTGAATTAAACAGGATGGGCAGGATAGACAGGATATGTTGTATGGGGATCTAACTTCTCAAGTTATCGAAGCGGCGATTGAAGTCAGCAAAGAGTTGGGCCATGGCTTTCTTGAATCTGTTTATGAGAGATCGTTACAAGTCGCTCTGATGCAGAAAGGAATCTCGGTGCAGTTGCAGGTGCCGCTGTCGGTGACTTTCAGGAGCGTAAATGTCGGTAACTTTTTTGCAGACATGATCGTCGATGGCAAGGTGCTGATAGAGCTAAAGGCAATCACACGCATTCTTGGCGAGCACAAGGCCCAAGTGATCAATTATTTGAGAGCTACCGGCCTAGAGGTGGTTTACTTCTAAATTTTGGCACACCGAAAGTCGAGTACTACCGCCTGCACAAGTAATTATCCTGCCTATCCTGCCCATCCTGTTCTAATTATCTCTATTGCACCCACTCAACCGACTTCGCTAAACTTAACCTCAAATAAAACGCCGAATCCTGGCACGCGTCGGGAACGGGGGAACCAAGCGTCCCGATCATTCGGGACAGGGGCGAATCTGATATTCCAGAAGAAGATTCTTCGCTTCCAGCCCGGCAGCTAACCTCGCAGGCAAGTGCGAAGAAGGGCATTTACGTCGAGAGGCCGTGAAGTGTGCTTCACGGCCTCTTTGCACATTCAGGGGGTCGAATGAAAGTTCTCCGTTTCATCAGCCTTGCGATCGCCGCACTCGCGGTCTTTGCCTCATCTGCGTGCCTGCCTAGCGCTCCGACGGACACATCTGAGAAGCAGACGATAACTCTGTACGGCTTTTCCATCATGAAAGAGGTGATGGAGAAGGAGATCTTCCCCGCTTTCAAAGCGAAGTGGAAGGCGGAGCATGGGACAGATGTGGACTTTGTCGCGTCCTTCGCCGGCAGCGAGACCGTAACGAATCAGATCCTCCAGGGAACGCCTGCGGATGTGGCGATTCTCTCTATCGATCGCGATGCCGATCGACTGCGGGAGGGCAAAGCCACGACCACCGATTGGCATCAATGGCCTCAGAAAGGCATCGTCAACAAGACGCCTTTCGTGATCCTCGTGCGCAAGGGCAATCCGCAGAATATAAAGGATTTCGCCGACCTCGGCAGGC
>Ga0207639_10002367_pt1 | contig 12666 bp, 6 predicted proteins | sample KBSCornC32_FD_184299 | JGI IMG/M metagenome (GOLD analysis project Ga0207639, IMG submission 184299) | Corn rhizosphere microbial communities from Kellogg Biological Station, Michigan, USA - KBS Corn C3-2 (SPAdes) (version 2) | ecosystem: Host-associated > Plants > Roots > Rhizosphere > Soil ...
CCGAGTGCGGCGATCGCCGCGCCGCCGAGGAAGGCGGCCTGGAAGCCGTCGGTCAGGGCGCTGAGATGATTCGAGCCGGTCGATGCCGCGTCGCTGGTGGCGGAGATCGCCACCGCGGAGAGCACGGCGAGCCCGAGCGCGCCGCCGATCTGCTGCGAGGTGTTGATCAGGCCGCTGGCGAGCCCCGCCTCGTTCTCGTCGACTCCCGAGACTGCCGCGATCGTCGTCGTTACGAAGGCGAAGCCCAGGCCGGCGGCCGCGAACAACGAGGGCCCGAGGATGTCGGTGGTGAACCCGCCGCCGACCGAGACGCGGCTGAACCAGGCGAGGCCGACGACGATGAAGAGAAGGCCGATCGCCAGCACCGGCTTGTAGCCGATTTTCGTGACGAGCTGGGAGGCGATTCCGGCCGAGGCCATGATCACCAGCGCCAGCGGCAGGTAGGAGAGCCCGGCGTGGATCGCGCTATAGCCGAGCACCTGCTGCATATATAGGGAGATGAAGAAGAACATGGAGAAGAGCGAGGCACCGACCAGCAGGCCGACCACGTTGGCCCCGGTCAGGGTGCGGATGCGGAAGATCGAGAACGGCACCAGCGGTTTGCTCGCCCGCAGCTCGATCGCGACGAATGCGGCCATCAGCAGGACGGAGAGAACGATCAGGCCGATCGTCTGGGTCGAGCCCCAGCCGGCGCTGTTGGCATCGACCAGCGCGTAGACCAGAACCGAGAGCGCGGCGGTGACGGTAACCGCGCCGGCGACATCGAAGACGCGCCGCTCACCTTCCATGCGGCTCTCGGCGATCAGGCGGGGGGAGAGCGCGAAGGCGATCAGGCTGACCGGCACGTTGACCCAGAGCACCCACTCCCAGCCGAGACCGTCGGTGAGGATGCCGCCGAGCAGGACGCCGGCGGCGCCGCCCGAGCCGGCGACCGCGCCCCAGACCCCGAGCGCCTTGTTGCGCTCGGCGCCGTCGCTGAAGGTGGTGGTGACGATCGAGAGTGCGGCGGGGGAGATGATCGCGGCGCCCAGCCCCTGCGCGGCGCGGGCGACTATCAGCTGTCCCTCGGTGGCGGAGAAGCCGGCGGCGAGCGAGGCGACCGCAACGAGCATCAGGCCTCCCATGAAGACCTTGCGGCGGCCGACCAGGTCCGCTGTGCGGCCCCCGAGCAGCAGGAAGCCGCCGAAGGTGAGCACGTAGGCGTTGACCACCCAGGGCAGGTTCTCCTGGGAGAAGTCGAGCGCTTTGCCGATCGTCGGCAGCGCGACGTTGACGATCGAGGCGTCGAGGACGACGACGAACTGGGCCGAGCAGAGCAGGATCAGGGCCAGCCAGCGCTTCTCCTTGAACTCTCCGGTCACGGCCTCCATCGAGTGCCTCAGTCAATCAAAGCCGGCCCTACGGCTCGATTAGCCCGCGGCGGATTGCGTAGCGGACCAGCTCGACCCGGTCGCGCATGCCGAGCTTTCGCATCGCGTTGGCACGGTGGTTCTCGACTGTCTTCTCGGAGAGGTGGAGGACCTCGGCGATCTGCTTCGTCGTGTGCGCCTCCGCGACCAGCTTGACCACTTCCTCCTCGCGCGGCGTCAGCTCCTCCTCGCCGCTGGAGCCGCGCTCGAGCACGTCCTTGATCAGCGTCCGCTGCGCCTCGGGCGTGAGGAACGGCTCACCGCGCTCGACCGCCCGGATCGCCGCCAGCAGATCGGTGTCGGCCTGGGCCTTCAACACGTAGCCCGAGGCCCCGGCCTTGAGCGCCTCGAAGAGATAGCGCTCGTCGTCGTGCATCGAGAGGATCAGGACCGAGACCTCCGGCGCCTGCCGCTTGATCTCCCGCGTCGCCTGCAACCCGGTCAGCTTCGGCATCTTCACGTCGAGGATGGCCAGATCGGGCCGCTCTCTAACCGCCAGGTCGCGCGCCTCGGCGCCGTCAGCCGCCTCAGCGACAACGTCGAGATCGGGCTGGCGCTCGAGCAGCAGGCGAATACCCGATCGCACGATGCCGTGGTCGTCTGCGATCAGCACGCGAAGCACCCAGTAAGTCTCCCAGTCCGGTGGGGGAGATCAGGGGGGCTTGGCGACTTACTCCGTGTATTGCGCCAGCAATTCGCCAAGTCGACGTTCGCATTGCCGAGATCGCGGCGACGCAGCATGGCGCGGTCTCGATCCACCAGCTCCGTCGCTTGGGATGTAGTCAAGAATCGGTCATGCGCCGAGTTGCGGGGGGTCGCCTTCATCGGGTGCACCGGGGTGTCTACGCGGTCGGGCATCCAGCCTTGTCATCCGAGGGCCGCTGGATGGCGGCCGTGCTGGCTCTCGGTCGTGGCTCGCACGAGGGCGGCGAAGTGCTCGAGCATTGGGGTGCGGCTGTCAGCCACCGCAGCGCGCTATCGCTGTGGGGACTGCTCCCTATCGATCAGGCGTCGCTTTGCGACGTCATCGTTAGCGGCAACGGAGGTAGGGCACGGCGCGTCGGGATCCGCGTCCACCGGTCGCTCACTCTCGTGCCGGCCGACGTGACGCTTCACCGCCGAATTCCCGTCACGACTCCGCAGCGCACGATTGCGGATCTGCGCGAAGCGATCTCGACCCGCCGCAGCGGAGTCATCGCAGGCCACGAACTGCGCAAAGCTATTCGACAGGCGAACGTGCTCGGCCTTGCGATCGGTTCCAGGGACGCCAAGGTTCGGACCCGCAGCGACCTCGAGGCGGACTTTCTGCGGCTTTGTCGCCGCCACCGGTTGCCGGCGCCCGAGGTCAACGTGCGCATCGGGCGCTACTTGGTCGATTTCCTGTGGAGAGAGCCCCGCCTCGTTGTTGAAACCGACGGTTATCGCTATCACCGAGGCGAAGTGGCATTCCAGGACGATCACGCACGCGACCTGGAGTTGATGCGGCGCGGCTTTGAGGTGCTGCGACTCTCCGAACTGCAGCTGGACGAGAAGCCAGCTCGTGTGGCCGAGGTGTTGGCGGCGAGGCTCGCGCGGCTCGGCGACGCGGCCGGGCGGCCTTTGGATTGGGCTAGGCGGAGCCGTGTGGAGGGCCCGGGATGACGAGGCGGACGCTGGTGCCGCGGCCGGGTCGCGACTCGATCGTCAGATCGCCGCCGATCAGCAGCGCGCGCTCGCGCATGCCCGCGAGTCCGAGGCCGCCCTCGGACTCGTCGAAGGCGAAGCCACGACCGTCGTCGGTGACTTCGAGTGCGACGCCGTCCTCCACGCTGCGGCGCAGCCGCACCGTTACGTGGTCGGCACCGCTATGGCGAGTCGCGTTGGAAAGCGCCTCCTGGGCAACCCGGTAAACGACCAGCTGAGTGTCGTCCTCGAGGTCGGAGAAGTCTCCCTGCACCGCGAACTCGGCTCGAAGCTCGCCGCGGGAGAGTTGCTCGACCTGGCCGCCAACAGCGGCGATCAGACCAAGGTCGTCGAGGGCGGTGGGGCGGAGCTGGCGGGCAAGCGAGAGCAGCTCCTGCATCGCCTGGTTGGCCAGCGCCTTGGTCTCGGCCAGTTCGTCCTCGAGCTCTGGCGGGGCGGCTTCACGCGCCGCCTCGAGCCGCAGGAGCAAGCCGGTGAGCGACTGGTTGACCTCGTCATGGAGGTCGCGGGCGACTCGGGCGCGCTCCTCCTCCTGTGCCTGCAGCGCGGCGGAGCCGGCGCGGCGACGCTCGGCTTCGAGCCTCTTCATCATCCTCAGGAAGGCGAGCTCGATCCGCTCCACCTCCGCGGTCTCGCCGATGCCGTCGATCGAGCGTGGCAGCAACGGGCCTGGACGGCTCAGGTCGACCTTCTCCATCTCCTCGATCAAGCGCTCCAGCGGGGCGCGTCGGCGGCGCATGATCAGCAGGCCGCTGGCGAGGCCGGCCACCGCCGCCAGTAGGACGACGATCACCGCGAGCGTCATCGTGGGGCCACCGATCGCATCGGGCAAGCCTAGGTGGTCGTGCCGCCCCCGATAGGGGATGCCACCTATGGCCATGGCGGCGCAGCGCGCTCATACTGAAACGACCCACTAACGAGGAGCAGCCCCCATGAAGACAACCAAGCAGTCGACCTTCGGCGCGACGATTCGCACGACTATCCTGATGGCCTCCCTATCGGGGCTGCTGGTCGTGATCGGCGCCCTGATCGGCGGTGCGAGCACGGCCGCGCTCTTTCTCGGCATCGCCCTGCTGATCAACCTCGGCTCCTATTTTTTCAGCGACAAGATGGCGCTGGCGATGAGCCGGGCGAAGCCGATTGACGAATCGGAAGCGCCGCGGCTCTACGAGATCGTCCGCGAACTGAGCACCCGCGCCGGCCTGCCGATGCCGCGCCTCTACATGATCCCCCAGGACCAGCCGAACGCCTTCGCCACGGGCCGCAACCCCAAACACTCCGCTGTCGCGGTCACGCGGGGGATCACCAAACTGCTCTCCGAGGACGAGTTGCGCGGCGTGCTTGCTCACGAGCTCACCCACATTCGCAACCGCGACATCCTGATCCAGTCGGTCGCCTCGGCGATCGGCGCCGCGATCACCTACATCGCCTACATGCTGCTCTGGTTCGGCAACGACGACGAGTCGCCACTCGCCCTGGTCGGCCAGCTGGCGACCTTCCTGCTGGCGCCGATCGCGGCGAGCATCATCCAGCTGGCAATCTCGCGCCAGCGCGAGTACGCGGCGGACGCCGGCGGCGCGGAAATCTGCGGCAACCCCGAGTCCCTGGCCAGCGCGTTGCTGCGCCTCGAGCAGGGCGCGACCGCGATGCCGATGCAGGTCAACCAGGCGGCCGAGCCGCTCTACATCGTCAAGCCCTTCTCGGCCAAGGGCATGGCCGGCCTCTTCTCGACCCACCCGCCGATCGAGGAGCGGGTCAAAAGGCTGCGTCAGATGCGCCCCAGCCTCTGAGGTCACCTATCGATACGCAGGAAAAGGCCCGCGAGAGCGGGCCTTTTCTGTGGATACGGTCGCGTCCTGTTGACCGAGGACATATTTGAGAACTAAGCTGTACGCGTAACGGATAGACCGTATCGCGAACCATGGCCAAGGCCAGCGCAAGCTCCAAATCAGCCGTCCCTCGCCGCCTACCTCGTGGTCGCCACGCGCTGGCACCCGACGAGGTCTTGCGCGACCAACGCGAGCGCCTCCTCGCGGCTGTGCCGGGGGTGGCGGCAGAACACGGATACGAAGCGATGTCCGTGGCGGACATCGTTAAGGCGGCCGCCGTCTCCAGGAACGCCTTCTACAAGAACTTCCGCGACAAGCAGGACTGCGTTGCCATCGCTCACGAGCTCGGCCACGAGCGCCTCTTCGAGGTTCTGTCGGTCAATTGCTACGAGGGGACGACTGTCGAGGAGCGGGTCGGCGTCGCCCTCGCAGCCGTCCTCGTCGTTCTTGCCGACGAGCCAGATCTCGCCCGCCTTCTGTTCGTCGCGGCGCCCTCTGCAGGTGATGAGATCGCACTGCGCTATCACGATTGGCTTAAGCGCTACGGCGCTCTGCTGCGCGCGGCGGCGCCGGATCTGCCGCCCGAGGCTGTACCTGCGCTTGAGGTCGAGCAGGTGATCGTAGGCGGCCTAGCGTCCCGCATCGCCAGCGAGGTGCTGCGGGGGAGGGGAGGGCACCTGCGCGAGTTGGTCGCCCCCTTCCTCGAGTATGTCCTCGCTTTCTACCGGCTCGGCAAGTCCGGGGCCAAGGGGGGTCGGGTGCTTCCTTTTGAGGCCGAAGACAGCCAGCAGCTCGAATCGCGCCGCCAGCAAGCCAGCGGCTGAGCGCTGCTTGCCGAGAATTCGCGTCAAAGGCCCTGCAAGTAGGCGCTTTCATCATCCATACCATGTGCGTACCTTGACAAAAGCAAACGAGCGTGTTTACATCCCGCTCGTCTTCTCATAGGTACGAAGACGGTATGGCTAACGCCTAGCAGCAGCACAGGGACAAGAACCGAGCCTCGAGGAAGCCGCTAAGGGAAGCGGCTGGGCAGAGGGGCTCACGGGACAAGGAGAGAGCTACGTGAGACGCCACGCGAAGGCATCGTCGGTGCAAACGAGCGCGAAGAAGCCTTCAGCACCGGCTGGGACGGCCTCTCGCCATCGCCTTTTGCTGCTGGCGCTCGCCATCGCGGCCTTCCTCGCCCTCCCCGCCGCCCAGGCCTCGGCCGAAGTCGTCGTCGACCTCGCGGGTCTCGGGGCGGGCACCGTCGAAGGGGACAAGACCGGCAACGGCGGCAACAAGATCGAATGCTCGAACGAAGGTGGCGCCGCCGGTCCTAACTGCAGCGAATCTTTCCCGCTCTTCACTCCCAGTTCCGAACCGAACGCGATCGCCCTCGCCGCGACCCCGGCTCCTGGCTTTGTCTTTGAAGGCTGGGAAGGCGATAGTCCCTTTGCATTTTTCTTCGGCCCACTTTCATGCAACTCTGGCTCGTCCAATCCTTGCGACACCCTCGATGTCGCGGATTTTGGTCTTGGCACGACCCACATCACCGCCACCTTCGGTTGCGCCTCGCCGATCCTCCCCCCCGAGGCAGAAACCGGCGAAGCAAGCGCCGGGGAAGACCCGCTCTCGAGCAAGCTCGCAGGGACGGTCAACCCCAACGGCTGCGGCCTCGAAAAAGCCTATTTCGAGTACGGCACCTCGACCGAATACGGCTCAACCACCGCGACCGAACCGGCGGTGGCGGGGATCGGGCGCGGCAACAGCCCCGTTGACGTCGGCGCCGAAACCGACTTCCTGCAACCGAACACCACCTACCACTACCGCCTCGTCGCGGTTGGCCCCGGCGGCACCGCCGAGGGTCAAGACCAGACGCTGAACACCGGCCCTGCCCCCGGCGACAATTGCCCCAACGCGCTCTTTCGCGCCGAACAGGGCTCCACGGTCCAGCACCTGCCCGACTGCATGGCCGTCGAGATGGTCAGCCCGCCGCAGAAGACCGGCTACGCGGCGGGGAAGCCGAGCGTCTCCGCCGACGGCTCGCGCCTCTTCTATGAATCGGTCGCGGCGATCGGCGACCCACCGGGCTCGCACTTCCCGAGCTTCTACGTCGCCAGCCGCGGCGGCTCGGGCTGGAGCAGCGAGTCGACCGACCCCCGCCTCGAACCGCGCCTGGATTACGTCTGGGAAGTCCAATCGCGAAGAGACCCCAGTCTCTCTCCCGACTTCTCACGTTGGTTCACGCTCGGCGCGACTCAGGCGCAGGCCGAACGGGGGATGGTGCAGGCCTTCGAAGCCGGAGTGGGCCACTACGTCCGGGCACTTTCAGAACCGCTGGAGCCGCTCTTCGGCCCGGAGGGGCCCAGTTACTCTGCAGTCTCCTACGGCAGCAACTTCCGGGCTGCATCGGCAGACCGGTCCCACCTCTACTTCACGCCAGGGGAACAACCTCGCTACTTCGCCGACGATCCAGTAACAGGGGACTGGGGTCGTCTCGTCTACCTCGTGCGCAGTGACAGCTTTGGCGAGCCGGTGGTCGAATTGCTGCAGCGCGATCGCCTCGGGAAGGTCTGGGGGGGAAGGTGTGGCGCCCGCATCGGCGGTATAGGTGTGCCGCTCTCGGCGCCCAACGGCAACCGCAACCAGGGCGCCGTCTCCGCCGACGGCTCGCGCACCTACCTCTCGACTCGGCCCGATCAGCAGAGCGGCAATTGCGACGAAGCCGCCAACAAGCTGCGCATCCTCGAACGGCTGGAAACCCCAAGCGGCCCGCAGATCTCCCCGCTCTTCCCCTTCGGCGGCGAGTGCAGCCGCCCCGCCCCGGACGTCTGCAGCACCGTCAACGGCGATGACCTCTACCAGGGCGCCTCGCTGGACCAGAGCAAGGTCTACTTCACGACCAACCGCCAGCTCACAAGCAGCGACCGCGACGGGACCAGCACCGAATGCAGCCTCAAAGAAGCGGTTCCGGGCTGCGACCTCTACCTCTACGATCGCAACCGCCCACCAGGAGAACGCCTCGTCCAGGTCTCAGCCGGCGAAGACGTAGGGGGCGAACACGAAGCCGGCAAGGAAGCCGACGTCTATAACGGCATCACCGGGATCTCCGCCGACGGCTCCCACGTCTACTACGTAGCCAACGGCGTCCTGACCGCAAGCCCCAACCCCGCCGGGGCGGTCGCCCAGGCGGGCAAGCCCAACCTCTACCTCTGGGACGCAAACAGCGAACAGACGACCTTCGTCGGCACGCTTGTCGCGCCGGCAGGCGGCGACGAAGGCGATGCCGGTGGCCTCTGGGGATCCCAGGGCGGCACCTGGCGCAACGACGCCTACCCGGTGCCGATCCTGAGCCCTGCCGAACAGAACGGCGAAGACCTCGCCACCGAAGGCGGCGACGGTCATATCCTCGTCTTCTCCACCAAGGCGCAGCTGACGAGCAACGACGCCGATGGCCGTCACGCCGACGATTACCGCTTCGACGCCGAAGCCGGGACGCTCGAATGCGTCTCCTGCAAACCTGGCTCATCAGGCGCCGATCCCGACGAAAGCGCTTCTGACGTGGAAGGGCGACGGGAAAACTCATTCCCCCTCGGCACCGACTACGCCGAGTTCAATCGCTGGGTCAGCGAAGACGGGCAGAGGATCGGCTTCACCACCGACGAGCGCCTGCTGCCCGGGGACGTCAACGGGGAAGCCGACGGCTACCTGTGGTCCCAAGGAGCGCTCGCCCGCCTGCCCGGCAAGCCCTACTTCGGCCTCGTCACCTTGGACGGTCCCTATCTCTCCCACGACGGCTCGACCGTGGCCTTCACCACCCGCACGGCGCTGGTCTCGAGCGACGAAGACCGCTCGGGCGACGTCTACGTCGCCCGAGTCGGAGGCGGCTACCCGCCGCCGCCGCTGCCCCAGCTCTGCCAGGGAGAAGAGTGCCGCGGGGCGCCCTCGGCGACGCCTGATCTGACCGGCGCCGGCACCGCTGTTCTCAACGGAGCCGGCAACCCCACCCCCAAGCCGCCCTGCACCAAGGGCAAGGTGCGCAGGCACGGCAAGTGCACGCGCACACAAGCCAATAGACACCACCGCAAACGACACGCCAAGAACAACCGGAGGGCCGGCAAGTGAACCGCAAGATCCACAGTCTCCTCGGACTCGCCGTCCTCCTGCTCGCCTTCGGCGTGAGCTCCGGCTCGGCGCTGGCGACGCCGCAGCTGAACGTCTCGCTCGAACGCGACACGACCTACTTCCCGACCGTCTATCACTCAGACGAACGGGTGGACTTCAAGTTCAGCGTGGAAAACTCGGCGCCGAAGAAGGAAAGCGCCGTGATCGGCCAGACGCTCACCTGCGATCCGAATGCTGCGCATTGGCGCGGAGAACCAACCTTCACCTTCAAGTGGCTAAGCGGCGGCACCCAGGTGGGGACCGGCGCGAATTATGAAGTGCAGGCCAGCGACGCCGGCCAGGCGATCCAGTGCCTGGCGATCGGCGAAAACGCCGGCGGAGCATCGGCCTCGGCCACGCTTCCCCTCCAGGTAGTGCCATCACCATCACCGCTGCCGCCGGCATTCTCGGGCTCCACTGATGTATCCGCTCAACCGCGGCCCCTGATCGGGGAAGCCGAACCGGCGGGCGCCGGCGATGAAATCACCTGCACCGCCCCGACCAGCTGGACCGGCTCGCCCACCTGGACCTTCCAGTGGCTGCGAAACGGCGCTCCCGCAAACGGCGAAGTCACCGCCGCCACCGCGACCACCAGCACCTACAAGGTCGCTGCGGCCGACGTGCCCGGCGCGCTTCAGTGCGTGGCGATCGCGAAGACCGGCAGCGGCGAAGCCCCCAACGGCGGCACGGCGGTCACCATCTCGCCGGTCAAGGGCACATCGCCTGAACCGAGCCCGTATCCGCCGGTTACAGACACTTTCAACAACTTCCCGTCTTGGGAGGCCTTCCTCCCCTTCATAGTCGACCCCAACTCGACCACTGGCCCGATCACTGTCGACCTCGAACTGCCCGGAGGGGAGCAGACCTACGGCCTGAAAGCGGTTAATCCCGAAAACGGTGGTTCAACGAACTGGAGCTGCACGATGGTCCCAGCTTCGGCGACCGACCATGCGCGAGCGGTATGCGAATACCCCTTTTCCATCCCACCCGGGAAAAGCACCTCGACGGTCAAGCTGATCACCGCCCTCGGTCCCGACGCGCCTGATCTAGGAACCGCCAAAGCCACCGCCTACGGCGGCGGCGCGGCGACGGCGAGCGACGAAATCAGCTTCCCGATCGAACCGGCGCTGCCCTTCGGCCTCTCCAGCTACCTGAACGCCTTCCGCGACGCGGCGGGCAACCCCTACCTGAAGGCCGGCGGCCACTTCGATTCCTCCGAGACGGACTTTGAATTCAACATCAAGCGGACGCTCGAAGTCGAAAAGCCCCGCGGCGATGGGTTCACTGGCACCTCGAAGGCGTACCCCGTCGAGCAGCTGCGCCAACTCGCCGTCGAACTGCCGCCGGGCGTGATCGGCAACCCCGAAGCCCTGCCGGCGCTGTGCCCGAGCGTGGAAGAGGTCAGGGAAGAAACCTGTCCGCCGGCGAGCCAGATCGGGGGGCTGAAGCTCGACATCTTGAACACCGGGGTAGTTGCCCAGCTCTTCGCGATGGAGCCGACCCCCGGCGCGCCGGCCGAATTCGCCTTCAGCGACGGACAGCACGTCTATACCCTGGCGGTCCGCCTGCGGCCCAAGGACGGCTACGCGATCGACGTCGAACTCTCGCCTTCCCCTGAGGTCGGGATCGTGGCCGCGAAGACGAAGTTCTGCGGCTACGGCGTCGTCGGCTTCGACTCAGGGAGCGGAGAATTCATCTGCAAGAAAGCCAGTGACGTAGGCGCCAACGCCAAGCCCTTCTTCACCGCCCCGACCCACTGCGGCGTGCCGCTTGAATCGGGCATCCGCCTCAGCTCCTGGACCCACCCCAACTACGTCGATGGCCCCACCTACCCCAACGGCACGATCGAAGGCTGTGAGGAAGTGCCCTTCGAACCGACGATTCATGCCACGCCGACGACGACGGTGGCCGACTCGCCAACGGGCCTCGACGTCGAACTGGCGATGCCGACCGAAGGGCTCGAAAAGAAGTCCGAATGCCACGAAAAGCAGGGCGATCCAACCAGCCCGCTGGTGAGCGAATGCATCGCCCAGGCAAACCTGCGAAACGTCGAAGTCAAGCTGCCCAAAGGCCTTGCGATCAACCCGGCAGGGGCCAACGGCCTTGAAGCCTGCTCACCGGCCCAGATCGGGCTCGGCTCAAACGCCCCGGCAAGCTGCCCGGTCGGCTCGCGGATCGGCTCGGTGGAAGTGATCACGCCGCTGCTTGAAAAGCCCCTCGACGGCGCCGTCTACCAAGCCGAACAGGACAACAACCCCTTCGGCTCGACGATCGCGATCTACCTGGTCGCCGAACGGGCCAAAAGCGGCGTGCGGATCAAGCTGCCGGGCAAGGTCGAACTTGACCCCCAGACCGGCCAGCTGACCAGCACCTTCGCCGAGAACCCCCAGCTGCCCTTCGAAAAGTTCAAGCTCAAGTTCTTCGGCGGCGCCGCCGCACCGCTTCGCACCCCAGAGCTCTGCGGCAGCTACTCCACCACCTCGGTGCTCACCCCCTGGTCAGCACCGCAATCGGGGGACCCCGTCACCGACACGGACACCTACCCGATCAACCAGGCGCCAAGTGGCGACAGCTGCCCGACCAGCGAGGCCGCCCTGCCAAACGCACCGCAGTTCGACGCCGGCACGGTGACCCCGGTGGCCGGCACCTACTCACCGCTGGTCGTGCGCTTGCACCGCGAAGACGGCACCCAGCGCTTCTCCTCGCTTGACGTCAGCCCCCCACCGGGGCTGATCGCAAAGCTCGCCGGCACCTCGCCCTGCTCAGAGGCCGCCCTGGCCACTGCAGCCACCCGCACCGGCAAAGCAGAGCAGGCCGCCCCGAGCTGCCCTGCCTCCTCACACATCGGCACCGCCCACATCGCCACCGGCGCCGGCCCGGCCCCCTACTGGGCAACTGGGCAGGTCTACCTCGCCGGCCCCTATAAGGGCGCGCCGCTCAGCCTCGCGGTGATCACCCCGGCGGTGGCCGGCCCCTTTGACCTCGGCACCGTCGTGGTCAGGGCACCGGTCCACATCGACCCCACCACGGCCAAGATCAGCGTGCAAAGCGACCCGCTGCCCCAGCTGCTCGAGGGCATCCCGCTCGACGTGCGCACGATCGCAGTCGACATCGACAAGCCCAACTTCTCACTCAACGGGACCAACTGCGACCCGCTTGCCTTCAACGGCCAAGCGCTCTTCACCGGGGGCCAGGCCACCCCGCTCACAGAGCGCTTCCAGCTCGGTGAGTGCGCCAACCTGGGCTTTAAGCCCAAGCTCGCCCTGTGGCTTACCGGCGGCACCCACCGCGGTGATTACCAGGGCCTTCGCGCCACCGTTGAAGCCCGCACCGGCGATGCCAACATCGCCGGTGCCTCGGTCACCTTGCCCCACCAGGCATTCGTCGCCCAAAACCACTTCCGCACCGTCTGCACCAGGGTGCAGTTCGCCGCCGACCAATGCCCGGCGGGCTCGATCTACGGCCGCGCCCGGGCCACCACGCCGATCTTTGACTACCCGTTGAGTGGACCGGTCTATTTGCGCTCCTCAAACCACCCCCTGCCCGACCTGGTGGTCAAACTGAGGGGACCTGACTCCCAGCCGATCGAGGTCGACCTG
>Ga0207639_10002372_pt1 | contig 12655 bp, 10 predicted proteins | sample KBSCornC32_FD_184299 | JGI IMG/M metagenome (GOLD analysis project Ga0207639, IMG submission 184299) | Corn rhizosphere microbial communities from Kellogg Biological Station, Michigan, USA - KBS Corn C3-2 (SPAdes) (version 2) | ecosystem: Host-associated > Plants > Roots > Rhizosphere > Soil ...
TGTCCTCCATAACCAAGTGATTTTCGTTGGTGTCGAGAACCTCAAGGATGCTGGTGTAAGTTTCGCTCTCCGCTTCGCCGCCTTGATGCTTCAGCGCGCTCATCAACAGCTGGATGGATTTGGTCTCTCCTTTAATGGCGCCATTGACCAGGGCCTTGCTCAAAACTTCGTCTTTGCGGAGTTTGCGCTTGCTGCCGTTTTCGGTGACCGTGATCTTGGTCGCTAACTCTTTTCCAACAGTCGCAGCAAGATCGCCGCCTCCCTTGAAGCCTCGCCGAGCGACAGCGCCGCGCGCCTCTTTGCCAGACTGGCCAAGGCTTTTTGGACGACCCTTCGGGTTGCCAGATCGTCCAGATTTGAACTGCGAGACCTTAGGCGGTTTGCGATAGCCCACATCATATCGTCTGCTCTTAGTCATGACCGGGTACCTCTGCGATTCTGTCGAATGAGAGTCCCGAATTTTCAAGCGTGGCTGTGCCCCCGGTTTTCCGCTGCCAGCGACGAATGGCGAGATCGACGTAGAGAGGGTCAATCTCGACGACGCGTGCGCGCCTCCCAGCCTCCTCGGCGGCTAGGATTGCGGTCCCGCTACCGCCGAACAAATCCAAGATCACGCCGTTGCGCTTGCTGCAGTCGCGCATCAGATCGGCAATGAGAGGAACCGGCTTGACCGTTGGATGCATGTCCAGCTCCTCACGGCGCGTCGAAACGAGCGGCGATCCTCCTGGATAGTCCAAGACATTGCTCCGATGGCGACCTTCCGATCCAAGCCCGAAATTGTTGATGTGCTTGCCGGAGCCGGCCTTGAAGACAGCAATCAGCTCATGTTGGGAACGGTAGAAGGAGCCCTGGCCGGCATTTGATTTGCGCCACACAAGCAGGTTCTTCCACTCGCTATACAGCCCGGTCGACGCCCGGAGCAGCTCAGGCAAGTGGCGCCAGTCGCTGCACCAATAATGAATTGATCCGGAATCGCTAAACTCAACGGCGCGTCCCATCACTTTTTCGAGAAATCCTGTGAACACTGGGATCGACATCTCTCCGGACGCCATCGCGAACTCGCGGTGCTTCTTCTTGCTGCGGCCGCGGGCATGTCCGCGAATCGGGACGTTAAACGGGGGATCCGTAACAACCATCTGCGCAAGCTCGCCCTTCAGCAGGGCTTCGTAGGTGCTGGCTGATCGTGCATCAGCACAGACGATTCGGTGTGGGCCTAAATTCCAAACATCACCGAGTTTCGTAACCGCCCGCTCTTCAATTTCCGGCAACAGATCTTCGGGATCTGCCAGACCGTCGCCATCGCCATCACCGCTATCAAGAATTACGTCGATCTCTCCGGTCAAGAACCCGGACAGCTCCACATCGATTTCCAGATCGATCAATTCGCTGAGTTCGAGCTTAAGAGCATCCATGTCCCAGCTCGATTTTTCAGCCAACGCATTGTCTGCCAGAACCAGTGTGCGCTTCTTTTCTTGCGTCAGTCCCACAAGCGTAAGCGTCGGCACCTCTTTCATATGAAGCTGCTTAGCAGCCTCAACGGTGCCGTGCCCGGTCAGGATTGTGCCCATTTCATCAATCAAGACGGGACGGAAAAAGCCATGCCCCTCGATGCTGCGAGCGATCAGCGCAATTTGCTTCGACGAATGTTGACGGCTGTTATGGGGAAATCGTTTGAGTTTTGTTGGATTGCGGTACTCGACGTTCGGGGAAAGCAACGCCGACTTTGACGATAGCTGCTTCGAATCGACGATTGACGCGGTCGCCTTGGACTTGAGTTTGAGAGCCTTTCGCGAATTCATGTTCAACCTCCAAGATTGGCCTGGAAGGGTGAACGACCGCGCACCGCAGGGCTAAGTCATTAATTGTGCAAATTTTGGTCCGACTTCTTCTTCGCGGCCAAAGCAGGCCGCGGATCGAACCGCGGAAAATCAAACTCTTGCGCCGTGGCTCGCGTGAATGGGTCCGTAAACTCCTCCTTGGGGTCTTCCCGAGTATATTTGCGGGACTTTCCTGTCCGATCCAAAGCCTTTGCGAGAAACAGGTGAGCACAACTCGCAGCGCTACTCTTTGCTCCGCGGCGAATAGAAAGGTTTCCCGTCAACGAACGAGCGATCTCTCTAATCTCGTCCCACTCGCTCTCGCTCATCCCAGGAGCATTTTTTAGCAGCTGCACAAACCTGATCTCGTCCCTGCCGGCTCTAGCAAAGATAGTTTCCAGGACCGTTGTGTTATCCGAAATGCAGTACAACTCCTTCGCGTGCCTCAGCCGTGTCTTGAGATATGTCCCGGTCCGCATCAAATATTTTATTGCACGAACTGCACGTCGTTCATGCCGAGCATCATTTTCGACCCGGCGACCGTGCCGAGCGGCAAGGCGCCCCAGGGCGAACGCGGCAAACCGCGGAATTCCGAGGCCCTCAAGAAAGGGACCATAGCCAGGCGTGGGCGCATGACCCGCTATCTCACTTGCCAAGAGCGGAAGGGCTGCGAATTGGAGCATCACGGATGAAAAAATATTCCCGAGTGCTACGTATCCGCTTTCCGACAAATCGAATATCCGCCCGGAGGATTGTTGCGAGATTGATTTGGGATCGCATTCCGAATTGATACGGCCGCCCGAGATCGAGACAGGCTTTGCTTGCAGCTGCCGCTCGAAGTTCAGTCGAAACTGCCTATAGCTGTCGATATCACGAGGTTCGTCTTGCGCGACGCTACCTATGTAGCCTGGATTATCACGCGCAACCGAACGCAAAAATTGCAGGATCGAAAAACCCAGTAGATCTTCGGTCGTGCAATTCATGGGCCTTCGGGTACTGCAGCTAAAAACCTGAAACCTGCGCCGTATAAATCGGCGGCGCCACTAGCCTTACAACTTCCCGCGCCTTCCCTCACAGCCAAGACGTCTGGGCAAGCGGGCCAATTCGAATCACAATAGCACAATTGGCGCGCTCATGAGCGATTGGAGCGGGTTTCTCTCGGATTTCATGAGCTAATCGCTCGCTATCACGCTGCATTGACGCTAAATTCGCGACTGGAATGGTCAACGCCGTTCTGGGGCTTAAGAACCCCTCACGTGGCGGCGCTAGTGCCGCCGGAAGCAGCACTCTCCGTACCTATGAGGTCGGGGAGGCATACGGGCATGTTCAGGGCGAAAGCCTAAAGCCGTATGCGGCTCTCCACGTGAGGCTTCTTAACTCCCCGATCACCAGGGGGGAACGATGGGGCTCGCTTGTCCAGTTTGCGGTAGCGAAAACACGCAAAAGGTGTCGCTCATTTATGAGTCCGGAACATCTTCGACCAATTCAAGTTCACTTGGCATTGGCATCTCCGGTCATCACAAAGCAATCGGCGTCGCAAACACAAGCTCCAACACACAGTCGGACCTCGCCAAGCGGTGTGCGCCACCTAAGAAGAGAGGCACTACTGAGCAAGGGGTTTGGACGTTGTTGGGGATCATACCCGCGATCGGCATCGCAACAGTATTCAATTCAGACGCTCTGGGGATTGCTGTGTGGACCCTGCTATTTGCGGCACTACTCGCTTCCACCCGCAGCGCAGCGCGCTACAACCGCGATATTTATCCGCGACGCTATGATGCTTGGGCCAAGAGAATGCTTTGTCTGCGATGCGACAACATGTTTTCTCCTTAGACGTCAGCGCGCCGAGCGATCAAGCCGGAAAATTCGTTACTATCGATAAGACGCGACTATCGCTAGTGAGTATGGTGCGCGTGAACGCTTTCGCTGAATTTGTGCGTTACCTTTCCTTCATGGCCCAGCGCAGTGATCGTTTCGCCGCAGAGCGCGCAACGGTTCTTCTGCCGTAGAAGCGCCGCCTTCTGCGTCGCGCGGGAGAATTCGTTGAGGCGGCGGGGCTTTGGCATTCCGACCGATGCCGGTAGAACTAATGCCAATGCAGATTGGCAAGGAAGGTACGATAGGCGGCTGCCACTTCCTTGAATCGGTCGGCGGAAGACTGAAAGAAGCCACTCTTCAGCAAAACCCAATCGGTACCGACTACCGTTGCTTCCGCAACAAATCCATCGAACGGCTGACCGCTGCGGGCAAACTTGTATCCAAACCGTCCCGGCTGCGCCCATACGCGGCCATGAGCAGCGTGCCAGATATCGGCGCAGACAAGCGAATGAAGCATTTCGAATTCGTCAAAACAGCGCTCGTAGTCGTCCCCGAGGAATAGAAGTCTATCAAACGGCTCTTTCAGAACACCGAACAGATATTCGCTGCGGGGAACGCGATGCCGCGCATGCGGCGGCAGAAGTTTGAACGTCTCTTCGACCTGATCCATCGCGCCGGCAACGCAGGAGACAACCGGCTCGCGCCCGCGCGCACTCATTTCATTAGTGACCGGCGTCAGGAGAAGCGGCTTCAGGGCCGCGAGATTGCCAGCCGACAGCGCCGACACTCCCGCTGCATGGATAATGAGAAACAGCGGATACCATTTGAGGCTTACCCATGCGACGAGACCGCCTTCCGTTTTGTTCATTGCGGCCAGTCGGGAGACGATCCGGCCAAGAACTGCAAGCTGCTCCGTATTGCCCCATCGCGCGATGAGAATGGCCGCATTCAGCAAATCCTTTGTCGCAACCTCGTATCGCTGCAACCGCGCCTGAAAGGTCTCGGCACTGAGGTTCTCGCCCGACGCCGCGAAACCCTCCGACGACAATGCCATCATGGTCGCGCGGAGCAATTCAACGACAAAATCGTCGAGCCTGATCCGATCCTTTGGATCGGCAAGCAGGTCCTTGATGGTTGCGACGACATCGGCCTTCGCCTTTGTCATATCGAAGTCTCCTTCTGCAGTGGAAACTTCAGAAGGGTGCGTGCGGGTAACTTCGGATGTGTGAAGACAATTTCCCACTGGTTTGTATAGGCAGCGCCGGGCAGCAGTCCTTCGACGATCTTCCCCGTCTCCAATTCCACATAGCACTGGAAGAAATGACCGGGCGAAGGTCCGCCATTGGTGCAGACGTAGGCTTTTCCGTCGGACACGGCGAGGCAGACCGGGTCGCGCGTCGATCCGGATTCGAACCATGCAGCCGGGTCGACCGGAAGCACGACGGAGAAGTTCTTGCCATATGAAACGACGTTGGCCCCCTGCCACGGCAGCAGAAAAGACTCGCTGGCCGAATACGGAAAAGCCGGACCGAGCACCACGAGCCCGCTGCGGTCGCCGTTGGCAGGCTTTTCCGTTTTGATCGCGTAACAGTTCCGCTGGCCGAGATATACAAACAGATCGCCGGGCTGGGTTTGTTCGAAACGCCCGACCGTAACGGAGGGGAATATTTCCATCGGCTTCCCCTACGCTTCGAGCCGCGCGACGAACCGCCGCCAGAGATATTCGGCGGCCTGATCGGGCGAGAGATTTTTCAGGTCGAGATGATCGGCGACGCGCCCGAAACCGATGCCCATAAGGGACGAGAGACCGAGATCCTCTGCGCCGTCCGCAAGCGAGAGAATTTCGTTGCAGCTGTTGTTACCGAACGAATGCCTGCCTTCGACGTACGAGATTCCATTTTCGGACAGCATGCCGCCCTGCCATATTTTACAGGCTGCAACGCTCTTGCCGTTCAGGAAAATTTCAGCCGTGAATTCGACCGCCGTTACGGTCTGGAAATCGGATTCCAGCCCTTGCGTGTGCCGCACTAGTTCTACCAACCCGTTCTCAAAATACGCTTTGATCGTATCAAACGCCTGCCGGAGAAAGCGGCGCTTTTCAACATCGGATGCCGCGCGGCGCATCTTCGGCATGTATGGCGCAGCTGTAACGGTCGGCGCGATTCCGCCGGTTCCGGGGAACGCCTTGGCCGGAAGTTTCTGCGCACCAGGAAAGGAAGGCCGGCTGTCGGGCTTTCCGCGTTTCGCATTGACACCAGCGATGAGTTTGTTGCGTGCGCCCTCTTCATCCACTCCGACGAGATCGATGTGGACGAGCGGACGCAACAGACCCATTACCTGACAGGGGCGCACGATCACCGGCACCAGCGCCCGGTTTATGCCTTGCGGATCGTTGGCAAAAGCGGCTGCCCATTCCGGGCTCGCAAATTGCGATTTCATGTAGTCGGGCGAGAGAACCATGATCGTGCGCGGCGCGGTCGCCGCGGCTTTCTGCATTTCCAACACGAAATTGCTTCCCGGCCTGAAATCCCATGCCTGAATAACGATGCTGCTGCCCGCTTCTTCGAGCACGTAAGCAATCCATTCGGCCCAACTGGTGTCCGGCGAAGTGTAGCTGACGAAAAAATCCGGCATTGCTGGCTCTTTATCACGACGATTCGGGCGAACGGGAATTATACCGCATCCAATAGCATGCATCCGGCAAAATTTTTCCGCCACGATGAGCCGAAAACGAAGGGGGCATCCTAGCGCGCAAGTGTTTCGGCGATGGTGCCTAATACTCCACCGATCTCAAACCACCCGAAATCATACTCGCCGTGGGGATCGCTGTCCGGCGTGAATTCCTTGAACGCTTTCACTGCGGAGAGCGCGGCGGTTCTTCTGCCGAGTTAAAGCCCCCTTCTGCACCGCGCGAGAGAATTCGTTGGGGCTGCGGGGCTCGCTCGACATTGGGAGACCACGGATAGCTCAACGAGTTGATGGATACAGATTAATCGATATCGCCGATCGATTGATGCGGTGTGCACTGCATCCGCACGACAACAAGCCGGTCCACGGGGGTTGGTCGTTAAATATCCGGGCTGTTCGGCGCAGCTGATGACTTGGTGAAGTCCAGAGACGGATGCTCCTGCGTGTATTTGCGACCAACGACATAGTTTGGATTGTTCAACTTTGGGGAAATTTTCGACGTCGAAAATATAATCTGATGTGGGTCCTGATAGCTTTCGCATTCCCGCACCAGAACTTCCTGAAAATTCCAAGAGCGCTCTTCTACCATTCCTTTGTCTTCTATGTTGTCGAGAAGCATGAAACGCGGAAGCCCAAATAACTTGTCTCTGAGAGATGATATAAAGAGCGCCAGCAGAAAGCTGTTTTTTAGCACGACCATTCCGCTAGCGCTGCGAGAACGGTTCTTTTCATCGTTGATCGCCACCCAATCATCCGCGAAGCTGAACGACACAAAATCTACTTCTCCAAAATCGCTATGCTCCTTGAGGTCTTGGTCTAGGATTTGCTTCGCCGTATCAGATACTAAGGTGTATGCTATGCGCTTGCGCTTATCCTGAGATGATACAATTGCATCGATTTCATTCTTGAGCCGCGTAATTTGGCTATTAAGTTTATCCTTCTCGCTGCTCAGTTGTTCTATTTCTGCAGCCAGGGCCTGGCGGCTCTGCAGAACCTTGATCTCGCTTTCCAAGAATCCGATTTTTCTGCCCAGGTCCGCCACCAGCTTTTCGCGGTCGGTAGCCAGCCCTCTTCGCGAAAGCTCGAAAGCCTCGGACGAGCTCTTCAAAGCAAAAAGAGCGGCGCGCATTTTTGATTTTAGCTTGACCAGAGCCTCTTCGCGCTCTTCTTGAAGAGAGTGCGACTCTCTTAGTTGCATCTCGATATCGAGGCGCACGGCGAGATTTTTGGGATCGGAGCTTGCGGCTATGTTGGGATTGCCGCAGAGATGACAATGCGATTGATCAGTATTCTCCGCGATTGGCTTGAAGCAGGAGGGGCAGAACTCGAAGCGCACCTGACCAAGCGACATGAATGTCATGGATGCGTCGTCGAAGTCCGCCAAAGTGCGTTGAAGGTGACTGACGAATAGACTCGCGTCTTCAATTTCGTATTCGAGTGTTGCGATCCTGTCCTCAAGTTCGGCTACGGTTCTGCGTGCCCGTGCAACTGCCCGCGCCTGACTTTTTTCCAGCTTCTTCGCGTCATTATCGTCGGCTTCCTCGACCTGTTCCGAAACCAGCACTTCCGACAGTCGGCCCTGCAAGCCATCTCTTTCTCGCACGGCCTTTTGCATGGCGACGGCGATGTGTTCGGCCAAAACATTATCTCCATATCCGGCAGCGACCTGGATCAGATTTCTAAGGACTCGCGAGACTTCATCGTGCTTTTGAGAAGTCGCACGAAGTGCTATCTGCCGTTCGTAGAGCTCGTAACCTCCGATGCCGCACATCAAATCGCCCACGGCTTGGCGTGTCTGCCAAGTATCAAAGTGTTCCACCCGAAACAGCCTTTGAATAGGCGTTAGTTGGTCGCCATAAATGAGGCGGAGCACCTGATGCATCGTGATATTGCTGCTGCCGTCGCTGATGGCTTCCGGCAAGCCGATTGCCTTGAAAAGGATCTGGCTAAAGCTGTAGCTGTCCTGTTGGCGTTGATATGGACAGGTTCGCCAAGATGCAGGTCCTGCGTTCACCGCTTCGCTTATTGGACCAAAATAGATTTGCATAGGGCGGGACTGTTTTTCCGAGACATCTCGCCGAAGCGTCAAAGTGGCGGTTCCTGCTAAGACTTCGACCAATACATAATCGGCCATCTGAGCGTGGTGTTTCCACTCCCTGAGATCACCACCGAGCGCGAAGAAGATGAAGTCCATGACAGTGCTCTTACCGGAGCCATTGTCACCGTGAATAATATTCACTCCGCCGTGATACCGCTCCGAATACAAAGGAGAGCCGCTTCGATAGATGGCGAGATGACTGAGGCGCAATTCGGGGGTCATGCGATTAGATGCCTCGCCGGCAACCCGGCTCTTTTATAGATATTATCATCGCCTGAAAGAGGCACCGTCGAGAGCTGCGATGTTAGAAAATCGATTATCGATTGGTCGGCTTTATTTCTTTCGGCAATTTCGGCGATCAGAGATTTCGGCAAGCTCTTGTTGTTCAATTCTACGATGCCATCCGAGATGAGTGCCGATTTGAATATGTCTCGTGCGAGAAGATGGTTCGCGGCGGCATTTTGATATATCCGCAACTCCTGAAACATGGCGGCTACGCTGGGAAGACTCTCGAACACCTCCCGCTCCTCTGGGACGCCGAGGAATTCGAATTGAGCTCGCACTTGGCGAGGCATAGAAATTTTATGCAAAAGCGTCGGTGCCAGCAAAAACATATCCAGTATCCGCAGGCGCTCCATTTCCAAAGGAGCCGACTGCCAAGCGGACGCAATCCGCAACATGCGGAAAGCACAGTGATAGGCATCGCGCGCAGCGTGCCAAATTCTAATTTTTGTCAGCGTCCCAGCGGACATGGCAGTTTCCGGTTAGATAGTACAACGCATTTTCAACGATGGCGGCATCAATATCGTTGGTCTCGGTCATCTGGGCATGAAGTACAGGTGTAATAACTTCCGTTTGCACCAGGCGATTGATTTCAGCAGTTTGGGAACCGTTCGCAATCGCAGGCGATACATGCCGCTTAAAGCGGGACTCCACATCCGCCATAAGTCTCGTGTATCGCGCTAATGATGAAGCTTGAACCGCGTGGCGTCGCAGCGACATGGCGAAGCGTTCTTTCCTGCGCTCAGCTTCCTTCACCTCATAACCGCGTCCGCCCGCGTCCAACTTGGCAGCAAGCGGACGTCGATCATGGGGCGCTTCCGTCGTGAAGTATTCGTAGTCTACAAAAACCTCGGGCGGGGTCGGCTTAGGCGCTGGTTCCGGCAAACGTAAAACGTCACCTGTCAGCACGTCGTTACCGGTGAGATAAGAGTCCTCGGCAACAATGAGCTCACTGCCCGTTGCAGGAATGGCTGGCAATGTCGATTTTGCCGGCACCAAAGTTTTCGTGTGAGGCGATGAGCTCGCCAGCAATGCCTCAAGTGCCGATTTGACGGAAACGTACAGCTGCGACTCATGTGTGGTCGGTTTGCATATCGCAACGTGATCAAAATCGAGCGCAGTGCTAATGCACCCAGGAACCCCAGGGTCGGCAGATGCCTTCGCTACAACGAGAACACCGCTCGTTTTCTTGGTCTCGTGATATGACAAGACACATATGCCCGACGTTGATGCCCAATTACGAAACCATGTGTGTAGATCAAGCAACGCATCGTCATTTAGCGCGAGCTGCTTAACGTGTTTTGTCAAGACTACTTTGAGAATGCCAATGACTGTCGTTGCGAGCGCTGAACCGCTGTGAGGCGTCGCACAGAACACAACCGCTTTAGTCTGCTCGAGGAGTTGTTTTCCCGACTTTGCAATATGGTCGTGACACAGACGCAGCATCTGCTTCACGACGAGTCCGCCAAGGCTATGCGTAACAAAAACAACCGGTCGCTGGCCAATTCCCCGGCTCGTTAGAAAATCCAATAGTCCAGATGCACGGTCGCTCAGGGAGCTGCCCTGTCCCGAAAGTGCGTCAGCAAACAAGTGAGAATCATATCCTGCCGTCCAGACGTTGATCGTTGGCAAATCGACTGCCAGCCAACGCGGCCAAAATCCTTCGGGATCGTTAGTAGCCGACCATGTAGTCGTCGGATCGCCGCCCAGACCGTGGACAAAAACTACGTCCAGGACTGCCGCCGGTTTCGGCGATTCAAACGGATCGACCCCCACATATTGAAGAACGGATTCAGACATTATCGACGAGCTAAAGAAATGGACTCATGCATAGGTTGAGCACACCGTCGGGCATTCGGCAACAAGCCCAACTTGGAGACAGAAGGCGGTGGCTTGAAAGCATTGGCTGGCTAAGTGGGGCGGTTCGGAGCGCAACGAAGAAGAAGCGGTATTCTGTTTTTTCAATTGCATGACAAAATGTTGGTGAAAAAAGCTCGGCCTGCTCCAGTACAAAGCATGCTTCGCTCAAAAGCGCTTTATCTCGCAGCTGCCCGGAATGGTTAGCTGCCTCCGAACTCGGGGCAGCTCGCGCCGCCCATCCCATTATGGCTCGTCTGGAGCAAAGTTCGTCAGAAGATTGCTCTGCTCTTGCTCGACTTCAGTGCGATTTGGAGCGTGCATCCGGTGGATTTCAAAAGGATTGCGCACGAATGCCAACCGTTAAATCTCGTACAAAATCGGCTTCCAACATGGCATCGAATTCAATCGACGCCGAATTTTTGGCGATTGCTGACCTATCAACTGATCAACTCCGCACGTGTTGGCGCAATAGCTTTGCAGATGAGCCGCCGCCAGTCCGCTCCCTCGCAACCCTCGCGCATCTCTTAGCGTGGCGCATCCAGACCGACACGATTGGTGGCTTGGATAAAGAAACTGCGCGCGCCCTAACAAAAATTGCTGATGCGCTCACGCAGGACAGTTCCTACGAGCCCAATATTCGAAGAGCGCCTTCGACCGGAGTGGTACTCTCACGCGAGTGGAAGGGTGTAGTACATCGAGTAACGGTGACCGAAAACGGCTTTCAACACCTCGGCAAAAGCTACCGCAGTCTTTCGGATATAGCCCGCACCATCACCGGTACGCGCTGGTCCGGGCCCCGATTCTTTGGTCTAGAACGGAAACAGCGTACCGCGCGGATGATCTCGCAATGAATACCAGACGCCAGATCCGGTGCGCGATCTACACCCGCAAATCGACTGAAGAAGGTCTCGAGCAGGACTTCAATAGTCTTGATGCACAACGCGAAGCGTGTGCTGCCTACATCGTCAGCCAAAAAGCTGAAGGCTGGATTGCTCTCGCCAGCAACTACGATGACGGTGGCTATTCCGGCGGGACATTAGAGCGCCCTGCCCTGCAGCGCTTGCTGGCGGACATCGAGCGTGGCGCGGTTGATGTCGTTGTCGTCTACAAGATCGACCGTCTGAGCCGCTCGCTCATGGATTTTGCTCGGCTGGTCGAGGTGTTCGATCGCAAGGGCGTGACTTTTGTTTCGGTCACGCAGTCGTTCAACACAACGACCTCTATGGGGCGGCTGACCCTCAACGTGCTGCTGTCATTCGCCCAGTTCGAGCGTGAGGTCACTGGAGAGCGCATTCGGGACAAGTTCGCTGCGTCCAAACGGAAGGGCATGTGGATGGGTGGCAACCCTCCCCTGGGCTATGACGTGTCCAATCGCAAGCTGATCGTAAATCACAGCGAGGCCGAAACGGTCCGCCTCATCTTCCAGCGATATCTGGATCTGGGATGTGTGCGCCTTCTCTGCAAGGACATCAAAGATCGTGGCGTATTGTCCAAGCTCAGGTTGCTGAGCAGCGGCAAAACACGCGGGAACAAGCCGATTGAGCACAGCGCACTTTACCTCATCCTGAACAACCGGACCTATATCGGCGAGACCACGCACAAGGGTAGCTCCTATCCCGGCGAGCATCAGGCGATTGTACCGCGTGACCTCTTCGATAGCGTGCAACGGCGATTGGCAGAGCAGAGACGGCCCATGCGTGTATCCTCGCGTACCCCGCAGGATGCCCCTCTCGCAGGCCTATTGTTCGACGAAACTGGCATGCCGATGCTTCCGACCTATACCATCAAGGGGCAGAACCGCCGCTACCGCTACTACACGAGCAGGCCAGCGATGAAGGGCGAAGCTTCCAAGGCTTCCATATCCCGAGTTCCGGCTCCGCAGCTCGAACACCTCATGTCCAGTGTTTTGCGGCGACTGAATCTGCCGCACGACACGCCGGCAAAGGTAATTGACCGCGTCGATATCCGGGCGAACGATGTCGTCATCCACATCAAGCGGGCGGAAGTGGTCGCCAGCTGGCGATCGACCGGGCCAGAAGCCCAGCAACACACCGAACGGCAGATCCTTACCGATCGTCGGGCACTTCTCGAG
>Ga0207639_10002375_pt1 | contig 12652 bp, 15 predicted proteins | sample KBSCornC32_FD_184299 | JGI IMG/M metagenome (GOLD analysis project Ga0207639, IMG submission 184299) | Corn rhizosphere microbial communities from Kellogg Biological Station, Michigan, USA - KBS Corn C3-2 (SPAdes) (version 2) | ecosystem: Host-associated > Plants > Roots > Rhizosphere > Soil ...
GAGATGGATAAGGCCAATAAGCTCGTCGACGACGGCAACTCGGCGGTCACCGACGGGAAAAAGTTCATTACCGATGCGCAAGAAAAGATCACGACGATGCTCGGGACCGACGTCAAGCATCTGTCAGAAGCACGCACGCTCGCCAACGAGGCCATTCGCCTTTACGATCAGGCTGAGGACAAGTGCAAGGCCGCAGCGTCAAAGTATGACGAGGCCAGTAAGCTAAAGATCGACGACAAGTACAAAGATTATCTTGCGACCAAAGTCAAGGAATACAACAAGAGAGCCGAGCTTGTGGAGACGTTAAAATCGATCCCACAGGCGCTTATCGACGCTCAAAGCCGCGATGCCTTTACGAGCCGGGCAAATGCTGCCAACCAAAAGGCCGAGCAGCTCGGCAAAGACGCCGACGACCTCGCGACTCAGGCCGACAAGATCCAAAAGGACAACCCGACCAGCTTCAAAAAATAACTGATAAAAAAGGCCGCTCGTCGTGAGCGGCCTTTCTCGACTACCCGTATCGGAGTTGTGCGCGTTCGCGTGCTCTTATCGCCTCCACCTCGCGGTCGCGCGGCGGTGCGGTTGTGGAGAGTGAATTGAGCATCTCCTGCGCGGCGGCAGCCACTCGCTCGACCGCGAGATTAAAGGCTTCTTCATTCGCCTTTGACGGTTTGTTCATCCCCGACAGCTTTCGGACGAATTGTAGCGACGACGCCTGGACCTCATCTGTCGTCGCGGGCGGATCAAAGTTAAAAAGCAGTTTGATGTTGCGACACATATTTAGAGACTCGTGAATTCCTCGGCCATGATGATCGTCCCGCGCTTTGGAAAGTATCGGTCGATCAACACATTGTGCAGCTCCTGGTCCTGATCTGCACAACAATCTTTGATGACAAATATCTTGTAGTCGCGGTCTGCCGCATCAACAAGCGTCGACAGGACGACGCCGCTCGTCGCGATGCCGTACATGATAAGCGTGTCGATGTCGTTAGAACGCAGGACCATGTCCAGATCGGAATTTGAAAATGCGCTGACGCGGTGTTTTGTGATCACCACCTCGTCATTTATCGGCGCAACCGTATCGTGAATGTCAGAACCATTGCCCTCAAACATCTTTCTTCGCTCCGGCGACGACAGGATCGCTCCAAACATCGCATTCCGCTCGTTGATCTCTGGAAATCCCTTTCTAAATCCCACATGGACATGGATCACCCGCAAACCCGCCGTGCGTGCGCTGTCCAGCACGCCGGCCGCTCGATCGAGCAGCTCGGGCCCGCCGACATAGTTCGCGATGATCCCATTCTGGTAATCCATGCTAAGCAGCGCGGCGTGTTTCAGGTCTGAGGTGCTGATCCCATTCATACCATTATCGTAACGCCGACGAATGGAAAGCGCTTATACCCGATCGATCCATTCACGGGTGACACGGGCCATTTCGGCAAAGACATCCTCTGTGGATTGACGAGTCTTCTTAAGAATTTTGTAACTGTGATTTGCGGTATCGAGGAGATGGAGAGTCGCACGCTTGCCGAGCTTTTGGATGGTGGGCCCGAGCAGATCCAGCGTCGCAAGCTCGTCCCTAGTGCCGGATAAAAAGAGCATCGGGATCTCGATCTTTGCGAGATGCTCCGCACGTTTTATATCAGGTCGACCGGGCAAATGCAGCGGAAACGAAAACAGCACCAGAGCTTTCACATTCTCCAGCGGCTCCTCCGATTGAGCGGTCGTCGTCATCCTCCCGCCAAACGAGTGCCCGCCCGCAAGCAGCGTGAGGTCCGGAGCGGCCGTGTGTGCCGCGCGGATCGCATTCCTGATCGTCTCGACGCATGTCGCAGTCGAGTTTCTCGCCATCCCGTTCTCCGAATATGGGAAGTTGTATCGGAATGTCGCGATCCCAACCGCAGCCATCGCGTCCGCGATCGCGTCCAGCGTCGCATGCCGCATATTCGTCGATGCTCCGTGCCCGAGTACGAGCAAGTGCTTCGACTTGTCCGGTCGCAACAGGATCGCGGAGACGTCGCCTTTGTCAGCCGTTGCGGTGAATTTTAGTTCCTTTACTGTCACCTGTCTCGTGCCTACCTGTAGGATAGGACAATAGCGGGCTGTATTTGCAAATAGCGTGACGCCAGAAATATCATTCTGCGGGTCGTCTTGCGGATCTATATGAATAGGCTTTGGATGGTCGTAATGATCGTTTCGATGGTGACGAGTGGGATCGGGCAAATGGATGGCAAGGTAAAAACCTTCAAAAGTTATTATGAGGACGAGCTGCGGCAAGCCGGCGTGGTCGGCAGCGGTTTTGTTTTTATTAGGAATGGCGTGACGGTCGCGGACTATCGTTACGGTTTTGCAGACGCCGCAAAGAACCAATCCGTCGATGCCGACACGATCTGGCATTGGGCGTCGAACACGAAGCCCTTCACAGGCGTTGCCATAATGCAACTGCGGGATCGTGGTCTGCTGAAGCTGGACGATCCCGTTACAAAGTACCTTCCTGAGCTCCGCGCGGTACACAACCCTTTCGGCTCTATGGACGAGATCACGATCCGTCATCTGATGACGCACTCGGCGGGATTCCGCGGGCCGACGTGGCCGTGGGACAAGGGCGAAAGCTGGGAGCCGTTCGAGCCCGCAGAATACTCACAACTCGTGGCGATGTTTCCGTACACGGGGATCTTGTTCAAGCCAGGAAGCAAATTCAGCTATTCGAATCCGGGGATCGTCTTCCTCGGTTGGATAATTGAGAAGCTCTCGGGCGAGCATTACGAGACTTACATGGATAAACACATCCTGAGGCCGCTCGAGATGTCTCACAGCTATTTCGACACGACCCCGCCGTACCTGCTCAAAGATCGTTCGCATTCGTACTACCTGCGTGACGGGAAACGAACCGAGGGCCGGTTCGACGCGAATACTGGCATAACCGTTTCTAACAGCGGCCTAAATGCGCCGCTCCCCGACATGATCAAGTGGGTGAACTTTCTGCTTGGCGATCAGAGGCGGCGGGACGTTTACGCGTCGGTCCTAAAACGCTCCTCGCTCGAGGAGATGTGGCAGCCGCAGCTCAAGACTGATACCGACTCTAACGGCAGCCACGGGTTTACTACCGATATCGGCCTTATATTTTTTCTCGACAAGTCGCTCGCCCCATTGCACCTCGGCCACGGCGGCGAACAGAATGGGTTTGTCAGTTACATCGACTTTGACCCGCAGAAACAAACGGCGTCGATCATCGTCTTCAACACAGACATCACTTATCCGGCCAGCACGCCCGCGGACAAGCAGGTAATTTACAAATTGAGAACCGCCGTCCGCGCTTTGTTCTAAAGAGCTTACAGTTACGCGGTGAAATTCTTCCGTAATCCCTGCCAGACGTCGTTGTAGTCCTTCTGGAGCTGCGGGCATTCCATCGCGAATCTCGTCGGGCGGATGATATACCGCGATTCGAACATGAAAGCCATCGTGCCCTCGAGCTTTTGCGGCTTGAGCTCGGCATTCGAGGCTTTGTCGAACGCCTCCTGATCGGGACCGTGGGCGGACATTTGATTGTGCAGCGAGCCGCCGCCGGGGACAAAGCCTTCCTCTTTCGCGTCGTACGCGCCGTAGATGAGACCCATGTATTCGCTCATCGTGTTGCGGTGATACCACGGCGGGCGGAACGTATCCTCGCCCACGAGCCACCGATCCGGGAAGATCACAAAATCACAATTCGCAACTCCTGCGTCACCCGATGGCGAAGTTAACACCGTGAAGATCGACGGGTCAGGATGATCGAACGAGACGGACCCGATCGTATTAAATCGCCTGAGATCATAACGATACGGCGCATAGTTCCCGTGCCACGCCACAACGTCACAAGGCGAGTGATCGATCTCACACGACCAGAGATTCCCACCAAATTTCGCGATGATCTCGTGAGGACCGTCCTTGTCCTCAAACCACGCTACCGGCGTTTCAAAGTCACGAGAATTAGCCAGTCCATTCGCACCGATCGGACCGAGGTCGGGCAGTCGGAATTGCGCACCGTAATTCTCGCAGATATAACCACGGCATTGCTCGTCGCCAGGAGCGGGCTCGACACGAAACTTGAGGCCGTGAGGTATCACCGCGATGGATCCCGGCCCGACCTGCAGCAATCCTAATTCGGTAATGATCCCGAGCCGACCCGTCTCCGGTACGATCAGCATCTCGCCGTCGGCATTATAGAAATACCGGTCGCCCATGCCCTTATTGCTGGCATAAATATGAACAGCGATCCCGACCTGGGAAAACGAGTCTCCATTGCCCGCGATTGTCGCGATTCCATCGATAAAATCTGTTGGTTCACTCGGCACCGGCAGAGCGTCCCATCGAAGCTGATTCGGCGTTACAGGCTCACTGAACTCGCTTACCCACCCGCCATTGTCACGTCGCGAAAAAGCCTTGTGAGTCACTGACGGCCGGATGCGATACGTCCACGTCCGTTTGTTGTGCCCGCGCGGAACGGTGAACGCCGTTCCCGAAAACTGCTCGGCGTAAAGCCCAAGCGGTGCCTTTTGCGGCGAGTTACGGCCGATCGGGAGCGCCCCCTCGACAGCCTCGGTGGCAAACTCATTACCAAAACCAGTCTGATACTTCAGATCCATAAAAAAGATTTAGCCACGAATAGCACGAATTACACGAATAAGAAAGTCTCTCTCATTCGTGCCATTCGTGTTCATTCGTGGCTAACCGTCTTAGAGGTTGCCGCGGCGGCGTTGCTCTTCCTCGATCGAGACAAACAGCGCTTTGAAATTACCCTTTCCAAAACCCTTGCAGCCTTTGCGCTGGAGGATCTCGTAAAATACCGTCGGCCGATCCTCGACCGGTTTTGTAAAGATCTGGAGCAGGTAACCCTCGTCATCTCGATCGACGAGAATACCGAGGCGTTTTAGGTCATCGATATCCTCGTCGATGTGGCCGATACGATCGGGTAGCTCCTCATAATACGTGTCAGGTACGCGGAGAAACTCGATCCCATTCGCCTGCAGTTTCTCGACCGTTGACTCGATATCGCGGCACAGCAATGCAATGTGCTGAGCCCCCGCCGAGCGGTAAAAGTCGATGTACTCCTGGATCTGCGACTTACCGCCCTTGCCCTCGGCAGGCTCGTTTATCGGGAACTTGATATTGTGGCCGCCGTCCGACATAACGATTGACATCAACGCCGAATACTCCGTAGAGATGTCCTTGTCGTCAAACGTGATGTAGCGGAAGAATCCGAGCACGTCACGATAAAAATCGCACCACTCGTTCATCTTGCCAAGCTCGACATTGCCGACAATGTGATCGACGAGCATGATACCCGTCGGCTCGCCTTCTACATTTTGCTCGACAAAGCCGGGGAGGAAAGGTCCGACGTATGAGTATTTGTCTGGCGTTGTTCCGTTTCCAGCGTGGCCCTTACTTACGTGCGGGCTACTGACACTGTTATAGGAAAAGAACGAGTGTATGGTGTCCCCATACGTCGCGATCGCCGCGTGCCTCACTGTCCCATTCTCGTCCGTGATATCGTGTGGCTCAATGACGCCCTTGGCACCGCGCTTCACAGCCTCGTTATAGGCGTGGTCTGCATCGTCGACATAAAAGGCAATGTCCCTCACGCCGTCACCGTGCTGCTTGATGTGCTCGGCGGCCGGATGGTCGGGATGCATGGGAGTCGTCAGGAGGAAGTTGATATTCACCTGACGCATCAGGTAGCTCGTCACGTCGCGCTCGCCCGTCTCAAGCCCGCGATATCCGGCACGCGAAAATCCGAACGCCTTGCGGTAATAAAACTCCGCCTGCTTTGCGTTCCCAACGTAAAACTCGACGTGATGAATCTTCTTGAGGCCAAGCGGATTTTTGACATCAGTGTTTGTATCTATTGCTGTATTTGTTTCGGTGATCATTTGTTGTACTCGGCGATATTGCGACTTCTAGAATTTGATCGCCAGTTCTAATTCGCCGTCCAGGCCTGTTTCTACGATCTTACGCAGAGTCGAAAGCCGGACATCCTTGATATCGTTCTCAACGCGGGAAATATAGGCCTTGTTGGTCCCAACCTTTTCCGCGAGTTCCTGCTGAGTCAGGCCTTTCTTTCGACGGGCTTCTTGAATTAAAACCCCCAGCTTGAACTCCTCATAACCACGCTCAAATTTCTCGCGCTTTGGCGTGCCGCGTTTTCCGTATTCTTTCTCAATTAGTTCCGAAAGCGGCGTCAAATTAGGATTTTTCTTCATAGTATTGCTCCTTTAATCGTAACGCTCGGTCGATCTCGCGTTTCGGGGTCTTTTGAGTTTTCTTTGCGAATCCATTCAGCAAAATTACCAATCTCCCGTCATCAAAGATGCAGAAAATTCGAAAGATGTCACTCCCAACTTCAATTCTGATCTCGAACAGCCCATCCGTCCCTGCGAGTTTCTTCAGGAATTTCTCCGACACCATTGGAACTGACTCGATAAGGTTGATCGTCCAGTAGATCTTGTCCTTAACAGCTTGCTTCTGGCCAGACAAAAACTCGGCAAAGTAGTTCTTATACGCCTCTACCGAACGAATTTTCTCTGCCATCCTGAGATTATCAAAAGTTGTCCGATAAGACAACTCTAAAACGACTCAATATACTTCCTCGTCGCCTCTTTCAACTCCGCGTATGACGGAATGACGTACAACACGGGCTGCATATCGCTGTAGGTGTAGTCGTGGTTGATGACCTGTTCGAGATCAAACGGGCGTCGCTCGACCTCATCGGAAAAAGCATGCACAAGCTCGCCATAGCTTGAGAGCAGTCCGGCGCCATAGGCTTTTGTCTCGCCCTCGTGGCCTACGAGGCCAAACTCGACGGTGAACCAATACAACCGCCCCAATTCCTCCAACTGCTGATCATTCGCGCGTCTTGCTCCGTGACCGACGAACTGCGAATAGTCCGCAAACGCCGGATTCGTAAACATCGGCTGATGTCCGATGATCTCGTGAACGATGTCAGGCTCCGGCGTGTAATCCGGCCGCGAATGATGGCGGATGTACTGCGTCGACAACATCACACGATACGAGAGCCACGATAGAAAAGCGCGCGTATCGACAAGCCCCTCGATCGGAGCGAGGCGAAATCCAGTCGTCTCCGTCAGCCGCTTGCTCATCTGCGAGAGCTGCGGGATCCGGTCGTTCGTAATGCCGAGGTCCTGTTTAGCTCTCAGGTAAAACGGAGATGCGTATTTCTTATGCAGCTCCTCAAGTTTCCCAGCAACGTGCCGCCAGATGTCCTGCTCTTCCTCCGTGTATTCGACATTGGTGATTTCGCCAGTTTCACGAAACTTCTTCGCCAAGGAGGCTATGTAATCACGACGTTTGCGGTATTCGAGATCGCTTGCGCCCGGATGATCGACATGCAGCTCGTTGATGTCCTCAAACGGCATGTCTTTAAAATCGGGCAGGTCCTCGTCCGCGACCGTGTAGTTGGCGATCGCAAATTCGGTTTCCGGACTGGCGGAGGCTGTATCCATCGGCTTGGCGACTCCTTACTCTATTGGATGACTGGCGTAATGCTCCTGTAACGGTCGATTTTAATACAAACTCGAGGTCGCACGTCGCGATAGAGGTCACTAATATCGAATATATGAATAATGCATCGAGCCGCATCGTCCGCACATACGTGTCGCTGACGCTGCTCTCGACATTCGCGTCGAGCTTTATCTGGGGCATAAATACGCTGTTTTTGCTTGACGCCGGACTCTCGATCACAAAGGCGTTTGCGGCGAATGCATTCTTTACGGCCGGCGAGGTCATCTTTGAGATCCCAACCGGCGTTGTCGCCGATACGCGCGGACGACGGACATCATTCCTGCTCGGCACGGCAACTTTGTTCCTGACAACACTCGCCTATCTTTGGCTGTGGAGAACGCACGGTCCATTTTGGGCATGGGCTCTAGTGTCGATGCTGCTGGGCCTCGGATTCACATTCTTCAGCGGGGCAACCGAGGCGTGGCTCGTCGATGGCCTCAAGGCGGCAAACTTTAAAGAGTCGCTCGATGGCGTCTTTGCAAAAGGCGCGATCGCCACCGGTGTCGCTATGCTCACCGGCACGGTCGCGGGCGGCATTGTCGCGCAATTCACGAATCTCGGCGTGCCATACGTGATGCGGATCGTTGCACTCGCGGCGACGTTCCTTATCGCTTACTTTCTGATGCACGACGAAGGATTTGATAGGAAGAAACGCTCCGGCTACCTCGCTGAGGTGAAGGACGTTATCTCCGAGACGGTTGAGTTCGGAATCAGGAGCAGGCCTGTCCGCTGGATGATGCTCTCGTCCATATTCGCTGGCGGCGTCGCGATCTTTGCGTTCTACGCAATGCAGCCGTACCTGCTCGAGCTTTACGGCAACACGGCCGGTTACGCGATCGCCGGCATCGCCGCAGCGATCGTCGCGGGTGCACAGATCGTCGGCGGGTTGCTCGTGCCGTATGTCTCCCGCCTTTTTACGAGCAGAACGTCGGTGCTAATTACTGGACTGATCGGGAGCACCATTGCTCTCGTGCTGATCGGCCTCGCAGGAAATTTTTGGATAGTGCTCGGGCTGCTCGCAGTTTGGGCCATCATCTTCGCGGCGATCACACCGATCCGCCAAACCTACTTCAACGGCATCGTACCGTCGGCACAGAGAGCAACGATTCTATCCGCGGACAACATGCTCACCTCGCTCGGCGGCGTCATCTCGCAGCCCGGCCTCGGCAAGGTCGCCGAAGTCTGGGGTTATCCGATGTCCTATCTCGGAAGCGCCGCATTCCAGATCATCGCGTTGCCATTTCTACTGCTTGCGAAGGGAGAGAAGGCGAAGTCGGACCGATAGAGTTGCGGAAGCCCGCACGTAGTAAGGGCACCCATTGATTAGCAAGGCCGGCGAATAACGGCCCCTTTATTGTGCCCCGCTTTGAGCGGTTGGTGAATCGCTAATTCCACGCAAGCCGACTCTTCAGCCGAGTGATCGTTCGCTCCGGTCCGAGGATCTCAAAAACAGATAGCATCGACGGCCCGACGGCGACGCCGGTCAGGAGTGTGCGTGCACCGTTCATGATCACGCCGAGTTTGGTGCCTTTTTCTTCCGTAAAGGCTTTGACGACAGCTTCGATCGCGACCTCATTAAAGCTCGGAACATTGCTATCTTGAGTGTTACGCCCTTGCTCACGCGCGGGCTTCTGCAAACCGGCGTCCCGTGATCCGAACTCGACCTCAAAACGATCCGCAAGCTCGGGCATCCACTGCTGTAGCTCTGGAAATTTCTTAAGATTCTTCTCCACCGCCGCCGGATCAAAATCGTAGTCCTCACTAAAGTACGCTCGTCCCTGACCAGAAAAATCCTTTAGTGTGAAGAATCTTGCGCGGATCAGATCGACGGTCTTGATGAGCCAATCGCGCGAGCCAAGCTCCGGCAGATCAAGAGCGATCGCCTCTGGGTGATCGGTGATTCCGGCGATGGCCTCGAAAGCCTGCGATTCGGTCGAATCAATAGTTTCAACGAGTGCCTCGCCTTCTTCATCGTACTCGTCGCGCCAGAGCTTGGCGGACTCTAGCTCGGCCTTTACAAAAGGCAGCAGCTCGTCGAGCGGCATTGTGCGGATGTACTCGGCGTTCATCCAGATGAGCTTGTCGTCGGTCCATCGTCTTGGATTGCCGGGCTCGTAGTTGAATATCGCCGACGACCGATGCACTCCTGCGAGTGAGAACTTTTCGATCAGCTCCTCAAGCGTGTAGATCTCCTTTTCCTCACTCGCCGACCAGCCCATTAGTGCCAAAAAATTGCGGAACGCAGCAGGAATAAAACCGGCGTCCCGATAGGTTGTCAGGCTAACGATCTCGCCGTGAATACGTTTACTCAGCTTCTTCCCGCCGGGTGCGAGGATCAGCGGGAGATGAGCGAAGTTCGGCTTTACGGCTCCCAAAGCTTCGTATATAAGTATTTGCTTGTGCGTGTTCGTGAGATGGTCCTGACCGCGAATGACATCCGTGATCCCCATGTCGATATCGTCGCAGACGACGGCAAGGTTGTAGAGCGGATGACCGTCGGAACGCAGCAGTACGAGGTCCTCGGTCTCTTTATAGTCCCGCTCCTGCAGGCCAAAAACACCGTCCTCGAATGACGTCTTGCCTTGCTCAGGCACCTTTAACCGGATCGCAAACGGCTCGCCGGCAGCCGCACGCGCATCCGATTCCTCACGACCGAGATCGCGGTACGGATTGTCCCGCATGTTCTTTTCGCCGCCCTGAGCACGAGCGCGTTCTTTGATCGTGTCCTTTACGTTTGCGTCGCTAGGATCGGCCTTGGGTGTGAAGTCGCGGTAGGCATTGCCCAACTCAAGCAGCTTCAATGCGGCGGCGCGATGCTTGTCGGCATTGTTGGACTGAAAAACGATCTCCTCATCGGGCTCGAGTCCTATCCATGCGAGGCCCTCGAGGATCGACCGCGTCGACTCGTCGGTTGAGCGTGCGAGGTCCGTGTCCTCGATCCGAAGCAGAAACTTACCGCCCATCTTGCGGGCAAATAGATAATTAAAAAGAGCCGCCCGCGTGGCTCCAACGTGAAGATAACCTGTTGGCGAAGGCGCGAATCTGACTCGTACGGTCATAAACGATTAGTTTGTCATTGCCGTTGCCTTCAGGCTACGCGACTGTCGCTACAAAGATATTGGGCTTTAGCCCAACACGCTGAGGGTAAAGCCCACTGTTCTTCTTTGATCCAGCGCCGTTACCTCAAGGCAACGGCAATATCAGCGCGTTACTCGCTGGCTTTTGGCTCCCATAGCTCGACCTTGTTACCGTCCGGGTCCATTACCCACGCGAATTTGCCGCTGTCGTCCGCTTGTTCGTTGACGATTTCGACACCGGCCGCCCGCAAATTCGCCAGCAGTCCGTCCATGTCATCGACGCGATAATTGATCATGAATTGTGACTCGCTAGGCGCAAACCACTTGCTGTCAGGCGCCGCGGTCGTCCAAACCGTCATGCCGCCGTCGGCTTGGGCGTCGTCGCTCCATTTGAGGATCGCCCCGCCCCAGCTCTCCAGCGAGATGCCAAGATTCTCGCTGTACCACTTCGTGAGAGCGGCATTATCTTTTGTGCTTTTAAAAAACACGCCTCCGATACCTGTTACTTTTGCCATATTTCACTCGCTAAGCCGGCACTCCGGCAGGAAAGACCTCCCGCTTGCGCAGCAACGCGGCGCTGATCAGAGTAACGACGACGCCCACCGGCAGGATCTCCATCATCGTCAACGTGAATCGGATAAACAAATTCGTGTACAACTCCATGAACTGCTCGGCCTCGACGCGCGCTTTTTCGATCTCGGTGTCGGATGCGCCGCTCTTCTTCAGCTTATCGAGATTGTAGGCGGTGTACTTCTGCAAAAACTCCTGGCCGCTGCCCCGGTAATATAGCTCCCAACTGCCGGCGTACAGGACTGCCGAGACGAGACTGATCAGGATACCGACCTGCAAGCCCTTGAAGAATGTTATCCGGCCACCGTTGTTGTCGCGATAAGATTTGACGCCAAAAAACACCAGCGACAATGCAATGATCATTGTCGCGTAGCCCCAGATCATGCCGTTGTCAAAATTGCTCGCGCCCGTGTTCATCACGCCGACGAGCAGCCACATTAGACCGGCAGCGATCGCTCCCGATATCAAGCCGAATGTCAGAACTATCTTTGTCATTTACTTTTCCTCCTTTGGTCTGTGAGAGGAATTTACGCAATTCCCACTCTTGGCACATCGGCCAAAAGCATGAATTTCGCGATATAACTGCTTTTCCGACAAAAGTACTAGGGGATTATACGCATTTCCTTGGCTTTGGCTATGGCCTCGGTGCGGCGGCTGGCGTCTAGCTTTGCGAGCACATTGGATACGTGTGTCTTGACAGTGGATGTCGAGACAAAGAGACGCTCCGCAATGTCCTGGTTTGAGAGTCCGGCGGCGATGAGTCCGAGGACCTCGTATTCGCGTTTAGAGATCCCGAGTTTAGACACCGCGGCATCATTCCGCTCAAAAGGACCATTCACCTCGACTTCGACGATCTTTGGACGCGTCAGCCTGAGCCCGGCCCAAATGCCGATCCCCGTGAACAACAGTGCGATCGTCCCGATGTAAAACTCGAGCGGGATGTCGCTGACGAGATATTTGTACTCAACGAGCTTCAGCAGGCCGAGCAGGGCGGCCATGGCAAGACCGTAAAGAATGACAGTGCGACGCATCGGTAACAGTGGTCAGTGGTCGGTTGTCAGTGGTCAGAACAGAAAAGACCGGTGGGCAATGCCGGTTTCAGAAGCAGCTTCTGACCACCGACCACTGACAACCGGCCACTGTTATATGGCGGAGACGACAGGATTCGAACCTGTGGTACCCTTTTGGAGTACAACGGTTTAGCAAACCGCCGCTTTCAGCCACTCAGCCACGTCTCCTCTTTTTGAGCTTTGAGGCCCAAAAGATAAGGTCTCATTCTGACTACCGGGGCAAACCTTTGTCAAGCTTCGCGGCATCCCAAAGACCAAGAAAAGGACCCGTTTCACGCTTGACAGGCCTCTCGTGTTGGGAAGAAAATACGAGCGTAACTCGGAAACTCGTTTAGATTGGGACATTCGCTGAATAAAAGCTCTATTTTGTACACGCTG
>Ga0207639_10002378_pt1 | contig 12629 bp, 11 predicted proteins | sample KBSCornC32_FD_184299 | JGI IMG/M metagenome (GOLD analysis project Ga0207639, IMG submission 184299) | Corn rhizosphere microbial communities from Kellogg Biological Station, Michigan, USA - KBS Corn C3-2 (SPAdes) (version 2) | ecosystem: Host-associated > Plants > Roots > Rhizosphere > Soil ...
CGCGACTGGTGCAGCGCCTCCGGCGCCCGTCCCATCAGGAGCAGGTCTTCGTTCAGCCGGAACTGGCGCAAGCAGGCCTGGACGATCTGCTGCAACGCCTGCGCCGCCGTCATGTCGCGGGGCAGGTCTATTCCGCTCGCTTTGACTGCGGCGACAGCCGGATCGAGCAAGGCATAGCCACGTTCGGCCTTGGTCAGGACGCCCAGCCGGAGGGGCACGGCGGCATCGAGCTTGCGCGCGAAGGCGAACAATGCCGCGGCATCGCCGCTCTTCAGCTCGAGCTCGATTTCGCAGATCGACGATCGGCGATCGCCGGCCACCACCGTGCCGCGGTCGATGACCAGCTCGATAAGGGTATCGCCTTCGCGGATGTCCCATATGCGGCGCTCGACCCGGACTTCGAAGACTGGTGCGAGCTCGTCGGCGCGTTCGCCGAGCAGCGTCTGGATTGGCGTCGTGTCGTCGAGGACCGGCGTGTCGCCCGGGACCGCGCTTTCCCATTCGGGCCGGGCGAACAGGCCGGCCGAGCTGCCGCCGCGGGCCTTGACCGTCTGGATCCGTTTGCGCCCGACGCGGCGGATGCGCAGCGAGAGTCCAGCCTTCAAGAGGGAATGATCGGCGGTGTCGAAATAGAGCGACCGTTGCCGTACTTTACGCGGCTCGCCGCCCAATAAGCCCGAATCGGCCAGGATAACGGCGTCGCGCGGCCGCAGCGCGAGCTTGAGCTCGACTTCATCCGGCATCGCCTTGCCCTTCCGGTTCGATCGCGGGCGCCTGCCCCTCCGCGTTGCCGAAGAGATCCCACGTCGCCATGAACAAGGCGGCGATGACCGGTCCGATCACGAAACCGTTGAAGCCCATCAGTTCGAACCCGCCCAGCGTCGCGATCAGGACGACATAGTCGGGCATCCGCGCATCGCGGCCGACCAGGATCGGGCGGACGACATTGTCGACGCTGCTGATGATGAAGAACCCGCACAGGAAAAGAACGCTGCCCTGCCAGATCGCACCCGTGGCCAGCAGGTAGATGGTCATCGGTACCCAGATCAGCCCGGTGCCGATCGCCGGGAAGAGCGAAAAAACGCCCATCGCCACCCCCCACAGCAGCGCGCCAGGCAATCCCAGCAGCCAGAAGGTCAGGCCGCCGACAAGTCCTTGCAGCATGGCGACGATCAGGCTGCCCTTGGTGGTCGCGCGGATCACTTGCACGAATTTCGCAACCAGGATCGCGCGCTGCTCGGCGGGAAGCGGAATGCTGCGCTCGATCCGCGCCGCCAGGTCGTGCCCGTCGCGCAACAGGAAGAACGTCAGGTAGAGCATCACGCCGAGGGAAAGGAAGAAGCCGAACGCGCCCTGGCCAATGCTCAGCACGCGCGACGCTACCGCCTGGAAGCTGCTCGCAAAGCCCTGGCTGATTTTGGTGCGCAGGCCGCCCACGTCGCCCAGGCCGATATCCGCGAGCCAGTTCCACGTCGCCCAGGCCGATATCCGCGAGCCAGCTTCGGGCCCAATCCGGCAGATGCGCCTGCGTTTCGACGAAGAGCCGTCCGAAATCGACCTCGCCGCTTCGCACTCGGGCGTAGAAGACGCCCCCCTCGTGCAGCAGTGCCGCGCCGAGCAACATTGCCGGTACGACGACGACGACGGTGATGATGACCAATGTTATCAGCGCCGCGCCGTTGCGCCGCCGCGGCATCGCGACGAGCAGCCGCGCGTTGAGCGGCTCGAACAGGACGGCCGCGATCACTGCCCAGAGGATCGCGCCCGAGAAGGGGGCGACCAGCCACAGGAAAGCGAGCGTGGCGCCCGCGACCAGCGACAGCAGAAACACGCGCGACGGCGTCATGCTGAGCCGCCTGCCGTCACTCACGGCGCAACTGCCAATGCGCGTATCGGGCGAAGGCGAGACCGCCCGGACGGCCGAACCGGTGGGGATCTATCGTCGATCGTCCGCGATTAAGCCGGTTTGACGAAGGGCGTGTCGACGGCGCGGCGCGCGACCGAAGACATGCTTGTGCAAGGTGCTCTCGCGCTCCAGCCATTTTTCACCGCTTAGCGATATTCCCTGCGGTCGCACAACCGATGCACTCGGCCGCCGCCGGCAGCGCGTTCAGCCGCTCGGCAGCGATGGCATTGCCGCAACTGGTGCAGATGCCGTAGCTGCCGGTGTCGAGCCGGGCGATTGCCGCCTTGATCTGTTCGATCTCCGCGAGCGCGGAGTCCTCCAAAGCGTCCAATGCCTGGTCGTCTTCTCGGTCGACCACTTGCTCGGCAAAGTCGTCGTCCAATGGTTGACCGAACTCGCTTTCAATGCGCCCGACCTGAGCCATCAAAGCGGCAAGCCGCTCCGTCAGGCGGGTACGAGTCTCTGTCTTGTCCAACATCACGTCATCTTTCCGTAAGAGGGCATGGCCGCAATCTTGCCGAACGGGCCGGACCGTTCCTGCGTCAGCATCTTCAGGCGGGCGCGCCACCAAGCGCGCGCCGACCGTCAGCGGGAGCAAATCTGCCGGCGCGGTCATTCGGTCAGTGCGACAGGAGAAGCGGGTAGGGTGAATGCGAGAGCAGCTCGCGGGTCACCCCGCCGAAGACCGCCTCGCGCAGGCGCGAATGGCCATAGCCGCCGGCGACGATCAGCCCCGCGCCGTGGCGCCCGGCCTCGGCGATCAGGGTGCGCGCGATGCCCGACGGCAGGGGAGGGACGCGCTCGACGCGCGCATGGATATCGTGGCGCGACAGATAGCGTGCCGCATCCTCTGCCCAGCCATCGGCTCTGTCGGTCTCTACTTCCACGAGGAATACTCGCTCCATGAGCTTGAGGAGCGGGATGGCGTTGCGAAGTGCCGAGGTCGCGGTCATCGACCCATCCCATGCGACGATCGCACAACGATCCTCGAATTTCCGCACATCTTGCGGCACGGCCAGGATCGGCTTGCCGGCTCCCGTGATCACGCCGCCCGCGACGCTGCGCATGGGTGTGGCCGGATCCTCGAGTTGCCGGTTGACGATGACCAGATCGGCGAACTGCGCGGCGCTGCACAGACTTCCCACAAAGTCGCCGGTCCGTTCCTGCCAATCCCACGACACGTCCTCGTGAACGAGCCGCGCTTCCACCTTGGCCCGATTGGCGGCTTCCACCTCGACTTCGCTCTCGACGATCGCGGCGCTGAGCGTGCTGCCGACGGAATCGTCGACATAGGCCGGGGGCAATACGACAACATCGAGACAGGTGAGATGTGCGTCGAGCCGCCGCGCCAGATCGATCGCAACTTGCAGCCGAGCTTCTTGTCCGGCGTCCTCATGTGCAAGTACCAAAAGGGTTTTCATGGCGTGCCTCCGATTTGCATGGTTCGAGCCTAATCGCCGCCGCGCAGGGCACGCTATTGGTGGATTTACGGACTACCGGGCGGACGCGTGACGGGCGCCTGTCCCTCATGATCGACGATAGGGATGCTCGGAGAGATGCGTTGCGCGGCTTCGAGGTTCGTCACCAAGAGGTCGAACGGCATGATCTCCAGCAAATCGGCCACGTTGCTGCGTCGAAATATCCCTTCGATACCGCGGTGCCGATGGGTGGCGGCGACGATCAGGTCGGGATGAAGCGCCGACCATTGCTCGATCAGCACCGATTCCACATCGCCGCGCCGTACGACCGGTGTTACCGGGATCGTGACGTCCGGACGTCCGGCGAGGGTCGTCGCGACCACGCGCTTCAACGCTTCCAGCGCGACGGCCAGCTGCTGCGCCGTCGATCGTTTCGGGCATGCATGCACCGCGTACACGTCGCTCGCGGACCTGACCCGCAGCGCAAGGTCGAGGACGTGCCGCGCGTCGTCACCCTCGTCGAGCAATGCCAGGATGCGCTTGTAGGGTCCCTTGGACGCGGCCTGCACGGCCAGCACCGGAATCGATCCCTGTCGGGCGACGTCGATGATCAAATCGAACGGCCGGTCGTCGATCTGATCGGGATCGATCGTGTTGCGCATCACGATCAATTCGGCGCCCAGCGCCGCCGCATGGTCGACGATCTCGGGGGCATGGCTGGGGATATGTGCGCTGAGCGATATCGAACCCAGGCAGGGGAAGCGTCTGTCGATGCCGTCCAGATCGATCTCCGGGAGCGGCGCATGGCCGTTCCGCCGGCGCCGGGTGCGAAGACGAAGAATGTGCAGGTCGGCGCAATTCGCCGCGGCGATCTCGCATCCTCTTTCTAGCGCGGCATCCGGATTGCTAGCCAGATCGCTGGCGACGACGAGTTGACGCACGACGGATCCTCCTGACGCCTTATCCAGGCGGGCCGGGGTCCAACGCTATCGGGAAGTGTACTTAAACCGGGGGGGCATCTCCCCCGGCGGGATCTGCTCGGCGCACGCCTCGCATAATGCGTCGAAGATCGACCGGACCATATCGTCGGCGATGCGGTAATAGCGCGTTTGCGCATCTGCCCTGACGGCGACGGCGCCGCCGTCGCGGAGCACGCCGAGATGCTGGGACACCGCCGACTGGGCGAGGCCGGTCAGTTCGACAAGGTCACCGACCGACGCTTCGCCCGCCGACAGGCGGCCGACCGACGCTTCGCCCGCCGACAGGCGGCACAGCATGATCAGCCGTTCGCGATTGGCGAGCAGGCGCAGGACCGCCGCCATGCGGTCGGCATTCGCGCGCAATTCGTCGATCGGATCGGTATGTTTCATGTCGGCAAAGTTAGCGGCCGGCCGTCGTCGCGCAAGACGATGTAGATCGCCGGGATGACGAGGACGGTCAGCAGGGTCGACGAGGCAAGCCCGAACAGCAGCGAGATTGCCAGCCCCTGGAAGATCGGATCGGTCAGGATCACCGCCGCGCCGATCATCGCCGCCGCCGCGGTCAGCACGATCGGCTTGAACCGGATCATACCCGCTTCGAGCAAGGTGTCGCGCAGCGATTTGTCCGCACACCGAGCATGGCGCACGAAATCGACCAGCAGGATCGAGTTGCGCACGATGATCCCGGCCAGGGCGATGAAACCGATCATCGACGTGGCGGTGAACGGCGCACCGAACAGCATGTGCCCGGCGACGATGCCAACCAGCGTCAGCGGGATTGGGGTCAGGATCACCAGCGGGATTTTGAAGTTCCGGAACTGTCCGACGACCAGCACATAGATACCGAGCAGCGCGACCATGAACGCCGCGCCCATGTCGCGGAACGTCACCCAGGTGATCTCCCACTCGCCGTCCCACAGCAAGGCCGGCCTGGTTTCGTCATCCGGCTGTCCATTGAGGCGGACCTCAGGCTTGATCAGCCCGGCACGCTTCCAGTCGAAATGCTCGATCGCGTCGTCGACCGCGAGCATGCCGTAGATCGGCGCTTCGTAGCGGCCGGCGAGTTCGGCCGTCACCATGTCGGCGGCACGGCCGTCGCGCCGGAACAATTGCGTGTCGCCGGTGGTCATCGACGCGGTCACGACCTCGCCGAGCGGGATCGGCACTGGCCCGTTCGGCCCTTGCGTGGCAGCGATCGGAGTCGCTGCCAGGGTCGACGACCAATTGCGTTGCGCCTGGTCGAGCGATACTTCGATCGGCAGCGGGTCGCGCTGGTTGCCGCGCGGCGCATAGCCGACGACCTGATCGCCGAGCAGCGCGGCGATGCTGTCGAAGACCTGGCGTTCGGACAGGCCGTAATAGTCGAGCTTGGCGCGATCGGGAATCAGGCGGAGTTGCGGGCGGGGCGTACCGAAGCTGTTGTCGACATCGACGATGTAGGGAACGCCCTTGAACAGCCGTTCGACCGCCATGGCCGTGGCCCGGCGAGTGGCTTCGTCGGGGCCGTATATTTCGGCGAGCAATGTGGCGAGCACCGGCGGTCCGGGCGGTGTCTCGACCACCTTGATCGAACCGTCGGCTGGAAGCGCGATCGACTTCAGCCGGTTGCGCAGATCGACCGCGATCGCATGGCTCGACCGGGAGCGGTCGCCCTTGGGTTGCAGGGTCACCATCAGGTCGCCCATTTCCGGACGGTTGCGCAAGAAATAGTGCCGCACGAGCCCGTTGAAATTGAATGGCGCCGACGTGCCGACATAGGCTTCCATCGAAGTGACTTCGGGCACGACACGGGCGACCGCCGCCGCCTGGTCGATCACGCGCGCGGTATTTTCCAGGCTGGTGCCCTCGGGCATGTCGACGACGAGTTGGACCTCCGATTTGTTATCGAACGGCAACAGCTTCACGGTGACCGCCTTGAAGTAGAACATCGAGCAGGCGATGAGCGTCGCCACGCCGACCGCAGCCAGGAATATGGCCGCAGACCGCCGCGTCGCGATCACGCGGGAGGCGACTCGCGCATAGAGTTTGCCCAGCTTGCCGCCATGGGCATCGTGATGGCCCTCGCCGGCGATCGACTTGCGTGCGAAGCGGATCATCAGCCACGGCGCGATGATCACCGCGACGAAGAACGAAAAGATCATCGCCGCGGACGCATTGACCGGGATCGGCGCCATGTACGGTCCCATCAACCCGGAGACGAATAGCATCGGCAGCAGTGCGGCGACGACAGTTGTCGTGGCGACGATGGTCGGGTTGCCGACCTCGGCGACCGCGTCGATTGCGGCATCGACGCGGCTGCGGCCGTCGCCCATCGCCCAGTGCCGGGCGATATTCTCGATCATCACGATCGCATCGTCGACCAGGATGCCGATCGAGAAGATCAGCGCGAACAGGCTCACCCGGTTGATCGTGAAACCCATGATCTTGGAGGCGAACATGGTCAGCAGGATGGTCGTCGGGATGACGATCGCGGTCACGCCGGCTTCGCGCCACCCGATCGCGAAGCCGATCAACAGAACGATCGATAGGGTCGCCAGGCCGAGATGGAATAGCAGTTCGTTCGCTTTCTCGTTGGCGGTCTCTCCGTAATTGCGCGTCACGGCGACGGTCACGCTGTCGGGGATCAGGCTGCCGCTCAGCGAATCGACGCGGCGCACGATGGCATCGGACACCGTGACGGCGTTGGCGCCGGGGCGCTTGGCGATCGCCAGGCTGACCGCTGGCGCCTGCGACCACGCGCCGTCCTGCCTCGCCCAGCGCCAGGACCGTGCCTGATCCTGGCCCGGGCCTTCCGTCACGGTGGCGACGTCGCGCAGATAGACCGCCTCGCCGCTGACCGACCGCACCGTCAGCATGCCGACGTCCGCGGCGCTCGATAGCATACGCCCCGCCACGACATCCGCCGCACCGCCACGCTCCCGGACCGATCCTGCGGGGAAAGCGCGGTTGGCCTGTGCCGCGGCCTCGACCAGCGCACCCAGCGGGACGCGCCGCGCTGCGAGCTTGGCCGGATCCGGGATGACGCGAATCCGCTGCTGCTGGCCGCCGATAATGAAGGACAGGCCGACAGCCGGATCCGGGATGACGCGAATCCGCTGCTGCTGGCCGCCGATAATGAAGGACAGGCCGACATCGTCGACCTTCGCCACCTCGGTCTGCAGCCGGCCGGCCAGGTCGCGAAGCGACTGGTCGGTCCATCGGCCCGGCGCATTTGCCTTCGGCGTCAGCGTCAGGACGACGATGGGGACGTCATTGATCCCGCGCACCGTAACCTTGGGCGCCGGTATCCCGACCGGAATACGGTCGATATTGGCGTTGAGCCGTTCGTTGATCCGGATCGCGGCATCTTCGGGATTGGAGCCGACCAGGAAGCGCGCGGTCACCAGCACGCCGTTATTCTCGGCCTGAGTATAGACGTGCTCGACTCCATTGACGCTCTTGACGATCGTCTCGAGCGGCTTGGCGACGAGTTCGACGGCATCGCCCGCCGACAGCCCTGGCGCCGCGACCTGGATATCGACCATCGGCACGCTGATCTGCGGTTCTTCCTCACGAGCGATCGTCATCGTCGCGATCAGCCCGACCAGGATCGCGGCCAGCAGGAAGAGCGGCGTCAGCGGCGAATTGATCGTCGCCCGGGTGATCCGTCCGGAAATGCCCAGCGCCACCGTTAGCGACCCGGGCCGACCAGCGTGTCGCCGACTCCGGCGCCCGACAGGATCTCCACCTTGCCGCCGTCCGCTGGCCTCGTCTGGACGGGCACCGTCGAAAGTTGCCCGTCGGACGCGACGATCGCGACATAGTCGATTCCGAAGCGTGTCGTGACGAACGCGGCCGGAACGAGAATGGCTTGACGCTCTCCGACGCCGACATGCGCCGTGACGCGGCGCCCGATCAGCGTGCCGTCGAGCCCGGGCACCGCCACGTCGACCCGGATCTGGCCGGCCTCGATCGCCGGATAAATCTTGCTGACCGTGCCGCTCAGGTCATGGCCTTCGGCCACGCCGGATACCGTCACCAATGTCCCGGGACGAACGTGCCCGCCGAGCGACTCCGGAAGGTCGAGTCGAACGACGAGCGGGCCTGATGTGACGGTGGCGATCGACGTGCCGGGCGTAACCGCTGACCCGGCGGGGACATCGGCCACCAGCACTCGGCCGCTCGATGGCGCCAGGACGAGGCCCTGGCCGGCGACGGCGCCGACGGCCGATTGCTGCGAGCGCGCGGCACGAACCTGTGCGGATGCCGTGCCGACCGCGGCTTGCGATTGGTCGAGCCGCGCCTTGGCATAGACGCCACGCCGATACAGATAGTCGACGCGTTGAAGGTCGGCCTGGGCCTGCCGCAATTGCGCTTCGGCCGCCGCTGCCTGCGCACCATAGGCGGCCGCCTGATAGCCGAGCTGGTTGTCGACGATCCGGCCGAGCGGTTGGCCTTTCGTCACCATGTCTCCCTTGCGGACGAGCAGCGTTTCCAGCACGCCGGCGATGCGCGCCCGGGCATCGGCACGATCGGTCGTCGTGATCTCCCCGCCGACATCCTTCCAGTCCGTGGTGGCCGTCCACTGCAGCCGAAGCCGCGGACCGCTCGCCGCCGAACGCGTTTCGACCGGCGTGGCGCGATCCCCCCCGCCGCAGGCGGCAAGCGACGCCAGCGCAGCAGCGGCGAAGGCTGTTCTAAAGGACAGGGTCGTCACGCGTTGATCCTCTCAGGCTCCGATTACGAGCGGCAGGTTAGCCGCCTTCCAGGCCCCGATCCCTCCGCAAAGATGCGTATCGACCGCCACGCTTGCTGCGGCGCACTGTCCGAGCGCGGAGGCCGAACGACGGCCGCCGGCGCAATTGAGGATCAGGATCTTGCCATCGACGGACGGTAACGACGTGGGATCGAAGCGGGAGAGCGGCAGGTTGATCGCGCCCGCTATGTGCCCCGCGGCGAATTCGTCGGGCTCGCGCACGTCGACCACCATGGCGGTGCCCGCGTCGAGCATCGCTTTCAACGCCCGCGGCTCGAGTTCGTGGATGCGCGTGCGATTGCTCAAACCAAACATGGGAAACCTCATAAATTAGTAGTTGCTAATATCATGTAATATGAATATTAGACAAATACAATATATAAGTCAGGAGGCTGAGGTGCCGGTACCGAAAATAGCTGTCTTGGGCGCAGGGCTGGGTGGCACGATCGCCGCCTATGAGTTGCGCGCGAAGCTGAGGAACCGCGCGGAGATCGTGCTGGTCGGCAATTCCGAGGATTTTTGGTTCGTGCCGTCGAACCCCTGGGTCGCCGTCGGCTGGCGCGAGCCCGATGCGATCCGGGTGCATCTACCGCCGGTGATGAAGCGCCACGGCATCGACTTCACTGCGGTCGGCGCCACGCGGCTAGTACCCGGCGAGAACCGGCTCGAGCTCGGCGACGGATCGACGCTCGCCTATGATTATCTCATCATCGCCACCGGCCCCGATCTGGCGTTCGACGAGATTCCCGGCTTTGGTCCCGACGGCCATACGCTTTCGATCTGCCAGACCCACCACGCCGCCGAGACGCATCGCCGGTTCGAGGATTTGTGCGCCAACCCGCGACCGATCGTGGTCGGTGCCGCACAGGGCGCGTCCTGCTACGGCCCCGCCTACGAATTCGCGATGATCCTCGACACCGAGCTCAAGCGTCGCGGCGTACGCGACCGCGTGCCGATGACCTTCGTCACTCCCGAACCTTATATCGGCCATCTCGGGCTCGACGGGGTGGGCGACACCAAAAGCCTGCTCGAAAGCGAGATGCGCAACCGCCACATCAAGTGGATCACCAATGCCAAGGTGATCGCGGTCGATCCCGAGGTCATGCACGTCGAGGAAGTCGACGAAGACGGGAAGACGAAGCGCGCGCACGACATCCCGTTCGGCTTCGCCATGCTGCTGCCTGCTTTCCGCGGCGTCGAGGCGGTGCGGGGTATCGAGGGGCTGAGCAATCCCCGCGGGTTCATCCTGATCGACAAGCATCAGCGCAATCCGAAATATCCCAACGTCTTCGGGCTCGGCGTCTGCATCGCGATCCCGCCGGTCGGGCCGACCCCGCTCCCGGTCGGCGTGCCTAAGACCGGCTTCATGATCGAAAGCATGGTCACCGCGATCGTCGAAAATCTTGGCGAGATTCTCGACGGCAAGGAGCCGAGCCACGAGGCGAGCTGGAATGCGATCTGCCTCGCCGACTTCGGCGACAGCGGCGTCGCCTTTGTCGCCAAGCCGCAAATCCCGCCGCGCAACACCAATTGGTCGGCCGAAGGCAAGTGGGTCCACCTCGCCAAGATCGGCTTCGAAAAATACTTCCTGCGCAAGATCCGCAAGGGCGAAAGCGAGCCCTTTTACGAGAAGCTCGCGCTGCACGTGCTGGGCGTCAAGAAGCTTCGTTTTTAATGAGGAGAAGGACTGTGAACATCGATCGTGCCGTGATGGCTTTCGCCGGCTGCATCGTCCTGCTGGGCACCGTGCTCAGCTTGACCGTCAACGTCTGGTGGATCGCCCTGGCGATCTTCGCCGGTGCCAACATGGTCCAGGCGAGCCTCACTGGATTCTGCCCGGCCGCCATGATCTTCCGCGCCCTCGGCTTGCGTTCGGGTCAGGCATTCCGCTGATCGCGACTGCCGCGTTCAGTCCTCTCAAGTGCGTCGGTCGACCCGGGGCGGCTATCGATCGGCGACACTTGGGCTTTCCGTGGCGCCGGCGGACGTGGGAGAATTTGGAAATGGTGGACAGGGCTGGATTCGAACCAGCGTACGCTTGCACGGGCAGATTTACAGTCTGCTGCCTTTAACCACTCGGCCACCTGTCCCCAGGTCTTCGCCCTTCGCGGGAAGGACGGTCGCTTCGAAAAGCGAGGGCGCCCCATGCCCAAGCCCGGCGGTCATGTCAACGCGGTTGGGGCACGTTTTCGGCGCTGCCGAAACCAGGCGTACGATATGTGTGGCACACCCTTGCGCGGGTCGCGCGGCAGCAATAGCGTGCGCCGCATAACAATCCCCGGGGAGCATAATCGTTCATGCGCAAGATGATCGCCGCCTTTGCCGCGGCCGCTGCTATCGCCATTCCCGCGTCGCTGCATTCCAACGACCTGTCGATGGTCAACCGGATCATGGACGAGGGCTTCAATCGGTCGCAGGTGATGACCACCGCCGAATATCTGTCCGACCAGATCGGCCCACGGCTCACCAATTCGCCCAATATGCGCAAGGCGGAGGCGTGGACCTCGTCCAAGTTCAGCGAATGGGGCCTCACCAACGTCCATAAGGAAGGGTTTGAATTCGGGCGCGGCTGGTGGATCGAGAGCTCGTCGGTGCGGATGACCAGCCCGCGCCCGATCCAGCTGACCGCGATCCCGATCGCCTGGACGCCGGCCACCAACGGAACGGTGTCGGGCGAGGTGATCGTCGCGCCGATCGCGACCCCCGCCGATTTCGCCAAGTGGAAAGGCAAGCTCAAGGGCAAGATCGTCCTGGTGACGAAGCCCGATGACGGCTCGGAGCCAGGCGACGCGCCGTTCAAGCGCTACACCGCGGACGATCTTGCCAAGCTCGATCAGTTCGTCCAGCCCAAATATGATCCAGCCGCCGCCGATCGCGGCATGAAGCGCCTTGAGTTCGCCAAGAAGCTCGATGCTTTCCTGCAGGAGGAAGGCGCGGTCGCTTATGCCACCAAGTCGCGGCTCGACGGCAAGCTCGTCCATGGCGAGGGCTATCTGTTCGGCGCCGGCGATACGGTGAAGACGCCTGGCGTCGAGATCGCGGCGGAGGATTATCGCCGCCTGGTCCGCCTATCGATCGCCGGCGCAAATCCGACTGTGTCGATCAACAGCGACGTCCGTTTCGACGATAGCGATGTCAACGCGTACGACATCATCGCCGACATCCCCGGCAGTGCCAAGGACGGCAGCTATGTGATGGCCGGCGCGCATCTCGATTCCTGGGTGGCGGGCGACGGCGCCGCGGACAATGGCGCAGGCAGCGCGATGATCATGGAAGCCGCGCGCATCCTGTCGGCCTTGAAGGTCAAGCCCAGGCGGACGATCCGCTTCGCGCTCTGGGCGGGCGAAGAGCAGGGGCTGCTGGGCAGCCTGGCCTATGTCGAGAACCATTTCGCGACCCGCGGCAGCCCAAGCGATCCCAAGCTGACCGGTCTGGCCCGCTATCAGGGCTGGGCCAATCGCTGGCCGATCGCGACCAAGGCCGATTGGTCGAAAATGGCCGCTTATTTCAACATCGACAACGGGTCGGGCAAGCTGCGCGGCATCTATGCCGAGAACAATCCGGCAGTGGTGCCGATCTTCAAGCAATGG
>Ga0207639_10002381_pt1 | contig 12617 bp, 6 predicted proteins | sample KBSCornC32_FD_184299 | JGI IMG/M metagenome (GOLD analysis project Ga0207639, IMG submission 184299) | Corn rhizosphere microbial communities from Kellogg Biological Station, Michigan, USA - KBS Corn C3-2 (SPAdes) (version 2) | ecosystem: Host-associated > Plants > Roots > Rhizosphere > Soil ...
GGGATGTCGGTGAGCACTTTCGCGATCCAGCCGCCGGTGCATGATTCCGCTGCGACCACGGTCTGGCCGCGCGCGATGAGGCACTCGGCCACGGATTGCGCGAGCGCCCGGAGTTCACTGTCGCTGGCGGTCTGCGAGGTCGGCATCGGACGCTCCAGTGGCGGAGCGAGCCATGATGCCACAGGTCGGCGCGGCACCCGCACGGGCGCCGCGCCGATCACCTTCAGACAGCCCGCTCGATCGCGCGCAGCTCCCGTGCGGCGACGACCATCGCGGCGAGTGCCGCACGCACCTCCGGCCATCCGCGCGTCTTCAAGCCGCAATCCGGGTTCACCCACAGCTGGGCGGGATCGAGGTGCGCGCGCGCCTTGCGCAGCAACGCGAGCATGTCGGCGCTCGCGGGGACGTGCGGAGAATGGATGTCGTAGACGCCGGGGCCTATCGCGTTCGGATAGCGATAGCCGACGAACGCGTCGAGCAGCTCCATGCGCGAGCGCGACGTCTCGATCGAAACGACGTCGGCATCCATCGCCGCGACCGCCTCGATGATGTCGTTGAATTCCGCGTAGCACATGTGGGTGTGGACCTGGGTCTCGTCGCGCACGCCGGCCGCCGCCAGGCGGAAACAGTCGACCGCCCATCCGAGGTAGGTCGCGCGATCGGCGCTGCGCAGCGGCAATCCTTCGCGCAACGCGGGCTCGTCGATCTGGATCACGCGGATGCCGGACGCTTCGAGGTCGAGCACCTCGTCGCGCAGGGCGAGCGCGATCTGCCGGCAGGTCTCGCTGCGCGGCTGGTCGTCGCGCACGAACGACCATTGCAGGATGGTGACCGGCCCGGTCAGCATGCCCTTCATCGGCCGCGGCGTGAGGCCCTGTGCGTAGCGCGACCATTCGACCGTCATCGGCCGGCGGCGCGCGACGTCGGCGTGGATGATCGGCGGCTTGACGCAACGCGAGCCGTAGCTCTGCACCCAGCCCTGTTTCGTGAACGCGAAACCGTCGAGCTGCTCGCCGAAGTACTCGACCATGTCGTTGCGCTCGAACTCGCCATGCACGAGCACGTCGATGCCGAGCGCTTCCTGTTCGCGCACGGCGCGGCGCGTCTGTTCCTCGAGGAAGCGCCGGTAGTCGGCCGCGGTGAGCCTGCCGGCGCGATGCGCGGCGCGCGCCTTGCGCACCTCCTCGGTCTGCGGAAACGAACCGATCGTCGTGGTCGGGAACAACGGTAGATCGAGCGCGGTATGCTGCCGCGCACGACGCAGGGCGTAGGGCGAGCGGCGATCGAGCATGTCCGGCGTGACGGCCGCGAGCCTGTCGCGCACGTCGGCGCGCCCCCGAGCCGACGTCGCGCGCGCGATGCGGGTCGCTTCCACCGCGGCAAGCGCGGCATCGTCGCCGTCGAGTGCGTCCGCGAGCACGCGCAGTTCCTCGATCTTCTGTCGCGCGAAGGCGAGGCTGCCGCGGATCGCCGGTTCGAGCGTGGTCTCCCCTGCACTGTCGATCGGCACGTGCAGCAGCGAGCACGACGGCGCGAGCCAGCAGGCATCCTCGCCGCGCTGCTCGACGGCGCGCCGGGCGAGCGCGAGCGCTTCGCGCAGGTCGGCCCGCCAGACGTTGCGTCCGTCGACGAGGCCGAGCGACAGCGTGCGGTCGTCGGGAAGATCGCGCAGCACGGCGTCGAACTGCTGCGGCGCGCGCACGAGGTCGACATGCAGCCCGTCGACCGGGAGCGTGGCCGCGAGCGGCAGCTGATCGCCGAGTGCACCGAAGTAGCTGGTCAGCAAGCGCTTCGGGCCGTTCGCCGAGGCGAGCGCATCGTACGCACGCCGGTAGGCGGCGCGTGTGCGATCGTCGAGATCGAGCACGAGACATGGCTCGTCGAGCTGCACCCACTCCGCGCCGGCCTCGCGCAGCCGCGCCAGCAGGTCCGCGTAAGCGGCCACTAGGTCGTCGACGAGATCGAGCGGCGGGCTGCCGTCGACCGTCTTGGCCAACAGCAGGAACGACACCGGGCCGAGCAGCACCGGCCGGGCGGCGAAGCCCGCGGCGAGCGCCTCCCGGAACTCCGCGACCGGCTTGTCGCCGTGCGCGGCGAACGCCTGCCCGCGCCGCAGTTCCGGTACGAGATAGTGGTAGTTCGTGTCGAACCACTTCGTCATCTCGAGCGCGCGCCGGCCGGGCCCACCGCGTGCGCTCGCGAAATACGCGGCGAGCGGATCGCTGGAAGCCGGCGCGAGGTGGGCGTGCGGCAGCGCGCCGAACAGCCAGGCCGTGTCGAGCACGTGGTCGTACAGCGAAAAGTCGTTGACCGCGACGACGTCGGCGCCGGCGTCGCACTGCAGCTGCCAGTGACTTCGGCGCAGCACGCGCGCCGCTTCGAGCAGGCCGGCGGCGTCCAGGTCGCCGGCCCAATGCGACTCCAACGCGGTCTTCAGCTCGCGTCGGCGCCCGACGCGCGGAAAACCAAGCAGGGTGACTCGTGACATGTGGATCTCCTCGGTGCGTGGATGCACGGAGGAGCGAAAGCAACGGCGGCCGCTCGGCCAGCGTCGACCTCCGCCCCCGCGGGCGAGCCGGAAACCCCGCGGGACGGCGCGGACGCACGTGCGCGCGCCGCGATGGCGGCGCGCGTCCAGGCGTCCCGACGATTCCCCCGCGGGAATCCCAGGTCGGACGGACGGCCGTTCGGACGTCCGGTCGAGGCAGGTCTTCGGGCTCGTGGACACGGGCGCGGAGCGCGCCCTCCTAGGTCCGCCGCTTCCCGGGCGCCAGGCCCAGTGCGAAGGCGGACTTCGTTTCCACATACCGCTGCGGGGCAGCCCCGGATTCGCACCGGGTTCCCTTTCAATCCGGTGCGCCGCTCGTCGCGACGCGCCGGAACCATCGACGCATGGAAGGCTAGACGGATGGACGTCTTTCGTCAACGCGCGCGGCGCAGGACGCGCCGCCCGCTCAGCCGATCGCGCGACCGACCGGCACGGCGCGGCCGGCCGCGTCCACCGCGACCATGACGAACTCGCCGCTGGTCGCGAGCGCGGCTTGCGCGCCGGGCGTCGCCTCGCTCGACAGGCTCACGCGCACGGTCATCGAGCTGCGCCCGACGCCGACCACGGTCGCGACGAGTTCGACGATCTCGCCGAGCCGCACCGCGCGGCGGAAATCGATGCGGTCCGAGCGTGCGGTGACGACCGTGCGCCCGCAGAAACGGCTCGCGGCGAGGAACGCGGCCTTGTCCATCCACGCGAGCGCCTGACCGCCGAACAGCGAACCGAGGTGGTTGCAATGGTCGGGGAACACGATCTCGACCAGGCGCACCTCTGTCGGCGCAGCGTCAGAAGGCATGGTCGAAGCCCACCTCGCCCTGCACCGCGACCTGGTACGCCGACACGCGTCGCTCGAAGAAGTTGGTGAGTTCCTGCACGTCCTGCAGTTCCATGAACGGGAACGGATTGCGTGCGCCGTACCGCGGCGGCAGGTGCAGCATCGCGAGGCGCTGGTCGGCGACGTACTCGAGGTACTGGCGCATCTCCTTGAGCGTCATGCCGACCACGCCACCGCCGAGCACGTCCTCGGCGAACTGCGTCTCGCAGTCGACGGCCTCGCCGATCATCTCCGCCACCTGCGTGGCCCACTGCGCGTCGAGCAGCTGCGGCTGCTCGCGTTCGACCGTGCGCAGCACCTCGAACGCGAAGCCCATGTGCGCCGACTCGTCGCGGAACACCCAGGCGGTGCCCGCGGCGAGGCCTGGCAGCAGTCCGCGCGAACGCAGGAAGTAGACATAGGCGAAGGCACCGAAGAAGAAAAGGCCCTCGATGCACGTCGCGAAGCAGGTCAGGTTGAGCAGGAAGCGGCGCCGGTCTTCGTCCGTGGCGATGCGGTCGAGCGAGTGGATCGAATCGATCCAGCGCTGGCAGAACGCGGCCTTGCGGCGGATCGACGGGATGTTCTCCACCGCGGCGAACGCCTGCGCGCGGCGGTCCGGCTGCGGGATGTAGTTGTCGAGCAGGGTCAGGTAGAACTGCACGTGCAGCGCCTCCTCGTACAACTGGCGCGACAGGTACATGCGCGCCTCCGGCGCATTGATGTGCCGGTACAGGTTGAGCACGAGGTTGTTGGCGACGATCGAGTCCCCCGTCGCAAAGAACGCGACGAGGCGCTCGATCAGGTGGCGGTCGGCCGGCGTCATGCGCTGCGCGAGATGGCCGAGGTCGATCTGGAAGTCGATCTCCTCGACCGTCCAGGTGTTCTTGATCGCGGCGCGATACATCTCGTAGAACTGCGGATAGCGCATCGGCCGCAAGGTGAGGTCGAAGCCGGGGTCGAGCAGGCGGCTGGCGGCGTTCATTGGCAGGCCTCGCACATTTGCGGGTTCTCGAGCGAGCACACCACCGCTTCGCTGTCGCTGAAGGCCTTCGCCGGCGCCGCGCCGACGGTGGCCTTCGCGATGCGCGTCGCCGGGCGCGAACGCAGGTAGTAGGTCGTCTTCAGCCCGCGCTTCCACGCGTACATGTACATGCTCGACAGCTGGCCGATGTTCGGGTTCTCGATGAACAGGTTCAGCGACTGACTCTGGTCGATGAACGCGCCACGGTCGGCCGCCATGTCGATGAGCGCGCGCATCGGCGTCTCCCACACCGTGCGATAGATCGTGCGCAGCTCCTCCGGCAGCGCCGTGATCGACTGCACCGAACCTTCGGCGAGCTTGATCGCGTCGCGGACCTCCGCGGTCCAGAGGCCGAGGCGCTTGAGCTCGTCGACGAGGTAGCGGTTGACCTGCAGGAAGTCGCCCGACAGCGTCTCGCGCTTGAACAGGTTCGACACCTGCGGTTCGATGCATTCGTAGCAGCCGGCGATCGAGGCGATCGTCGCGGTCGGCGCGATCGCGATCAGCAGCGAGTTGCGCAGGCCGTGCGCGCGGATCTCCTCGCGCAGAACGTCCCAGCGCGTCGCGTCGCGCGGAGCGACGTTCCACGCCTCGAACTGCAGTTCACCGCGGGCGGCGCGCGTCTCCGCGAACGCCGGATGCGCGCCCTTCTCGCGCGCGAGTTCGAGCGAGGTGCGCAGCGCCCAGTAGTAGATCTCCTCCGACACGCGCGCCGACAGCTCGCGCGCGGCGGCGCCGTCGAACGGCAGGCGCAGCGCGAAGAACACGTCCTGCAGGCCCATCAGGCCGAGGCCGACCGGGCGCCAGCGCAGGTTCGATGCTCGCGCGGTGTCGATCGGATAGAAGTTGAGGTCGATCACGCGATCGAGCTGGCGCACCGCGACCTGCACGGTGTGCGCGAGCTTGTCGAAGTCGAACGCGACGCCGTCGTGGTGTTGCGCGAGGTTGATCGAGCCGAGGTTGCAGACCGCGGTTTCGCCGTCGCTCGTGACCTCGATGATCTCGGTGCACAGGTTCGACAGGTGCACGGTGTTGCCCGCGCGCGCGGTCTGGTTGCCGGCGCGGTTGCACGCGTCCTTGAACGTCATCCAGCCGTTGCCGGTCTGCGCGAGCGTGCGCATCATGCGCGCGTAGAGGTCGCGCGCCTTGACGGTCTTGCGCGCCAGGCCTTGCGCCTCCGCCTGCGCGTAGGCCTGTTCGAACGCATCGCCCCAGAGGTCGGGAAGTTCCGGCACGTCCTTCGGGTCGAACAACGACCAGGCGCCGTCGGCGTCGACGCGACGCATGAACAGGTCGGGGATCCAGTTGGCGAGGTTGAGGTGATGCGTGCGGCGCGCCTCGTCGCCGGTGTTCTCGCGCAGTTCGAGGAACGCCTCGATGTCGGCGTGCCACGGCTCCAGGTAGACGCACGCGGCCCCCTTGCGCTTGCCGCCCTGGTTCACCGCGGCCACCGACGAATCGAGCGTCTTCAGCCACGGCACGATGCCGTTGCTGAGGCCGTTGGTCGAGCGGATCAGCGAGCCCTCCGAGCGCACGCGATGCCAGGCGAGGCCGATGCCACCGGAGAACTTCGACAGCAGCGCGACGTCGCGGTATTTGTCGTAGATCGCCTCGAGCGAATCCACGGGCGAATCGAGCAGGAAACAGCTCGACAGCTGCTCGTGGCGCGTCCCGGAATTGAACAGAGTCGGCGAACTCGGCACGTAATCGAGGCGCGCGAACAAGCCGTACAGCTCGATCGCGTCGGCGGCCTGCTCGCTGAGCGAGCAGGCGACGCGCAGCCAGAACTGCTGTGGTGTCTCGATCACCTGGCGCAGGGTCGGGTGCTTGAGCAGGTAGCGGTCGTACAGCGTGCGCAAGCCGAAGTATTCGAAGCGGCGCGTGTGCGCCGGATCGATCGCGTCGTTGAGCTTGCGTGCGTTCGCCTCGACGAACGCGAGCACGCGCTCGTTGATGAGGCCGGCGTCGTAGCCGAGGCGGATCGACTGCGAGAACGAGTGAACGCCGAGGCCGTGCACCTCCTTGTCGACGTAGCCGGCGAGCAGGCGCGCGGCGACCTTCGAGTATTCCGGTTCTTCGGCGATGAACGACGCGGCGGTGCGGATCGACAGCTCGTCGAGCTCGCGGGTCGACGCGCCGTCGTAGAGGCCCGCGATCGTCTTCAGCGCGACGCGCATCGGATCGACGTCCGCAAGGCCGTCGCAGCAGCGCGTGACCGCGCGCACGATCTTGTTGAGGTCGACCGGCTCCTTCGCGCCCGATCGTTTGGTCACGAACATCGACACCGGTCCAGCGTGCGGCGCCGTGAGGCGGAAACCGGACTGCGCAGGGGACGCAGCGGTGGTCGGGACCGTTGCGGCCTCGTCGATTTCGGGGGTGGACATGGCGTTACTCCTTCGCGAGCGGTGGAACTCGCGAGGAGAACGGCACGGCGTTGCACGGGACGAGACGACCGTCCGTACAGCACCGGCCTTCGCTCCCGCGAGCGAAAGAAGACCAGCGGACGGACGCCGACGAAAGGCGGGCAGCCCGGACGGGCGCACCGACTTCCGGCCGGCCCTCCCGCGAGGGCCTTCGAGCCTGCGTCGCGCCTTGCGGCGCGACGGTCGGGGCGGGTGTTCGGACTCGCGGGCACGAGGGGGCATCCCCTCTCCTACTGGACGTCGCTTCCCGGCCGTCCTGGCGCGGTGCTGATGACGTCGTTCGTTCCCGTTCACCGTTGCGGGGCAGTTCCGGACTCGCACCGGATTCCCTCGCCGGCAGCATGCCGGCGACCCAGATGTTGTGCTGGGCACCTTCGACGAACACAAGAGTATGTGTTCAGACCCGCATGCGCAATGGTCGCCACGATGCGCCCCCGCTCGGCGAGGGCTTGCTCCATCGCCGAAGCACCGCGTGCCGGAACGGGCTTACCGGGCGATTCGCGCAATTCCCGCAACGCGACCGGTCTGCCCGATGCAAGTTTACGTCGCGCGTCGTACGTAATCCTTTCGACGCGCGTACGCCGCACGCGCATCGACAACGACAGGGGCACGCATGCCGGCATCATCTTCCTCCGACGCCACCTCGCGGCGGCGGCACGCCACGCGAGGCGACGGCGTCGCGTGCTGAACGCACAGGTCGACTTCGGAACCCGGCCCGACGGCAGCAAGGCGCGCGTCGAGCAGGCCAACCGCCTGTTGCGCGAAGGCCGTGCCGGCGAGGCGGAACTACTGCTGCGCGACGTGCTCGCGCGCCAGCCGCGCGACACGGCCGCGGCGATCCTGCTCGGCCGCGCGCTGCTCGCCGCCGATCGCGCCGACGAAGCGGCGGAGCTGCTCGAGCGCACCGTCGCCGCGACGTTCCGCGTACCGGCCGAACTGCTGCTGCTGCGCGCGCAGGCACTGCTCGCGGCCGAACGCATCGAAGCGGCGATCCCGGCCTTCCACGAAGCGATCGCGGCGGCGCCCGACAGCGGCACCGCCGAACTCGGCCTCGCGGTCGCGTTCGGCCGGTACGGCCAGCACGAAGCCGCTGCACTCGCCGCGCGCGCTGCGATCGGCAAGGGCGCGGACGATCCCGATGCCCGCTTCGTGCTTGCACGCGCGCTGTTCGACGGCGGCCATTTCGACGAAGCCGAAGCACAGTTTCGCCACGTGCTGCGCCTCTGCCCGACCCACGTGCCCGCACACACGAACCTCGCCGAGCTCGTCTGGGTGCGCAGCGGCGACGCGGCGGCGGCCGCCGCGGAACTCGACGCGGGGTTGCGCGCATCGCCGACGCTCGCCCTGCTGCGCATCGCCAAGGCACGACTGCTCGAAAGCGCAGGTCAGCTCGAGCGTGGCTATTCCGCGCTCGCCGCGGGCCTCGCGCTCGCGCCGGACCAGCCCGACCTGCACCTCGCCGCCGCACAACTGGCGATCGGCTTCGATCCGCAGCGCGCGCTCGCGCACGTCGAACGCGCGCAGCGCAGCGCGGCGAACCGCAGCGACGTCGTCGCCGCGCTCGCGGACACCCTGCTCGCGCTCGGCCGCGGCCGCGACGTGCTCGACGTGACCGGAGAGCTGCTGCGCCGCGATCCGGACGACGGCCACGCGATCGCGCTGCGCACGAGCGCGTGGCGCCTGCTCGGCGACGAGCGCTACCACGTCGCGTGCGACTACGGCGCGTTCGTGCGCGCGGCGATGCTCGACACGCCGCCCGGCTGGCCCGACCTGCCCTCGTACCTGCGCGACCTCGCCGCAGCGCTGCACCGGCGCCATGCGCTCGATGCGCATGCCGTGCGACAGACCCTGCGGCACGGCACGCAGGTGTCGATCGATCCCGAGCGCGCGTCGGACCCGGCGATCCGCGCATTCGCGCACGCGATCGGAACACCGGTACGCCGTTATCTCGACGGACTCGGGCCCGGCAGCGATCCCGTGCGCCGGCGAAACACGGGCGCGTGCCGCGTCGACGACATGTGGTCGGTGCGCCTGCGCAGCAGCGGACACCACGTGAGCCATTTCCACGGTCGGGGCTGGCTGTCGTCGGCGTGCTACGTCGAACTGCCACCCGGCATGGGCGAGCGCGACGGCGACGGCTGGCTCACGTTCGGCGAGTGCGGCGTGCCGACGCCGACCGCCCTGCCGCCCGATCACCTGCTCAGGCCCGAACCCGGCCTGCTCGTGCTGTTCCCGTCGTGGATGTGGCACGGCACGCGGCCGTTCCGCAGCACCGGCTCGCGCCTGACGATCGCGTTCGACCTCGTTCCCGCCTGATTCCGTGCATCGCGCCGGTTCGGGGATTCGCCCCCGAATCGCGTAGAGGCAGGAAACAGGAGGTGCATCGCATGGTCCGCTCGCTGGCTGTCGCAACCTTGCTTTCCGTCGTCGCCCTGCCCGCGCGTGCCGACATCCTCGTCGGCAGCTACGGCGACGGCGTGGCTCCGCAGGCGCTGCGCGCGTTCGCCGACGGCGCGAGCGGCGACGCGCTCCCGCTGCGCGTGCTCGGCGGTCCGCAGTCGACGATCGTGTCGGCGTCCGGCGGCAGCTTCGAGCCGAACGAAGGGGCGCTCTACGTCGCCGACTTCTGGGGCCAGGCGGTTCGCGTGTTCCCCGCATACGCCGATGGCGACAGCGCACCGCTGCGCGTGCTCGACGCACCGATCCTCGGGCAGGTACGCACCGTCGCGGTCGATCCGGTACACGGCGAACTCGCGACGACCGCGAGCGGCTGCTGCCTGATCGGCTTCGCGCTCGATGCGAGCGGCGCCGCACCGTGGCTGCACCTGCTCGACTGGGGCGGCTCGTCGACGAGCGTGACGCAGCTCAACTACCCGGCCTCGCTGACCTACCTCGCCGCGAGCGACGAAATCGCGCTCACCGACCGCGACATCGGATCGCCATTCGCGCCGAAGGTGCTCGTGTTCAACCGCACGGACGCCGGCAACACCGCGCCCAAGCGCGTGATCAAGGGCGATCTCACCGCCTTCGGCGGCTGGCTCGGCGGCATCGCCTGGGACGCGCAGGCGCACGTGCTGCTCGTCGCCGCGAATACGAGCCAGCCCGATGGCTCGGTGTCCGCGCGCATCCTCGCCTTCGACGACGCGGCCGACGGCAACGTCGCCCCGCTGCGCACGATCGCCGGCGCGGCGACCGGGCTGGAACTGCCGGCGGGTTCGTACCTGCTCGGCCTCGCGATCGATCCGCTGCGGCGACGCCTCGTCGCGAGCGTCAGCGCCGACACCGAAGCGGCGAACAACAAGCTGCTCGTGTTCGCGCTCGACGACGACGGCGACGTCGCGCCGTTGCAGGTGATCGCGGGCCCGCAGACCGGCTTCGAGTCGATCGGTGCGCCGATCTGGGTCCCGCCGGACGCGATCTTCGGCGACGGATTCGACGGACCCGCATAGGCCCGCGCACGCTAGACTATCCGGTCAGCCCGCCAGGCCGGACCGGATGTCTGCCGTCGACACTTCGCAACACACGCCGCTCATGCGCCAGTACTTCGCCGCCAAGGCGGAGTATCCCGACACGCTCGTGTTCTTCCGCATGGGCGACTTCTACGAGCTGTTCTACGACGACGCGCGCAAGGCCGCGCGCCTGCTCGACATCACGCTGACGCAGCGCGGCGCGTCGGCCGGCGCGCCGATCCCGATGGCGGGGGTGCCGTATCACGCGGTCGAAGGCTACCTCGCCCGGCTGGTCAAGCTCGGCGAGTCGGTCGCGATCTGCGAGCAACTCGGCGACCCGGCGGCGAGCAAGGGGCTGGTCGAGCGCAAGGTCGTGCGCGTCGTCACGCCGGGCACGGTCACCGACGCCGCGCTGCTCGAGGAGCGCCGCGACAACCTGCTGCTGGCGATCGCCGCGGGCAAGTCGAACTACGGACTCGCCTGGATCGATCTTTCCGCGGGTCGCTTCCTGCTCGGCGAGGCCGCCGACGCCGAGGCGCTCGCTGCCGAACTCGCGCGTCTCACGCCGGCCGAGACGCTGGTTGGCGAAGACGTCGCCTGGCCTGCGTTCGTCGCCGGCCTGCCCGGCCTGCGCCGGCGCGCACCCTGGCACTTCGACGCGGGAACCGCGCAGCGCGAACTCGCGCGCTTCTTCGGCACGCGCGACCTGTCCGGCTTCGGCTGCGACGCCATGCCGCTCGCGGTCGCCGCTGCCGGCGCGCTGCTCGGCTACGTGCAGGAAACGCAGAAGGCCGCGCTACCGCACCTCGCCGGCCTCGCCGTCGAAAGCGCCGACGAGACGCTCGCGATGGACGCGGCGACGCGCCGAAACCTCGAACTCGACACGCACGCGAGCGGCAACCGCGAGCACACCCTGCTCGGCGTGCTCGACCGCACGATCACGCCGATGGGCGCGCGCCTGCTGCGCCGCTGGTTGCATCGGCCGCTGCGCGACCGCGTCGTGCTGCGCCGGCGCCAGCAGGCGGTCGACAGCCTCGTCGACGCGCGTCGCCACGAGGACCTGCGCGAAGTGTTGCGCGGCATCGGCGACCTCGAGCGCATCCTCGCGCGCGTCGCGCTGCGTTCGGCGCGGCCACGCGACCTGTCGACGCTGCGCGACGGCCTGGCGCTCGCACCGACGCTCGCACGCGCGATCGTCGACGTGCGCGGCACGTTCGAGGCCGCAGGCGCGTCTCGCCTGAGCCCGCTGCTCGGTGACCTCGTGGATCGCCTCGGCGAACACGCCGACACCGCGGCGTACCTCGCCGCTGCGATCGTCGACGTGCCACCCGTGCTCGCACGCGACGGCGGCGTCGTGCGCGCCGGCTTCGACGCCGAGCTCGACGAGCTGCGTGCGCTCGCGACGAACGCCGACCAGTTCCTCGTCGACCTCGAGGAACGCGAGAAGGCCGCGAGCGGCATCCCGACGCTCAAGGTCGGCTACAACCGCGTGCACGGTTACTACATCGAGATCAGCAAGGGACAGGCAGACAAGGCGCCCGTGCACTACACGCGCCGGCAGACGATCAAGGGCGCCGAACGCTACGTCACCGAGGAGCTCAAGGCGTTCGAGGACAAGGTGCTGTCCGCGCGCGAGCGCTCGCTCATGCGCGAGCGCGCGCTGTACGACGGCATCCTCGACACCCTCCTGCAGCGGCTCGCGCCGCTGCAGGCCGCCGCCGCCGCGATCGCCGAACTCGACGTGCTGGCGAACCTCGCCGAGCGCGCCCACGGCCTGCGCTGGAACCGGCCGACGCTCGCCGAGGCCGGCGGCATCCACGTCGTGCGCGGGCGCCATCCGGTGGTCGAGCAGGTGCGCAGCGATCCGTTCGAGCCGAACGACCTCGACCTGCACGATGGTCGCCGCATGCTCGTCGTCACCGGGCCCAACATGGGCGGCAAGTCGACCTACATGCGCCAGGCGGCGCTGATCGTGCTGCTCGCCCACATCGGCAGCCACGTACCTGCCGACAGCGCGACGATCGGCCCGGTCGATCGCATCTTCACGCGCATCGGCGCCGGCGACGACCTCGCGCGCGGGCAGTCGACGTTCATGGTCGAGATGAGCGAAACCGCGAACATCCTGCACAACGCGACCGCGAGCAGCCTCGTGCTGATGGACGAGATCGGACGTGGTACGTCGACCTACGACGGCCTCGCGCTCGCACGCGCATGCGCGCTGCACCTCGCCACCGCGAATCGCGCCTACGCGCTGTTCGCCACGCACTACTTCGAACTCACCGCGCTCGCGGGCGAAGTCGACGGCATCGCCAACGTGCACCTCGATGCGGTCGAATTCCACGACAAGGAGCGCGGCGAG
>Ga0207639_10002383_pt1 | contig 12613 bp, 12 predicted proteins | sample KBSCornC32_FD_184299 | JGI IMG/M metagenome (GOLD analysis project Ga0207639, IMG submission 184299) | Corn rhizosphere microbial communities from Kellogg Biological Station, Michigan, USA - KBS Corn C3-2 (SPAdes) (version 2) | ecosystem: Host-associated > Plants > Roots > Rhizosphere > Soil ...
GCCGAACTCAAGCACGCGTGGTTACGGCCGATAAGCGAGCCAATGGAGAGCTCCAAACGGGACGATGCCTGGCCCGACAAACGCGTCGACGAGTTCCTCGACCAGATCTCAGCGGGCAGCGAGGACTACCGCCGCCTGGTCGAGCGGCTGCCGGCGATCGTCTACGCCTCCGAGCTCGGCGAGAACGGCCGCTGGCGCTACGTCAGTCCCCAGGTCGAAAAAATCCTCGGCTACACCCCGGAGGAATGGCTCGCCGACCCGGGGCTATGGGCTCGCCTGCTTCATCCTGACGACCGCGAGCGCGCTCTTTCCCAGGAGACGCGCAAGATGATCGGAACGCGCAACCCGCCGCCGGTCGACTACCGAATGATCACCCGCGACGGCAGCGTCGTCTGGATCCTCGACGAGGCCGTGCTCGAGCCCGACGAGACCGACACGCCGGTCTGGCACGGCGTTCTCTATGACATCACCGAGCGCAAGAGCGCCGAGCAGGAGCTGCAGCGGGCCGCGGCCCAGCAGGCGGCCGTCGCCCAACTTGGCGGACGCGCCCTGCAGGATGGCGATCCCAAAGGCTTGATGCGCGAGGCCGTCTCGCTGCTGGAGGAAATCGAGGGAGTCCACGCGGCCTGCATCTGGGAGGTGGGGCGCGATGGGCGGCGCCTCGGCCTGCGCGCCGGTCTCGAGGACCGGGTCGTCGGAGCCGCCCGTGCGTCGGCCGCCCGCGACTCCCACGCCGGCGCGGCGCTCGACTCGCGCCTGCACGTGATCGTCGACGACTGGTCCACCGAGCGGCGCTTCTCGATGCCGCCGGCGCTGCGGGTGATGGACGTGCGCAGCAGCCTTGCCGTCGTGATCGACGGCAAGGAGCAGCCCTTTGGCGTGCTCGACATCCATTCCACCGAACCGAATCGCTTCACTCCCCAGGACGTTCACTTCGTCCAGGCCTCTGCCAACGTGCTCGCCGACGCGATCGCGCGCCACGTCAGCGATCAGGCGCTGCGCCACCGCGTCCTGCACGACCCGCTCACCGGCCTGCCCAATCGGCTCAGCTTCATCGACTCGCTCAGCAATGCGCTCAGGCGCAGCACGGTCTCCGGCTCGCCGGTCGGGATCCTCTTCCTCGACCTCGACAACTTCAAGCTGATCAACGACAGCATGGGCCATCACGCCGGCGACGAGCTGCTGGGAGCGGTTGCCCCGCGGCTGCGCGCCCACCTGCGCCCCGGCGACATCGTCGCCCGCTTCGGCGGCGACGAGTTCGGCATCCTCGTCGACCGGCTTGCCGACGAGGACGAGGCGGTCGCGATCGCCGATCGCATCGCCGCCGCCTTCGCCGAGCCCTACCAAATGGGTGGGGTCGATCACTTCGTCAGCGCCAGCGTCGGCATCGCAGTGGCGCGGCCGTCGACGCGCGAGCCGGTCGACGCCGACTTGCTGATCCGCGACGCCGACGCCGCCATGTACCGGGCCAAGGAACGTGGGCGGGCCCGCTGCGAGCTCTTCGATGCCGAGATGCGGGCCGGTGCCCTGCGTCGGCTGGAGATCGAGCGCGAGCTGCGCCAGGCGCTCGAGCGCAACGAGCTCGAGCTCCACTACCAGCCGCTGATCGCCCTGCGCAGCGGTGAGATCACCGGCCTCGAGGCGCTGGTGCGCTGGCGACACCCCGAGCGCGGGCTGCTCGACCCCGGTGACTTCGTCTCGATCGCCGAGGACAGTGGGCTGATCGAGCCGATCGGCCGCTGGGTCCAGGAGAGCGCCTGCCGTCAGGTGCTCGAGTGGCATGAGCTGCGCCCCGACCAGCGGCCCTTCGACGTCTCGATCAACCTCTCGGCGCGGCAGGTGACGCACCGCGAGCTTGCCCACTCGATCGGCGAGATTCTCACCAGCACCGGTCTCGACCCCGTGCACCTGCGACTAGAGGTGACCGAGAGCGTCCTGGTAGAGGAGTCGGCGACCGCCACCGACACGCTCGAGGCCCTCAGTGACATCGGCGTCGGCCTCGTCCTCGACGACTTCGGCACCGGCTACTCCTCGCTTGCCTACCTCAATCGCTTCCCCTTCGACGCGCTGAAGATCGACCGCTCCTTCGTCGATGCGCTCGGGGTGGAACAGGAGCGCACCGCGATCGTCGAGGCGATCATCGGCATGGCCCGGGCGCTGTCGCTCGACGTGATCGCCGAGGGGGTCGAGAACGAGCCGCAGATGCTCGAGCTGAGGCGCCTCGACTGCGACTACGCTCAGGGCCACCTCTTCTCGCGGGCGTTGCCGGCGGACAAGATCTCCGCCCTGCTCAGCGAAGGGGCGCCGCTCTATTCCGGGATCGCGCCCGGCAGGTAGTCGTTGCTGAGCAGGCTCGATGGCGCCGGCAAGCCGTCGATCAGTTCGTTGTCGCGCATCCAGCCACTGAATTCGCGCCACTGGCCAGGAGCCATGAAGCCGTAGGGCTGTTGCTTGGCCCGGGTCGGGTTGAGCAGCGGCAGCGTAGCCGCCAGCTCGGCCTTGGTCAGCTTCGGATCGAGGTCCGGGTTGGCTTCCAGCAGGGCCTTGGCCGCCGCCTGCGGATTCTGGGCAGCCGCAGCAGTGCCGCGGGCCAGTGCGGCGATGAAGAGCCTGATCGCCTGGGGGTCTTCCCGCAGCCGTTTGGCTTGGGCGGTCAGGACCAGCTCGTCGTAGGTGGGCACGCCAAGCTGGTCGACCGGCGTTACGACCGGATCCTTGCCGCGCAGCCGTAGGTCGACCCCCTCGACGTTGCGGAAGCCGCCGAGCATCGCCTGGGCCTGACCGCCGAGCAGGGCCGGCAGCAGACCGAAGCCGACGTTGACTGGCTTGACATCGGAGGTGCTCAGTTTTGCCCGGGCGAGGATCGTCTTCAAGTACGCGTCCTGGTAGGGGATCCCAGCCGTTGCGATGGTCTTGCCGCGCAGATCCGCGACCCCATTGATCCCCGATTTCTTCAACCAAATCATCGAGGTCAGTGGCCGGTTGACCAGGGCGGCGACCGCCTTGACGTCGAGGCCCTGTTCTCGGGCCAGGATCACCTCGGGCTCGTAGGAGATCGCCAGGTCGGTGCGGCCGGCGGCGAGCAGCTTCAGCGGCGCAGCGGGGTCGGAAGGGGTCTGGATTTGAACGTCGAGGCCGGCTTCGGAGAAGTAGCCGAGCTTCTGCGCCATGTAGATCCCGGCGTGGTCGGGGTTCGGATAGAAGTCGAGGGTGAGGCTGAGGGATTCCTTCTTGCCGGTCGTGTCCTCGCTCTTCTCGCCGCAGGCGGCGAGGCCGAACGCCAGGGCGAGCAGGACGGCTGCCAGGGCGACCGCCGGGATCGAGGCGCGCTTCATCCCCTGCTTTCTATCGCCAAGTGACGATGCGACGCTCTGCGAGGGCGAGAATCGCATAGAGCAGGATCGCCATCGCCGAGAGGATCGCGACCGCCGCGAAGGCGCGAGCCGTCTCGAGCTGGTTCATGTCGCGGAATATCAGCGCGCCGAGGCCGCTGTCCGGTGCGGCCAGCTCGCCAAGGACGGCGCCGATGACGGCGATCGCGACGGCGATCTTGGCGCCGCTGAAGAAGTACGGCGAGGCCGAGGGGATCTCGACCCGCCGCAGGATCTGCCCTCGCGATGCGTCGAGCGTGCGCATCATCTTGATCGCCTCCGGATCGACCGAGCTGAGGCCGTCGAGTGTGTTGACCGTGATCGGGAAGAAGCAGACCAGGCCGATGATCACGAGGATGGGACCGATCCCAAAGCCGAAGCCAATCACCAGTATGGGTGCCAGTACGACGATCGGGATCGTCTGAGACGCGATGATCAGCGGCTGGAAGGTGAGGCGGACCGTCTCGGAGAGGTGCATCGCGATTGCGAAGCTGACTCCCGCTACGAGCGCACAGCCGTAGCCGATCAGCACCTCCTTCAGTGTCACCCAGGCGTTTTCGGCCAGCAGCGAGCGGCTCTGCCACAGCGATTCGGCGATTTCAAGCGGTGAAGCGACTACGAAGCTTTCGAGGTTGAGCAGGTCGGCGAGGGCCCCGCTGGAGGCGGCGAGCTGCCAGGCGCCGATCAGGATCGCCAGGAACAGCGTGGGGAGGAGCCAGCGCCTCACTCGCTGCCTCCACGCAATGCTTGCATCGCGTGCTCGCGCACGGTGACGAAGGCGGGGTCGGTAACCGCCTCGTCGCGGTCCGCGGCGCGGGGCGCCGGGGAGCTCAGCCTGGTGATCGTGCGGGCCGGCCGGGAGGAGAGCACGACGACGCTGTCGCAGAGGTAGAGCGCCTCCTCGACGTCGTGGCTGACCAGGATGGCGGTGCGCGGATCGGCGCTCAGCGTCGTGGCCAGCCATTGCTGCATCTCGGCCCGGGTGATCGCGTCGAGCGAGGCGAATGGCTCGTCGAGGGCGAGCACCGGCTTGCCGGCGATCAGGGTGCGCAGGAAGGCGACCCGCTGGCGCATGCCGCCGGATAGCTCGCTGGGCCGGGCCCGCTCGAAGCCTGCCAGGCCGAAGCGCTCGAAGAGCCGTGCGGCTCGATCGCGAGCCTCGCTGCGGCGGACGCCGCGGTTGCGCAGCGCCAGTGCCGCGTTGTCGATCGCCGAGAGCCAGGGCAGCAGTAGGTCCCGCTGCGGCATCAAGGCGCAGTGCGCGAGCCGCTCGGGGGCCCCGGCGGCACCGGCGACCTCCACCTCTCCCCGAGAGGGCTCCTGCAGTCCGGCGATCAGCTCGAGCACGGTCGACTTGCCACACCCCGATGGCCCGACCAGGCCGAGCACGCCGTGGGCCGGCAGCTCGAGGTCGAGCCGCGCGATCGTCGTCAGCTCGCCATAGGAGTGGCCGAGGTCGCGGATCGAAACGGAGGCGCCCGCACCCACCGCCGACGCAGGCGATGCGATCGAGCCGGCGAATTCTTCTGTTTCCGCGGGCATCTTGGTATCCTGGCGCACTCGCGCTCCTGACCAAAGAGGTCAGGAAAGTCGAATTAGCGGTACCGCGCGGAGCATCATATGGACCCGGCAATCATCGTCTTCGGACTAGGAATCGGCGTGCTCGTCGGCATGACGGGCATGGGTGGTGGATCCCTGATGACCCCGCTGCTGATCCTGATCTTCGGCATCCAGCCGACCACGGCGATCGGCACCGACATCTTCTACTCGGCCGTCACCAAGACGGTCGGCGGCTGGCGCCACTTTCGCATGAAGACGGTGAACATGGAGCTGGTCAAGTGGCTCTCCTTCGGCAGCGTTCCCGCGGCCGTGCTCGGCGTCGCGATCGTCTCGGTGCTGCAGGACCACATCGGCGAAGACCGGCTCGACTCGCTCGTCTACGCCGTTCTGGGCGGCACGCTGCTGATGGTCGGGGTGATCACCCTGACCCGGGCCCTGATCCTGCGCGACCTCGTCGTCGAGCGCGACCGCTTCGAGGTCGAGCGCCGGCACAAGGTCGCAGCGATAGTGATCGGCGCCACCACTGGATTCGTGATCGGGATCACCTCGGCGGGATCGGGCACAGTGATCGCAATCCTGCTGATTGCCGTCTACCGGCTGGCGCCGAAGCGGGTGGTCGGCACCGACGTCTTCCACGCGGCAATCCTGCTCTGGGCTGCGGGTATCGCTCACTGGGTGGGCGGCAACGTCGATTTCACCCTGGCCGGCAACATTTTGATCGGCTCGATCCCCGGCGTGATCATTGGAGCCGCTCTCTCGGATCGGGCGCCCCAGGGCTTCATCCGCACCGCGCTCGGTCTCGTTTTGGTTGGCTCCGGCATCGTCACGATCCAAAAGGGCGACCCCAACGTCTGGCCGATCGCAGCCGCGGTGGCCGCCCTCGGCCTCGGCGGCATCCTCGTCGCCCCCCGCTGGCTCCACCGCCGCCGCGAGCGCGAAGCGCAAGCAGCCGCTCGCGCGGCGGCGCTGACGCCGGACGCGACGGGCTGACTGATTAACTAGCTGATCTATGCGCGTTTCCGCAAAGGCTGACTACGCGGTGCGAGCGGCTGCCGAGCTCGCCGCCGCCGACGACGACCCGGTAAAGGGCGAGAAGCTTGCCGATGCCCAGGACATCCCCTTGCAGTTTCTCGAGCACATCCTCTTGGAGCTGAAGCACGCCGGCATCGTGCGCGCCCGCCGCGGGGCGAAGGGCGGCTACTGGCTTGCCCGCGACGCCGACGAGGTGACGATCGCCGACATCGTCCGCGCGGTCGAGGGCCCGATCGCCCACGTGCAGTCGGCGCCGCCGGAGTCGATCGAGTACCGCGGCAACGCCGAGCACCTGCAGGAGGTCTGGATCGCCGTCCGCGCCAGTTTGCGCACGGTGCTGGAGCACGTCACCCTCGCCGACCTGGTCAGCGGTGAGCTGCCCAGCGAGGTCAAGGCGCTCGCCGCCGAACCGGACGCCTGGGTCGCCCGGTAGTCGGTAGTTCCGGTCTGTGCTCGAAGCCTCAGGGTGAGAGGCGGAAGGGCGGATAGTCGTCCGTGACCAGCGTGAAGGCGTAGCCGACGACCCGGTTGTGCCAGCGCAGCGTTCCTTCGACGAATTTGAAGATCCCGCGCGGGTAGCGGCCGGTGAAGAGGATCGCGAACCAGGCTCCGATCACGGCGAAGAAGACGCCGATGTAGAGGAAGAAGAGCGCGATGTAGTGCGGGATCGCCAGCAACCACTTGACCAGCGGCAGGCCCCGCTCGAGTCGCTCGGCGTCGGGATAGGCGAAGTCGAGGTGCACCGCCTGCTGCTCGTCCGTCGAGGGCATGCGGTCGTCCATCAGGGCCAGGTAGACGCCGATTCGGTTAGCGAATCGCATCATTTCCAGATTCCAGTCGTACCACCAACGCGGGTACTTCTTGCGAAAGAGCAGCATCAGCACTATTGGCAGGACGACGAGGCTGCCGCCCGCGATCGCGCCACTGAAGCCGGCGCCGTTCGACTGGGCGCTGCCGGCGAGCTCGGCGCCAGGCAGCAGCGCGGCGACGATCGCGATCGGGATCACCGTGAAGATCCGAAAGAAGGTCGTCAACCGATTGAGCTCTCGCTCGGGGTAGTCGACCGAGAACGAGACTGGATAGGACGGTGGCATCTCTCCCCCCTGGGTCGCGGGCTTGTGCAGATGCTTACGAGCCCGACCGCCCCATTCCTTCAATCCGCCGCTGGCACACCTCCGGCTACGACGTTGACGAAGTTCTCCAGGTGGCGGGTGGTCCAGCACTCGAAGGCGCCGTCGCAGTAGCGCTCGTAGGCGGCCATCACCGAGTCACCGTAGTTCCAGTAGAGCTTCGGCTCGGGGTTGAGCCAGAAGAGCCGGCCGGCCCGTTCGGAGACCTGGGCGAAGACATCGGCGTGGGGCTCGCGGCCGTTGGTACGGGCGTCGCCGAGCACGATCACGGTGGAGCGCGGGCCGAGGTCGTCGGAGATCTCGCCGAGGAACTCGAGCCAGACGCGGCCGTAGTCGGTGTAGCCGGAGACGTCGGCGACGCCGCCCTCGCTGGAGATGCGCTGGGCGATCACGCGGAAGTCGCGCTCGTGCTCGAAGACGTCGGTGACCTCCGAGATGCGCTCGATGAAGACGAAGCTGCGCAGCTTGCGGAAGGAGTCGTGCAGGGCGTGCAGGACGGAGAGGAAGAAGACGCTGGCCGAGGTGACCGAGGTGGAGACGTCGCAGAGCACGTAGATCTCCGGCCGTCGCGGGCGCTTGGGCCGGTAGCGCAGGTTCATCGGCACCCCGCCCGTCTCCAGCGAGCCGCGCATCGTCCGCCGCACGTCGATGCTCTGACCCTTGCGGCGCCCGCGCTGCTCGTGGCCCAGGGTCGCCAGGCGCCGCTTCATCTGCGAGACGGCGCGGTGCACCGCGGCGAGGTCCTGGGTCGGGCTGGTCGGCAGTGCCCGGTCGAGCTCGGCCAGCGGCCGCGACGGCGGCAGGGTGGAGGTTCGCTCGATCAGGTCGCGCTCGAGCTCGCGACGCAGGTGGCGCTCGAAGGCGTTGAGCTGGTCACGCTCGATCGGCGGCAGCTCGGCGGCGCCGTCCTCGGCCCGAGCCTGAGTCCCGGCCGAGAGGCCCAGGGTGCGGCGGATCCGCTGCACGTCGACCCCGACCACCCCCGAGCCCTCGCCCTGGCGGCCGAAGGCGGAGATCGCCAGGCGGGCCAAGTCGCGCATCTCACCGTCGTTTTCCTCGACGATCGCTTGCCGGATCTGCTCGCGCAGCTCGTCGATGTCGAGCCGCTCGGCACCCTCGCCGCGCTGGCCGCTTTCCTCGATCCCGCGCGAGATCGCCTCCGCCTCGGCGGCGCGGAAGAACCAGCGGTCGAAGAGCAGCTCGAAGAGGCGGCGGTCCTCCTGGGACTTGGCGATCGTCGTCGCCAGCGCCTCGCGGAAGTCCTCGCGCGAGGTCCAGGGCACCTCGTCCAGCGCCGCGAAGGCGTCGAGTATCTCCGAGGTGCCGACGGCGACGCCCTCGCTGCGCAGCTCCTCGCAGAAGCCGAGCAGCTTCGCCGCCAGCCCGGGCGGGCCGGCCTCAGCTTTGGGGCCGTACGGGCTCGGCAAGCTTCACCCCGACTCGCTCGGCGACCAGCTCGATGTCGGTGCGGTGCTTGACGATTATCGACATCGATTGCTCGAAGGTCTCGCGGTCGATGTCCTCGGTGCCCATCAGCAGCAGCGTGCGCGCCCAATCGATCGACTCGGCGATCGAGGGGGGCTTCTTCAGGTCGAGGTCGCGGATCATCCGCACCACCTCGACCAGCTTGCGGGTGAGCGCCTCGGAGAGCTCGGGGGCGTGGAGGCGGACGATCTCCATCTCGCGCTCGAGCTCGGGGTAGTCGAGCCAGAGGTAGAGGCAGCGGCGCTTCAGCGCCTCGGTCAGCTCGCGTGAGTTGTTCGAGGTGAGGATCACGATCGGCATCGTCGTCGCTGAGACCTGGCCCAGCTCGGGGATCGTGATCTGGAAGTCGGAGAGCAGCTCGAGCAGCATCGCCTCGAACTCCTGATCGGTCTTGTCGATCTCGTCGATCAGCAGCACCACCGGCTCGGGGCTGGCGATGGCCTGCAATAGCGGGCGCTCGAGCAAAAACTCCTTGTCGAAGATGTCGCCGTGGACGTCCTCCCAGCCGTCCTCGCCGCCGGCCTGGATGCGCAGCAGCTGCTTGCGGTAGTTCCACTCGTACAGCGCCTTGGCCTCGTCGAGTCCCTCGTAGCACTGCAGACGGATCAGCTCGCGGTCGGTGGCGCGGGAGAGCGCCTTGGCCAGCTCCGTCTTGCCGACCCCCGCGGGGCCCTCGACCAGGACCGGCTTGCCCAGCCGCTGGGCGAGGAAGGAGACCAGCGCAGCGGGCTCGTCGGCCAGGTAGCCGACCTCGGCGAGCGCCTGCTTAACCTCGGCTGCGGAACCGTCGGCCATCGGGGCGATGATAATCGGCCCTGTGCTCGACCTCGCCCTGCCCCTGGCCTCGCTGCTGCCGCACAGCGCCACCCCCTACATCGCGTTGGTCCTGATCGGCTTCGTGGTCGGCATCCTCGGCCACCTCAGCTCGGCCCGCTGGCTCGTCGCCGCCGGGGTGATCTTGATCTTCCTCGGCGCCTTTCTCTTTCCGCTCGCGGTCAACTTCACCCAGGACAGCCCCGGCAGGATCGAAGCGCCCGATGAAAGCTCGCGAGCCGTGGAAACGATTCGCTAGAGCCACCCGCTAGCTTTACGGCTACGCCAACCCGATCGTCTCGTCCAGGAGGCCTACCGCTTTGAGCCGAGCTCGCATTCTTTCCGTTTTCATCGCGCTGATCGCGCTGAGCGCAGTGCTTGCCGCCTGTGGCGGTGGCAGCAGCGACGATCCCCAAACGGTGGTCGAAGAAGCGACTTTGAAAGGGATCGAAAGCGGCAAGCTCAACCTCGCGCTCGCCGTCAACGTCGAGGGCGAAAAAGGCGGCAAGGTGAACGTCAGTCTCTCCGGGCCGTTCCAGAAAGAGAGCGAAGCCGAATATCCCGAACTCGACCTTGCCTTCTCGGCCAAGGGCTCGCTCGGCGGCAAAGACCTGAACCGGGAAGGCGGCTTCACGCTGCTGGGGAACAAGGCCTACGTGGCCTATGAAGGGACCGAGTACGAAGTCGACTCGAGCACCTTCAACTACGTCAAGTCGATACTCAAACAGCAGGGTGGGGGCGAATCGAGTGAAATTTCCGCCTGCCAGGGAGCGGCAAGCGAACTCGAGCTTTCCGACTTCGTCGAAAACCTGAAGAGCGACGGCAGCGCTGAGGTTGGGGGGACCAGCACGACCAAGGTCAGCGGCGAACTTGACGCCACCTCCGCGATCGAAGCGGTTAGCACGCTGATCGAAGACCCCAAGTGCAAGGAACAGCTCAGCGCGGCCGGTCCGCTGCCCTCGGCAGCCGAACTCGACAAAGCAAAGAGCACGGTCCAAGACTCGCTCAAGTCGGCTCACGTCGACCTCTACGTCGGTGACGACCACATCGTGCGACGGATTACCGCGCAGGCGACGATCGAACCGCCCAAGAGCTCCAAATCAGGGGCGAAACGGGTCGAACTGGATCTCGACATGACCCTGACCGGCGTCAACGAAGAACAGACGATCTCGGCGCCAAGCAACGCCAAGCCGCTCAGCAACCTCTTCCTCAAACTCGGCATCAACCCGCTCGAACTGCTCGGCGCCTTCCAGAACGGCGGTTCGGAAGGGCTCGGCAGCCTGCTCGAAAGTCTCACCGAAGCCGGCGGCAATAGTGGCGGTGGCGGTTCGGGCAGCGGCGGTGGCAGCGCGGGCGGCGGTGGGCAGCAGTCCTACTACCAGTGCCTGGGTGAAGCGCACACGCCGGTCGATATCCAGAACTGCACAGGACTGCTCCAGTAGTCGCGTTCCTTCGCACTCCGTACGGCTGGCCCTATCTGCTGACGCCGCTGATCCCGCTGGCGGTGGCGCTGGACCTCGCCGGCGCCGCCGCCGGGGCGGTCTTCGCCGCCTCGGCGCTGGGGATCATCCCGACCGCGGCGCTGATGGGCCGCGCCACCGAGGAGCTGGCGGCGCGCTCGGGCCCCGGCATCGGCGGGCTGCTCAACGTCACTTTCGGCAACGCGCCGGAGCTGATCATCGCTCTATTCGCCCTCGGCAAGGGGCTGCAGGAGGTGGTCAAGGCCTCGATCATCGGCTCGATCGTCGGCAACATCCTGCTCGTGCTCGGCGCGGCGATGCTCTTCGGCGGCATCGGCCGCGAGAAACAGACCTTCAGCCGCACCGGCGCCAGCGTGCAGACCTCGATGCTCCTGCTGGCGGCGGCGGCGCTGATGATGCCGGCGATCTTCGAGCTGGTAGACGGTAAGGGGCTGCCGCTGCCGGGGGTCGAAAGCGTCGATTACGGCTCGACCGCCGAGCACCTCTCGCTGCTGGTTGCGATCGTCCTGATTTGCACCTATGTCGCAGGTCTCTTCTTCTCGCTGAAGACCCACCGGGAGATCTTCAACCCCGAGTATGGGGACGAGGACAGCTGGGGCTGGTCGGTGCGCAAATCGGTCCTCGTGCTCGCCGCCGCCGGCGTGCTCGTCGGCGTCATGTCCGAGGTGCTGGTCGGCTCGATCGAGGCGACCTCGCACTCGATCGGGCTCTCCGAGTTCTTCATCGGCGTGATCGTCGTCGCCATCGTCGGCAATGCGGCCGAGCACTGGGTCGCGGTCCTGGTTGCGATGAAGAACAAGATGGACCTCTCGGTCAACATCGCGATCGGCTCCAGCGCCCAGGTTGCGCTCTTCGTCGCCCCGGTGCTCGTGCTCGCCTCCTTCTTCATCGGCCCGCACCCGCTGGCCCTCGTCTTCAACGGCTTCGAGCTCGGCGCGATCCTGCTCGCGGTGCTGATCGCCAACTACGTCACCCAGGACGGAGAGTCGACCTGGTTCGAGGGCGTGCAGCTACTCGCCGTCTACCTGGTCTTTGGGATCGCCTTCTACTACGCCTGAGCGAGGGTCAGGCCGCGGCGAGCTCGCCAAGCGCCTTCAGCACGACGTCGTCGTGCGTTTTCGGCGAGACCTTTGGGAAGACCCTGGCAATCTTGCCCTCGGGATCGATGATGAAGGTCGCACGCTGCACGCCCATGTACTTCTTTCCGTACATCGACTTCTCGACCCAGGTCCCGTACTTCTCGGCGACCGCGTGGTCGGCGTCGGCAAGCAGGGTGAAGTCGAGGTCGAATTTGGCGACAAACTTTGCCACCGCGTCGACCTCGTCCGGCGAGATGCCGACCACCCGGGCACCGGCGGCGTCGTAGTCGGCGCCGCGGTCGCGCACGCCGCAGGCCTGGGTCGTGCATCCGGGGGTGTCGGCGCGGGGGTAGAAATACAGCACCACCGCTTGTCCTTTGAAGTCGGAGAGCTTGACCTTCTCGCCGTTCTGGTCGAGAAGGCTGAAGGCGGGAGCCGTGTCGCCGGGGCCGAGCATGCGCCGCAGCCTAGTTCAAGTCGCGAGAGCCGCGTGCCAGCCTGCCCCGGAGGCGCTCCGCCAGCCTCACGCTCGCCTCGATCTCTACCCTGCGGATCGAGACGGACTCGACGTTGATGCCGAACGGCACGCCCAGACGGCGGCAGAAGGAGATCAGCTCGAGCGCGGTCGCCTCGGCGTGCTCGAGGGACGCGTCGAGGGTGTC
>Ga0207639_10002386_pt1 | contig 12611 bp, 11 predicted proteins | sample KBSCornC32_FD_184299 | JGI IMG/M metagenome (GOLD analysis project Ga0207639, IMG submission 184299) | Corn rhizosphere microbial communities from Kellogg Biological Station, Michigan, USA - KBS Corn C3-2 (SPAdes) (version 2) | ecosystem: Host-associated > Plants > Roots > Rhizosphere > Soil ...
CAAGGATCCGCCCATCGACCTCGACTACTACTTCGCGACGCTGCTGCTCGAGCGCGCCCGCGGCAAGACCTTGCTCATCAACGATCCGCGGGGGCTGCGCGAGTACAACGAGAAGCTGTCGATCCTGGACTATCCCCAGCTGACGGCGCCCACCATCGTCACGCGCGAGAGCGTCCGCCTGCGCAGCTTCCTGGCCGAGCACGGCGGCGAGATGGTGGTGAAGCCGCTGGACGCCTCGGGCGGCTTCGGCGTGTTCCACGTCCGCAAGGGCGACACCAACACCGGCGCCATCCTCGAGCAGGCCACGAACCTGGGGCGGCGCTGGACCATGGCCCAGCAATACCTGCCCGCGGTGCGCAACGGGGACAAGCGCATCCTGCTGGTCGACGGCGAGCTGCTGTGCGCGGTGCTGCGCGTCCCGGCGCCCGACGACGCGCGCGGCAACCTGCACGTCGGCGCGCGGGCCATGCCCGCCAAGATCAGCGAGCGCGACATGGAGATCATCCGCACTGTCGGGCCGCGCCTGCGGGACGCCGGACACTTCTTCGTCGGGCTGGACGTGATCGGTGACTATCTGACCGAGATCAACGTGACCAGCCCGACCGGCATCCTCGAGGCGAACGCGCTCGATGATCGAGAGTACGAGGTCAAGGTCATCGAGGCGCTGGAGCGCAAAATAGGGTGAGCCGGTGACGAGGCGCCCGGGCGGCCCCGCGGCCCGCCTGGCGGCCGGCGTCGCGATCGGCGCGGCGTTCGTGATCGCGGCGGCGGAGGGCGACGTCCGCGCGGCGGGGGACGAGCCTGCCCCCGCGCCGGCGAGCGAGGTCCGGGCCGCGGGCGATGAGCCTGTCGTTGCGCCGGCGTCCGTTGCGCCGGCGGCCGCCGCGCCGCCAGCAACGACCCCGGCAGCCACCACGCCGCCAGCCGCGGCGGCGCGGCCGAGCGACGGCGGTCCTTTCATCACCCCGCGCCTGCTGGTGCAAGGCGACGCCGTCGTCTTGCACCACGGCCCCAGCGCGCCCGCGCTCGAGGACGGCACCACGCGTCCCGGCTTCTATCTGCGGCGCGCGCGCGCCGGGCTGGACGCGGCCGACGGCGACTGGCGCGCGCGCGCGATCGTCGAGGTGACCGCCCGGACCGAGGTCGCCGATGCGGCGCTCGACCCGATCGCCGGAGAGATGGCGCGCGGTCGAACCCGCGCGACCGAGGCCTACGTCGCCTACGCGCCGGGCAAAGCCTTCACCGTGGCGCTCGGCTCGCTGCGCGTTCCGCTGGGCCTCTCGCGCCAGATCGACGAAGGCGGACTGCGCCTGCCCGAGCGGGCGCGCGTCATCACGCGCATGGCGCCCGACTTCCGCATGGGCGTCGCCGCCTGGGGGGATCTGGGCCTGCTCCAGTACGCCGTCGGTGGCTTCTCGCCGGCGCCCGTGTTCGGCAGCGACTTCCGCAGCAGCGGCTCGCTGACGGTGGTGCGTCTGGCCACCGAGCCGCTCGGCCCCGTGGGGGTCGCCCCCGACCTTCGCCGCAGCGGCGATCCGTGGTACGGGTGGTGGCGCGTCTCGGCCGGCGTCACCGGGTTCTACGGGGCGCTGCCCGGCTCGAACGAGCTCGGCGTGGGCGGCGACGCCCAGTTTCAGTGGGCCCGCGTCTGCGCGACGGGCGAGCTTTTGTGGAGCCGCCGCGACGGCGCCGACCGCCTCGGCTTCACCCTCGAGCCCGGCGTCTTCGTGATCCGCGATCGCCTGGAGCTGGTGGCGCGCGCCGAGTGGTTCGACGACCAGCTCGGCGCGCCGTCGCCGTCGCCGGCCGACGGCTGGGGCGCCGCGCTCGGCGCCACCTTCTTCTCGGCCGGCGCCCGCGCGCGCCTGCAAGCCGCCGCCACCTGGCGCCGCGGCTCCGCCGACGGCGACCGCGCCGCGACGTGGGCGGTCATCCGCGCCACGTTCACGCTGTGAGCGCGGCGTGCAGTCGATCGCGCGCATTCGACGATACCTGGCGCTGCGCAACGAGCGGCGGGCCGCTCGCCGGGCGCTCGACGACGCGAAGCAGGAGGCGGGGGCGAAGGCGTGCCGCCATTTCGAAGCGACCAATGGACGTCAGGCGATGGGCTTCCACGTGCTCGCCGCCTCACCCTCCGAGATCGTCGTGCGGGTGATGTACTTCACCAATCACATTCCTCCCGATCGGGCCTGGTACGCCGTTCCGCGCGACGGCGAGACGCCGCCTCGCGAGCTGGCGTGGACGGACGTCGCAGGGCTCGAGCCCGGCCCCTGGCGCTGACGGAAGGACCACGCCCGGCGCAGGAGCAAGAAAAGCATGACAACGGGCGCGCGCAGCGCTACGACGGTCGACACCGTGAGCCCTTCGTCGCCGGTCGATCTTCCTTCCTACTTCGGCCGCATCGGGTACGCCGGCCCGCGGGCTGCGACGGTCGAGGCCCTGAGCGGGATCCTGGCGGCGCACGTCCAGAGCATCCCGTTCGAGAACCTCGACGTCTTGCTCGGACGCCCGATCTCGCTTTCGCCCGAGGACATCGCGCGCAAGCTGATCGCCGACCGCCGCGGTGGCTACTGCTTCGAGCACAACACCCTCCTGCTGCACGTCCTCCGGGCGCTCGGCTTCACGGTGACGCCGTTGAGCGCCCGCGTCCGGATCCAGCAGCCGCGCGAGTACATCCCGGCTCGCACGCACATGTTCCTGCGCGTCGAGGTGGACGGCGCATCGTGGCTGGCCGACGCCGGCGTCGGCGCGCTCTCGCTCACCGCGGCGGTGAAGCTCGAGGCCGACACGTCCCAGCCGACCCCGCACGAGCCCCGGCGCATCGTCCGCGAGGGCGCGTGGACCGGGTTCGCCCAGCGCGCGCCCGACGCCCGTCTCATCCACCAGGCCTACTTCGCGGACACCTGGAACGACGTCTGCGAGTTCACGCTCGAGCCGATGCACGAGATCGATCGCGTGCTCGCCAACTGGTACACCAGCGCCCACCCGGCGTCTCACTTCAAGAATCGCCTGATCGCGGCCCGCGCCACCGTCGAGGGCCGCGTCACACTCGTGAACCGCGAGCTGCGCGTCCGCCGCCCCGACGGCCACGCCGACATCCGCCAGCTCGCGACCGCCGCCGAGCTGCTCGCCGCGCTCACCGAGCATTTCAACCTGCGCTTCCCGCCGAATACCCGCTTCGAGTGCCCGGCCCTCGCCTGGCCTGACTAAAAGCCAAGTCTTCGGCGAAGCCCGTCTTCTCCGACGGCGACCCCGACGCCAGAGCGAGCGGAGCGAGCGGGTCCAAGCACCCGGGAGGCAGCTTCGCTGCGCCGGCCTCGCCGGCCTACTCAGGGGTGGGCCCGCGGGAGGGCCCCCCCTCCCGCGCTATGGCGACCCCGACGCCAGAGCGAGCGGAGCGAGCGGGTCCAAGCACCCGGGAGGCGCAGCTTCGCTGCGCCGGCATCGCCGGCCTACTCCGGGGTGGGCCCGCGGGAGGGGCCCCCCCTCCCGCGAGCGCCGAAGGCGCTACAGCGCGAAGCAGAAGAAGCCGCCGTAGCCGCCGGAGCACCCCACGCAGTTGCCGCTGCCCGTTCCGCCGAGCGTGCGATCGACGCCGGCGATGCACCCGGGCACCTGATGATCCGAGACCCAGCTCCGACCCATGCTCGCGCTGCGCGGCCATGAGTGTCCGATCCAGGGCCGGCCGGCGGCGGTCGTGCTCGTCCAGTCGTTGCAGGTGTCCGCGGCGCTGGTCGAGCGAAGCCGTCCCATGGCGTCGGATCCCGTCAGGGTGTCGTGGTCGTCGACGGCGGTGGCCCCCAGGCCGCCCGGGCCCACGTAGTGGTTGGGCTCGCCGTTCTCGTTCGACAGATCGTCGACGATCGCCATGTCGCCGGCCGGGCGATCACCGGCGAACAGGCCCGCCAGGTCCTTCGAGACCAGCCGCCCGAGACGGTCGTACCAGGGCCCCGGCCCGATGCGATCGCGCGCGTTCACCGCCGCGCCGTCCGGTCCCTTGGTCACGCTCAGGAAGGCTCGCCACTGCTTCTGGCCGGCGCCGCGCAAACCGCGCTCGGCGATCTGCCGGCAGATCTCGTCCGCGCCGGCGAGACCGTCGGCCTTGCCGAAGCGCAGGTCGCCCCCGAATCCCTCGGCCTTGCCGGAGAGCGCCGCGATTGAAGGCAAGCTCGTCACGAAGAAGCTGAACTTCGCGAGCATGGGATCGCTGGAGCCGCCTCCGGCTCCGCCCGATGCGGACGCGCCGCCCGCCCCGGAGCGTCCTCCCATCGCGGCTCGCCCGCCGGCGCCGGTAGAGCCAGCCGATCCCGAGGCTCCGGCGGAGCCAGAACGCCCACCCATCGTCGCGCCTCCCGCGGCGCCTCCCGCGGCGCCTCCGCTGGCCGAAGCTCCGCCCGTCGCCGGGACCATCTGTCCACCGGAGGCCTGCGCTCCGCCCGTCGCGGTCGCGCCGCCGCTCGACGATTGACCGCCCGAGCCGATGCTTCCGCCGCTGGCGGTCGCGCCCCCGGAGCCCAAGGCGCCGCCACTCGAGCTGACGCCGCCCGATCCCGGAGCGCCCCCGCTGGCGGCGGTCGAGCCTCCCGTGCCCGTGCCGCCGCTGCCGCTCGAGCCGGTCGTGGGAGCCCCGGAGCCGCACGAGGCGACGAGCAGGCCGGCGAGAGACGCCATCACGAGCTTCCGCGGATACGCGAGACGAATGGACATGGACCCATTTGTACGGCACTTCGACGAATTTCCGTCACGGAAATGGGGCCTCGGCGTCACCTGAATTTTTCTTCGACCTTTGCATCGGTCGCGGCACAAAGGCGTCACGAACATGTCACTCGACGTTTGTGAAGGCCGCCGGCGCGCCTCGCCGGAGGGTTGGTCGATGCTTCTGTGCCTTGCATTTTCGACGGCGGCGGCCTGCTCCAGCGGGAGCATGGGCACCCCGGGCTCGGGCGGCGCGCCCGCCAGCGGCACAGGTGGTGCTGCCGCCGGCGGTTCCGGCGGCTCGACGAGCGTCGGGGGCGCCGGCGGTTCCGGCAACCCGAACGCGATCGTCGGCTCGTTCAACGTCACGCTCGTCGAGGCGATGGGCACGACGGTCGCGCAGACCAAGGTCATCGGTGTCGTCCGCGACGGCCCCCAACCGGAGGCGGTCATCTTCGTGAAGGGGGCGGCGGACGGAGCCTGCGCCCTCTACATCCCGCACGTTCCATTCTGCAGCACACCGTGCGGCGGCTCGGCGGCATGCGTGGCCGACGACAAGTGTCAGGACTACCCGGTGGCGAAGGACGTCGGCACGGTCACGGTCACCGGCGTCGCGAGCTCCACGGGCGCCGGAAGCTTTCCGCTGACCTCGGTGGGCGGAAGCTACAGCCCCGTCGGTGTCACGCCCTCCTATCCGCCCTTCGCCGAAGGCGATGACGTCTCGGTCTCGACGACCGGCGGCGCCTACGCGCCGTTCTCGATCCACGCGAAAGGCGTGGCGCCCCTCGTGCTGGGCAGCGACACGTACAACCTCCAGCGCGGTCAGCCGCTGTCCGTCTCGTGGACCGCGGCGGGCGCCGCGGCCAGCTCCACCATTCACGTGAAGGTCGACGTGAGTCATCACGGCGGGACGAAGGGCCAGATCCTGTGCGACACCGCCGACTCCGGCTCGTTGACCATCTCGGGGGCGCTGGTGACCATGCTGATGGACCTGGGGGTCTCCGGGTATCCCTCGATCGTCGTCACGCGCAGCTCGGTCGGCACGGCCGCCATTCCTCCGGGACAGGTGCGGCTGCTGCTGTCCCAGGACGTCGAGCGCTACATCCAGATACCGGGGCTCACGTCGTGCCTCGAGGACACCGACTGCCCGACCGGCAAGACCTGCCAGAAGGATCTCCAGTGCCAATGACCTCACTCGACAGGAAGCCCCAGAGTTTCACGGCCCTCTTGGTGGGAGCCGGTGTCCTGCTTCAAGTGGCCTGCAGCTCGTCCGCGACCAATGGCTCGGGCGGCGCGCCCGGCACCGGCGGCTCGGCCAGCGGGGGCGCTCCGGGCACGGGGGGAGACGCCTCGACGGGCGGCTCAGTCGGCAGCGGCGGCCTCACCGCGAGTGGCGGCGTCACCGCGAGCGGCGGCGTCACCGCGAGCGGCGGTGCCACCGCGAGCGGCGGCGCAACGCCGACGGGAGGGAACAGCGCGACCGGCAGCGGCGGCCGAGGCGGCGCCACCGGCGGCGGTGGCAGGGCGAGCGGCGGCGGGGGCAGAAGCGGAAGCGGGAGTGGAGGCGCGGCAGGTACGGCGGGCGCCCCAGGCGCCGACGGAGGCGTGACCGACGCCGCCGTGCCCACCGCGAAGTTCAGCTTCTTCGTCACCAGCCTGAAGGTCCTCCAAGACCTGTCGAAGAACAGCCAGGGATTCGGCGGTGATCTGCGCTTCGGTGAGACGGGAGCAGGCGCCGGCCTGCGCGGCGCCGACAAGATCTGCGCGACGATCGCCGAGCGGAGCATGCCGGGCGCGGGCGCCAAACCGTGGCGAGCCTTCCTGAGCGCCGTGGCGGGCGAGGACGGCAAGCAGGTGAACGCGATCGACCGCATTGGCAACGGGCCCTGGTACGACCGCCTGGGACGGACCTTCGCCCTCACCAAGGACGACCTGCTGTTCGATCGCCCGCGCAACGCGGACACGGCGATCGTCAACGACTTCCCCAACGAAGACGGCGTGCCGAACCACGCGCCCGATCCGACCGCCGGGGCCGTCGACAATCACGACACCCTGACTGGCACTGGTACGGACGGAAAGCTCTACTCGGCGACGGCCACCTGCGCAGACTGGACCGGCAAGACCGGGACCGAGGGCAAGCCGCGGGTCGGGCACACCTGGCCCCGCGGCGGCGGAATGATGGGCGGCGGCGGCGGCGGCCGCGGGGGCGGAACGTTCCCCGGGGGCGGCAGCGGCGCGAACTGGATGTCATCCCTCGACGAGTCGGGCTGCGCGCCCGGCGTGAACCTGGTCGAGATGGGGGGCCCGATCGCGTCTTCGAACACCGTCGGCTCCGGCGGCGGGTACGGCGCCTTCTACTGCTTCTCGCTCACGCAGTAGGCCGCGATGTCTCGTGCTCGGTTGCCCCTGGTCGGAATGAGTGATCGTCATCGGGCCCTGACTTTTCTGCTGACCGGCCTCGCGGGCGCGGCCTGCAGGGGCGGAAGTCCCGCCGGCGGTGGCACCGGAGGTTCTGGCATGGCCCCTGTCGAGGGCACCTGCCAGATCGCCGCGTCCGCCGCCGGAGGAGCTGGCGGGGGCGGCGGCGCGGCCGGATCGTCAGCGATCGAGTTCCTGCGCCGGATCGGGTGCACCTCCGACTTCCAGGCGCTGGCCTCCGCACCCATCGACGTCAGCCTGCCCGGCGCGCGCTCGGGGAAGGTCGTGCTCGACCAGGCCGACGGTGACAAGCTCTACTTCCAGAACAGCGTCCAGTATCAGATTCACTACCAGTTCGTTTCGACGCACCTGTCGGGCGGCACGTTGCCGGTCGTGGGCTCTTTGGCCGACTTCAACACGACGGAGTATTTCCGGCCGGATCGACGCTTCGTGCTGGGTGCCATCACGTACTACGAGGAGCCGAAAGTGTGGGCGCTGGAGCTGGCGCCCTACGACACCGCATCCGCGAGCCTCATCACCAAGCTGTTCGAGGCCGTGAAGGCCGCCGCATTCTTCGGCTCGGCGCTGGTATTCCATCCCACCTCCGACGCGATCGCGGCGGTGGCCAAGACCCTCCCGACGACCATCCCCGTGATGAGCACCGATCAGCTCTACGCGAAGATCAGCTACCAGCCGCTCACCCTCGCGACGGGGATCGGGCGGCTCCGCTTCGTTCGGGCCGCGAACCTGGACACCGCGACCATCTCGTTCCAGGACATCGTCGTCCTCGACCAGGCGCCGAACGACATCAGCGTGGTGCAGGGCTTGATCACGGAGGAGTTCCAGACCCCCCTGTCTCACGTCAACGTGCTGTCGGCCAACCGGCACACACCCAACATGGGCCTGCGCGGGGCCATGACGAACGCCACCTTGCGGGCGCTCGAGGGGCAGCTCGTCCAGCTGACCGTCGGCGCATCGAGCTGGGACGTCCACAAGGTCGATCAGGCCACGGCCGAGGCGTTCTGGGCGACTCACGCGCCTCCGCCGATCACCCTGCCCCTGATGGATCTCTCGGTGAAGGACCTCCTCGACATCGAGGCGGTCACGCCCGAGCCGGCCGCCGGCGGATCGCTGCGGAAGGCGATTCAGACGGCGGTGCTGGCGTTCGGCGGTAAGGCGGCCCAGTACTCGATTCTCGCGCGCACCGCCGACGTTCCGACGCTGAAGGCCTTCGCGATCCCCATCTACTACTACGACCAGTTCATGAAGCAGAACGGCTTCTACGATCGGGTGACGGGGCTGCTGGCCGATCCGGCGTTCAAGACGGACGCCGCCGTGCGAGAGCAGGCCTTGACGAATCTCCGCGCCGACATGCTCGCGGCGCCCATCGATCCCGCGTTTCAGACGGCGCTGATGGCGAAGCTCAGCGCTGACTACCCAGGGATGACGATGCGGTTCCGGACCAGCACGAACAGCGAGGACCTTGACGGGTTCCCCTGCGCGGGCTGCTACGAGTCCCACACCGGCGATCCGTCCGATTGGCCGTCGGTGCTGGAAGCCATCCGCGAGACCTACGCCAGCACCTGGCTGTTCCGCACCTTCGAGGAGCGAAGCTACTACGGCATCGCCCACGACTCGGTGGGCATGGCCCTCCTGGTCCATCACAACTTCCCGCACGAGGAAGCCAACGGCGTGGCCATTACGGCGAACCCGTTCGACGCGGCTGGGGTCGATCCGGCGTTCTACATCAACGTGCAGGCGGGCGGCGACGCCGAGGTCGTGCACCCGCCTCCCGGCGTGACGAGCGATCAGTTCCTCTATTACTTCAGCCAGCCCAACCAGCCGATCACGTACCTGTCTCACAGCAACCTGATCACCGGCAACGTGCTCACCACCACCCAGGCCCACCAGCTCGGGGTCGCCCTCGACGCCATTCACCGGCGCTTCTCGGCGGCGTACGGGCCCGCCTCCGGGAACCAGGGGTTCTATGCCATGGACTGCGAGTTCAAGTTCGACGACGAGGCGAACCCGGGCCAGCCGCCGACCTTGTACGTGAAGCAAGCCCGCCCATACCCCGGCCGCGGCGCCGACGTGGCGGGCGCCGGCGGCCCCTGAGGCGTGCCTGCGCCGGGGGGCGGGCAGCGCCCCCTCCCCTCACTTGACGGGATCGGGGGGATCGACGCCGCACTCGGCGCCGGCCTGGTTCACGTCCGGGTCGGAGCCGAGGAACAGGTTGTCCGCCACAGTGACCGTGCGGACGAACAGACTGCCGGTGAAGCTGAGCTGCGATCCGGCCGAAAAGAGCGCGTAGGGCGCGTACACGAACGCGCCGAACTGAGTCTGAGCGGGGAGGTAGACCGTCGTCGATCCGACCCACAGCCGCACCCCGTCCGGGTCGCTCGGAGAGCCGAAGGAGCGCCCGGTGTAGACCGAACCCGCCACCACCAGATCGAGGGTCGCGTCGTCAGCGTCGTCAGCGAGCGTCACGGTGAAGATGTTCCCGAGACGCACGTCGCCGCCCACGAAGATGCCGACGTGGCCGTGGATGCGGAGATCGATGGCCCCGTCCGCGCCCGATCGAATGTTGTCCAGGTAGTACTCGCCGCAGGCCAAGTCCAGGGTGGTCGGGGACTGGACGTCGGCGAGGATCCCGGGCGAGAGCTCCAGTTGCGCGTTGGCGTTCTTGTTACGGCGGGCCTCCACCGCGGCCCCGATGTCGAAGGCCGGGCCCGCCTCACAGTTGCAGGGCGGCGTGACCATCACCGTCTCGCGCACGGAGGCACGCGCCATCACGCTGGGGTCCACGAGGGAGCCGGAGGACGTGTGCAGGGTACCGGCCACGCTGATCGCCCCCGCGGCGTTCCCCGCAACGTAGGCGTCCCCCGAGATCCAGTACCCCGTGCTCGGCAGCAGGTTGCCTGCAATGTGGGCGTTGCCGAGGACGTGCCCCTGCGTGCCGATCTTCACGTCGCCCGTCCCGGCGACGACCAGCGAGCCCGGCACGTCCCCGTGGCCACCGGTCTGGAAATTGCCGTCGGTGCCGACCGCGGCATAGAACATCTGCGGCAGCAATCCGTCCACCGGATGCCCGGCGGGCCAGGGGCTCTGTCCCGCGCTTCCGCCGGCACCGAACCCTCCCCCCGAACGGGGCGGCGCCCGGCCCGGACCGACGAGGCCGCCCACGATGAGGTCACCCGGAATGAACAGATCCGTGCAGGAGCAGAGCGCATAGCGGGCCGTCCGTGCCGCGATGACGCCGGCGCACGCCGCGTTCGTGGTCCCGCCGAGGTGGATGGGGGGGCCCGGGGGCGTGCAGCTCGCGACGCTCACGTTGGCGAGCTCCGTCGTGCGCGTACAGCCCAGCGCCGCGACCAGCAGCGTGAGGAGCCGCCACCCGCCCCTCGGCGTCATCGTATCGAAGGATCGAGCTGGGCCAGGCGCTCGCGGGCCTCCCGGACGAACCGACCGCGCGGATAACGCTCCAGATAGTCCCCGAGCGCCTCGCGCGCCTCGCCACTCGCGCCTCGCTCGACCAGGAGCTGGCACACGGTGAAGGCGGCCGTCTCGCCCTGTGGTGTGCGAGCGTGGCGCTGCATGACGGCCCGATAGGCGCCGAGGGCCTCGTCCGGGCGGCGCGCCACCAGCCAGCTGTCGGCCATGAGCAGGTCGATGGCCGGCCGCGCCCCGCGCCCCGGCCGAGCCGCCGTCGCGCGATCGAGCAGCCCGCGCGCGCGCGTCGCATCGCCGGCGACCAGCGCCGCACGCGCCCGCTCCAAGAGCAAGGTGACATCCTCCCCGCGCACAGCGCCCGGCGCCGACGCGGCGGCCCCGGAGCGTGCCGGCACGGGTGGCGCGCCGCGCGAAGTCGGCGGGGCCACGGTGACGACCGCCGGCGCCCTTTCTAGCGCCGCCCGCGGCGCCTCGGAGGGCGGGGTCTCGGTCGCCGGCACCGCCCAGGACGAGCCGGCCGGCACCTCCGACAGCTCGTGGCCCTCGGGGTCCAGGATGCGCACGAGGCCCCGGATCGTCCGCGCGCCCACGGGCGTGACGACGAAGCGCGTGCCCGGCACGTCCACGATGAAGCGGGCGGTGACCACCCGGAAGTGCGCTGGACCGTGCTCCGTCACGTCCACGTCGATCTCGCCCTTTTCGAGCCGCACCGTGCGCGTCGACGGAAAGAAGGACATCACCGTGCCCGGCTCGTAGGTCACGCTCGATCCAGCGAATGAGACGACGCCCGATCTGGCCGCCTCGAACCTCTGTCCCTCGGTGATCGAGGACGCGACCGTGCCTCGCCCCGCCAGGGGAAGCTCCCGGAAGTGAAGGCCGAGCCCCCCCGCGAGGACGGCGCCTGCCAGAGCGACCGCGCCGCCGACGATGGCGGCCCGATGACGCCGAACCCGGCGCGCTTCCGAGGGAGCGCCGCGACCGCGCTCGGCGACGAGCGCCCGGACGACGCGCGCCTCCGCCGCGCTTCCGAGCCCCGCCGCCGGCATGGCCTTGAGCGCGCCCAGCAGGCCGAAGGCCTTGCCCGAGTCCCGGCAGGACGCGCATTCAGCCAGGTGGGCTTCCAGCTCGAGGCGCAGCGCATCGCTCGCGCTGCCGCGCGTCGCCTCGATGAGGCCACGCTCCGCAAAACCACAGGAAATCATCTGTCCTCCCCCTGCTCCAGTCCCTGACGTTCGCCCAGAAGGACCTCGGCCATCGCGCTCAGCTCGCGGTCCTTCAGGATGAGCTTGCGCAGCTCGCGTCGCGCGAAGTACATGCGCGAGCGCGTGGCGGTCTGGGTCGCGCGCATGAGCGCCGCGATCTCCTCCACGGACTTCTCTTCCAGGACGAACAGCAGCAGCGCGATGCGTTTCTTGGGGGAGATGCGATCGCAGGCGGCGTGCAGCTTGGCCGCGAGGTGCCGCGAGTCCAGGAGGTGGTCGACCCCGCCCGAGACCACGAGGGCGGCCGGGAGGGGCGCCCGATCGGTGCCGACCAGCTCGAGCGGCACGTGCCTTCTGACCCTGCCGGCGCGCAGGTGGTGGTGGGCCACATGGACCGCGATCTTGCAGAGCCACGTGCTGAGCTTGGCCTCGCCTCGAAACCGGCCGATATTCGCGAGCGCCTCCACGAACGTGGTCTGGACCAGGTCCTCGAGGTCGGGGGTCGGTCCGATGAGGCGCCCGATGATCCCGGTCACCATGCCCCCGTAGGTCCGGAAGAGCATCGCGATGGATTCGGCGTCTCCGGCCCGGCAGCCGGCGATCGACGGATCGTTGGCCGGTATCTCGCGGGGGGCAGTGACAGCCGGTCGGCGCATTGACTTCAATCGGTGCCCCTCATGGGTCATGTTGTTGAAATATTTGGCGCAAAACAACCGACTTCGCCGCTAGGGGATCGCGATGCCCAGACCGGCGGCCGCCGCCAGGAGCGCCGGGCTCGTGTGCACGACGCCCGTCCCGGCCAGGGTGAAGCGCCGCGCGGGGAGCAGGGCCTCCGCCGACGCGCCG
>Ga0207639_10002388_pt1 | contig 12597 bp, 12 predicted proteins | sample KBSCornC32_FD_184299 | JGI IMG/M metagenome (GOLD analysis project Ga0207639, IMG submission 184299) | Corn rhizosphere microbial communities from Kellogg Biological Station, Michigan, USA - KBS Corn C3-2 (SPAdes) (version 2) | ecosystem: Host-associated > Plants > Roots > Rhizosphere > Soil ...
GCGGGCGCGCGGCCTTTCGCGTGCATTGCGTGCAATGCCACGGATCGGGCGCGGCGGGGTCGAAGGGCTATCCCAACCTGAATGACGACGACTGGTTGTGGGGCGGTGATCTTCCCACGATCGAGAAAGCCATCACGGATGGCGTCCGCAATCCCGACCATGCCGCGACCCGCCAGTCGCTGATGCCAGCCTTCGGCAAGGACCAGTTGCTGACGGCGGCACAGGTCGATGACGTGGTTGCGCATGTGCGAGTGATCAGCGGGCAGGACCGCCGCAGCCCGGCGTCACAGCGTGGGGCCAAGGTCTTCGCCGACAATTGCGCGGTGTGCCATGGTCCGGCGGGGAAGGGGAATCGTGAGGTCGGTGCGCCGAACCTGACGGACGCGATCTGGCTCTATGGTGGTGACGCGGACACCATCCATGAAACCGTGTGGAACAGCCGCCATGGCGTGATGCCGCGCTGGGACGACAAGCTGGACAAGGCGACGATCCGGATGCTGGCGGTCTATGTGCACAGCCTGGGTGGCGGCGAGACCGCACCGGTGAAGGTTGCTGCGGATAAGGTGCAGGGCGATGCCGGACGATAGCAGGCGTCCCCCGGACTTGATGCGGGGTTCCGCTGCCTTTGACGATGGGTGCGAAGGAGAAGCGGGATCGGGGACCAAGCCCGGGACGGCGGCAGGGAGGCGGTCATGCTGATGTCTGGCTCGCCGTCGCTCTACGAAAAGCGCCAGGGCGTCTATCCCAAGGCCGTGGATGGGTTTTACCGCCGTCTTAAGTGGGCGATCATGGCGGTGACGCTCGGCATTTACTGGGTGACGCCGTGGCTGCGGTGGGATCGTGGCCCCTATGCACCCGATCAGGCGGTGCTGGTCGACCTCGCCCATCGGCGTTTCTACATGTTCTCGATCGAGATCTGGCCTCATGAATTTTATTATGTGGCAGGGTTGCTCATCATGGCGGGGATCGGCCTGTTTCTCGTCACCTCCGCCGTGGGCCGCGCCTGGTGTGGCTATGCCTGCCCGCAGACGGTGTGGACCGATCTGTACCAGCATGTCGAACGCTTCATCGATGGCGACCGTAATGCGCAGTTGAAGCTGGCAAAGGCGCCGTGGGCACTGGCCAAGCTGGCCCGGCGGCTTGTCAAATGGTCCGTGTGGCTGGCGATTGCATTCATTACCGGGGGTGCATGGATTTTCTACTTCGCCGATGCGCCGACTTTACAGCAGCAGTTCTGGAGCGGCACGGCAGCGCCGGTCGCCTATGGGACAGTAGCGGTGCTGACCGCCACCACCTTCATCCTGGGTGGCTTCATGCGCGAGCAGGTGTGCATCTATATGTGCCCATGGCCGCGTATCCAGACGGCGATGCTCGATGAAAAATCGCTGGTCGTCACCTACAAGGCGTGGCGCGGCGAGCAGCGCGGCAGCCTGAAGAAGGCGCAGGCGCATCCCGGCGAATTTGGCGACTGCATCGATTGCAACCAGTGCGTCGCGGTCTGCCCCACCGGCATCGACATTCGCGAAGGGCCGCAGATCGGCTGTATCACCTGTGCCCTGTGCATCGATGCGTGCGACAAGGTGATGACGCAGGTCGGCCGCCCGCGCGGCCTGATCGATTATTGCACGGAAGAGGATGCGGAGGCGGAGAAGAAGGGTGAGCCGCCCCGGTCGGTGCTGAGGACCCTGTTCCGCCCGCGCACCATCGCCTATTTCGCGATCTGGGCGAGCATTGGCGCGGCGATGCTGTTCGCGCTGGGTGCGCGCACGCGGCTGGACATCAGCGCGCAGCAGGATCGCAACCCGATTTTCGTGCGCCTGTCGGACGGCGCGATCCGCAACGCCTATACGGTGAAGCTGCGCAATATGGAAACGCGCCGGCGCGACGTGGAAGTGCGCGTAGCCGGTCTGCCCGGCGTGAAAATCTGGACCGACGCCGGATCGCGGGAAAAGGCAAGTGATGCCGTGCGTGCGGCCGTCGCTGCCGACAGCGTGACGAAGCTGCGCCTCTTCCTGACCCTGCCCGCCGCAGGTCCGGTGCGGCAGGATTTCCGTTTCACCGTACGCGCTCTCGACCGTGAAGGCGGCGGCGACAGCGAAGATGCTCGTTTCGAAAGGCCATGAACATGAAACACGCCCGTCCATTCACCGGCTGGCACATGACCGGGATACTCGTCGCCGGCTTTTCCGTCGTCATCGCCGTGAACATGCTGATGGCGACGATCGCGGTGCGGTCCTTCGGTGGCGTGGTGGTGGAGAACAGCTATGTCGCCAGCCAGAAGTTCAATGGCTGGCTGGCGCAGGCGCGCGCGCAGGAGAAGCTGGGTTGGCGCGACCGGGTGGAGCTGGACGCCGCGCGCCATGTGCGGATGGAACTGAACGTGCGCGGTGCGCAGATGCAGGCGGTGGCGCAACATCCGCTGGGACGCGCGCCGGACATCATGCTGAGCCTGCGTGAGGCCGCGCCGGGACTTTATGTGAGCGACCACGCCCTGCCCGCCGGGCGGTGGCAGTTGCGCTTCGACATTCGCCACGGCGGCGGGGAAGAACATCTGCTGCGGGAGATCGACTGATGGCAAGCCAGCCTGCTCTTGTCGAGGCCCCTCCGGCTGAAGCGAAGGAAAGCCTGTTCGCGGTGCCCGGCATTCACTGCGCCGGGTGCATCTCGAAGATCGAGAATGGCTTGCCGCAGACCCCCGGCATCCGCTCCGCGCGTGTGAACATGAGCGCAAAGCGGGTCGCGATCAGCCACGATCCCGCGCTGACTCCGCCGGAACTGAAGGCAGCCATCGTCGCGCTGGGTTTCGATGCGGAGCCGCTTGCCGATCGGGGCCAGGACGTCGCGGCCGCAGAGGGCAGGGCGCTCGTCCGCGCGCTCGCCGTGGCGGGCTTCGCGGCGATGAACATCATGCTGCTGTCGGTGTCCATCTGGTCCGGGGCCGAAGGGGCCACGCGGACGATGTTCCATTGGCTTTCGGCGCTGATCGCATTGCCGGCCGTTGCTTATGCGGGCCGGCCCTTCTTCCGTTCGGCCTGGGCGGCATTGCGGCAGGGGCGGACGAACATGGACGTGCCAATCAGCATCGGCGTGCTGCTGACGACCGCCATGAGCCTGTTCGAAACCCTAAGGGGCGGCGAACATGCCTGGTTCGACGGAGCGGTGATGCTGCTCTTCTTCCTGTTGGCGGGGCGCTGCCTCGACAGCATGATGCGGGCGCGCGCACGCGCTGGCGTGGCGGCGCTGCTGAAGCAGACGGCGCCGGGGGCGCTGGTGCTGGACGCAGGCGGCCGCAGCGGGTGGACGGCGGCGAGTGCGCTGCGTCCAGGCATGCGCATGATCGTCGCGGCGGGTGAGAGGCTGGCCGCGGATGGGCGCGTGGTCGAGGGAGAAAGCGGCATCGACCTCGCTTTCCTGACTGGCGAAAGCGCACCCGTCCGCGTGCGCGCCGGCGACGTTGTGCAGGCGGGGGCGATGAATGTCGAAGGGCCGATCACGGTGGAGGTGACGGCGGCCGGGGCCGACACGGTGATCGCCGACATCGCGCGCCTGATGGAGGAAGCGGGGCAGGGGAAATCCCGCCATGTCCAGATCGCAGACCGGGCCGCACGCTATTATGCGCCCTGCGTCCATCTGCTTGCCGCGCTTTCCTTTGCGGGGTGGATGATTGCGGGTGCGGGCGCGCATCAGGCGCTGCTGATCGCGGTGGCCGTGCTGCTGATCACCTGTCCTTGCGCGCTGGGCCTTGCCGTGCCAGCGGCGCAGATCGTCGCATGCGGCGCGCTGATGCGGCGCGGCGTGCTGGTGAAGGACGGCTCGGCGCTGGAGCGGCTGGCGGAGGTGAGTGAAGCGCTGTTCGACAAGACCGGAACGTTGACGCTTGGCCGCCCGGTGCCACAAGGGCTCGACCGCCTGGGGCGTGAGGATCAATCGATCCTGCTGGCGCTGGCAAGGGTCTCTCGTCATCCATTGAGCGACGCCCTGCGGCAGGGGCTGGAGGCTCGGCAAGTCGCTCCGGCATCCCTCGACCGGATTCGCGAAATTCCGGGTGAGGGCGTCTTCGCCGATCATGATGGCGTGGCGGTGTCGCTGGCCCGGCCACGCAGCGTCGTCAGCCTGTTCGGCCTTGCTAGCGAATATCGGTCCGGGGAACGTGCGGTGCTGCTGCACTTCACCGACGCCCTGCGCCCGGATGCGGTCGAAACGCTGAGAGAGCTGCGCTCCATTGGCCTCAAGACGCTGATTGCCAGCGGGGATCGTCCCGAAGCGCTCGAAGAGATCGCCCGCGCAACGGGCACGACTGCGGTCGGCCATCTGCGGCCGGCGGACAAGCTGGCGCTGGTCGGGCGATTACAGGCGCGAGGCGAAAAGGTGTTGATGGTGGGCGACGGACTGAATGATGGCCCGGCGCTGGCGGCGGGCCATGCCAGCATGGCTCCGGCCTCTGCCAGCGATGCGAGCCAGTTGACGGCCGATGCCGTGTTCCTGGGCGACAGGTTGGCGCCCGTGGCTGTGACGGTTCGGGCGGCGCGCCGGACGATTGCCGTGGTGAAGCAGAATTTCGCGCTGGCGATCGGCTATAATGTGCTGGCGGTGCCGCTGGCCGTGGCGGGCAAGGTCACGCCGCTGGTCGCCGCGATCGCCATGTCGACATCCTCGCTGATCGTGATCGCCAATGCGCTGCGTTTGAAGGGAGCCGCGAAATGACGGGTCTTGGGCTGTTGATCCCGATCGCATTATTCCTCGGGCTGCTCGGCCTCGCCGCCTTTTTCTGGGCGCTGCGGGATGGGCAGTTCGATGACAGCGAAGGCGCCGCGGCGCGGATATTGATCGACGAGGAATAGGGAAGCGCCCGATGGGAAATCGGACGGGTCAACCGGACAGGTCAAATCGGGTGGGCTCGCCAGCGTGGCGGATATGTCATGCGCGAACCATGGCGGAGGCCATTGCGCCCAGCGCCGTGTTGATGCGCGACGCGGTTTGTATTTCGACGCCGCAATCTTCCATCGCCTGCCGCATGGCCGACGTCCATTGATCGGCGACAGCGGCATTGATCGGGAAGCCGGCGTGCAGCGACATCATGCATTTGCCGGGGTTGGCCGCGAACCAATCCGTGTCTCCGCCCAGCCATCCGCAAAGGAAGCCGCTGAGCGAGGTTCGCATGGGCGCAAGATCCTGGGCGTGCATCGCGCGCAGATCGCTGTAGGCGGGGCTGCTGTCCATCAGATCATAGAAGCGGTCGACGATGCCGTGAACGCCGTCACGCCCGCCGACCGCAAGAAAGGGCGACTGTCCGGTACTCAATTGCCCCGACCGCGCAGCGCGTCCTGGAGGCTGAGCCCGCCCAGCACCAGCATGAACATGAGCATCAGGGTAGCGACCATATGCGGGAAATATTGGCTGATTAAATGATCCATCGCGCGTCTCCTTTGCAGAGACGATAGACTCGCTTCGATGCCGGCAAATTGACGCCCGTCAAAATCCAGAGGCAGATTCCGTGATGACGAGGTGTCCGCGATGCCATGGCGCATCAGGCGCGAAGTCCGGGCAATTCGACATGGAGGCGGAACTGGGCCCTGGCCCGTTCTCATTCACCGTCCTGAAGGACGCCCATCTCACGCAGAAAGGACAGTGCGACTTGCCATGAATTACTATCGGCGGTCGCGTCATAATTAACGTGGGGGATATTCAGAGCATCCGCTTCCGGATTGGTGAAGCTATGTCCTGCCCGGCCAAAAATCATGGAACGCCAATCGACACCAGCAGCGTTCATTTCGTCTTCAAAGGCTCTGCGCTGTTCAGCCGGTGTGATCTCGTCGAGACCCCCGAGAAACATCAAGACTGGCGCATTGATTCTTGCTGATTCCGCCGGTCGCGTTTTCGCAAGCCCAGGATGAAACCCGATCAGCGCGGCGAGCGAAACGCCGGTTCGGGCCAGTTCGAGTATCGCCGTGCCACCAAAGCAGTAGCCAAGGGCTGCAATACGGGTTGGATCAACACCTTCCTGCTGCAAAAGCTGATGAAGGGCGGCCTCGCTGCGACGTACAATCGGTGTGGGATCAGCTGTCCAGTCGGCAAGTTGTTGGTACACTTCGGCCAAATCGGTTTTTGCTGCTCCATCGCCTTGATAATCATAGGCAAGGGCAACGATACCTAGCCTGGCTAGTCGTTTCGCCACTTCCTTGCTGTGTGCCGACATGCCGGGGGCTTCATGCGCCACCAAAGCCCCGGGTCGCGATCCCGCGCCGGCAGGTTTGGCCAGCAAGCCCACCATCTGCACGCCGTCCACATCATAAGCGATTTCCGCTACTTCGATGTCCATGCCCGGCAATCTCTTCGCCTTCTAACTTGGATCAGGGATATTCTTCATATGATAATCAACTAACTGGGATTTAACCACTATTTTCGTGAACGTTTTCCTTTTTCGCCCGTTGCCAGGGAAGGATCAGGAAGATCCCGATAATGGCAAACCGGCGGCAACGCCGGGACGCAAAGCCTCCGGCCTTGGTGGCAAGGTAGCGGGGCTACCGAAGGACGATGGTTCGATGGAAAAGCGCCCTATTCCAACAAGAGCATTGCGCAACCTTCAGATCCCGCCGCCGCCGGGCAGCCCTCCTGCCGCGCGTCCACGCGCCCGGAAAAGTGAGGAGAATGCCAGTGTTTGCGTTTGATCGGAAATCATCCCACGGCAGGTTGCTGGCCCTATCGGCCTGTTCGAGCCTTGCCCTTCTGCTGAGTGCGTGTGAAAGCAGCGGCGGCCTGCGCGTCGCCGGTGTCGGATCGGGCGCACCGGGCGCCGGTAATGGCAGCGGTGGATCGGGCACTGACACCAGCGGAGGCTCGACCGGGGGCAGCGGTTCGGGCAGTGGTGGTTCCGGCACCGGCAGCACTGGCGGCGCTGGCGCAACGACGACCACAGCCGGCCTCCTTCAGCAGGTTTCGCCGGTACTGACCACCGCCGGCAATGCGGTGCTGGGCGTTGCCGATGGCCAGGGCAATGTGACGACACCCGTCGCTACAGCGCTTCCCGTCGCGCAACCGGTTACCGGCACCATCACGCGCGTCCTGAACGACACAGGCACCGTATTGGTGGATGCGGGCGCCGGCCGAACCCTCCTTCTTCAGGGCGCACAGGGCGTCGTGGGCGATCTGGTGTCGATCGATATTGGCGGCCAGACGGTCACCAATGGACTGAACGGCACGACGGGTGCGATCGGCGTCGGCGTGCTGGGCGATACGCAGCCGACCGGCACTCTGGCGAGCGCTGGCGTGCTCAATGCCGGCAATACGGCCCTGGCGACCGTTAATGGCATAGCCGACGTACGCGTGACGAACATCACCTCTCCGACGGGCGGCATTTCCGACAATCTGCTGAACGTCGCGCTCGGCGGCAACCAGCTTCTGGGCAACGGCAACCCGGCCTTGGTGAATGCCAATGTGCTGCCCAATGGCATCAGTCCCACCGGCACGGGCAGCGGCGCGGGCGTGCTTGCCCCCATCACGTCCGCCGTGGAGACGGTCGGCACGGGTGTCACTTCCACCGTGCAGGGCGTGACCGGCGGGGCCCTTTCCCCCTTGGGCGTGAGCGCCGGGACGACGGCAACGGCCGGAACGACGGCCACCGCCGGCGCTGGAACCACCGCCACGGCCGGTCCCGGTGGACTGCTCGCGCCAGTAACGGGCACGGTCAACAATACGGTCAACACGCTTACGGGCGCTCTCAACCTGAGCCGCTGACCCACCGGCCGGGGCGCGCTACGGCAGGTGTGTCCCGGCTTCCCGCCTTTATCGCAGGAATGATTCATGCTCCTTGTCCTTGCCGCGTTGCCGGCGCTCGCGGCCGGGCAGCCGCCTTCGACCCTGTCGCCGCCGCTGATCCAGCAGAGCGAGCAGCCCGCCGCCCCGGATCTCATGGAAAAGCCTGTCGGTGTACCATTGCGACGCGCCATCGCCGTGGATGCTGAGGATAGCGGCGCTGCCATTCACGGTATCGATTTTGTCGGCGTTGATGCACCCGAGCGGGTGGCGCAAGCCGCACGTCGGTTCCTTGGCCGCCCTGCATCGCGCGAGACGCTCGCGGCGCTGGCCAAGGCGATCTCCGATGCCTATGCGGAAAGCGACATAGCTCTCTACACGGTCGCCATTCCGCAGCAGGATCTGTCCACGGGACAGGTCAAGGTGTTGCTGGCCGAGGGCTTTGTAGAGGACATCGTCTATCCCAAGGGCGCGAGCCCGCTGATCCGCGCCTATGCAGAGCGGATGCGGGCGGAAAAGCCGCTCAGACGCAGCGTGCTGGAGCGCTGTCTTTCGTTGATCCGCGACATTCCCGGAGAGAAGGTCGAGGTCGCGCTGGAACGCGGCAAGAAGCCTGGCGGTGTCAGGTTGGCGATCACGCCGACGCGCAAGCGTTTCGACCTCAGCTTCGGCGTCGACAACCGCACCCAGAGTGGCCTTGGCAGCGGGCAGCTTCGTGCCACGGCCCAAGCCAACAGTCTGCTGCGCGACGGCGACCGCACTGATCTGGTGCTGCTCGGCGCGACGGATCTCAAGCGTTACCAATATGTGGGGCTCAGCCATCAGACGCCTTTGGGTTCGGATGGCCTCACGCTGGGCCTGTCGGGATCATGGCTGCGCACCCGGCTCAAGAATTTCCCGGTCACGGGTGAGGCAAAATCGGCCGGGGTTTCGCTCAGCTACCCCATCATGCGCGGATATAGGCGCAACCTGACGGTCAGCGCGGGGGTCGACGGACTGGACAGCGATGCGGCGCTGCTGGGGGCGGTACTCTCGTCCGACCATATTCGCGCGGCTCGGGCAGCGGTCGGCTATTCCCAGGTCAACGACAAGGATGTGCTGACGGTCGGCCTTACCGTCAGTCGGGGCCTCGATATATTGAACGCCCGCGGGACACCGGGTTTTACCGATACGGTCTTTACCAAGGTCACGGCCCGCGCCGGCTATGACCGGATGCTGGGCAAGCGCTTCGTCGGCCGGCTCCGTATGACGGGGCAATATAGTGCCGACCGGCTCTCGGGCAATGAACGACTGGCGATCGGCGGGCCGGACTATGGCCGCGCCTTCGACACGGCGCTGCTCAGCGGCGACCGCGGCATCGCCGGCTCTCTCGAACTCGCCTTTCGCCCGGAATTGACGTCGCGGCTCAAGGGTGCGGAAATCTATGGCTTCATCGATGGGGCTAAGGTCCGGGTAAACAGCCGCGCCGGTTTCGCGGCCAGCGACTATGGCCTCGCTTCGGCCGGAGGTGGCGTAAGGCTGGCCTATGCGTCTAAAGCATCGCTGGGTCTGGAGGCTGCGCGGGTCATTGACGCTCCCTTTCCCGGTACGGGCGATTGGCGCTTCAACATCAGCTGGCATTGGAAGCTGAACCGCTAGGAAGGCGGTGAACGCCCGTCTGGAACTGTCCCGGCCCGCTGTCCTTTGGCGGATACTGAAACGGGGCAGGATCGTGGATCAAAATTTCGTTCGAAAACGGATATATGAGTTGAACGACGCGCATTAGGCGAAGATTGCATCGTCATCCATTACCTAGACGGGCGCAGGGTCGCCAGATGCCGGGGCACTGCTCCCCCGTCCCGATCTACCGAGCAGTCCCGTTACGCCGGTTCGACCGTCAGCACCGACGCTCTGGCGCCTGTCACCCTGACGATGGCGCCGGCCGGCGCATCCGGCCCGCTGCAGGACCAGACGCTGTCCCCCACCTTGACTCGGCCATGACCGTTGTTGATCGCTTCGACCACGGTGACGACCTCTCCCACCAGCCGGGCGGTTCGGTCGTTGAGAAGCGGATCCTGCGAGTCCACGGGATTGGCAGTGTACCAGCGCCGTCCGCCCCAGACCGACAGCAGGCACAGCCCCGCAAACAGCAGCAATTGCAAAGGCACCGAGATCGGCAGCACGAGGGCGACGAGGCCCGTCGCCGCAGCGGCCAGTGCGACCCAGATCAGGAATATCCCCGGTATCGCTACCTCGCCCATGCCGAGCAGCGCGGCGAAGACGAGCCAGCCCCAATGATCGTCCAGCATGGCGAGCCAGCCGGTCATGCCGGCCCCTGTCCAAACGGCCCGCGGCGGGGCGGGGCAGGGGGTGGCGGCGCTGTCGGCTCACCCAGTGCTTCCTTCGCCAGTGCGCCTATGCCGCCCAAAGTGCCGATCAACTGTGTTGCCTCGACCGGGAAGAGGATGGTCTTGGCGTTGGGAGAGGTGGCGAACTGGCTCACCGCTTCCACATATTTCTGGGCGATGAAATAGTTGATCGCCTGCGCATTGCCGCTGGCAATGGCCTCGGACACCATCTGCGTCGCCTTTGCTTCGGCCTCCGCCTCGCGTTCGCGCGCTTCGGCATCGCGAAAGGCGGCTTCGCGGCGACCCTCGGCCTCCAATATCTGGCTCTGCTTCTGTCCCTCCGCCTTCAGGATTTCCGAAGCGCGCAGGCCTTCCGATTCCAGGATCAGGGCGCGCTTCTCGCGTTCCGCCTTCATCTGGCGGCCCATGGCGTTGACGATGTCGGCAGGCGGGCGGATGTCCTTCAGTTCGACGCGGGTGATCTTGATCCCCCAGGCATTGGTCGCATGGTCGACCACCGAAAGCAGGCGGGCGTTGATCTCATCGCGCTTGGACAGGGTTTCGTCCAGGTCCATCGATCCCATCACCGTGCGCAGGTTGGTGGTCGCAAGCTGCATGATCGCGACATAGAGTTCCGACACCTCATAGGCAGCCTTGGCCGCGTCCAGCACCTGGAAGAAGACCACGCCGTCGACCGACACCATGGCATTGTCCTTGGTGATGATCTCCTGCCCAGGGATGTCGACCACCTGTTCCATCATGTTGATCTTCCGCCCGACGGCATAGAAGAAGGCAGGGTAGAAGTTGAGGCCGGGGCGCGCGACCTCCGTAAAACGGCCGAAGCGTTCGATGGTATATTGATAGCCCTGGCGCACGACCTTGACGCTGACCGCCAGGTAAAACAGCACCAGCAAGGTCACCGTCAGCGCGAATGTCGTCAACATGCCTGCTCCCCCCTGAAATCTGCTTGGACTATGGCGCGAAATCATGAATGGGGAAAGACAAAGTGACAGGAGGTTCCCCATGTTGTTGCGTCATGCCCGATCGCTGCTGTTCCTGCCCGCGTCCAACACGCGCGCCATCGTCAAGGCGCGGACGCTGCCCTGCGACATGGTCATACTGGACCTGGAGGATGCAGTACCGCCCGATCGCAAGGAAGAGGCATTGGCCAATGCGGTCGCAGCGGTTGCGGAGGGTTTTGGCAGCCGTCTCTCCGCGGTGCGCATCAATGTGGAAGGCACGCCCTCCCACGGGCGGGAGATGGTGACACTCAAGACGTCAGCCGCTGATTATGTGGTTATCCCCAAAGTGGAAAATCCTCGTCAGGTGAAGGATGTGTTCAGCGTTTGCCAGAAGCCCGTGATCGCGATGATCGAGAGTGCGGCCGGCGTGCTCATGGCGCAGGCGATTGCCGCGGCGGAGGGGTGCGCGGGGCTGTTCATGGGGAATAACGATCTGAGGCAGGACCTCGGGATACCGCCCTTGGCCGGACGGGAGGGTCTGACCCTCTCCATGCAGTCCGTCATACTCGCGGCGCGGGCGGCGCGGATCGCCGTGTTCGATGGCGTGTTCAACCGGCTGGACGATGAGGCCGGGTTTGAGGGCGAGTGTGCGGCGGGCCATGCGCTGGGTTTTGACGGCAAGACGCTGATCCATCCCAGTCAGGTCCCCGTCGCCAACCAGGTGTTCGGCCCGGATCCGCAGTCGGTCGCCGATGCGCGGCGGCTGATCGAAGCGGCGACGGGCGGCGCCGAGCGGTTCGAGGGACGCATGATAGAGAGCATGCATGTCGAGGAAGCGAAGGCGCTGATCGCGCGGGCGGATGCCATAGTGTCATAGTTCTGCCCAAAGATTGACACTATTGGCATGGGTGGTCTGGCCGCCTGGCTCGTGTGAACGAAGAAATCGCGTAAATCCGGGATGTTTCCGGATGCGTCATAAATGTCACTGTCAAATAAATTAATGGCATTTTTACGGCAAAATGGTAGGATTTAATTTGCGGGGTCTGAGATTCTGCGAGGTCCATCATGTCCAGGTTGAGGATGGCGGCCTGTGCCGCCAGTGGTATCGTTGCGCTCTTTTTCGGCGGGGTTGCGTCCGCCGAGGCGGCGCGATGTTGGCAGCCTTATGAAATCGAGGCGGCGCGCGTCAGGGATTTGCAGATCATGTTGATGCTGGGATCACTGAAATGTCGTTCAACAAACAGTGAAATCACGGCGAAATATGACAAATTTCGTGAAAAAATGGGAAGTGCGGACAATTACAACAATGCGTTGAAGCTTCGGTTCATGCGCGAGAACGGCATTGCCGGTGGACAGCGCGCCTATGACGATTTCATCACGAAAATGGCGAACAGTCATACCGATGGCGTGCAGTCGGCGGGTTTCTGCGAGATGGCTGATACGCTGCTGACGTTGGCGATGAATGCCGGTCAGAATGAATTGCCGACGCTGGCGCGGAATTTTTCGGAAAAGCCGGCCGGGGTGGGCGACATGTGTGACGTGACGGCGGTCGCAGC
>Ga0207639_10002391_pt1 | contig 12586 bp, 15 predicted proteins | sample KBSCornC32_FD_184299 | JGI IMG/M metagenome (GOLD analysis project Ga0207639, IMG submission 184299) | Corn rhizosphere microbial communities from Kellogg Biological Station, Michigan, USA - KBS Corn C3-2 (SPAdes) (version 2) | ecosystem: Host-associated > Plants > Roots > Rhizosphere > Soil ...
CCAGAGTGCGCAGCTCAGCGAATTGCGCTTCGTCGCTGGCATCGGCAATACAGCCCGGTCGCAGCCCATCTCCCAGCGAGTATGAAACGTCATACTTCTTCATGATCTTGGTGATGTCGTCAAAGCACTCGTAAAGAAAATTCTGCTTGTGATGGTGTGCCATCCATTGCGCCAGGATAGCGCCACCCCGGCTCACAATGCCGGTAATGCGCTTGGAAATCAGCGGCAAATATTGCACCAGCACGCCGGCATGGATCGTCATATAGTCCACGCCCTGCTGCGCCTGCTCTTCAATCACTTCCAGCATCAGCGCGGCGTTAAGGTCTTCAATGCGTTTCACCCGGGAGACCGCTTCGTAAATTGGTACTGTGCCGATCGGGACCGGTGAATGCCGCAGAATGGCCTCACGAATTTCCTGGATTCCGCCGCCGGTGGAAAGGTCCATCACCGTATCGGCCCCAAAATGGACAGCCGTATGCAGCTTCTTTAATTCTTCATCCACGTTGGACGTAATGGCGGAATTGCCGATATTGGCGTTGATCTTGCACAAAGATTCCACCCCAATCGCCATGGGCTCCAGCTCAGGATGATTAATGTTGGCCGGGATGATCATCCGTCCGGCGGCCACTTCGTCCCGAATCAGCTCCGGCTTTACCTTCTCACGCTCCGCAACGTACAGCATCTCTTCTGTAATCAGCCCTTTACGGGCAAAGTGCATCTGGGAGACGTTCTCGTCACCCGTGTGGGCCGCATGTTCGCGGCGGCGTACAATCCACTCTTCACGAGGGTTAAGTGGCCTCTTGGCGTCAGTTTGCGGGGTACTGGGCGTTGTGCTCATGGGTTCACCTTATGATCAGGAAACCCTTTATTATACGCGCCATAGAAAACCCGTGTGAGCTGCATCACGCATCTTCATTAAGCCCCTTGACCCCTGCCCCAAGCGGGGATAACCTTTGAGAAGTCATGTCATCCACACGCAATAAATACCTAAAGTTTGGGGCCGCGATCACGCTCATCGTGCTTACCCTGGCTTATCTGGCTTATCTGGGAGCTCAGGAAAGCAAGAGCTATTACGTCACCATCAAAGAGCTGCACGCCATGGGCGACGACGTCTATAAGAAGAACCTGCGCGTCGCCGGCAATGTCCTGCCCGGATCGATTAAGATGAGCGGCCCACATGCCGATTTCCAGTTGGTGGAAAACGGCGAGACGCTACGCGTGGTCTATAAAGGCTCTGAACCGCCGCCGGACACTTTCAAGGACAACGCTCAGGCGCTGGCCATGGGCGTCTATAAGCATGATGGCGTTTTTTACGCCAATGAGCTGCAGGCAAAATGCGCCTCAAAGTATGCTCCACAGCAGCAACAACCGGGAGCCGCACCGGCCGCGCAGCAGCCCTCGAAAGGATACTGAGGTCCGCCGCTGACGATCACCGACGCCTCTCCTGTCCGCGCTGAAAACGTCTCCAAGATTTATGGCCGCACCGCTGCGGTAAGAAAAGTCTCTCTTGCGCTGGAGCCCAGACGGTTTTACGTGCTGCGCGGAGAAAATGGCGCGGGCAAATCCACGCTGCTGCGCATGATTGCCGGACTGAATGAGCCGACGGAAGGCAGCATCCTGATCTACGGCATTCACAATAAACAGGCGCTCAATGAAATGGGCTATATGGCCCACGCGCCGCTGCTCTATGACGAACTTTCCGGCATGGAGAACCTCCGCTTTTTCGGCCAGCTTTACGGCGTGAACTCTGATGAGCCTTTGGCCCAGGCCATGCAGCGAGTTGGGCTCGATCCCAAACTGGAGCGCCGAATCGGCCAGTATTCGCAGGGGATGCGCCAGCGGCTCTCACTGGCGCGCGCTATTTTCCATGAGCCCCGGCTGCTGCTGCTCGACGAGCCTTTTTCCAACGTCGATCCCGATTCCGCCTTGCAGATTGCCAAACTGCTGGCGGACATGCGTTCTGGCGGCACTACGATTTTGCTGGTCACGCACCAGATCGGATTGCTGGCCAATTTAGCCGATGAATACTTGATGCTCTCGCAGGGACAGCTTGTGGATCGCGGGCCCATGACCCAAGAGAGAATGAAGCAGGATCCCACCGCTAAAGGAACGGCGTGAGCATGTCCATCGCAAAGCTCACGTGGATTAACGTCTCCAAGGACCTCCGCCTGGAATGGCGCTCGCGTGACGTTTTTAACTCCATGATGTTTTTTGCCCTTGTGGTCGTAGTGGTCTTCAGCTTTTCCTTTGAGCGTGAGGATTCGCGGCCGGTGATGGGCGGGCTGATCTGGATCGCGTTTCTGTTCTCTACCACAATGGCGCTCAACCAGAGCTGGGCGCGTGAGCTGCGCAACGGCGTCCTGGATGCATACCGCGTTTCACCTGCTCCCGCTGAGGCGCTGTTTCTGGGCAAGTGCTTAGGTAATTTTATTCTCGTGATGTTGCTCGAATGCCTGATGGCCCCATTATTCGTGGTCTTTTACAATTTGAGTACGGTAGGGCCTCTTTGGCAGCTATTGTTGATCGCGGTTCTAGGCACGTGGGCACTGGTGGTGAACGGAACGTTTTTTGCCGCTATGTCCATTCGTACGCGCAACCGCGAACTCATGCTGCCGCTGCTTCTGCTCCCGATTTCACTCCCGGCAGTGATCAGCATGGTAGGGGGCACTACTCAGGTACTGAGCGGTGAGGGCTCTCCCGCGGTACAGTTGAAATTTCTGGCAGGATTCTGCGTGATCTTTACCACGGCATGTTTCCTGCTGTTTGATACGGTGTTGAACGCAGAATGAAAATTAAATTGTTTTTCGCTTTCGCCGCTTTTTGCTGCATTTTTCTGGCTTATGGGACTTACCAGGGCCTCGTCGTGGCGCCCACCGAAGAAACCATGGGTGACGTGCAGCGGATTTTTTATGTCCACGTTCCCGCCGCCACGGTCGCTTTTACATTGTTTTTCGTCAACTTTCTCGCCTCCATCTTTTATCTATGGAAGCGTAGCGCAAAGGCGGATGCGCTGGCCGCCACTACGGCTGAAGTCGGCGTGGTCTTCTGCTCCGTGGTGCTGATCACCGGACCCATTTGGGCGCGCTATGCCTGGGGCGTCTGGTGGTCGCCGTGGGACATGCGCCTCAATACCACGCTGATGCTATGGCTGTTATATATCAGTTATTTAATGATGCGCCGCTCCTCGACGGCAGGTTCGACCTCAGTCTTGGCGGCGGCTCTGGCGGTCTTTTCTTTTCTCGATGTACCGATCGTTTACATGGCCAACCGCTGGTTCCGGACCCACCATCCTTCGCCCATGATTGGCACGCCGAACCTTGATCCCAGAATGCAAAATATTTTGTTTATCAACATGCTTGCCTTCCTTTGCTTCAGCATTTTGATCTGCTGGTTTCGCTACGAGATGGAACGTACGGCCCAGAAGATCGACGCAGCGCACATCCAGCAGGCCGCCGGCGGCGCAGCCAGCATGATGCTAATCCCGGCAATTTTCTTTATGGCTCCCGGCCACGTCGCTCCAATTTCTTATCTCTGGGCCGGTTATCTGGCGGCATGGGGAATTTACGTGGGCTATCTGCTATTTCTGATGAGCAAGCTGGCAAGGCTAAAGAAGGAAGCGGCGGAGCTGGGCGCGTAGGGCCAAGTTGAAAATAATCTTGACTCATATATCCTAAAACTGGGATAATCTATATGGCACGAGAAAGTAGGATGCCCGGCGAGAAACCGCTCTTATGGATAGGCTCGGCAAGAGTGGACTTGCTGAAGTTTCCGGAGCCTGTGAAAGATGGGCTCGGAATCGCGCTCAGTGTAGCTCAGTTTGGGGGCAAGCACCCACGGGCGAAGCCTTGGAAAGGCGAAGGCCCCGGAGTCCTCGAAGTGGTTGAAGATTTCCGAGGCGATACGTTCCGGGCGGTTTACACAGTGCGTTTTGAAGGGGCAGTCTACGTACTTCACGCCTTTCAGAAAAAGTCACGACGCGGTTCTAAGACAGCCAGCACAGACATTGAGTTGATCGGAAAACGGCTTAGGGCGGCGCAGGAGGACTATGAAACACGTTTCGGCGAAAAGTAAAACATCCGTCACTCCGGGATCGGGAAATGTCTTTACAGACTTGCGATTAGCCAACGCCGAAGAAAAGCAGACGAAAGTCCGCCTGGCTGTAACCATTAACCAGATCCTTGCGAGCGCAAGTCTTTCCCAAGCTGCGGCTTCACAGGTACTGAAAATAAATCAGCCGAAGATATCGGCTCTGGCGAATTACCGCCTGGATGGATTTTCTGTGGAACGCCTCATGAATTTTCTCAACGCGCTTGGCCGGGATGTAGAAATCGTAATCCGCAAGGCTCCCAGAAAACGGGCTCCTAAAATCCACGTGACTGCGGCGTGAACTGAAATCAGGAAGCCCCCCGCTCCCGCCCCTCCGAATGTCGGAGTTTTCCGAAGCCCTCATTAAGCGCTAGCGATTCTGATACGATTTTGCCGCCTCTAATTTTCTACCGGGAGAGCATTCGTGATGGCCGTCCGCCTTGCACAAACTTGCTTACTCACTTTGGTCGTTATTCCTCTGGCCATGCCGGGTTCGGCCATTGCCGCCACCTGTGAGAGCCTGGCCGCGCTCAAGCTGCCTGATACGACGATCACCCTCGCGCAGAGTGTTGCCGCCGGAGCATTCATCCCTGGCGAGAGCGTGCCGCCTGCTTTGGTAAAAAACCTCCCAGCGTTCTGCCGCCTTGCAGCCACCATCAAGCCAGCCAAGGATTCTGAGATCAAGATGGAACTATGGCTGCCGCTTGCTGGGTGGAACGGCAAGTATCGCGGACTAGGAAATGGCGGGTTTGCCGGATCTATCCTCTATCCCGGGCTGGCTACCGCGGTATCTGCGGGTTATGCTGCGGCCAGCACAGACACTGGGCACTCCGGCTCGCCGGTCGACGCTCACTGGGCGCTCGGCCATCCCGATAAAATCGTTGACTTCGGCTGGCGCGCCATACATGAGATGACGGTCAAGGCTAAGAGCATCATCCAGGCGTTTTACGGCGACGCTCCAAAGAAATCTTATTTCGCCGGCTGCTCCAACGGCGGCCGCCAGGGGCTGATGGAAGCGCAGCGCTTCCCTGAAGACTATGACGGCATCATCGCCGGCGCGCCGGCGAATTACTGGACCAAGGTCTTTGCCACCTTCATATGGGACATCCAGGCCATGCAGGCGGAGCCCGGCAGCTATATTGGCGCGAATAAAATTCCCGCCATCGCGCATGCGGTGACCGCGGCGTGTGACGCCAATGATGGCGTGAAGGACGGTGTGCTCAATGATCCGCGTGAATGCCACTTCGATCCCAAAACGCTGCTCTGCCAGCAGGGCGAATCCGATAGTTGCCTGACCGCGCCCCAGGCCGCAGCTCTCAAAAAAATTTATGGCGGTCCCGTGGACAACGCAGGCAAGCAGATGTTCCCCGGCTTTCTGCCCGGCGGAGAAGACGGTGAGGGCGGATGGGTAACGTGGATTGACATGGGCACTGACAAGGACCTGCAGACTCTTTTTGCGCGCGGGTTCTACACCAACATGATTTCCAGCAAAGAGCCCATCGATCTGAAAACCATCAATGTGGAAACCGCGGTCAAGTTGGCCGACGAGCAGCAGGGACAGACCTTCAATGCCATTGATCCTAACCTGAAGCCATTTGCCGCGCGTGGGGGAAAGCTTATTGTGTATCACGGCTGGAGCGATGCTGCCCTGCCGCCGCAAGGCGCCATCAATTATTACAACAGCGTTGAAGAGGCCATGGGACCGGGCAAGCCTCCGCTGTTTATGCGGCTCTTTATGGCTCCGGGCATGCAGCATTGCGGCGGCGGTCCGGGAGCAAATTCCTTTGGACAATTTGCGCCGGGCGCCGACGCCGATCATGATGTCAATCAGGCTCTGGAGCGCTGGGTGGAAAAAGGAATCGCTCCGGACAAGCTCATCGCGACAAAGTTTGTCGATGATAAGCCTGAGAAGGGCGTGGCCACGACCCGACCGCTCTGTCCTTATCCGGCACCCGCAACCTATAAAGGCACGGGCGATACAAATGACGCTGGGAATTTTGAATGCACGCATAACGCCGAAATCATCTATACAGCTAAGGACCCGGGGGTAAAAGCCCCTCGGCCTCTTCATACTCCAGACCCAAACTATTCAAACAGCGCAAAAAATCAGGGCATTCAGGGCGTAGTAACGCTTTCCGTCGTCATCGGGACTGATGGCAAGGCGCACGATGTGAAAGTGGTGAAATCACTGGAGCCTTCCCTGGATGCCAATGCTATCGCAGTGGTAAAGACATGGAAGTTTGCGCCCGCCACCAAAGATGGACGGCCTGTGGCAGTGGCCATGCGTCTGGAAATCAACTACAAGCTGTGGTGACGCAGCATAGTCTCGCTAGACAATCGCAAAGGCGTTTCTGAACAACTCAATATCCGGCTCAAGCCCGGGTTCGAAATAAACGCTCACAATGTCAAAACGGAATGGCGCATCATTCTTTACTTTGCGCAGGAACTCGCGGGCCACGTGGGAAAGATCACGCTGTTTCTCCGCGTCCACGGCGAATTCCGCAGGCATGATGTTGCGCGTCGTGCGGGTCTTTACCTCGATAAAACACAATGTCGCGCCGTCCCAGCCCACAAGATCAAGCTCGCTGCGGCTGCGCGGGCTGCGATAGTTGCGCGCAATGATCACGTAACCATGTTTGCGTAGATGAAAATAGGCGGCTTCTTCACCGCGGCGTCCGGTATGGAGATGTTGCGGACCGGAAGCTTTGCGTGGCAGGATCCTTGCAAATAAATCGAGAGCTCGGAGTGTGAAGCGGGTTAGCGTACCTGAAGAAGACATAAAGATAGCCGCGAATCAACACAAATGAACACGAATCATACCAAAGCTGGTTTTTGATTCGCGTCTTTCGCGTTAATTCGCGGCTCAATCGTTACTTGTTTTCTTTCTCCACAATACCAATGCATTCTTCCAGCACGTCCATGGCGATGTCCGCTTGTTCCTGAGTTACAACCAGCGGCGGCGCAATGCGTATGGAGTTCTCGCCCGCGCCCAGGAAAAGGATGCCGCGCTCAAACGCCAACTCCACAATGCGATCACGCTCGTCATGGGCAATGGCTTTGGTCTTTTTGTCTTTCACAATTTCCACGCCGATCATCAGGCCACGACCGCGTACGTCGCCCACCATGGGATGAGTCTTCACCCAGCCGCTAAGGCGCTTCATCATGTGCTCGCCAATGACTTCCGCGTTCTTGATGGCTTCGCTTTCCAGAACGTCCATGGTTGCCATGGCAGCTTCAATGCACACAGGATTTCCGCCAAAAGTGGACGCATGTGATCCGGGGACCCAGTCCATCAACTCCGCGCGAGCCAGCATTACGCCCAAGGGCATGCCGGAGGCGATGCCCTTGGCAATGGTGATGATGTCCGGCTCAACGCCGGTGTGCTGAATGGCCCACCACTTGCCGCTACGTCCTGCGCCGCTCTGGACTTCATCAGCGACGAGCAGAATGCCGTGCTGATCGCAAATGCGGCGCAATTCGCGCATGAACTCCGTGGGAGCAGGCAGATATCCACCTTCACCCTGGATGGGTTCAATGAAGATCGCCGCGCACTCTTCTGGCGGCATGATGGTTTTGAAGACACGATCTTCAATAAAGCGTACGCACTCGGCAATGTGCTCTTCTGCGGTCATTCCTTCAGGTTTGCGATAGACATTTGGGTACGGCACGTGCGCGACGCCCGGAACCACGGGGAAAAACCGGCGGCGCTGCTGCGCTTTGGAAGCGGTGAGTGAGAGCGCGCCCATGGTGCGTCCGTGGAACGCGCCGTAAAACGCGATGATGCCCTGGCGCTTGGTGTGGTAGCGCGCCAGCTTCATGGCGGCTTCCACGGCTTCTGTGCCGGAATTGCCGTAATAAGCCCGGATCGGGCCAGCCATGGGCGCAACTTTGCTCAGCCGCTGCGCCAGCGTGATCATGCTCTCGTAATAGAAGTCGGTGCCGGACATGTGGATCAGTTCGGCGGCCTGCTTCTGGATTGCCGCCACAACTTTAGGGTGGCAGTGTCCGGTGGAAACCACGGCGATTCCGGCGGAGAAATCCAGAAATTCATTGCCATCAACATCTTCCACAATCACACCGCGGCCGCGCTTGGCCACCAGCGGATAAGAGCGTGTGTATGACGGAGAAATATACTGCGCGTCGCTCTGCAGGACGGCCTGCGCCTTGGGGCCGGGCAGCTTGGTGCGGATCTTTGGACCGGCGGCGGAAATAGTTTGCGTTGCCATGTTCATCCTCTTTTCGAAAAGTTGTTGCGTGTTGATGCCTTCAGCCCTTAAGCGGTTAAGCAGCATTCGGGCCGATGAAAGAGTGAGGACGAAACGAAAAATTAGTCGCCGGCAAAAAGATTGGCGCGGGCGTGCGATGGCAGCACTGCGAGGTAGCGGCGCGGGCAGACGAGAAAATCCACCCAGCAAGCGAGTGACCGCTTGGGTGTGCGCGTTGCGAACCAGGATGTGCTGCGAGAGGCCATGTGCTTCTCTATTATAGCTTGAAAACGCTCGCGAAATAGCACGCGGTTGACAGTTACCAGAGTGCATTTCCATGCCTGATTCGTGCCTTCCAGTTATTTCGCATCGACAGGATTGGCATGAACGTCAGATGATAAGTACATAACTCATGAATGCGGCCCCCCAAAATCGGTCACGAATCATCGTGGCTTTTGCCCTCCTCTATGTTCTGTGGGGCTCCACGTATCTGGCCATGCGGGTCATCGTGCGGGACATGCCTCCGTATGTTGCGGGGACAGTGCGCTACCTAGTTGCCGGTCCGATCATGCTGGTGGCCTGCGCGCTCGTGGGCAAGAAAATCCGCTTAACTCGCCGCGATCTGAAGCATCTGCTGGTGATTTCTATCTTGCTGCTCTCCGTCGGCAACATTGGGGTACTGTGGGGCGAAGAATATGTTTCCAGCGGACTGGCATCGTTGATCGTGGCTCTGGTGCCCATCTGGGTAGTAATGATTGAGGCATGGGTCTTTCGCGCGGGCCGCATGACGGCCAAAGGGCTGATCGGGCTGGCAATCGGGATTGTTGGATTACTGGTGCTGCTCTGGCCACGGATCACCGCTGGCACGCACCTGGGCCACCTAGAGCTAATAGGCTCAGGGATTTTGGCTGGGGCCTCGTTTTTCTGGGCGCTGGGATCTATTTTCTCTCATCGCTTCAATCTCACGATTGATGTATTCGCGTCCGCCGCATGGCAGATGACGCTCGCAGGCGCCGTAAACGGCATTATCGCACTGGTGACCGGACAGTTCCAGAAGACGCACTGGACTACAGCAGCGCTGGGCAACATTGGCTACCTTGTAGTTTTTGGATCGTGGATTGGCTACTCGGCTTACATCTATTTGCTGGAGCATGTGCCCACGCCAAAGGTGGCAACATATGCGTACGTCAACCCGATTGTCGCGGTTTTTCTGGGCTGGATCATTCTTCGCGAACAGGTCGATGTATTCATGCTATTGGGGACGGTGATCATCATCGCGTCCGTTGCGCTGGTGAATACGTCAAGGTTGAAACATGCTCCAGCCGATATACCGGTGAGCCAAGAGACTTGCCCGAAGACCGTGAATGTGTCGGGAGACTGAAGAGAATTTGGTAAATGGGTAATTTGGTAATTGAACAATGAGTAATTGAAAAATGGGTAAGAAACCAACATTTAGAAAGAACATGTTTCTTGAATATCACGCAACTCTTGTTCCAGCGCCGTCACGCGCGACATGAGTTAGCCCAGTGCTTCAGCACTGGGGAGACGTTGTAAAGCCTTGAGCCCGTAGCGGCGACACTACCCGAATACGTATTCCCGATTGGGTTAAGCATTGAAGTAATCGAGCTTCCTAGTGAACCGGCAAATAGTCTCAAACGACGCAGGGAATGGCTCCATTTGCCAGGCCTGATTGAGGTCCACCTCCATTCGCTCAGTCCAGTTTCCCTTTTCATCATAGCGATACGAATTTGTCGTTCTGCGTCGAAGAGTCCCGTTCGATGCCGTTGTATCCATCTCGATTAAGTTTCCGTGCATGTCGTACGCGAAAGTTGTGACATCGTCGGTTCCTCTCGAAGACAGGAAACCAGCAGGCGAAACTGCGCTCATTTGAAGAACACGTCCATATGAATCGAACCTGCTGATTCTACAGTCGCCTCTACCAAAAGAGAATTGCTCTTCCCTGAGCACTCCCCTTTCATCGAAGACTTTCTTCTCTTTGAGTGATCCATCTAGCCAATAATGCACTTGCTCGCGAAGCCTGCCACCATCGTCACGGATGAATACTGAGCGGTATGTCATCTGCGGCTCATCCGGTGGAATCAGGAGCTGTTCCGTCACGTTTCCTCACGCGAATATTGATATCTCCAATTTTGTTCTCGTTCAGGAGCGCCATCATCTCTGAACCACGTAAGTCGAACCCGGTTTTCGTGCTCGTCGAACTCCGACCGTACCCACAGATGGCCCGTGGCAGACCAACCTTCCTCAGATACCTTCTTTCCGTCTGCGCTGTACGCATAGCGCCACGTATTTTCGACGCGGTTATCTTCGTCACAATCCACGATCTCGGCCAGCCGGCCAAAATCGTTGTACGTGTATAGCCGTCTGTACGCTTCCTGATCGATTAAGGGGCGATCAACGTCGACGTCTTCGATGACTCTGCCTTGCTCATCGAGCCGTTCGAGTGAAAATAGCGAGGGAGAATGCTCTGTAGTCGAGACCGGATCAAAATCTTGCAGAAGCTCACGATTTCCGCCAGGAAGCAGTCGGTATGATTTCGTGGATATATGGAAGCGATAAGTCTCAACCGAACGAACGTTGCCCTTCAAGTTCAGCTCTGCTGCGGTTGGCATGTTAGAAGTCTAGTTCAGAGTAGGATTGCTGGCGAAAAATCGCCATTTCACTCATGACTGGATGCAGTGAACCTAACTACTCTCCTTCCAAAATTACATACGCGATCGCCTGTTCCTTGGTGTGAGAAAGCGAAAGATGGGTGCGCTTGCAGCCGAGCATCGCGGCAAACTCTGCTGCCTTGCCGTGAAACTCCAACGTCGGGCGCTGGCCGGGAAGCCGAATGACCTCGACATCCTGCCAGGTTATGCCGTGGCGCAGGCCGGTTCCAATGGCCTTCATGCCGGCTTCCTTTGCGGCAAAGCGGGCCGCCAGACGCTCAGCGGCGTTGGGTTTGCCCATGCAATACCTGACCTCCGCCGGGGTGAAAACACGGTGCAGAAATCGGTCACCAAAGCGTTTTACGGCAGCCTGAATACGATCAACCTCGGTGATGTCAACTCCTGTCCCTACAATCATTTAGCTCTCTATGCCAAGGTATCATATGGTTGGTTACGCGCTTCTAAGCCCAGGCTTATTTATTAGAGACAACTCAGGATTTCCAAGGGTATAATACCCCTCGCGTTGTTTCAGAGCGTTGTACAGCAGCAAAATGCACCCCCTGCAACCTGCCTGACTGCACTACCCCTCAGAAAAGGCGCAAATTTCAGAAACAAGGAATGCGTGCTACACATGGAACAAGGAACAGTAAAGTGGTTCAATGACGCGAAGGGTTATGGCTTTATTTCCAGGGAAAACGGCGAAGACGTATTTGTACACTTTTCCGCCATTCAGTCGAATGGTTTCCGCAGCCTGAAAGAAGGCCAGCCGGTTACCTTCAATGTCGTCAAAGGTCCTAAGGGTTGGCAGGCAGAGAACGTGCAGGTGCTGTAAACTGCTGATAGATTTTGAAAACGAAAGGCGGCCTCTCTCAACAGGGCCGCCTTTTTCATTGGCTAAACTTCTCGACTGGAATCGTGTTGCGGAACCTTGTGCGGCCAAGCTATCCGGCAGCAATATAGCCGGAAAGTCTTCTGTGTTCCCCCAGAAGCAATACGGCTAGTCTTGCGCAGAATCACGGCCCAGGCTAGTTCAAGTCCTGTCCGCGAACCGAAATGATCGGCTTGCGTGGCTCGTCAGAGGGAGGCTCTGGAAAATCCTGGTCCAGGTTGATCCTGCCGACGGCGGCCGCCGCAGCCCGTTGTTTGTGTGGATAAATACGCATGCGCTGTCGAATACGGCGTTCAACGTCAGCCCATTCTTCGCGAGCGCGGTCCACGCCTCGCCGAATGCGCATTACGCCTTTTTCTTCAGCCTTCCGGAGATTGTCTACCAAACGCATTGCATCTCCTTTTACTGTACAGACTTTCTGGTTTGGCGCATTTGGACGCACCTTAACCATTAAGTGTGATGCGAATTTGATCAGGTTGGAAACTGCTGCTGGCCAGCAGCTCTCATTTTATTGTCGCTTCGCTCCAAACGGCAGACCGGAAAATCCGGAGTCGCGGAAGGCGTGGAGCAAAAAACAAGGGTAAGCCGCTGCTGGGCGCTCATGGACCGGATGAGATATTTTGGGATGTGTCGCACGGGATTGGGTTCAGCGGGACTTTTTCTGCTTGTTTTCTTTTGCTCTCAGCGCATCGAGATACTTTTGCACTGTTATTGTGCTTGCATGGTCGCGACCCCAG